>TARA_B110000238_G_scaffold181670_1_pt1 | contig 28341 bp, 29 predicted proteins | sample TARA_B110000238 | Tara Oceans TARA_B110000238 (sample SAMEA4397569) | marine metagenome | biome: Polar Biome; feature: [SRF] surface water layer (ENVO:00010504); material: water (ENVO:00002006), including particulate matter (ENVO:01000060) such as... | depth 5 m | reverse complement strand
TTATCTTGAACAAATTTTTTTATTCCAAATAAAGTTGTAATAAATTTTTTTTTTTTTAAATATTTAGAATTATTGTTTAAACTATTAAATGTATTTGAAACACCATCCACCATCTCATTTAATTGTAAAATATCATTTTTTTTGCCGAGACCAACTGGAAATATTTTTATTTCTGTGAGGCTGATATTTCTTATTTTTGCCATATTTATTTTTAATTTATTGAGGTTTTTTTGACTTGGTTCAAACGCGTAAATTTTGTCAATTGAAAAAATATCTAAAAATTCAATAATTGTATCTCCATGATGAGCTCCAACATCAATAAAAGTACTAATATGTTTTGGAATTCTTTTTTTTAAAAAAGAATATTTTTTTTTCTGGTAAAAATAATCAATAATTTTGAATAGGAAATTCATATTTAATTACTTCTAAAATTATACCTATTTTTATAAATTTTTTTTGCTTTATCATTGTTAATTTTATCTCTCATCAATGTTTTAATTCTAAAAGAGCTTTTATTAAGAGGGTAGTTAATGCTTATAAAGGGCTGATAATAGTAAATTCTATATTCTTTAATTAATCTACTAACGTTTCTACCCAAAAACACTAGAGCAGTAATCATAAGTACCACCATAATTTTACTGTTTAAATTTTCTTTATCTTTACTATATTTTTCTAAAAAAATACTTATGGGAATAAAGAATAGAAAAAAAAATAAATGATACCCACCATATCTTAATGTAGGGTGAAGTAAAAACCATGTTAGAAAAATTATTAATAATAAAAAAGATAGTGTTTTATATTGTCTATTAAAAATATCTTTAATTTTTGATCTTTTGAATACACTTATAAAAAATAAAGAAATAAAAAGTAAAGAATAAATTAGGTCTGATATTTTGTTAAAAAAATATTTATCAATCCAATTACCTACCCAATTGAAATTGGAAATATAATCTAATTGGTCACTTTTTGTTAAATTATATCCTGCGCCAGATCCTGCTTTTGCCCAGTTTTCATAATGCGTTTTCAAATACTCAACTGTTTCCAATGATAATGACCATGGTAAATTAAAAAAACAAGTTTTTTTCTCAGGAAATAGAAGGCACCCTGTGTTAAAAAAATTTGTTAACAATACAAATCCAAATAACAACAAGCACAGTAATAAGTTCATATTGAAAAATAACTTTATAGATTTAGTTTTTTTATAAACATGCAAAATTAACGGAATTAAAATTAAGGCATAAATTAAATAAAATGCCTTTAAAGAAACAATAATTGTAAAAATAATAGTAAAAATTTTTAAATAATTGTCATCTATTTTTTCTTTACTTTTATTAACAAAAAGAAGTAAATTTACAACTAGCATGATAATCAAAACCATTGCAGATCTATCTGTCCCATGTTCTCCAAGCCTATAAAAAAATATGTTAATAAATACAAGAGATGAAAGACTTAAAAATGTAATAAATGTATAGTTTTTTTGTACGTCCTTATCAAAGATTAATTTTAAAAAGATATAATTCGAAAATATTAAAAAATAAGCAGGAGCTAAATTAAATAAAGTATATTTTGCACCTGGCAAATAGAATAATGATGATAATAAAAATATTGATGAATGTGTTTTAAAACCATGATTAAGAGATCCTAGGCCCAGTGGATGAGGATATTCTGTTAGGGTAATAATGTATGGAAAATGATAATAATGAAAGTCATCATGATTTTTTCCAACTAGTATAAAAATAAGTGATAGTAAAAATATTATAAGCAATAATTTAAAATTTTTTTTACTAGAATTAATTTTTTTTATGTTCAATAAAAATAAAATTAATCCGATTGTTAAAATTAATGAATTGAATATTTCATTATGTGCTAGAAATTGTGTACTTGTATAAGAAATTAATAATAAACAAAATATTCCAATAATTCCCTGATATCCTAAATTGTAATTGTTAAATTTAATAATTTTGTTGCTAACAAAAAAACCATACCCTAATATTGACAGTAAAATTAAAGGAAAATAAAAAAAAAGCATAATTAGTAATTATATTACTTTATAAATAAAAATGTTAAAAACTTTGTAAAATAATAATCAAAACTAAAGACAAATAATTTCTTTTTTTTTTTCATAATAATTCTTAGGTAAGAAAATGCTTCGGATCTTCTTATCCACCATATTTTTGAGAATCTTGTAATCTTTGCTGTAATGCCATTTTGATCATAATTATAATACGTTAATTTTTTATTAAGGATATTATATTCATTCATGTAGAATTTTGAAAAAATAGTTAGTCTGGCATCTATTTCTAAATTAGAGTAATTTTTTTTTTTTACATTTTTAATAAAATTTATAAAAAAATTTCTTCTCAGAGATATACAGCTTGTAGGAAAGATTGTTGGCCATATTGAATGTCTTTTTATTTTTTTTTTAAAATTAAATTGAGCACGACTATGTAGTGGAATATCAAATACGCAATTTAATTTTTTATTGTTATTAAAAAATTTATCAATTGTTATAAGTTTATCTTTTTTAAAGCAATCATCACCATCTAATAAGCAAATTATATTCCCTTTGGATTTCTTAAAGCATTCAATAATACCTTTGATTTGATTGAGGGGACCAGATTTTTTTTTATTATTAAACTTATTAACAATTAATTTTACTTTTTTATATTTTTTAATAATATTAATTGAGTCATCAGTGGAACTGTCATCAAAAATAATTATTTCATAATTTTTAAAACTTTGACTACAAACTGTTTTTAGGGATCTATTTAAAAATTCCCCTTTATTATAATTTGTCATTAAAATGGATATGTAGTTTTTGTTTATCATTTTATAAGAATTTTTTATAAATTTTAATTATTTTCAAGCCGTATTCTCATAGTAAATTGATATATTTTTACATATCTAAGCTTGACTAATATTTTTTTTTTTACCTTTGATTTAAAAAATTGTTTCATATTATTATTAGATAGATGTTAACATATTGTTTAATTAATATCGGATTTTTAAAAAAATTACTTAATAATGCAAATATAGTTTGTTATGCCTCACAATGCTTGATGTAGAAATATAAAATTTTTAAAAATTTTTTTTATCATTTACTAAAATATCAATTCCTTCAGATTTTTGATCAATTTTTTTTTATATATTTTTTTTAATTTACTAATATTCGCTACTAGATAAGTTTTTTTGATATTATCTTTAAATTCGATTTTTGTTTTATAGTATTTTGAAATATATCTTGCAATATCTTTTAAACATAAGGATTTACCTGATGCAATATTAACTACTCCTTCAAATCTTTTTTCGTATAAACAAAAAATAATTTTTGAAATATCTTTCATTGAAATAAAATCTCTATAATGATTTAAGTTGTATAAGACTATTTTTTTTTTAGATTCTTTTATTTTTTTTTTTAAATCAGGAACTAAATAATTATTTTTTTGATTTTTGTTTGTAGTGCTAAATATTCGACCAATACAATATTTACTATCACTTTTTTTTAATTGTTTAATTATATATCTTTCCGCTAATAGTTTTGTTTTTCCATAGTATGAAATTGGATTTGTTTTAAATTTTTCACTAATATTTTTTTTTATTGAAGAATATACATGGGATGTTGACGCAAAAAAAAACCATTTTATTTTATTTTTTTTTACAGCATTAACAATATTCTTAGTTGCTATGTAATTAATTTGATAAGCTTTATTTCTATTATTATTAACTATTGAGATTGGTACTATTGCTGCTAAATGAATTATTGCATCGAATTTTTTACTATTTATCCACTTAGATATTTTATTTTTATTTCTTATATCACCCTTAAAAAATGAATAATTAAAACCGAATTTTGATTTAATTATTTCTTTTCCTAAGCTACCTGTATGACCGGTGATACCAACTATTATTGACATTTAATTTATGAAATATTTATTTATTTAATATATATTTATTATGATTGTATAAATTATATATGAAAAAAAAAAAATTAAAAAAACCTTATTTCTCCATCGTTACGGTTGTTAAGAATGATGAATCTAATATCCAAAAAACTATTAAAAGCATTATATTTCAAAATTATAGAGATTTTGAATACATCGTAATTGACGGTAAATCTACCGATAATACTATTAAGAAAATTAATACATATAAAAATAGAATTTGCCATGTCTTGTCAGAAAAAGATAGAGGTATTTATTTTGCAATGAATAAGGGAATTAAATTAGCAAACGGTGTAATTATCGTTTTTGTAAATAGTGGAGATATATTAAAACCTAATGCCCTAAGGGTTGTTAGCGAAACTTTTAAAAAAAATAAGAATTTTGATTATGTTTTTGGTACAGTTTTAAGACATTATACCCAAGCCTCAATTTTAAAATCTGGAGTAAATAAAAAAAAATTATTATATAATTTTGATTTTGCAACATCTCATTCGGCTGGGTTTTTTTTAAAAAGCAAAGTCTTCTGGAAACATGGATTGCTAAATACAAGATTTAAACATTCAGCAGATTATGATCTATACTATAGATTAATAATTAAAAAAAAAATTATCGGTGGATCAACAAGCAAAAGTAAAATAATTGGAATTGTGTCTAAGGGTGGTTATTCAAGTAAAGTATCTTTTATAAATCATCTCTTAGAAGAGTGTAATATAAGAGTTTATAATAAACAAAATATTTTTTTTGTCATCTTAATTTTTATAAATGCTATTTTAAAATTTCTTGTAAAGAAACTGGTTTATTGAATTAACTTTTCAATTTTGTTATTTTCAAACCATGCTATAGAATTTTTTATTCCAATCTCGAATTTGGTAAATTTTCTATAGTTAATTGCCTTTTTTATTTTTTGATTTGAGCCAAAAGTATCTTTTACGTCTGCTTTATTTGCTGGTGCATTTACTATTTTTACATTTGGGTATTTTTTAAGAAAAATTTCTTTTAAATTTTTTATATTTGTTGACCTACTACTACAAATATTAAAGATTTCATTTTTTTTGTCGGCCTTGTAGTTTATGAGTTTAGTACAAATATTAACTACATCCTTAATATAAGTTAAATCTCTTTTATGGTTACCTGATTTATTCAGATAAAAAATTTTATTTTTTTTAATACAATTAAGTAATTTAAAGGTAAACATGTCTGGTCTTCCCCATTCACCATAAACAGTAAATAGTCTTAAACCAACAAAATTTAGATTATAAATATTGCTGTATATAGATGCTAAATTTTCGTTCATCATTTTACTTACACCATAGGGGTTCTTAGCATTTAAGGGGCTGTCTTCTTTTGTGGGAAATTTTGTTTGGTCTCCATACACCGAGCTTGAAGAAGCATAAATAACCTTGGTTAGCTGTTTTTTATTTATAATATCAAGAATATTTTCAAAGCCTTTAACATTTGTATCGTAGTATTTCTTAGGATTAACAAGTGAATATCTAACACCTGGTTGGGCAGCAAAGTGATATAAAAGTTTTATTTTTAATTTAGAAATTTTCTTTATATTTTTTTTATTTGTGATGTCAATATCATAAAATATGAAATTTTTATATTTTTTTAACTCTTCTAATCTTTTTTTTTTTAATTTTACACTGTAATAATTATCAAGGTTATCAATTCCATAAATTTGGTGATTTTTATCTAGAAGTTCTTTTGCAACACTAAAACCAATAAACCCAGCTGTACCTGTTATTAAAATATTCATAATTCTTTTTTATTTATTTTTAAAACCAATTCATTAGATAATTTTTCAATGCTTTTATTAAAGTCATTATTTATAATAATATCTGGTTTTTTTGGAAATTCTGCCTTCATATCGATACCAACCAGTTTAGTCTTTCTTTTATAAATCTTTGTATAATTTTTTTTAATAATTTTTTTTAAATTTGTTTTAATAAAAATTTCCAAATAATTTTTAATATTAATCCTGTTCCATATTCTAGTATCATCAAAAAGAGCCATCCCAGCAAATAATACATTAATATTCTGGTCAGTAATTTTTTTAAATAATTTTGAATATTTTAATGATAATTTTTTTCTATCTGTATTATCATAGCCCTTTATGTTAAAAATTTTTCTAATTTCATCACCATTTATATAAAGTGTTTTTCCATATCTATCTTTAATTCGAGGGTAGATTTTATTAGATATTGAAGTTTTTCCTGCACCAGATAGTCCAGTGACCCAAAATAAAATCCCTTTTTTTTTATCTATTTTCATTTTTATATATTATTCCCAAAAGATTAAAGTTCTCATTAACAATTATAGATTAATTAATTTCAATTTAAATACATTTTATTTCAAATATTTTATTTTTCTAACTATGGCTATAAAAATTTTCGATTATATTCGATTTTTTAATCATATAATTTCATCAATAAACTTTTTAAACAAGTATTTAGAGCTTCCAATTTTAAAAATAGATAAACTCATTTTAATAATATTTTCTGATTTATTCTTGTGATCTGTTTTATTATTTAAAGTTTTAATTAAATTATTCAAGTCTTTAATCACATAGCCAATTTTATTTCTATCTTTAAAGTAGTTTAATTTATCATACTTAAGCTTCTTTAAAATACTCTCATAATTAGAAAAAAAAATTGTAGGTCTGTTAGTTAAAAATGAATAAGTATAAGCTGTACCCGATAGGTCTGTTATTAGACATTTCGAACTAGCATATGTTTCAAAATAATTATTAGAATTATCAAAAATAAACCTCTTATTTTTTGAAAACTTATCCTTTATATAAAATGTTTTTGGATCATCAAAATTAGTCGGATGTGGTCTAAAAATTATATTGAGGTTTGTTTTTTTTAAAATTTTTTTTATTATTTTTTCTACATTTTCAATTAAACTCATATTGGGGAATGAATAATAGTTTGTGGGTGCTATAATTATATTTTTTAAATTCTTATGTTTTTTTTTTTTATAAAACTTTTTTTTTAAATAATCTAATTTATAATAACCAATAATTTTTAACTCAATCTTACTTTTATTGTAATTTAATTTAAGTTTATTAAATGTGAATTTAGACTTTACTGATGGTATCAATATAAAGTCATATTTTTGAAATCTTTCGAATAATGCTTTTTCTCTTTTATGGCCTGAAACTGGTGTGTCATAAATATCATGATGCATATAAATTTTTTTACATCTATGTGGAAAAAAATCACAAACATAATTGCTTAAGAAAATATCTACACCCCAGATAAATTTTAAAAAATATTGAATTATATAATTGTTTAAAAAAAATTGATTATTTGAATTGTTTAAAATTATTACATTGAAATTTTTTTTTTTATGAAAATTTAATAGAGAATTTATGTAATAGGTAGAGATTTTCTCTAAATCTTTTTTAGGATGGTAAAAGATTATTATTTTTTTCTTCTTAATTTTATACACTACTATTAAAATATTAATTACAAATATATTTTTTAATGTAATCAAAAATAAATATAAATTTCTAAAATTCATTTTATAATAATTAACTTATTAAGTATTTTTTTGAATAAAATTTTTTAATACTTTCTATCTTAATCATTTTATTATTATCTAAATCAAGTATTTTTTTTTTTCTAATTTTTATTAAGCTATCTTTATAATTTAAAAATGTTTTTTTATTTTTTAAATTTCTTGACTCTCTAAATTTTGGCTTAAAAACTTTTATAGTTTTAAGTTTATTTATTAAGTGCTTAAATTTTGCTTTTTTTACAAAATATGCGTTATTTCCACTCGAATTAGACCCTATAAATATATAACCTTTTAATTTAAGTAGACTAGTTAAAGACTTTATTGAGCAACCAAAATACAAATTTGAATAATGCTCCTTTTCTCTATTAAAAGTTTTTTTGTAAGGTACTGTAATTTTATTAATATCTCCAAATAGTCCGTTATATTCACATACAATAATTTCAGGCCTTACTTTTAAATTTTTTAAGATCCAATAGTCGTTTCCATCTATGTCTAAACTAAATAACGATATTTTTCTGTCAAAATTATTCTCAGAAATTATTTTATTTATATTTTCCGCTGTAACATAATAATTTTTAGCCAATAAATTATACCTCCAATAAATAGACTGTGATTTAATATTTTTTATATCTTTTTTTGACATATCAATTAACAAACCATCCCAATTCCTTTTTTTTAACAAAAATCTAGTGTTGGATTCCCAGTAATCCTGGACTCCTATTTCAATAAATCTCTTATCTTTGATTTTTAAATTGTAGATAAGCCAATCAATTATTCCATCATCACCCCATTGTGAAAAAGAAGAGAATTCAACATTTGATAAATTATTAATTTTTTTTTTATTCGTGTTTTTTTTCGATAGAATTAAGCCCTTATTGAATATTAACTTTTCATTCATTTCTTTTGAAATCGAAAGTATTATTTCTTTGAATGGATAAAGGATCCATTTTACTACCGTGATTAATAAAATTTTCATTTAATGTGGGTATCTGTGTAACTTATTATTAAAATTAATAACATTATTGAAATATTTTACTTATCTTTTTCATTATCTTTTTTTAAAGTCACTTCTTTTATCAATGTATCCTTGATTTCATAAATTTTATTACAATCTTTAATAGAATTTTTTCTGTGTGAAATTGTTACTATTGTGTGCCCCTTAATCTCAAACAGTTTTTCTAAAATTTTAGTCTCTGTTATTTCATCTAATGCGCTTGTGGCCTCATCTAATACTATTATTTTTGCATTTTTATAAAGAGCTCTTGCTATGCCTAATCTTTGACATTGTCCTCCTGAAAAATTTTTACCATTTTCTCCAGCTAATTCATGAAGATTTTTTGGTAAGTTATAAATATGATCATATAAATCAACTATTTTTAAAATTTTATTTATTTTTTCTATATCTATTTTATTTAGATCGTCTTCTAGAGAAATATTAAACATAATACTTTCATCTATTATTGATACGTTTTGGGGAACATATCCAATTATTTTTTGCCATGAAGACAAATTTCTCTTTATCACTTCGTTATTAATCTTTATTTTACCCTGTTGGCACTCCAACAATCCACTAAACAGATTTAAAAATGTTGATTTACCAGATCCTGTTTTTCCAATAATCCCTATCTTATCACCTTTTTTTATTTTAATATTTATGTTATTTAAGATCTTTTTATCATTAGCAGGATATGTGTAATCGACATTTTCAAAATTAATATTTTCAAAAATAAAAACACCTTCCTGTAATTTTTCTTTTTTTCTATTATTTTTATTATTATCAAAATCTATTAGCTCGTAATAGATTAAGTCTATAACGGCTGAATTAAATTTTATAGATTGAATAGATTGTGCTATTTTAGAAATAGAAGGCAACAACCTTGTGGAAGCAAAAAAAAATATTCCTATTATTATAAATGTTTCTGAAATATTTTTACCTGCGTTTAGCAGAAAAAAGATTAAAATTAAAAATGTTGATACCCCAATTAATTCTAAAATTAATCGTGGTAATTGTGTTATTGTATCTCTATTTCTGCCTGCTTCGGCATTTTTTAGATTATGATAATGATACTTATCCAAAAAAATATTTTCTAAATTATTTAAAATAATCTCTCTTATACTGCTAAAACTTTGCTGTAATTGCTTAAGTGTAAGAGCTGAATGAAATTGTCTTTCTTCACCCCATTTCTTTAATTTATTATTTGTAAAACTTAAGCAAAGATAGCCTGTAGAAGTCATTAGCACTATTGTTATAATTGAAGCTTGCCATTCATAAATAATCAATGTCACACATATTGAAATAAAAATTAAAATTTCAGAAAGTAATCTCACCAATGGAAATACAACTCCAAAACTGAATAAATTTGCCTCGGATTGAATATTTCTGATTAATTCTGAAGAATTTTTACTTAAATGAAATGTAAAATTTTTATACAAATAACTCTTAAAAAAATTTCTAGAAATATTGGTAAATAGTCTATGGCTGAATTCATTTTGCATATAAATTAAACTTTTTATAATAAAAAATTTCAAAAAATAAACCAAAAGCAATAAAATTAAGAAAAAATTTAAAATTTCTTCTTTGCTCATATTTAATAAAAAATTAAAATATTGTGAATATTGTAAAAAGTTATTTCCAGCAAATATATTTAAAATCGGTATTATGAGCCCAAGTCCTAATAATTCAAAAAAAGCCGTAACGACTGTTAAAGTAAAAATTAAATATAGTTTTTTAATATCCTTTGTTTGAAGTGGGTACAGAATCTTTTTAAAAAAATTTATCAAAATTAAAAGTTAATTGCATTTACATTGATGCTGTATTTACAAAAAATTATGTGTTTTTTATATAGCATATTATTAAGTTATATATATAAATTATTTAATTATGCGTAATATTTGGAAAACTATTGAACCAAAAAACTATAAAAATATTAAACAATGTGTCAAAGAACTTAAAAAAAACAAATTTCATGTAAGTGTGTGGATTGAGGATATTTGTAATAACAAAAAAAATAAAATTAAGATTACACAAAAAAAAATCAATTTATATAGAATTAAAGTCTCTAATTTAGGTTTTAAAAAACCTGTAACTCTTGAGAAAATTTACAAAAAATTTCATGAAAAAAACTTTTTGTGTGTTCCACCTGATATTGCTTTAAGATCACGTTTTTTCTACAATGAACAGAAGAACGGTGAATGGTTAAGATTTGCTACACCAATGAATTCTTTGATAGATAGTGATGGTGTGCCTCATTTACCTAAACTAGGTAAGGCTCTAAATACTTTTTTTATCGAAACATACTGGTCTTATCCTAAAGCAATTTTTCACCCTCATAACGAATTTATTGTAATGAGAAATGATATTTAAAAATTTAAAAATAAATAATCTTATATTAAAAAATCGCATTGTTGTTTCTCCTATGTGCCAATACTCATCAAAAGATGGAAGCCCCTCGAAGTGGCACTATCGACATTTGGAGAACTTGTCTTCCACAGGTGCTAGTATGGTTTTACTCGAGTCTACGGCTGTTGATAAGCAAGGTAAAATATCTGAAGCAGATATGTGTTTATATAATGCCCTTCAAGAAAAAAATTTAAAAAAGTTAGTAAAATTTCTTAGATCTAAAAATGATATCAAATATGGTATTCAAATATCCCATTCTGGGAGAAAAGGTTCAAGTTATAAGCCTTGGATAAAGCACAATTCTCCACTACCTAAAAAAAAATCCTGGAAAACATTATCAGCATCACCAATCTCTAGAGACAAGGGATGGCCTAAGCCAGATGAAATGACCAAATTACAAATAAAAAAAATGATTCAAAAATTTAAAAATACAGCAGTTAGGGCTAATAGAGTTAATTTTGACTGTTTGGAAATTCATATGGCTCATGGTTATTTATTGCATCAATTTTTTTCTCCTATTTCTAATAAAAGAAAAGATGAATACGGTGGAAATTTTTTTAATAGAAGTAGAATATTAAATGAAATTTCAAAAGAAGTGAGAAAAGTTTGGCCTCGTCATAAAATTCTTGGTGCACGTATTACTGGAACAGATCATGTTAAAAATGGAGTATCAATTAATGATGCCATCTTATTATCTAAAAGTTTAAAAAGAATTGGTTTTGATTATGTTTCAATTTCAAGTGGAGGAATTCTACCATTTACAAAAATGAAACAATACGAAGCTTTCAGAGTTAAAATGGCAGAAAAAATCAAAAAAAATTCAAAAATGATAACTACAACTAGTGGAATGATAACTAAACACAAAGTTTCAGACAACATCATTAAAAATAAAAAAATTGATTTTATTACAATAGCTCGAATAATTGTAAAAAATCCTAGGTGGATTTTTCAATTTGCAAAAAGAAATAAAGTTAAAAACTATATTCCAAATCAATACAAAAGAATCATTTAGGATTTAAAAAACTTAATTTTTGTATATTTCGCGCCATTTTTGAGCGTGGTTAATACCAAGTATGGTCCCTTGTGCGTTGCAAGTTTTACATGGGTTATTACACCTTTTACCATTTAATAAATCTACTCTATACTTCTTCATAAGTTTTGATATCCAAATATCAAAAACTTCTTCTTGCATCATATTTCCCATGGTTTGTCGTCTTTGCCAGTCTTGTGGGCATAAAAATATATCTCCATTCCAGTCAATTAATAATTGATATGATGGATAATAACAGGTGGTATGAACATCATTAGCAATTTGGTTGCCTGTTTTTATTGTTCCTGCTCTATTGGTTAACTTTACACCAAAATTTTCTGTTTTCGTGTACCACCTATCTCTTAGTATAACAAATTCATTAGGCACACCTGATTTTTTTAACATGTTTTTAAATTTTTCAATCTGTTCAGGCCCATCATACATACTAATTAGTAATCTTGCTGCATGTGCATTGTAAAGTTTAGCTATCATTTTATGGTTTAAGGGGTCACCATTAGTTACAATTTCAATGTCAGCTACACTTGATAATTTTTTTACAATATATTCAATGTCTTTATGCAATAAAGGCTCTCCGTATCCACATAAAGCTAATGAACCCTTATATTTCATTTTTTTTAAATCATCGTGTAGTTTATCAATTAAGTTTTTAGACATTTTCTGATATGTATCTGGAGCCACTTTTTCATCAGATTTTGGGCAAAAACTACAAGCTCTATTACAGACATCAATTAAACTTAATTCAATCCATGTTGGTAAAGGAACACCTTTAAATAAACTTATTCCATTATCAACAATTAATTTTCTTCTGTTAATATTCTTTTTGATGGTTTCTTTTGGGTCTAAAGCTATTGGTGGGTTGTTGTGGCCAAGTTTACTCATTATAATAAATTATGATCAATTTTTTTTGTAGATTGTTTCTTAAAGTCACTCATGTCTTCGTTACTAATTTCAGCTTTTAGCTCATCATATTCATTTAATTTTTTTTTCATAAAATTAAGTGTAAGTTTTGTTTTAGAGGAAATTCCTTGAGGCGTTAAAAGATAAAGATAACTGGATTTCTTCTTATTTTTGTTAAAATTTTTAATTTTAATTAGACCTTTGTTATGCAGTTCATTAATACAATAATTTAACTTACCCAGACTAAACCCAAGTTCTTCAGCAAGTCTTCTTTGACTTGCCTCTGGTTTTTTTGATATTTTTCTCAATAACTTAAAATGGTCTTGAATATTTTTTTTTACATAGTTCACTTTATGAACATATAGTTCAAAAACTGAACAGTAAAGCTTAATTATGTGTTAAAATAAGTAGTGCTTGTGTTTTTACAAGTTAATGTTTAATAATTTGAATATCTAACACACAATAAATAAATGTTTAAATAAAGTGTCTAATTTAATTTTAAATGAAGGGTATAAAGATGGTTTGAACCTCTTCGAAAGAGGCGTCAAAGACAAAATATATACTAAAAATAGGTCGTTTATAGATATTTCAAACTGCGCAGGATCACTACTTTTGGGTCATAATCATAGAGTATTCAAAAATTCTATTAAAGAATATTCAAAAAATAATTTTTCTATTTTTTCTCATCCAAATAATCATGCTGTTAAATTTTCAAAAAGTATTAAAAAAAAATTTAATTGGTTTGATAAAATAGTCTTCTGTAACACAGGCTCAGAAGCAATTACCAAAGCGTTAAGGGTATGTAGATCTTTAAATAATAAAAAATTTACAGTTAATGCCACAGGTAGTTGGCATGGATCAGTTGATCAATTTTTGTTTTGCCCAGATGCAAAGTTAAAGAATAATGCACTATCAGATGGTTTAAAAAAAGAAGATAAAAAAAATTTAATTTTTATACCATACAATAATTTAGAAATGACAAAAAAAATTTTAAATAAAAATAAAAAAAATATTAACTGCATATTTTTAGAACCTATACAGGGATGTCTTCCGTTACATGATGTTCAAAACTATCTAAAATACTTAAGAGAGTTTTGTAATAGAAATAATGTTATACTGGTATTTGATGAAATGATCACAGGTATAAGGTCTTACAATCACAGCATTCAAAAATATTTCAATGTCTATAGTGATATAACAACACTAGGGAAGATAATTGGAGGAGGATTGCCAATTGGAGTCATTGGACTTTCAAAAAAAATTTCACAAAAAATATCAAAGAAAAAAGTATTTTTTGGTGGAACATTTTCTGGAAATTCACTTTCCTCGTATGTGGGCAACGAATTACTTAATTATATTTCTAAAAATAAAAAAATTATAACTAGGTTAAATAAAAAAAGTAAATATTTCCAAGATAAAATGAATTTATTTTTTTATAAAGAAAAACTTAATCTAAGAATTTATAGATTTGCATCAATTTTAAGGATAATTTTTACAGACAGCAAAGTTAGCGATAGACAACAGAGAGATTTTTTAGAAAGTAAGAGTAAAAATAAAATTAATTTATTTAAAAAATTTCTTCTAAAAGAAAAAATATACTATGCTTCTAGTGGGATAATTTTCTTTTCACATGCAACATCATTAAAGAATGTGGATTATGTAATTAAGAAAATGAAGGCTGGTACTATTAAGTATTTTAATCACAAAAATATATGATAAAAAGATTCTAATCTTTAAAAAATTATACTGAATGAAAAAGAAAGATTATATTTTTTGCTTATTATCAAATAATTCTAATTCAATAAAAATTTTTAATATTTATAAAAATTATATTGAATCAGTTATTAATAGATACGGCAAATTTGTTATTGTAGATTTTTACAGATATTCACAAAAGAATAATAAAAAAATTATTAATGAAAAATTATTAAAGAAAAAATTTAAGAATGAAATTCATTTTTTTTACCCCAAAAACAAATATGAATTCTATGATTTTATACGGAATAAACAAGTATTTGCACTAGATTCTTTGAGCAGAGATTTTAAGGATTTTAAAATTAGATATCTTATTAATAAGAAAAATATATTTATTATTTTGTTGGCTAATATTGGAAATATATCAAATGAAAAAAATGGTACTTTAGATTTGAGCTTGAGAAATAAATTTTATTCCTATTATAAAATTTTAAACAAGTACATTTACAGAATTTTAATTTTATTAGATATTTTTCCAAAAACTTTTTTATACTTTGATTCAAGAAAAAAGATAGTGGATAAGTTCAATAACAGTAAATTTAGAAAAATGTTTAAAAAATTTCCAAAATTAGGTTTTCTAATAAACTACTTAAATGTACACAGAATAAATAGTAACTCTTATGAAAATTTTATCAAATTAAAAAAGAGAGAAAAAAACAATAAGATTATTTTTATAGACGGTAATTATGAACATCCTGATATTTTAAAAAAAGAACAATTAGACTTGCATAAGGTGAAAATTGAATATTTTAAGCTCTTGTCAAAAAAATTTACTATACTTGAAAAAATATTTAAAAAAAAAATAGAGATTTGCCTTCATCCTTCATCAGACTTAAAAGTTTATAAAAAAAATTTACAAAAATTTAGGATTAGTAAGGGTAAAACTATAGAAAAAGTTTATGATTCATATATGATAATATTTCATGAAAGCTCTGCTGTTATGGATGCCCTTATTGCCAAAAAAAAAATATTAATATTAGAAACAAATATTCTTGGTAATTATCTATTAAACAAGATGCTAATGTATAAAAATTTAATAAAATTACCATCAATTGATATGCATTCTACAAAAATTTTATCAAAAAAAGATTTTTTAAACGAATATTCAAAAACTAAAAAACATAGAGATCAATACATAAAAGATAATCTTATATATCATAATAATGAATTGCCTTCGATAACCTTTATGAATGTAATTAATAATTTAATTAAAAAGAACCAAAGAGTGTCATAAAAAAAGTTTATTTTTAAAAGTTTCCTCTTTGAAACATCAGGATTTTTGAGATTTTTTAATGTCTTAAAGTGATCTTTGTTGTTTTGTTAAGTTACCTATTCAACTCATATATTGTGTTCAAAGTTTGTACTGTAAAGATAAATTTTTTATAAAATGATTTATCATAAAAATAGTAGATCATATAACGAGTTAATTGATAAGTATCATTTTACTAAAAAAAATAAAACTATAATTTTTAATGAAAGAGGGAGCATAGAAGTTTTAAATAAAATAACTAATTATTATTTTTAATATTATTATAATTTTTATTTTAAAATTTTAATTAAAACTCATTTTCTAAAAAATACAAATTAATGATTCATCATCACACTATTGGTTGTAAATACGATATTAAAATTAAGATTATGTCTTATATTATCTCAATACTTTTTTTGAGTTCATATATAAAATTTTTATGCTTTTTAATTTTTGGGTTATAATTAATTAAATTATTTTTTTTTGACATAAGATTAATCCAGTTCTTGCCAGAGAATTTTTCGAATTTTTTTACATAAAAATTATTTCCAAAGTCATTAAAATTATTAAAGAATACTTGTTTTGCTAACTGAAATAAATCCTTTGTATTTGAGTGCTTTAACATATTATAATCTGACTTTAATAGTTTTTTGTACTCTTCAATATTACTCCAATAATTACAAATTCTAAATTTTTCAGACCAGTATGTTTGATTTGAGCATATAAACTTGAATTTTGAAAAACCACCCTCAATTACCGGTGTCCCATGATGAGTGACTAGAATTGTTTTTTTATTTAATAAACTTAACATTTCAATATTTTTAATAGGGTCTGCTATAAATAAAACATTTTTTGAGTTGTTAAATTTTTTTTCAATCTTGTTAAAAAGTTTTACTTCATATTTGCTTCTGAAATGTTTATTAAATTTATTAAAATTAGGATGTGCTTTAACAATAATCTTTTTATTTTCTTTCAATAAAAAATCAATTGTAAATTCTAGCCATTCATATGCAGATAGAAAAGTGCCATCGTAACCAAACACATATTGTGCATCTGTAAATGCATGACCATAAATTAAATATTCATACTCATCTATATTTTTAATATTTATTTTTTTATAAACTTTATTAATCATCCATGGCAGATAGCTTCTTCGCGCTACATTTTTTATACCTTCAACACCTAATTTTTTCTTTAAAGTATTTTTTTCTTTGTTGCTAACATTTATATTTTTTTTATTTACCTTTAAATAATCTTCAACACTTAAATTTTTTTTTTCTTTTTTTAAATTTTTTCCAAAAAAACCTCTTGGATGATTAATAGAATAGATAAATATATTTCTATTTTTAAAAAAATTGAAATATATTCCATTTAAGTATGAGCCTTGATCTGCATATAAAATTTTAATTTTTTTTTTATTTTCTTCTAAAAAACTAATTATCATTATGCCTTTTAATAGATTGGTCACTTTGTGAATAAAAAATAAATAATAATTATTATTCGTTTTAAAAACTGAATGAACTTGAGACAATACATGTCTACCAATCTCACAATTATTTAATTTTAACTTAATAAACTTATAATCATTAAAGAAATTCCCTGATAGCATAACTTTTAATAATGTAAAAATATTACTTATTTTTAAATCTTTTGTTAATTTACAGTTATAATATAAAATATCATTATTGATTTTATGCTTCATACAAATTGCAGCAAAAAAATATGAGTGTACACTGGTGTTTGGCTTTGTACTTAAAAAAATTTCAGGTTTCATTTAAAGCTATCCTTAAAATAAAAATTTTTATTTAACCAGGTGTAATAGTTTCTTACCGATTTACTATTTATTTTTTTTATTTTTTTATAATCAAAATCTTTAATGATATCCTGAAAATAAAATTCTAGAATTTCTATTTCAATTTTACTTATTCTAGTTTTCCAATTATTGACATTAATTTTTGATATTTTAAATAATTTTTTATTTTCGAAATTATTACCTTTTGTTTTGCTTCCTAGTACAGAAGGATATAGTAATTTATTAGAGAAATTTATATTTAAATATTTACAAATTTTTTGTAATTGATTTTTTGGCTTTGTGACTATGTCTTCAAACTTGCAGTAATAAAACTTTTTACTCCCTAATAAATCTTTATTTATCTTTATAAATTTAAAATCTAAAGAAGCTCTATTAATCATGCTAGATAATAAAATTTTCTTACTCTCTCCATTTTTTTTATAATATTTTTCAAAACCAGAATTTAAGCTTGAATAATTATCTCTAGGATCTCTTATAATTTGAATAAATTTTATTTTTTTAAACCATTTATTTATTTCCTGTAAAAGCATACCCATACTTGTTTCTTTAATAACGATATATTTAAAATTTTTTTTTGTAGAGAATTGTACAAAGTTTTTTATGATTAACTTAAAAATTTCTTTGATTTGATCTATATTTTTTTTATTTATATTTTTTTCTATCGATTTTATGAATAAATTTTTATCGAAATTCTTATTATTACTAACATTTTTTAAACTTTTACTTATTACATTGAGTAATCTTTTTTTTTTTATCATAAAAGAAAATTTTTTACCTATGAAGTTGGGATAATATCCATAAAAAATAGAAATATCATTTGGATATACAAGAAAATCATCGTGCCCATCAAAAAGGTTGTTTAGCATTGATGTTCCTGATTTTCGATGTCCTGTAATAAATAGAATCTTATAATCTTTCATTTATTTAAAAAAAGTTTTATTTTTTTTATTATATATCTTAACTTATCTTTACTTAATCCTGGATATATTGGTAAGCTTATGGCTCTTTTAAAATACAAATTATTTTCTGTATAATCATTTTTTTTCATACCAATTTTTTTAAAATATTGATGCATATATACTGGTATATAATGAACTGCACATCTTATTGAATTTTTATTCAAAAATTTTATTAGATTGTCTCTATTTTTTTTTGGTCTATTATCTAGAACTTGAACTACATAAAGATGAAAGCTTGATAAATATCCTTTTGTTATTTTAGGCAACTTTAGTGGTAATTCTTTTAGTTCTTTATTATAAAATTTAGCTATCTGATTTCTTTCTTTTACAAAATATTCAAGTCTATCTAGTTGGGATATTCCTAAAGACGCTTGAATATCTGTAAGTCTATAATTATAACCAAGCATTACTTGTGAAAATAACCAAGGCTTCTCCTTTGATCTATAATTAACTCTATCTATTCCATGATCTCTTAATCTTAAAATTTCTTGTGAGATCTTTTTCTTATTGGTTGTTACAACTCCTCCTTCACCAGTGGTTATCATTTTTACTGGGTGAAAGCTAAAAACAGTAATGTCACTATACTTACAATTGCCAATTTTATTCTTTAGATATTTCCCCCCTAATGCATGGGAAGCGTCTTCAATTATCTTAAATTTAAATTTTTTTGATAGTTTATATATCCTCTCCATGTCACAAGATAATCCAGCAAAATGCACTGGTATTAATATTTTTGGTAATTTATTTTTTTTTTTTGCTAAAATTAGTTTTTTTTCTAATAGAGGAATATTTATATTATAATTATCCTTATCTATATCTACTAAACTTATCTTTGCCCCACAATAAAGCCCACAATTAGCTGAAGCTACAAAAGTATTAGATGAAGTCCATAAATGATCATTTTTTTTTAATCCTAGCGATAGACAAGAAAGATGTAATGCACTAGTTGCAGAATTGGTTGATACCGAATATTTTGATCCAGTGATTTTAGATATTTTTTTTTGAAATTCTTCTATTTTAGGGCCAGAAGTGAGCCAAGGAGACTTAAGAGTTTCAACAACACTTTTTACATCTTTTGAATTTACATTTTGTCTACTGTAATTAATCATTGTTGATTTTTATAAATTTTTTTTGATCTCTTTAACAGTCAAAAAATCATTTTTATCAGACGAATAAACTATTCTTTTACTTATTTTTTGTCCTCTTTCTTTTAAGCTATTTATTAAATAACTATTTTTTGTCTTTCCAAAGCTTGCTATCGTAGGAGTTATAACATAATGATCTTTAAATCTTACTATTAGCTGTGAATCATCTTCGGAAAACATTAATTCATTTAATTTTTCACCAGGTCTTATTCCTATAATTTTTAATTTTATATTTGGATTAATTGCCTTTGCCAGATCTGTTATTTTAATTGATGGAATTATGGGTATAAATATTTCACCACCCATCATTCTGCTAAATGATTTGAATACGAAATTTACTCCCTCATCTAATGATAGCCAAAATCTTGTCATTCGAGAATCTGTAATTGGAAAATAATTTGCATTATCTTCAGAAAGTTTTTTGAAAAAAGGAACTATTGACCCTCTTGACCCTATTACATTTCCATATCTCACAACAGAAAAGGATTGCTTAACCTTTCCTACATAGTTATTAGCCGATATAAATAATTTATCAGAAACTAACTTGGTTGCTCCATAAAGATTTATTGGATTGCAAGCTTTGTCTGTTGAAAGTGCAATAACTTTTTTTACGTTATTTTGTAAACTTGCCTGTATAACGTTTTTTGCACCATCTATATTTGTCTTTATAAATTCTGTTGGATTATATTCTGCTGCTGGAACTTGTTTTAGGGCCGCAGCATGAACTACATAATCAACATTTCTTAAGGCTAAATTTAATCTTTCTAAATCACGAACATCACCAAGAAAAAATCTAAAAAACGGATATTTTTTTTCATCAAATTTCTTACTCATCTCATTCTGCTTCATCTCATCTCTAGAATAAATTATTAATCTGGAAGGTTTATAGTTCTTAATTATTTTTTGTATGAAGGCATTTCCAAAAGACCCTGTTCCACCTGTTATTAATATAGATTTATTGTTAAACATATTTTTAATGGATTTATATTTCTTTAATTATTTTTTTATTTTTTAATACTTTATAAATTTTAAATGCTTCACTTAATTTTAAATTAATTTTTTTAGCTATAATTACAAGGTCTTTCTTACCATCACAATATGATAAAAAGTTGAGTATATTTCTTGAATTCAAGTCTATCATTTTTGTAGACAGTGTCGGATAAAGATTATGTTTCGATAGGTGTGGTTCGCACATAACAGTTGTTATTGGTATTTTAGTGCTCATAAATTCATTTATAATATCCCTGATGACAGTAAAACTCCTCATTAAATACTTTGGCTTTACAAATTTTAAATTATCAGCAGATGTGTGATATTCCGGGAAAGTTGCATATTTAGATCTCATTATAGAACCAATTGGAAGGTCTATTCCTGGGGAATTATACTGTCTTTCATCGCTTCCTCTATACAAATAAGTGTATTTTTTATATGTAATTTTTTTTTTTGTGAAATACCTATCGACTATAAGGTTAGATAAAGTGTCATCATCTTTAGTATTTAAATATGAGAATCCACCTTTATCACCAAGACATGTTAGTACATATCCTCCAATAATATTTTTTTTGAGAATCTTATGGTTTTTAGATAAGTATGCTATTGATCCAATTGTTTCAGGCAAAATTACAAATCTAATTGAATATTTGTTTATTTTTTTTTTGAAGTATCCAATAAGATATTTCCATACTATTGGTCCCGATAGTTCATTATTTGCCATGGAAGGGTGGCACAAGTATGTTGATATGAGTATTTCTTTTTTAGATTTTCCTTCAATATAACATTCACCATAGTTCATCTTCCCATTTTTTTTGAATCTTGTATCTATATTAATTATAAACTTTTTATTTTTTTCCTTAAATAATTTTTTTTTGGTATCATGATCTAAACAAAAACCCCAATATTTTTTATAATAAGATGTTATATAAGGAATTACATTGGGTTGAGTTGGTATGCTGTGAATACGAGACTTTAATTCTTTTATAGAAAGTATTTTATTTTTTACCGGTGTTGAATAAGATACCAGATGAAGATTATTTTTTTTAAAGTCAATAATTTTTTTACCCTTATCATTCTTAATAAATGCATCTTTAACATTCCATTCTTGAGGTATTTTCCAATCAAAAACTTTTTTTCCAGATCTAAAGCTTTTTATTTTAATTTCAGGTATATCTTTTTTAATTATTTTTAATGAATCTAAAAATCCTTTTCCCGTTATACTTCTGCAAATTGGAAATAATGTATTTAATAATTTTTTCATTTGTATATTTCATTCATTTTAATTCTATCCCCCGGATATTTAATTTTTTTGAATTTTTTTCCAATTAATAGGTTTAGATGTTTGGGTTCTAAACTATATCCTGGTCTTACAATTTTAATGTTTTTTTTTGTAATTTTTTGTCCAGGAAGAATTTTTTTTGAAATATATATTGATCTTTTAAAAATTCTTGAATTTTTCTCTTTTATGCTCATCTCTATATTGTCATGGCCGATACTTTGCCAAGATTCTTTAGCATATTTTACCAGCAACTTCATTTCATTAACATCAATTGAAAATTCAGAATCCAAACTTTTTTTATCATTTATATCTTTAAAATGCTTCTCGATTACATTTGCACCTAATGCAATAGCTGAAATAGAGGCTGAAACTCCTCTTGTATGGTCTGAAAACCCTACTGGAGATTTCGTAATACTTTTAATTTTTTTAATAGATTTCAAATTTAGGAAATTATGATCTGATGGATATATGCTTGTACATTTCAAAAATATGACTTTTTTGTTTTTATGATTTTTTGTTAATTTTACCAAATCATTAATTTCAACCCTTGTTGAGGCTCCTAAAGAAATAATAACAGGCTTTTGTGTGTCTAAAACTTTTTTAATTAACGGCAAATGGTTATTTTCAAAGGAAGCAATTTTAAATGCAGGCACACCTATATTGTTTAGTTTGTCTACACTTTCTTCGTCAAATACAGAGCTAAAAGAAATTAATTTTAGTTCTTTTGCTAATTTGAATAACGGTTTGTGCCATTCCCATGGCGTAAATGCTTTTTTATATAAATCAAACAACTTATATCCATGCCATAATGATTTTTTGTCATTTATCTTAAAGTCCTTTCTATCAACATCTAAAGTTAAATCTTCAGGCATGAAGGTTTGTAGTTTGACTGCATCAACGCCAGATTTAGCTGCTGCCCTAATTAATTTTTTAGCTTTATCTAAAGATTGACTATGATTAGCTGAAATTTCAGCAATTATAAATGGCTTAAAATTGTCTCCAATAGTTTTTGGTCCTATATTAATTTTTTTTATCATTTTTTAATTTTTCAACAGACGAAACTTTTAAACTATAGAAGTTTTTAAAGTTTTTTAAATAAATATCTATTTCTTTTTTGCCATGGTATGTGCCTTTTTTAATTTGTTTTTTAAATTTAAGATTATTATTTTTTTTTAATATAATTGGAATTTTATTGATAATTAATTTTTCCATCTCTTTATGTAATTTTTTATAAGTAGAACTTAGTGTTCCTTTTTTATCTAGTGTTATTTTTTTTTGAAAAATTATACTTCCAGTATCTATTCCTTCATCTATAGCATGTATCGTAATTCCCTTGGGGGTATTGTCGAAAAAACTCCAAAAATTAGGTTGAGCTCCTCTATTCCACGGTAAATATGATATATGACAATTATAAGCTTTATTTTTAAAATATTTTAGGATTTTTTTTTTTAGGATATGTCTATAACCATAACAAATTAAATATTCATATTTTGAAATTAATTTCAATTTTTTTTGATTCACATTTTTTTCAAAAGAATTAAATGATATTTTTTTTTTTTTTAAAAAATTGAATATTTTTTCATTTGTTTTGCCAAGATATAAAAGTTTTACTTTATTATTATTTTTCAAATTTTAGATTATTAAAATTATAAATTATTTTTATTCTATGGTTTTTTCTATCAGCTACATATAAATTATTCTTTTTAATTACAAAGCCATAAGGATCATTAAATCCAATAAAGCTTGATGATTCCTCGGGTGTTCCATTCTTTTTCCAAATTTCTTCTTTAAACATATTAAATATCCCTTTTCTTTTTCCAATCCAGTAATGGCTTTTTCCTTCTTTATCAACAATTACTATTCTATTATTATTTTTGTCAGTAATTAACATTTTTTCATTATCTATAAAATTAATATCATTCGGCGCATCAAATGCACCTAGCTCATTACCAGCTATTGCCTTTCCATTTTTTTGCCAGCTACTTAAGATTTCTCCACTCTCATTTTTTCCAATCCATCCAATGTACTCACCATCAAAACTATATTTTACAATTCGCTTATTGCCCGTGTCAGCTATGTAGATGTTTTTATCTGGTCCTATGGCTAATTTATGTGGGTGTGATAAACCGTCAAATTGACCACCTTCTAAAACCTTACCTTCTTTGTGAAAATGTGTTTGTGGCGAACTATTCTTGTTAAGCCCTATCCATCCTATTAAATTATTGTTAAAATCAAATTTTGTTATTTTGTGACCTAAATATTCTGATATGTAAGAATTTTCAAAACTATCAAAAGTTATATTTACAGGAAAATTCCACCCAAAAACATCTACTGAATGATTTAATTTGTAACTTTCTATTTTTGGAACCACATATTCATTAAATATTTTTTTTGTATCAATGTTATACGCTCTAACTCTACCTCCAGATGGGTTTTGCGGGTTTGCCTTTGGGGAAATTCCACTTTCTATAATTACTATATTACCATTTTTATCAAAAGTTATAAAATGTGGTCTTATAAAGTTTCCTGTCTCATTTATTATTTCAGAATATTTTTTTTTTTTAAATTCTAATATATTTTTTTTATTATCAACATCTATAACTGTATAATCTAATTGATTTTCATTTATAATAAATTTATATACATATCCATTGGTAAAATCTGCTGTGTAAATAGTTCCGTTTTTGTCCACACTAACACTATAGATTGCACCAGGTATATTGTTGATCAAGCCTATTTTATAATTTTCAAATTTTTTTTCATTATACGTAAAGTCTTTTGAGGTGTTTTTTATTTGAAACATTATAATTAAAAAGATAGCTAAAATTATACTTTTAAAGTTTGCTAATTTCCTGAAAAAGTTTGGAAATTTCTTTATCATGATCATTTATTTTTTTTAATATTTTTTTTGCTTCTTTTGGTGAATATTTAAAAGCTAACCTTAATAAATCCATCCAATTTTTATTATTTTTAGATCTAACTTTTTCAATTTTGTTAATGATAATATCATTTTTTTTCATTTAAATTCCTAAATTTTAGTTCTGCGATTTTCCAATCAGCTATAGTATCAATATCTTGAACTTTATTGTTATCGAATATATATGCTTTTGTATTTTTTTCAAAAAAATTATCACTTTTTAGCCATTTTTTTTTACTCCCCCAATAAAATTGGCCGGCATCATGATATAATAGTTTGTAATTTTGTGTATTCTTTTTTGAGCTAACTTTAGTAAATTTTTTTAAAAATTTATTTTTAAAAGAAAATGCTCTTTGGGGTGGATGGTTATAACTTGTTGCAGATATAATAAAACTTTTTGAATTTTTTTTAAATAGTTTAAATGAATTTATTAAGTCTCTGGCTTTTACAAAACATGATGTTGGATAAATACAGCAAACACTATTGACTTCATTTTCACTTTCAATTTTTTTAATTGCATCCTGTATAACCTCTATAGTTGTAACTTTGTCACCAGAAAATTCTTTTTTTCTGATAAATGGAATTTCTGCTCCTATCTTTTTTGCTATTTTTGCTATTTTAATATCATCAGTAGTTACATAAACCTTATCAAATAGTTGGGATTTTAAGGCTTCTTTTATTGGATAATAAATTATTGGTTTTTTATGAAATAATTTGATATTTTTTTTTTTAATTCTTTTACTGTTTAATCTTGCGGGAATTATTGCGATATGCATTCTAAACGATTCTTATAGATATTTTTTCTTTTAACAACTGTTGTTTAATTGTTTGAGGTGTGTGCTCTGTGAATATATAAATAGATGACGAAACTACAGCAGACACGTCATATTTTTTAAAAGCGTTTATAAAGTCTTTGTGGTCCCTTGATCCTCCCCCCACTAGAACTGGAATTTTATCTTTTAGTTTTAAATATTTCAAAAAACTAAAATCTAAGCCTTTAAGGCCACCGTCGTTATCTATAGAGGTTAACATTAACTCTCCTATTCCACTGTCTATAAGCTTTGATACCCATTCTTTAGGATTTGTAGTTACTTTTTTTTCCCCACACTTTTTATAAATATAAAACTCATTTTTTTTATAATCATATTTATAATCTACAGACCCAATAATACATTGTGACCCAAAAATTCTTGAAGCTTGGTTTATCAAACTCAGATTTGAGTAATTATTTGAGTTTATTATTACTTTATCTGCACCATTTTTCAAAATTTTTTCAATATCTTCTAATGTACTAATGCCTCCACCATATGACAGTGGCAGATGATTTATGTAGGAAATTTCGTTCAAAATTTCTAAATTAAGCTTCTTTTTTTTTTCTGATGAATCTAGATCTATTAATATCAATTCATCAGCCTCTCTCATATTATAAATATTCACTATTGAAGCTAAGTCACTTACCAGTCTATTATTATTAAATTTTTTTCCCTTGTAAGTATTAAATCCTCTAAATAGTATTAAGGGAATTATTCTTTTTTTAAGCATTGGCGTTAATAAAATTTTTAATTATTTTAGTTCCTAAAATAGAGCTTTTTTCTGGATGAAACTGAACTCCATAAACGTTTCCATGACCAACAGCTGAAACAAATTTCTTTCCATAATTTGTTTCTCCGATGATAATTTTTTTATCACTTACTATAACCTCATAGCTATGAGTAAAATAAAAATCTGAATTTTGCTTAACTCCTTCGAACAAGATGGATTTTTTAAACCTTACATTGTTCCAACCCACATGCGGCAACGCATATTGTTTTTTTATTTTCATTTTTTTCACTACGAAATTTAGTAAATTTAATCCTTTTTCATGTTTAAATTCATATCCATCTGTTCCTAATATTTGCATTCCAACACAAATTCCCAAAACCATATTTTTTTTACTAAATAAGACTATCTCTTTATCAATTTTAGTAGATTTTAGGTTTTTCATACATTCCGCGAATGATCCAACTCCCGGAATTATTACTTTTTTAATTTTTTTATTTTTAAATTGGGATAGGGATTTTATTATGATTGTTTTTTTCTTTTCTTTTTCTATAATATTTTTAATAGAGTTTAAATTGCAAGTCCCAGTATCAATTATTCCAATCATTTCAAATTATCATAATTATTTTTTGTGAGATTTAATTTTTTATCTTTTAAAAATTTTCCATTTTTGTTTTTAAAAATTAACGGGTTTGTATACTGATCGGAAATTTTAGTGAATTCTTTTATCGTCATATTAATAAGGCCTAAAATGTCTTTTAATGATTTTCCTAAATATTTCCAAGGGAATTTTCCATCATGCTTTTTTACAAATTTAACTCCCTCTTCTCTAGAGATTAATTTTCTTCTTATTAGTATGCTCGCTTGATCTGTGGCTCTTCCATATCCATACTTTATAAACTTAAAATAGTCATGAATACCATGCTGATGATTATCTAGGTTTTCATAACTAAAATAACTTCCTTCTACACTTTTACCATAATCAATAAATCCAACCATCTTTGCAGTTTCATAATTCTTAAATCCATCCCATGGAAAGTAGTACCCTAGGTAAATTCCTTCAAAGTTAATTTTTTTTATTTCTTTAAGCTCTGGATATCTAAAAAAAGACATCTCATTCTCACTAGCTATATTTTGATTAATTAAATCAGATATTCTAAGGCCACCCATGCCTCCGTACTCTTCAAGCCATTTTCTGTCTCTTACCCTATTACCTTGAGTTGCTTTTGGTCCTCCATATTCATTTTGTGGATTCTCTCCCCATATAAGAACATTGATTCCAAGACTTAAAGCTATTTTGACTGGAATGGTATAAATTGAAACATGCTCTGGCCAAGCTATGTCTCCAACTAATCTCAAACATTCATTGTTTAATTTTGCTCTTACTTTTTTGTTAGTGTTAACTGTGATTACATCAACACCTAACTGACACATTACATCAAAATTTTTCTTACCTATTTCGCTAAAATCACATGTTGCAGCATTGATACATAGAGGTTTTAGGCCTAATTCAAGGCACTTAATTACCTGGTAGATACTATCCTTTCCTCCACTAACGGGAACTACGCAGTCATAGTCTGACCTGGAAATTTTTTTTTGTTTTTTAATAAATCTTAAAAATTCTCTCTCTCTCTCTTTCCAGTTTACTTTCGATCTGTTTTTATAATTGTTGCAGGCGCTACATACACCATTTATATCAAAATAAATATTAGGTTTTGTCTCTGGGAACAAACAGCTATTGCAGTATTGAATAGTCAATATTTTATGTCCTCTCATTGATAGACATACAAAGTAGTAATCTATACTGAATTTATAATCTATCTATCTATATTTTTTCTAAAAATTTTTTTCAGTGCATAAATCAAGCCAATTGAGCTA
>TARA_B110000238_G_scaffold47165_1_pt1 | contig 28708 bp, 24 predicted proteins | sample TARA_B110000238 | Tara Oceans TARA_B110000238 (sample SAMEA4397569) | marine metagenome | biome: Polar Biome; feature: [SRF] surface water layer (ENVO:00010504); material: water (ENVO:00002006), including particulate matter (ENVO:01000060) such as... | depth 5 m | reverse complement strand
TGTGGGTCAATCTGATATTAAATCTTTTGCAAGAGGAGAGTTAAATAAATTAAAACGAGATGTTAGAACGGCAGCTTCAAGAGCTTCTGATACCACATCACGTTACCATTTACAAGATGTTATGGCGAGAGTTGAAATCGCTTTAGATCCTAAATAAGCTAAAATATTATTTTTATAAAAAAACCTCATCTTCATGGATGAGGTTTTTTTATTTTTTAGCCTGAAAAGCTGTTTGGGTTTCTTTAGTAATTTCGGTAACGCTCTTTTTGGTACTCCCGATTGTACTTCTTTGCAACGAATACAATAGTTCTTTTTCCTTTATTTAACGATAGTGCTTACAAATGAGCTTTTAGAACTAGTATCTAAAAAACTTTTATCATCATCTTATAACTTATTATTGATAGAGTTGATATATTTACTGTTTAAAAATTAAAACGAAAACCAGGTCTATTTGGCGTGGTTTTTAGTATTAAATGGATCTATAAAATTTAGATATTGAAAAAGAAAATAGTACTTTTATTTGTTTTTTGTTTGGCGAGCACTCTCTCCTTTTCCCAAAGGAAATTTTCTTGCAAAGTATTAGATATTTCTACAAAAAAACCAGTTGTATATGCCACTGTAATGCTTAAAAACATCAATAGAGGTACTCATGCAGATTTTAATGGTAATTTTGAAATACCAACAAATTATAAAAAAACAGGAATTATAAGAATTTCGTCTATTGGTTATAAAACCAAAGAGGTTAAACTAGCCTCCCTAAAAAATAATATGGTTAATGTTATATACTTATCAAACTCAAATAGCAGTTTAAATGAAGTAATTATTAAAACTTCAAAAAAGAAAAAAAGAAAACTTTTAGGAGTGCAAATCGTTAGAAAAGCGATGGAAAATATTCTAGAAAATTATGCAACAGAAGCACATTCTTATATTGGGTATTATAGAGATTACCAGCAACCTGTTGGAGACTCCTATCAAAAAAATATAAAATCAGAAACACCTGTAAAATTTCTAAACGTGCATGAAGCAATCATAGAATCTTTTGATGATGGTTTTGATAGCGATAAATTAAAGAGTAAAAAAAATCAGTCATTATTATACACATACAGAACTAATGATCAATTTCTTCAGGATTCTACGCTTACGATTCCTTATGACAATTCAAGTAAAAAATTTTCAGAAAGTTTATATATAACTCCACTAGGAGGCAATGAACTCAATCTTTTAGAATTGACAAACTCCATTCGAAATCACGATAAAATGTCGTTTTCTTACAGCAATATTTTTGAAGAAGATTTTATTCGTAATCATAAATTTAGAGTAGAAAGCATCATTTTTTCTGATGATATTCCTTTGTATGAAATTTCCTTTTTTTCTATTAAAGGCAAAACAAGTTATGAATATGCAGCATACGGAACCATTTACATTTCTGATCAAGATTTTGCCATTCATAAACTAAACTATAATCTTTACTACAGAAATAAAAAAAATCCTCAATACTCCGTAACGATAGAATATAAGGCAAAAAGGGATAAGATGTATTTAAATTACATCACCTTTAATAACTTTTTTGAGGCCACAAATGGTAATTATTTTAAAATTGATAAAACGGTTTTCAATGCAAAAAACAGCGGTTTCAAAATCACTTTTAATAGACAATTGGATGTTAGCAGTATAAAACCTGTTAGAAGGAATTTTAAAATTTACTACAAAGGTCAAAAACTAAAAATTATTGATGTGAGACCGTTAGACACAAATAATAGAACGGTTAATGTGTATATTGATAAGAATTCCATTCAAAAATTAGATTTTGATAAAGAAAAACGAAACCCTAATTACGCATCTTACTTTACATTTGAAATTACCAATATCATAGATCTTAAGGGATATGAAATAGATAAAAGAGCAAGTATTAAGATGAATCAATATAGAGAGTTTTTTGTGCAGGAAGTTTTTGAAAGTAAAAGACTACCGATTCAAAAAAACTTTGTTGATAAAAACTCCCCGTTGTCTAAATCGATTATTACTTCATTAAAACTAGAAAATGATTATTGGATGAATACTCCGCTAAAAGTTAAGAAAAATAAGTAAGCTACCGCACTATTTTAAAATGAATCCTCTTTTTGAATTAAAAAGTTTAGCGAAAGTAACTTTGCACTCAACTGCATAAAGGAGTTCCTTTTTACCTTCTTTTTATATCGACTAAAATGAAATCACTATTCTTAAAGAGCGGCAAGCGGCAAAAAAGGTTATTTCTGAATTAAAGTATTATTTAATTTAGTTCTTAAGAAGATACAAATCATCACATAAAACGCTAAATAAAGGACAAAATATAGCGCTGCATAGAAAAACATCAAAATTTCTAAAAAGCTAAAAATTTCTTCACTCTTTCATTGAAAAGCATATATTTGTATGCTTAAATAAGCAAATAACTCTTTTATGAGCGAATCTAGAAAAAGACACGAAGCACTACTCTATCACGCAAAACCAAAACCTGGAAAAATAGCAGTTGTACCTACTAAAAAATATGCAACACAACACGATTTAGCGTTGGCATATTCTCCTGGTGTAGCAGAACCTTGTTTAGAAATAGCAAAAGACAAAAAAAATGTTTATAAGTACACAGCAAAAGGAAATTTAGTTGCCGTAATAACCGACGGTTCAGCCGTTTTGGGTTTGGGGAATATTGGACCTGAAGCCTCAAAACCAGTAATGGAAGGAAAAGGTTTACTATTTAAAATATTTGCTGATATTGATGTTTTTGACATTGAAATAGATGCCACCGATGTAGAGCACTTTATATCTACTGTAAAAGCAATTGCACCAACTTTTGGAGGCATCAATTTAGAAGACATTAAGGCGCCTGAAGCTTTTGAAATAGAAAAACGTTTAAAGGAAGAATTAAACATTCCTGTAATGCACGATGACCAGCATGGAACTGCAATAATCTCTGCTGCTGCCTTAAAAAATGCATTAGAAATTACTAATAAAGATATTTCTAAAGTAAAAATGGTGATCAATGGTGCAGGTGCTGCTGCAATTTCTTGTACCCGTTTGTATTTAAAACTAGGCGCGGTAAGAGAAAACATTGTAATGTGTGATAGCAAAGGTGTTATCAGAAAAGATAGAGAAACCTTAACTTCTCAAAAAGCAGAATTTGCAACGTCTCGAGATTTATATACACTTGAAGAAGCAATGTACAATGCCGATGTTTTTATCGGTTTATCGATGGGTAATGTCGTGACTCCAGAAATGTTGTTAGCAATGGGTAAAAATCCTATTGTTTTTGCTATGGCAAATCCTGTTCCAGAAATAGATTACGACTTAGCAGTCTCTACAAGAGACGATATTATTATGGCTACTGGTAGATCAGACCATCCTAACCAAGTGAATAATGTACTTGGTTTTCCGTTTATTTTTAGAGGTGCTTTAGATGTAAGAGCCACTAAAATTAATGAAGAAATGAAAATGGCTGCTGTTCATGCTTTAGCAGATTTAGCCAAAAAATCGGTTCCTGAACAAGTAAACATTGTATATGATGAAGTGAGTTTAACTTTTGGCGAAGAATATATAATCCCGAAACCTTTTGATCCACGACTAATTTATGAAATTCCGCCAGCAATTGCAAAGGCAGCAATGGATTCTGGGGTTGCCTTGGAACCAATTTTAGATTGGGACAAATATAGAGAAGAACTCATGGAACGCTCTGGCTCTGGTAGTAAAGAAATTAGATTGATTCATAACCGAGCAAAAAGTAATCGTAAACGTGTTGTTTTTGCTGAAGCAGATCATTTAGATGTCTTAAAAGCTGCACAGAGAGTTCATGAAGAAAAATTAGGGATTCCAATTTTATTAGGAAGAAAAGAGGTTATTTTAGAATTAAAAGAAGAAATTGGTTTTACAGATGATGTGCCCATTTTTGATCCAAAAACGGATGAAGAAGAAGAACGCAGAAGCCGATATGGAGAGGCATACTGGAAAACTAGACAGCGCAAAGGAAGAACATTATCTGAAGCAAAAAAATTAATGCGTGAACGCAACTATTTTGCTGCAATGATGGTGAATGAAAATGAAGCTGATGCCTTAATCACGGGTTATTCTAGACCTTACCCTTCTGTGGTAAAGCCTATTTTAGAATTAATTAAAAAAGAGAAGGGAGTTTCTAAAGTTGCCGCTTGTAATTTAATGTTAACCAAACAAGGACCTATATTTTTAGCAGACACAACCATCAATATAAATCCCTCTGCAAAGGATTTAGTGAAAATAGCACAAATGACCTCTAATTTAACAAAAATGTTTGGCATGAAACCAAATGTGGCGATGTTGTCATTTTCTAATTTTGGTTCTTCAAAGAATGGAACTTCTGAAAAAATCAGAGAAGCTGTTAAGTACATGCATCGTCATTTTCCCGACATGGTTGTAGATGGAGAAATCCAAGCAGATTTTGCGTTGAATCCAGAAATGTTAGCCAAAGAGTTCCCTTTTTCTAAATTAAACGGTAAAAAAGTAAATGTATTGATTTTCCCGAATTTAGAATCTGCAAATATCACCTATAAATTACTCAAAGAACTGCAAGGAGCGGAATCTATTGGCCCGGTAATTTTAGGTTTAAGTAAAGCTATACACGTTTTACAATTGGGTGCTAGTGTAGATGAAATGGTTAATATGGCAGCTTTCGCAGCTGTAGATGCGCAACAAAGAGAAAAGAATAAAAAATAGTATTTTAGAGCTTAAACGAAAAAATGATTACACAAGTTAGAGGTAGATTGGTTGAAAAAAGTCCAACAGAAGTTGTAGTAGATTGCAATGGTGTTGGCTATTTATTGCATATTTCTTTAAATACTTTTTCTAGTTTACCCAAAGATGAAAATGTAGTTTTATTCACGCATTTATCCATTAGAGAAGATGCACACACCCTTTTTGGTTTTATCAACAAAACAGAAAGAGAAATTTTTAAATTATTAATTTCCGTTTCCGGTGTTGGTCCTAGTATTGCCAGAACGATGCTGTCTTCGATGACATCCGAAGAAATACAAAATGCAATTGCAACAGAAAATGTGCAGCTAATTCAATCTGTAAAAGGAATCGGAATAAAAACAGCACAAAGAGTTATTGTAGATTTAAAGGATAAAATTTTAAAAACCTTCGATATGGACGAAGTTTCCTTTACAGCAAGCAATACTAATAAAGATGAAGCGTTATCTGCTTTAGAAGTTTTAGGCTTTAACAGAAGACAATCAGAAAAGATAGTGAGTTCTATTGTAAAGGAACACCCTGATGCATCTGTCGAAAAAATCATAAAACTAGCGTTAAAAAACTTATAATCAATTGATTAGATTGTTAAAAAATATATTATTATTACTACTATTTACTTTTTTGGTAAACTTATCAGTATACGCTCAAACGAATACCAACAAAGATTCTGTAGCAATTAAAAAAGATACTTTAAAATTAAGGTACGATTTTAAGAATACTCAAAAAGGAGGTCTTTTTTTGGACGATTTAGCAAAAAAGGAAATTATTTTCGATAAAGCTTTAAACAAGTATGTTATTGTTGAAAAAATTGGTGATTATCGAACTAAAACTCCTATTTATTTAACACAAAAAGAATATCAACAATATCGCTTAAAACGAGATATGTTGCAATATTTTAAAGATAAAATAAGTGCTACAAATAGTAAAAAGAAAGGAGCTGCTGCCGCACAAAAAGACTTACTGCCAACTTATTATGTGAATAATACATTTTTTGAATCGATTTTTGGAGGTAATACTGTAAAAGTTACACCTACAGGAAACTTAAATTTAAAACTCGGTTTTATTTATCAAAATACAGAAAATCCTCAAATTTCTGAAGAAAATAGAAGTAGTCTTGTTTTTGATTTTGATCAGCAAATAAATGCAAGTATTCGGGCAAAAGTTGGGGAGCGTTTAGAATTTACGGCAAATTATGATACGCAAGCTAGTTTCGATTTTCAGAATTTAGTAAAAATCGATTTTACCCCTACAGAAGACGATATTTTACAAGGAATTGAAGCTGGTAATGTTGCCATGCCTATTAAAAATTCTTTGATCAATGGTGCACAAAGTTTGTTCGGAGTAAAAACGGAACTACAATTCGGAAACACAAACGTTACGGCTGTCTTCTCTCAACAAAATTCTGAAAGTAAAACCGTTGTATCAGAAGCTGGTGCTTCAATTCAAGAATTTGAATTAAGAACTACCGATTATGATAATGACCGTCATTTTTTCTTATCACAGTTTTTTATAGATAATTACGCAAATTCTTTAAAGCAATATCCTTTAATAAGTAGTCAGGTTAGTATTACTAGAATTGAAGTTTGGATTACGAATAGAAATGCGGCTACTGAAGACTTTAGAAGTATTGTAGCACTAGCGGATATTGGTGAATCTAACAACGCGAACGCAACTAATTCTTACCTTAATTTAGTGGATGATAAAGGGACTGTGCTCCCGTCAAATCCTATTAGCATAAATGCTAACGGGCAACAATTAAATTTGCCTCAAAATAATGCAAACAATATATATCAACAAATTGTTTTAGATGGAATACGAGATGTCTCTGATGTTGATAATACACTACAGAATCGTTTTCAAATGGAACAAGGAACAGATTATTCTATTCTAGAAAACGCAAGAAAATTAGATTTAAATGAATATACTTTAAATTCTCAATTAGGGTATATTTCTTTAAACAGAAGATTAAATGATGGTGAAGTTTTAGCAGTTGCTTATGAATATACAGTTGCAGGAACTATAAATGGCGGTAATTCTCAAAAATCTTTTAAAGTTGGTGAATTTTCTAATGACGGAATTCAAGCACCTCAAAATTTAGCAGTTAAATTATTACGTTCAGAAATTTTACAAACAAAACGAACAAATGCGACCACGGGTGAAGACGAATCTTTTCCTACTTGGCGTTTAATGATGAAAAATATTTACGCTTTAGGAGCTTTCCCCTTAACTCAAGATGGTTTTCGTTTTGAAATTTTATATAGAGATGATAATACAGGAATTGCCTCTAATGTGTTACAAAATTCAAATACTACAAACATACCAAATGTACCCTTAATTCAAGTTTTTAAGCTAGACCAGCTCGATCAAAGTCAGTTTAGAACTTCAGATGGCTTCTTTGATTATGTAGAAGGTATTACGGTAAATTCTCAAAACGGATATGTTATTTTTCCAGAACCAGAACCTTTTGGTAATGATTTAGTTTTAAATCAAAATGACCCTAGTGATGTTGGGTTAGATGAAAGTGTAGATGAGCAATTTTTATTTAAAGAACTATATTTAAACACAAAAATTAACATTAAAAATAACTTTCAAAATAAAGATAAGTATTTTTTAAAGGGATATTTTAGATCAGAAAGTCCTAGCGGAATTCCTATTGGCGCATACAATGTTCCTAGAGGTTCTGTAAGAGTAACCGCTGGCGGAAGACAATTGGTAGAAGGTGTTGATTATGTAGTTGACTATATGGCTGGTAGGGTGCAAATTATCGACCCAGGTTTACAAGCATCCGGAACTCCTATAAGTGTATCAACTGAAAATAACGCAGTTTTTAATCAACAAAGAAAAACTTTTATGGGTGTTGATGTTGAACATACGTTTTCAGAGGACTTTGTAGTTGGCGCAACTGTTTTAAATATTATGGAGAGACCTCTAACGCCTAAAGTTAATTTTGGCGCAGAACCTATCGATAATACGATGTTTGGTTTAAATATAGATTACTCCACAGAAGTCCCTTATTTCACAAAATTAGCAAACAAATTACCTTTTGTAGATACAGATGTTCCTTCTAATTTATCCGTTAGAGCAGACATGGCGTATTTGTTACCAGGAACTCCAAGCGGAATTGATGTAGCTGGTGCTGCAACTTCTTATATAGATGATTTTGAAGCTTCTCAAATACCGATAAGTTTATTATCAGCTTTAGACTGGTATGAAGCTAGTACACCAAAATATTATCCAGGTTTTTTTGGTGATCAAAGTGATTTTTCTTACAACTACAAAAGAGGTAAATTAGCTTGGTACAGTATCGATCAAGTTTTTTATGGAATCGGGGAAACACCTGCAAGTATCTCGGCAGATGAACTCTCTAGAGCAGAAACTAGACAAATAAACTTTGGTGAATTATTCCCAAACCAACAATTTGATATTACTCAAAATTTACAAGCAAGAACTTTAGATTTAGCCTATTTCCCAGAAGAAAGAGGTTCTTATAACTATAACCCAAACGCAAATATTATTGATGGTGCTGTAAAATTACCAAACCCTGAAACAAATTGGGGTGGAATTATGCGTGCCCTAAATACGAACAATTTTGACCAAGCCAATGTTGAGTTTATTCAATTTTGGATCATGGATCCTTATCAAAATTACTCGATTACCACAGAAGAGGGTTTGCCTCAAGGATTAAATCCTAATGATCTTTCTAATCAAGTAGGCGATTTATACATCAATCTTGGTAATATTTCTGAAGATATTGTAAAGGACAATCGTAAAATGTTCGAAAACGGTTTACCAGATGATGGCGCAAAAATAAATGGCGGCAATGTAAACAGAACAACTTGGGGAGATGTGCCTAGAAACCCTTCTATAATTTATGCATTTAGCGAACAAGACGATGCAAGAATAAACCAAGATGTTGGATTCGACGGTTTAAATGATGCTGAAGAAGGTGAATTATTGGGTATTAAAGGAACAAGTTACGAGGGTTTAAGAGATCCTGCAGCAGATAACTTTCAGTTTTTTAGAGGAGGATCTTTAGATGCGATTAATGCATCGATACTAAGAAGATACAAAGATTTTAATAACACCCAGGGCAATTCGCCAACATTAAATCAATCTCAAGAAACCTATCCTACCTCCTCTACCACCTATCCAGACGTAGAAGACATCAACAGAGATCAAACCATGAATACTGTTGAAAGTTATTATGAGTATAAAATTTCGATGAATAAAAATGATCTACAGAGAGGAAAAAATTTTATTGTCGATGAAAAAACAACTTCAGTTACCTTAGAAAACGGAAGTACACAGCAAACAAAGTGGTATCAATTTAGAGTTCCTATTAGAAATGGAACCCCAATAAACGGGATTTCTGATTTTAACAGCATTCGATTTGTTAGAATGTTTTTAACCAATTTTAAAATGCCTGTGGTCATTCGTTTTGGTGAATTAGATTTGGTGCGTGGAGATTGGAGACGCTATTTAAGAACTATCGATCCTGCAATTAATCCCGATAGGGAATTAAATCAGGCAGAATTAGAAGGTTTTGAAGTTGGTGTGGTCAGCATTGAGCAAAATAATGGTAGCTATATTCAGCCTCCGGGAATTGAGCGCGAGCGTTTGCAAGGAACCACCTCTGTGCAATTGCAAAATGAGCAATCTGTTACCTTAAAAGTGAATAACCTTGAACCAAATAAAACAAGAGCTATTTATAAAAACATTAGTATCGATTTAAGGCGTTTTAAAAACCTTAAAATGTTTATGCACTTGCAAGGAGTTGGCGAAGGACCTGTGAGTGATGACGATTTTTCTGCAATTATTAGATTGGGTACAGACTTGAATGATAATTTTTACCAGATAGAAGTGCCTTTAAAAGTATCTACAAGTGGTGGTTCTGCTATTGATATTTGGCCAGAAGAAAATAATTTAGATGCCCTGCTAGAAACATTTGGCCGATTAAAAGTAGATAGAGACGGTATCCCTAACCTACTGCCAAATGAAATATATCCAAAAGTTGTGCAAGGTGAAGCACCTGCATTTATAATACGAGTAAAAGGAAACCCTACTTTAGCTCAGTTAAGAACAGTAACTTTAGGCTTAAGAAACAACGCTAATTTAAATAAAAGTGGTGAAGTATGGTTTAATGAATTGCGTTCCTCAGGTTTTGATAACAAACCTGGTTGGGCAGCAGTGATGAATGCTGATGCTAATTTTGCAGACGTAGCAAATGTGTCTGTATCTGGTAGTATGCAAACCATTGGTTTTGGTAATGTAGAAGATCGCGTAAATCAGCGTAGTTTAGATGAAACCAAACAATATGATATTGCTACTAGTGTGAATCTTGGAAAAGTATTAACACCAGAAAAATGGGGAATTCAACTACCTATGAGTTATAGTATTGGTGAAACGTTTATTGATCCAAAATTTGATCCACAATATCAAGATGTTACTTTACAAGAAGCTTTAGAGCAGAACCCAAACAGCGAGTTTTCTAGAGATTATACGAAAAGAACAAGCATTAGTTTTATCAATGTTAAAAAGAATAGAAACCCAAATACCACTAAAAAACCTAAATTTTATAATGTAGAAAATTTAGCGGTTTCTTATTCTCACAACAAAGAATTTCACAGAGATTATAATATTGAAAAATATATCAATGAAAATGTGATGGCTTCTGCCGCTTATAATTTTAGTTTTGACTCTAAACCAATAGAACTGTTTAAAAACTCTGAAAGCTTTAAAAGTAAATATTGGAAATTTATTAAGGACTTAAACTTTAATCCTGTTCCGAAAACTTTAGCCGTAAACTCTAGAATAAATAGAAGTTATAATGAACAACAATCAAGAAACTTAATAGAAGGTTTGCCAAATCAGCCAGAACTAAAACAACGTAGGTTTTTATTTGATTGGGATTATACCGTAGGTTTCGATTTAACAAAATCATTACAATTGAACTTTAATGCCACTAATAATTATATCTATGATGCTTTTGGAAGTGGAGAGGAATTACAAATTTTTGATGATTTCTTTAATACAGGAAGAGCCAATCAATACCATCAAAAATTAAACACAACCTATGCAATACCCCTAGATAAGTTTACTTTTTTAAGTTTCATAAAAGCCGATTATGCATATACTGCTGATTTTGATTGGCGCGTATCATCACAAGACCAAACGATTGCAGAAAAAATAGGTAATGTAATTCAAAATGCCAACACGCATAATTTAAATACTACTTTTTCTTTCGATAAAATTTACAAAAAAATTGGTTTTGAAAAATTACTATTGACAAAAACACAACGTAAAAATGCAAAGGGTAAAAACGTATCAAGAATAAAACTAAAGAAAAATTTACCTTTAGGAAAGAAGATTTTAAAAGGAGCTTGGCAAGTTATTACCTCCGTAAAACAAGGTAAAATAAGTTACACAGAAAACAACGGACAGTATTTACAAGGTTATGACGAGGGAGTTGGTTTTTTAGGTGGATCGCCAACCGCTTTTGCTTTTGGTAGTCAAGTTGACATTAGAAATACAGCGCTTACTAATGGTTGGTTAGTAAACCCGAGAGCGCTCATTGATGATCCTACAACGAACGATGACGAAAGCGCTTTTTACAATAAAACATACAGTAGAACACATTATAATAAACTCGATTACACGTTTACAATAAAACCTTTTAAAGATTTAGATATTGATGTAAGAGGTAATAAAATTCAGACTTCAGATTTATCTCAACAATTAGATATTGTAGAAGACGGCTCTGCAAATGGCGCCATTGATTTTGGAATAGAGGCTTTTGAAACTGGAAACTTTAGCTCAAGTCACTCCATGTTTTCTACTGCATTTACAGATGGTGATGCTTTGTTTCAGAAAATGAGAGATTATCGAAGTATTATTTCAGATAGATTTGCGTTAGAAAACCCTTCAGCAAATCCCGCAGGATTTGGTGAAAATAGTCAGCAAGTATTATTACCTGCATTTATGGCCGCTTATTCTGGCAAAGATCCGAATAAAGTAAATACAGGCTTGTTTAGAAATATACCGATACCAAATTGGACTTTACGTTACAATGGTTTTATGAAAATGAAATGGTTTAAAAAGAATTTCTCTTCTTTTGTAATTTCGCATGGATATAGATCATCTTACACGATTTCTAGTTTTACCAATAATTTACAATATAATGACGATACTGCTTTCACAGCAACCAATGCTGCAAACAATTACGAACCAGATAGATTAATTGCCAGTGCAACTTTAGTAGATGAGTTTTCGCCTTTAATAAAACTAGACATGAAAATGAAAAATTCATTTTCTTTAAGAGGGGAAATAAAAAGAGATAGAACGTTAACCATGAATTTCAACAACAGTACCTTAACAGATATTGCCGGCACAGAGTATATCTTCGGATTGGGGTATGTTTTTAAAAATGTAAAAATGAATACGCGTTTTACAGGTAAAAAAATCGCTTTAAAAGGCGATATTAATTTGAGAGCAGATATTTCTTTAAGGGAAAATTTAACACAAATTAGATATATAGATGAAGATAATAATCAAATTAGTGGTGGTCAACGATTATTTTCAATTAAATTTACCGCAGACTATAAATTGAGCAGTAGTTTAACAGCGTCCTTATATTATAATCATCAAACATCTGAATATGCTATTTCTACCACATTTCCAAGACAAGCAATTAATGGTGGTATTAACTTAGTCTATAACTTAGGAGGAAATTAAAAAACAGTATAAAACATAAATAAAATGAGCATTCCAGCTGAATTAAAGTATACAAAAGACCACGAGTGGATTAAAATTGAAGGTACTATTGCAACTGTAGGAATTACAGATTTTGCTCAAGGAGAATTAGGCGATATCGTCTATGTCGATGTCGACACTTTAGATGATACCATAGAAGAAGGAGAAGTTTTTGGCTCTGTAGAAGCTGTAAAAACTGTTTCCGATTTATTTATGCCGTTATCAGGAGAGGTAATTGAATTTAATGAAACTTTAGAAGATGACCCAGAAGTGGTAAACACAGATCCTTACAATAAAGGTTGGATGATAAAAATTGAAATATCTGATATCTCTCAAATAGAAAAATTATTAGATGCTGAAGCGTATAAAAATCTTATTGAAGGATAACATATTTTTAATTGCAATATCAATCACCGTAGGTATTATTTATTTAAGCATAATAAAAATACCAAGCATAGGTATTGAAATAGCCAATATAGATAAAGGATATCACAGTTTGGCCTATTTTATGTTAGCAATAACTTGGTTGCTTGCATTTTATAAAAAGCAAAAAAAAAAATATGTTATTGTAATTAGCTGTATTATTTTTGGCATAATAATTGAAGTATTGCAATATACTTTAACAACCTACAGAACTGGAGATTACCTCGATGTTTTTGCCAATTCGTTAGGTGTCTTTTTAGCTCTAGTCGTTTTTAATTTATTTTTTCGAAAAAAAAACATTTATTAATGCTAAGAGTTCTATTTTAAAACAATAATTTATTTAAATTAGCAACTTATAAAAACTCTTTTACAATGGAAATCAAGAAAAACCCGAAGTCAAATTTAGAGAATTTCAGCAAAATTTTTATGCAAATAGGGCTAGTTCTAGCGCTTTTTGTAACCTATGTTGCCATAGAACAAAAAACATATGACAAGACCTATGGAGATTTGGGTACTTTAAACATGAATGCAGAAATGGAGGAAGAAATTCCAATCACTGAAAGAGTTGAGCCCGTAAAACCAAAAACTCCACCACCACCAGCTCCTGAAAAGATTGAAGTTGTTGAGGATGAAAAGGAGATTGAAGAAACCGTAATAGAATCAACAGAAACTGATGAAAGTGAAGCAGTAGAGGTGGAAGAAATTGAAGAAGTTGCAGAAGCTGAAGAAGTATACGAAGATGTAAGTTTCATGATTATTGAAGATGTTCCTGTTTTTCCTGGTTGTAAAGGAAACAAAGCAGAATTAAAAGCTTGTTTTAGTAGAATGGTTCAAAAGCATTTTATAAGAAAATTTGATGCTGATCTACCAAACGAATTAGGATTATCACCAGGAAAAAAAAGAGTATTTATTGGCTTTAAAATAGATAGAACGGGTAAAATTGTAAATGTACAAGCACGAGCTCCACATCCAAAAATTAAGAGTGAAGTTATGAAAGTAATGGGGCAATTACCAACTATGAAACCAGGAAGACAAAGAGGAAAACCTGTTGGAGTAAAATATAGTATTCCATTTACTTTGATTGTAGAGTAAAAATAGGATAAAAATGAATCCAAGACTTGATTGGATAACTAGCATCCTCAATAAAAACATATGATATTTAATTAAAGTACAACCTTAGCTCAAATTAATTGAAGATACAATTAGAAGTAGCTGCACTATATATTTTAAAGCGAAAGGCATACCTCGAGTATCGTTGGTTGTAACAGAATATTTATCAGAACAAAATTATAATACAACATAGAGTTTATAGATTCTAAACGTATAAACCAATCTTTTTTTATAACAATCAGTTATTATAGAAAAAAACCTTTGAAGACTTTTTAAAGCAACTTGAAATCATTCCTTGACTTTAATAAAAACACAAATGCACAAAAAAAACCCATTAGAATTTTTGAATTCTAATGGGTTTTTAAAAATATTCTTTTTAATTACTAGTTATTTAAAGCCACTCTAGACTCTTGTTTCCAGATGTTAACTGATGCTAACGTATTGTTTTCATAATTAATTTCCTTTAAGGCATCCTTTGTCCACACGAACCACTTTCCTACTTTTTTACCATTATCATAATATGCTAATTGGACTTTATTACCTGATGCATCAAAACGTGTCCATTCTCCAGTTAACTTTTTATCTTTAAAAAAACCTTGCGTCTTAACAAGACCGTTCTCATAATAATATGTAGCTTTCACTAAATCTCCTTCAGCTTTATAAGTAGGTTTTTTCTCTTGGGAAAACCCTATAGTTGCTAAACATAGCAAACCGATTGTTAATATTTTTTTCATATCCATTTTGTTATAATTTTAACATTACATTTACAAATATAAAAAAAATAACACAATTAAACAACATTATGATAACATTAAATTAACATTGAGTATCCTTTTAATACATCTTAAAAATTCCGTCAAATTTTAATTAAGTTCTATTGTTGTGTTGCTGGTAAGCAAAGTAATTTACTTCATAATTCTAAAAAATTTTGCACTATACTTCCATAACTATTACATAATAGCACGTACTCTATAAAATCACGAAACTATTTTCTTCAGTCCTCGAAATCTAATATGAAGCGACTCAATTAATATGCTTAAAACATTCATTAAAGCACTACATTGCTAAATGAGACCCAAGAAAACAGAACGAATTCGCATCTATTATTACCTATTGTTTACTTAATTACCGTTTGAAATCATAATAATGAACTATTTATAAATTACCTTAATTACGATTATTTCGCTCATACATCTTTATGGTTTATTTAGAAATAGCTCTTTGACCTGCAAAAAGAGGAATGAAAACTTTCGAACTTAGAAACAAATAGTTTGCTCAAGAAACTAAAATTAACACTACTATCTTAAGTTTATATAATAGTTTTATAGCTTCCGGTTTAATCTTGTCTCTCTTTCCATATTCAAATAAAAATTGCTTTATTCCTTTTAATCTTCATCTTTATTGCCAGAATCTGCGATGCTTATGCACCTAAAAGAAAATTTTATATATCTATACCATACATGCAACTAGGCCATCAATACTAATAATTTAAACAAACATTTTAGGCTTAACAATCAAACGATTACTTTTGTATCTAATTTTCTAACAAAATAAAAAATGAAAGAATATATTGAAACAACAAAAGACATATTATTTTTATACGTGCCAAAAATTATTACGGCTCTTCTCATACTTGTTGCTGGTTTGTTCTTAATTAAACTAATTATTAAATCATCAAGAAAAATAATGCGGACCAAGAGTGTAGATATTACGCTTCAAAAATTTTTAGGAAATCTTTTAGGATGGATTTTAAAAATTTTATTATTTATTACTGTTATTTCTCAATTAGGGATTGCAACTACTTCTTTCGCAGCCATTATAGGTGCTGCAGGTTTAGCAGTAGGTTTAGCACTTCAAGGATCTTTAGGTAATTTTGCTGGAGGTATTTTAATTATAATTTTTAAACCTATTAAAATTGGAGATTTTATTGAGGCTCAAGGTGAAAGTGGTACTGTAAAAGAAATTGAAATATTTACAACGAAACTAAATACAACAGACAATAAAGAAATAATAATTCCCAATGGTGCCCTCTCTAACGGTAATATTGTTAATTATAGTACCGAAGAAACACGACGTGTAGATTTTACTTTTGGAGTGGGTTATGATTCTGATATTAAGAAAACAAAAGAAGTTCTTTTTGGTGTAATCAATTCTCATCCACTAGTTTTAAAAGATCCTGCGACTGCTGTAAACGTATCAGAATTAGGAGATAGCTCTATTAACTTTTTTACACGTGGTTGGGTAAAAAAAGAAGACTATTGGACTGTTAAATTTGATGTTATGGAACAAACGAAAGAAGCACTTGACGCTGCGGGAATTGACATACCGTATCCTCATAGAGTTCACATAGATAAAATGGTATAATTTTGACACGGATATATTAAAACAACATATTATGAAAACACTATTTCTAACACTAACAAACGTAACTTTTGGTCAGGTAGTTGGCTTTAGTGCTCCTGGAGGCTCTAACTATGAAATGGATACTATTCCAGGACCAAAATTAGAAGATTTTATGGTTCACAATGATGGTAAAAACCAATTATTATCAAGGCAAATTGTAAAGTTTCAAAAATAAAAACTTACTTAAGCTAGTTATAAAGTAGATAAACCTGCTGATTTTAAAAGATAAAAAGATGTATTTTACCTACAGTTTGATAAGGCTATTAAAGAAATCTCTTCAAGTAAGAAAAAGTTTTATGATACCTTTGGGAATAAGATTAAACCCTTTAAAACATTCGTTAAAACCAAGAAGTTAAATATTAAAAATATTGAGGAATTAGAAAAAATTATGCCACAATTAAATACTATTTAATCTTTTTCTTTTCAGGAATCACCACAAAATCTTTTAAATAAAAAGGCTCAAAATAAGCGACATTCTCTATGTCGCTTTTCTGGTACTTATCATAAGACAATAAAGCCATTTCTTTTGCTGATGGAAATTTATCATCTACAAAAACAGCATTTTTATGAGTAATAATTTCTTTACATTTATGCGCGCCATCTCCTAAAAAATAGACCTTACTCATTTCTAAATACTTTAAAAAAGAAGTTTCATCAATAATTTCTGCTTTAATATCTCTTATTTGTTGATGTTTCTCGTTGTAAACTGAAGCATAAACTTCCATTCTTCTTGCATCTAACATCGGTACTATAAAACCACCATCAATAGAAATAGCATGAGATAATGATGCTAAAGTATCAATAGAAATTAAAGGTTTGTTAAGGGCAAAACATAATCCTTTAGCTGCAGAAACCCCAATTCTAAGTCCAGTGTACGAACCAGGACCTTTACTGACAGCAATAGCATCGATATTATTTGATATTAAATTAACATCTTTTAAAATAGCTACAATAAAAGGGTGTAAGACCTCTGCATGCGAATAATTACCATTATTCAATTCTTTGATTGCTAAAATCTCACCTTTTTCTGTAATACTTACAGAACAGTTTTTCGTAGCCGTTTCGATATTTAAAATGATCGCCAATTCTTTATATTTTTTTCACAAAGATACCTTAAAAAGAAAACCTCACTAAAATTAGTGAGGTTTTCATTATATGCTCTTAATTTATTACTCTAAAATTAAATCTCCTGCATAAAACTGCAATACTTTTGTCTTGAACACATAGTCGTATTTTGAGCTAATTAAAGAAGCTTGTGCGTTTACGAGTCGTGTTCTAACCTGATCAAAATCAAACTGCGTCATTGCTCCAAAATTGTAACGCTCTTGAGCATTTTTAAACGCTTCTTGTTGCGCTTCTAATGAAATTTTAGCGGCCTCAAAAGTTTTTAAAGCTGTTTTAACGTCTAAAAACGATTGTTCTATGGTTTGTTTTAAATTAACCTTTTCACTCTCTAATCTTGTTTCAAAAATTTGTTTATTAATAACAGATTGCGCGACTCTATTTTTAGTTTGAAAGCGATTAAAAATAGGAATACTCACATTAAAACCAACTCCATAACCAAGGTTATCATCTAACTGATCAAACATAGGTGAATTAGAAAAACCATCCGGTAAATTTAAATTAAATCCATAATTAGTCGATAAAGCGGCAGATGCCGTTACAGTTGGCAAAAAAGAAGCTTTGGCAATCTCTATGCTCAAATCTGAATTTTCAATTGCTAATTTTGCTCTGGCTATTTCGGGCATTCTATCTAAAGATTTATCATAAACTAATAATGAGTTCATATAGAATAAATTAGCCGAAGGGGTACCAACATCTATAGTCGCTACATTAAAATTATCGATAGGAACTTGCAATAGCTGCGCCAAATTTAACAATGCTAAATCCAAAGCATTTTCTTGACTAATAACCGTTTGAAGATTTGTTGCCGCTGTAGATTGTGTGATTAATAAATCTCCTTTAGGAATTACACCAGATTCAAACCTGCTTTTTGCTGCTTCGATTTGTTTTTTACTTATTTCGTATTGAACTCTAGCCGCACCTAGATTTTCCTTTGCAAACAATATATTTAAGTATCCATTTACTACAAATAAAGAGACATCATTTTCTATTTGCTCTAAATCTAATAGGCTTGATTCTACACCCAATTGTGCTTGCTTAAAAATGTTTGTATTTCTAAATCCATTAAAAACAGTAATACCAGAACTAACACCTACAGAACCTCCAAAGAAAGTAGTGTTTACCCTGTTTTGTGATACAGGATCGAAACCTGTACCAAAATTCACATTACCACCTGTATTTGCATTTAGGTTTGGTAAAAAATTACCTTTAGAAATATCAACATCTTTTTTTGCTACTTCTAGAGTAAATCTGTTTTGTTGAATAGAAATGTTCCTTTTTAAAGCTTCATCTACACATTCTTTAAGTGTCCATTTTTTTTGTGAAAAGGTAGCAATAGAAATTAAAAATGCTACTAATACTATAAGTTTAGATTTCAAAACGTAATTATTTTTGGTTGATTTATATTTATATATAGCTTAAAGAAAAAAATATTTTAATACTATATATAAGACGACCAAAAGTAAATTATGTTACATAAATCTACTCTTATTAGAATGTTAATTTTTTGCTTGATTTTTTCTGTATCGATATAAAGTAAAAAACAGACAACCAATTAATAAATAAGGAAAAACCATTAAATAAGATATTCCATTATTAACACCCTCTGCCATATCAATGTCTCCATTCTCTACTACTGCTTTACACATAGCACATTGAGAGTAGGATGATATTATAGAAAAAATCATCATGACGAAAACCGCGAATACTCTTTTTTTATACATAGTAAGGAGATATCATAAAATAAACAATTACACCAGTTACCGCCACATACAACCAAATTGGAAAGGTTTTTCTGGCAATTTTTTTATGTGCTGTAAAATCGGTTAACTTGGCTTTCATATAGGTCAATAATACTAAAGGAATTACGATTATCGATAAAATTATATGCGTTATTAAAATAAAATAGTACACATATTTTATGACTCCTTCTCCGCCAAACGTTGTGGAATTAGAGGTCATATGATATGCTATATACATCACCAAAAAAATAAGAGAGCAAACAATTGCAAATGTATTTAATTGTTCGTGTAACTTTTTATTTCCATTTTTAATAGCAATTAGAGCTGCAACTAAAACAACGGCAGTCAAACCGTTTATAGATGCATAAATTGGAGGTAAAAACATAAGAGGTTCAACATCAAATCCTAATTGTTTTAAATTGACTCCAAACAAAGCGGCAACTGCAAGCGGTATAATAATGGATAAGGCAGTAATTATCCTTTTGTATTTTTTTTCTTGTGCTAGATTATTCATTTAACAATAGTTTAATGTCTTCTTTTAACTCTTTAATCTGATCCGGAAAACCTTGTTCCTCTAAAGCTCTATAATACATAATTGGGTTGCCAAACTCATCTTTTCTAGAACGTATATGCCCCTCTTTATCTATAAGCGCAAATAAACCTGAATGATAAAAACCTCCATGCTCTTCTACTCCTTTGCCAACAGGTAATTTAAAACCGTCATTTGATAATGCGAAGACAATTTCTTCGGATTTACCGGTTAGTAAATGCCAATTTTTATGAGTAATTCCATTATTTTTTGCGTAAGCTTTCAAAATTTCTGGAGTATCAATTTCTGGGGTAATAGAAAATGATGCAATTCCGAATTCTGGATTCCCAAAAAAAGCATCTTGAATCGTTGTCATTTTTTGATTCATGATTGGACAAATTGACGGACACGTAGAAAAGAAAAACTCTACAACATATACCTTATCATTATAGCTTTTATTCGTAATTATTGCACCTTCCTGATTAGTAAATTCAAAATCAGGAACTTTACTAAACTCAAACAAATCTGAATCTTGAAAACGATTTACAACCTTTGGAACTGTATAAATACCAAACAATAATATGATAAATGTAATACCAATATATGAGTGTTTTTTATTCATAACCTACCTCTTTTCTATCCGCCTTATTTTTATTCCTTGTCTTAAAAGCAGCATAGTACTCGTAAAACAAAACATTCACATCATCTTTTAACTTGCTTTTAAGTACAGACACAGAATTCATATTATAGCCATACATTTTGCCATCTTCCGTATCCTCGTCATTAATTCTTCCTCTTAAATTTACCGCCTTGTCGATAAGAAATGCTTTTGTTGAAGATAGGTTCACAAGTGGTTCGTTTGCAGAGAAAGCATTATAAAACAATTCAATCTCTTCCGAAGAGCTTGCAACAAAAACCCATTTTTGCATATCCGTAAAAGCACCTAATTCTTCTTTAAGATTTTCAACTTCTTGCTCTGCTCCGCTAGGATAAACTGCTAAAATTTGGAATTTTTTATAATCTAAAAACTTTTTATAAATTTTTTCATTCAAATTTAAAAGTCCTGATTTATTCTTATTTACATTTTCTCCAAGAAAACAAACTATAGAAACATGATCTTTAAGTTTTGCCCTATTAGTTGCATCAATTTCAGAAATATCAATAATATTTTCTGTAACTATGGGTAATTTTTTAAAGTTATTTTCTCCTGTAGATAAAATTAGAAAACAAATTAAAGGGAATATAAAAAGTAAAAATAATACGACTCTTTTTTTTGTAAATAACTTCATGTCTCAAAAATAGATTTAGAATACAAATAAGATTTTAAGTATATTAAAAAAGGTGGTTAAGACCACCTTTTTTTTAATTACCATTTTACAAGTGGTGATAATGTTTCGAATAAATACCCTCCTTCTATCAAGAGCAATGCTACAAGATACGAGACCAGAAAAACTGCCGTCCAAATTACTGCTCGTCTAAACCATTTTTTTTCTTCCTCCATGTGCATAAAGGCCCAGGTTATTCCATAAGCTTTCGCTAGTGTTAAAATAATGAATATCCAGTTTAAAGGGCTTGTACCTAAAAAGTTAGTAAGATGCAATACATCTGGTTTAATAATACCGAAAGCTACTTCTACAATTGTTATTGCAGATAATATCCAAAATACATTCCAGATTCTTTTTGTATGAGATTGTGCGTGTGCCATGTTTTGTATGCTATTTTTAGCTTCCTGGTTATACAGGAAAGACAATTTTAACTGAAACCTAAAGACCTAAACCTTGAGGCAATTTTATTATTTTAAACTAAGTAGAAAAAAGTAAATACAAATACCCAAACTAAATCTACAAAGTGCCAATATAAACCTACTTTTTCTACCATTTCATAATGCCCCCTTTTTTCATAGGTTCCGAGAAGAACGTTAAAGAAAATAATAATATTAATTGCAATACCAGATACTACGTGAAAACCGTGAAAACCGGTAATAAAGAAAAAGAAATTTGCGAAAATGGTATTTCCGTACTCATTTGCTGTCAAATTAGCGCCCTGTAAAACCAAATCTCCTTTTGTTAACTCTTCTAGTCCTCTTTCTCTAGAAAATATAATTTTCTTTTTAATATCTAAATTTATCTGTTCGCTTCTAATTTGAATAGACGGATCCGCTTGATAAGAAGCCAATACTTGAGCAACAGAGTATTTAGGAACTTCTTCAGAATCACTTTCAAACCATAAACCATTTTTAGTGGTATGTGTCACCCTAGCGTCCATTCTATCTCCTCCCACAAAATCTGAAAAAGCGATCTGTTCGCCATCCCGAACAAATTGTAAGACCTTACCCTCTTTCGTTTTTACAGCTCCATAAGAACCATTAATAAAAGTATTCCATTCCCAAGCTTGCGATCCAACAAATATCAAACCTCCAATAATGGTGGCAAACATATACCAGGCAACTTTATTTTTTTTCATTTGATGACCTGCATCTACTGCTAAAACCATTGTTACGGAAGAAAAAATAAGTACAAACGTCATAAATGCCACATAATACATCGGATAAACACCATGTATAAAAGGAATGTGCGTAAATACTTCATCAGCAATTGGCCATGAATCAATAAACTTAAACCTTGTTAAACCGTAGGCTGCTAAAAAAGCTGAAAAGGTTAAAGCGTCGGAAAGGATAAAAAACCACATCATCATTTTACCATAACTGGCATTAAATGGTCTTACACCACCTCCATTCCAAGTGTTTTTTCCGTCTGACGGTACAGCAATATTTGCTTCCATAAATAATTTTTAGTTAACTCTTAATTGGCAAAATTAAACATTTTTCATCATCTAATAAAATAGAAAAAGAAAAATAGATAAATCCATAATAAATCTACAAAATGCCAGAATATTGCACCTAGTTCTAAACCAAGCATATCATCTGATTTATATTTGTATTTAAAATGATTATAAATTACAACAAGGAGTACAATAATACCAGCAATCACGTGAATAACGTGCATAAACGTAATGCCAATTATAAATGAAGTTGATACGGTACTTTCTGGACCTGTAAAAAATAACCCTATACTTTTTAGTTGATTAAAGCCTATATACTGTTGCCAAACAAAACCAATTCCTAAAAAGAAAGCAGTAATTAACAAAATTAGCGATAATTCTCTTTTATTTTGTTTTAAAAACCGCTGGGATAAGATTAGCGCTATGCTGCTTGCCACAATTAAGAATGTACTTATATGAAATGCGTCTGGCAAATCAAAAGCAACCCAATCTTCACGTTTCATACTAATTACATACGCACTTGTTAATCCGGCAAAAAACATCACCATACTAATCATAGAAACCCATAACATAGGTTTTGCCGATTTTTTTTGAGCTACAATGTATTCTTGTTTTAAGGCTTGTTCTTCTATCATCATTAATGTAAAAATTTATCGACTACGTACACAACTTGCACTGCGGTAATATACAAAACACTAGAAAGCATTAGTTTTCTAGCATCTATATTCTGTTCAGACTTATACAATTGAATTGCATAATACAACATTAAAAGCCCTAACAAAGCAATAATAACGGCCGTTAAAGGGTAAATATAAAAATCTCCAGACACCTTTAAAACAGGCGCTATTGAAACGAAAATCATAATAATTGTATAAAAAATAATTTGTTTTACCGCTCCTTTATCTTTTGTGTTCATGGGCAGCATATTAAATCCTGCTTTTTTATATTCTTCAAATTGCAACCAACCGATCGCCCAAAAATGTGGAAATTGCCAAAAGAACTGAATCATAAATAAAAAACCTGCTTCAATTCCGAAATTATTTGTTGCCGCCACCCAACCTAACATAAAAGGAATTGCTCCAGGAATCGCCCCAACAAAAACGGTTAGCGGTGTTACAGATTTTAAAGGTGTGTATGCGCAGGTGTATAAAAATATAGAAATCGCCCCAAATAAGGCTGTTTTTGGATTGATACTATACAGTATAGAAAGCCCTAAAACAGTAAACAGTATGGCAACAAACATGGCAAAGTTAACCGACATTCTTCCTGTTGGTAAAGGCCTGTTTTTTGTACGCTGCATAATTGCATCAGTATCTTTTTCTATGATTTGATTAAAAGCGTTTGAAGCACCAACCATAAAAAACCCTCCTAAGGCTAGTAATACAAGTGTTGTAAAATTAACAACATCAATTGCCAATAAATACCCAGCAACAGAAGAAAAAACTACACTTAAAGACAAACCAACTTTAGTAAGCTGTTTTAAGTCTGATAAAAGTGCACGTATTGATGTTTTATTCTCTAAAATTGCTATTGAATTCATATATCCACTAATGGTGTGCAAAGATATTTGATAATTATCAATTTACCATATATTTATTACCTTTTGTTAGTTAAAAAATACAAAAAAAAGCACTCATAAAATGAGTGGGAAAATTGCTATGAAAAAGAAAAAGTGTGGTTTACTTAAAAACCACATTCAAGCCACCAAATAATTTACAGTAAAAGAATATTTTTATTTTTATTTTTTTCATATTTAAATTCAAAAACTATTCCCTTGTTTGAAGTATAAATTTAGGCCGTAAGCGATCCTTTGGTGCCAAAAAATTATTCATTTTATTGAATATATAGGCACTATCTAAAATAGTTTCCTTACTCGTTTTATGATTCATATTTAAAAAGAGAGCATCTTTCTCATAAAAATAAGTTCCTTTTTTAACGCAATTGTAATTTGAAAATGAAGTTTTATATTCGAAGGTAGCATCTTCAAATAATTTAATTTCAGAAGTATTAGCATCTTTTTGTTGAATTTTAAAAGACTGAAACTCATTTTTAAAAAGACTATTTTCATGGAGTTTTAAACCTAAAAATAATGAGATAAAAAAGACACCCGCGATAATTAATGGTATAAAACTAAACAACTCTTTCCCGTAAGAAATGGTGTATAAATCATTAAATACTATTGTTATAAGAGCAATTACAAATACAATTGTAAGTGCACCAACTACTAGTAAATCTTCATCTCCAAAACAATAATCATCAAAATGGAATAGCTTATAAAAAGGAAGTAATGCTAGAAAAATTAGTAAAAAATATTTTTTTATAAAATTCATTATATTCCTTTTTCTTTTTTTATTTTGTTTAATAAATCTGCAATTGTCGGGTTGTCAGAACAACTTTTAATCTGCTGAAAATCATCACCTATTGTTATACAACCTGTTTGCAATACTTTAAAATAAACACCACACTTGGTTGTGTTCCAAAATTGTTTCACAATTTTCATATCTTTAAAACGAATCCCTAATTTATGACAAGGACTTCTTTGCAAGGTAGCTTCTAAAATCGTGTTACCAACCTTAAAAGTATCCCCTACATGAATTTGAGTTTCATCTAAAACATCAATAGTTAAATTTTCTCCAAACATTCCTAAAGTCCAATCTAAAGCTGGATATAAAGGCCTCCAATACTCATAATGTTTTAAAGAATAGCCATAAACGGCTTGCTCAATTCCTCCATGATATTTTTTGTCAGAAACCTCATCTCCTTTGACCTCTTCAAAATCTAAAAAAATAGGTCCATCAACGGGATATTTAAAAATACCTGTAACTACTTTTTTACCGTGACTAATTACTTCTTTTCTTTCACCAATATTTGTAGAAATAATTTTCATTCAGTTACTTTTTAGAAAATTTAGCCAAGGCTTTTTTTGTAAAGTCTGACAATACAAGTTCGCCCGAAATCGCAGCTCTTTCAGCTAATAATTCATTCCAATGATTAGTATTCTCCCAGAAAACCTTTTTCATTTCCGCTAAAGCTGATGGATTATAAGATGCTAATTTTGATGCTAAAATTGCAACCTCATCATCTAACTCTTTAATATTCTCAAAAACTTTTGAGTACAAACCTTTTTCTCTTGCCCAATACCCATTCTTCCAATTGGTCGCTTCTAACGTTAATTCCGATAACGCTGCCAAACCAATTTTCCTTTTCACGACAGGTTCAATAACAAAGGGACCAATACCAATTGTAAATTCAGATAATTTAATAGCCGCATTTTCTGTTGCCAACACATAATCACACGCTGCGGCTAACCCAACACCACCTCCAACAGCTTTACCTTGAACACGCCCTATTATAATTTTACCGCAAGTTCTCATTGCGTTGATCACATTTGCAAAACCAGTAAAAAATTGTTTTCCCTCTTGTAAAGTTGAAACGGCGATCAATTCATCAAAAGATGCACCAGCACAAAAAGCTTTTTCTCCTTCCGATTTTAAGATAATCACGGAAATTGAGTCATTTTTTGAAATTAAATTTAATTCTTTTGCCAACCTCTCTAATAATTCACTCGGAAAAGAATTACTTGCAGGATGACCAAACTCTAGAGTTGCAATTTTGTTTTGAATGTTGATATATAAACTTCCATTTTGCCTTGAAGTTCTCATAAAACATAACTTTTCCCAAAAATAGCTTTTTATTATAAGAATAACAATGTAAAAAGAAGAAGATATTGCGAATAATAAAAGCCATTACTTATACGATAATGACTTTTTTTTTGTGTAATATTTGATTCCTTATTTATACTTCAACTTCATAAGCACCAGAAATAAGGATGAAATTGCCGTGATTGAATTTGCTAAAATCATTGGCACACTTTTTAAATGAATTCCATAGATTAACCATAAAACAATTCCTACAAAAAAAGTGAGATACATGGTTAAAGAAAATCCTGAAGTGTCTTTTGTTTTGTATGTTTTAAAAACTTGTGGTAAAAAGGATGCTGTTGCAATAAATGCTGCAATTAAACCAATAACTTCATAAAAATCAATCACTATTTTTGTTTTTTTTGATGAATTCGTTTGTGTTTTATTTTCATGGATTCTGTCCTTACTGAATCAAGTTGAGCACAAGTAGCAAGAATGAAAAACAGTTTTTAAAGTTCTCGATACAGTTTTCTATAAAAATCGAGAATCACTCGAACTGACAGACTCCTAAAACTCTTCCCCACAAACAAGCTACTACTAAAAACACACTGCGTGTTCTAACTAACTATATTTACGATTTTTCCGGGAACGATGATTACTTTTTTAGGAGCTTTTCCCTCTAATTGTGCAATTGTTTTCTCATTTTCTAATACTGCTTTTTCTATTTCTTCTTTTGATAAATCAAGAGATAAATCAAGCGTAAAACGCATTTTACCATTGAAAGAAATTGGATAATTTTTTGAGCTTTCGATTAAATGCTCTGCATTAAAAATAGGAAAATCTGCTATTGAAATACTTTCTTTATTTCCAAGCAAACTCCACAATTCTTCTGCAATATGCGGTGCATAAGGAGAAACCAAAATTGCTAAAGGTTCTAGTATTGCGCGTTTATTAAATTTTAAAGCGGTTAATTCGTTAACAGCAATCATAAAGGTGGAAACAGAGGTGTTAAAAGAGAAATTCTCAATATCTTCCTCTACTTTTTTAATGGTTTTATGTAAAACCTTTAATTCCTCTTTTGTTGGTTCCGCATCAGAAACTTCAAATACTTCTCCGTTAAAATACAGTTTCCATAATTTCTTTAAAAAGGATGAAACACCAGAAATACCAGAAGTACTCCAAGGCTTCGCTTGTTCTAAAGGACCTAAAAACATTTCAAACAACCGAAGACTGTCCGCGCCATATTGTTTTACAATATCATCAGGATTCACAACATTGTATTTAGACTTCGACATTTTTTCTACTTCACGTAAGACTTTATAAACTCCGTCTTCTAAAATGAATTCAGCCGTTTTATAATCCGTATTTAAAGCATGATTCTTAAAAGCTTCAACATCTAGTTCATCCGAAGAATTTACCAAAGAAACATCTGCATGCAGTGCTGTTTTGGTGATCATTACTAAATCTGCAAAATTTGGATTTAAAAACCCGTTATCTAATAGGTGATTTTTAACAACAGTTTCAAATTCATCATCCGAATTAAATAAGTTTTTAGAAACTAGTACAGTAGGTATTTTATTTAACACATCGTCATTCGATTTTTCATCAGAACAATCACAACCATTTTTCACAAAAGCAGTTGCTTTATAAACAAAAGCAGAAGTCCCTAAAATCATTCCTTGATTAATCAGTTTTTTCGCAAACTCGTCAACAGGGACAATTCCTTTATCGAACAAGAATTTTTGCCAAAAACGAGCGTATAATAAATGTCCGGTTGCATGTTCAGAACCCCCAATGTATAAATCTACTTCTTTCCAATATTCTAAAGATTCTTTGCTTGCAAATTCACCTGAATTTGTAGCATCCATGTATCTATTAAAATACCAAGAACTTCCTGCCCAACCTGGCATGGTGTTCAATTCTAAAGGATATACCGTTTTGTTTTTTAACTTCTCATTAGAAACAACTTTCTTTCCACGAGAATCCCAAGCCCATTCAGTTGCGTTTCCTAAAGGTGGCTTCCCATCTTCTGTTGGCAAGTACTTTTCAACTTCTGGCAACACAATTGGTAAGTGCTTTTCGTCAATCATTTGTGGCATTCCGTCTTTATAATACACCGGAAATGGTTCTCCCCAATAGCGTTGTCTGCTAAAAACGGCATCGCGCAAACGGTAGTTTATTTTTCCGTAACCAAAACCACGTTTCTCCATTTCGAAAATGGCTAATTTTAATGCTTTCTTATATTTTAATCCTGATAAAAAATCTGAATTTGCAATTTTTGTTCCGTCTTTACCTGTATGTGCTTCTTCAGAAATATCTACATTTTCAAAAATATTCGGAATCGGAATTCTAAAATGTTTTGCGAAATCATAATCACGTTGATCTCCACAAGGAACGGCCATTACTGCACCTGTTCCGTAATTTGCAAGCACGTAATCTCCAATCCAAATCTGAAC
>TARA_B110000238_G_scaffold13244_1_pt1 | contig 28851 bp, 18 predicted proteins | sample TARA_B110000238 | Tara Oceans TARA_B110000238 (sample SAMEA4397569) | marine metagenome | biome: Polar Biome; feature: [SRF] surface water layer (ENVO:00010504); material: water (ENVO:00002006), including particulate matter (ENVO:01000060) such as... | depth 5 m | reverse complement strand
TTCTAATTCCAAACGTTTTTGGGTTGTTTATTCTGATAGAGCTGATAACAGACTAAAAAATAGGCCAAATGGTTCTAACAATGGTTCTGTTTTAAATTACATGGAAGCTTTACTTGTTAAGGATGTTAAAGATAATTGGTTACAAGTGTATGGCTATGAAAATGAAAATGAAAAAGGTTGGATTGAAGCTAAGTATTTACTTCTTTCTGTCTATTCTTTAAAGACTGAAGGAGATGTTTCTGTTCCTAGAAAAGCAATTATATTAACTTCATTAGATGATATGATTGGTGGTGGTATTAAAATGGATGATGTATTAGAACAAAAGCATTATTATAATCAACCAGAACCAAAAAAAGAATTTGAAAGAGGAACACCAAACTCTTTTACAATTATGTTTGTTTTAAAAGAACAAGCAGGATCTGTTCTTTTATCTAATACAGATTTTTTAAATGAAGATCCTAATCGAAATATTTCTAAAGCATATGGGTGGATGCCTAAAGCTAATGTTACCCCTTGGAATTCTAGAGTAGCTTTGGAGCCCTCAAGATCTAAAGAAGCTATAGATCATTATCGCAATCAAAAATTACCAGGATATAAAAGTTTAAAAAAGTTGGAAACTTGTATTGCCCAGAATATTTGTGACACCGAGAATAGATTTGTTGAATTTAGAGTTGAAGAGATAAGAGCTAATAGAATGCGAAAACCAATTCTCAAACCGATAAATAAAAATATAAGAGAAATAGTAAGTATTGCAAAAAACAGTTCGGAACTTGGTGATGATCAAGTAGAAATATATAATGATTTACTTGCAAAACTAGATAGAAAAAGTCAGATGACAAATATTGTTTTTGCTGTAGATGCAACTGTCAGCATGAGTAAGTACTTTAAATCTGTGGCAAGTTCAATAACTAAAATAATTAAAGAAAATGAAAGATTAAATCAACACCAATTAAAATTTGGTTTAATTTTTTACAGAGATTATTCAGATGGAAGTAAAGCTTTTTCTTATGAGGCATTAACTCCAGAATTTGAAGTTGAAAAAATATTAGAAATTGTAAACAGCACAAAATGTTTTAGCTCTAAAAATGATAGAGATCTTGAAGAGGCTCAGTATAACGGTTTAATTAAAGGAATAAATTCCATGGATTTAGACCCCTCTGAAAGTAATGTTGTTGTTTTAATAGGGGATTGTGGTAATCATAAAGAAGATCCAGAAGGAAGGAAATTAATTGATGTTATAAATTTATTTCATGAAAAAGAAATAAATTTAATTTCCTTTCAAGTTAAAAATAATTTTGATGATTCATATTTTACATTTAATGAAGATGCACAAGAATATATTTTACAAACTGCTGATAAAATTGTAGCAGGTAAGGCTAATGCCCCAAAAATTACATGGAAAAAAAATGGCGTAAATTCATATAAATTAGATATGACAGAGACTGAGGGTGATTTTCAAAACATGTTTGGTAGATTTATTTATGCTAAATCTAATCAGCCAATGAGGCCTGAAAACCTTGATAAAGCAATAGTAGAAACCTTATCAGAATACATGAATTCTGTTGATGATAATATACTTATTCTAAGATCAACCTTATCTGGAACAGGTGGTCCTTTAATTGACACCGAAAAACCTCCTAAGGGCTTAACTTTATATATTCAAAATAAATTTAATTGTTCAGAAAAAGAGGCTATTGATTTTTTAAACAAAACAGAAGTTACAACTAAAGCTTATGTTGCAATTGATTATAATGGTAATGGAGTTGATGCTCAAGTTCCAGTAGTATTTCTTACAGAAAATGAAAGAAATAATTTAGTAAGATCATTACAAAAATTAACTTCTGGTGCTTGTGTAACTACAAATGAAAAGAAGGATTGCTTAAAAACCAATTTAATTGAAGTGTGTAGAAGTATTCTTGGACCTAAAACATCTACTGAAACTATTGAAAAATTAACAATGCAAGAAGTATGGAAACTTATAATTGGTATTGACTTTGTAAATGAAAATTTAAAACTCAAAAATGGTAGCTATCCTCCTCTAATGGATATTAAAGAAATAAATAATCGTGATTTCAGAGCTTTTTACGAAGATTTTGAGATGAAATCTAAAGCTTTTTGCGATAAAGGTTACGAAAATGAAAATTTGTTTAAAAGTAGAAGGTTTGATTTATTTGGGTCTTATTTTTATTGGATTCCACTTAATGATTTACCTGGCTCAAAATAATAATCATGGTATTTAATATTAAAAATTTAGGATGTAAATATAAAACAGGTGCAAATTCTGTTTTGGTGGTAGAAAACTTGCAAATACAAAAAGGTGAAGTTGTTTTTTTTCTAGGTGCTTCTGGAGTAGGTAAAAGTACTATTCTTGAAACTCTAGGTTTGATGAATAACACAATAAATGCAAATCCTAAAACTGTATTTGATTTTAAAAATGAGAATTCTTCCCATAATATGATAAATATATGGGATAAAAAAGAAAGTTTTTTAGCTGACTTTAGAAAAAAAAATCTGAGTTTTATTTTTCAAAGTACTAATCTTTTCCCTACACTTAATGCTGAAAATAATGTTCTACTAACTCCAATGCTACAAGGGGTGTCTGAAGTTCAAGCAAAAAATAGTACTAGATCAATATTTAAAAAAATATTTGAAAAAGAATATAAGGAGATTCTTGGCGATAAAGGAGTTCAAAAAACTAATATTTTTGGAATGAAATATTGTAAAGTTTATAAGGGGAAAAAAATTTCAGAGATGTCTGGAGGACAAAGGCAAAGGTTAGCTTTTGTTAGAGCAATAGCTTCAAATTATAATATTTTACTTGCTGACGAACCAACTGGTAATTTAGATTGGGCTAATGCAAATAATTTAATGTCTCATCTTATTAGTGATATTAAAAGTAAAGGTGCTACATCTATCATTGTTAGTCATGATATTTCTTTAGCTGTCCAACATGCTGATAAGATTGTATATATTGATAAAATAGAGAGTACAGTTGAAAATAATAATCCATGTAAATTAGTAAATGAAAATAATAAAACAGATTATCATCATGGCTTAATTAATGATGTTAATACTTATGTAAGACAAGATAAAGGAGGCTGGAATAATCAAATATCTTATGATGATATGCTTCCGCCTTTAATTGATGATACTAATTTGATTGAATATTTCAAAGCTAAAATTATTAAACAAAATTCTAAAAATGCTTAATCCACAATTTATTAAAAACTTTTCTATTCCTGAGTTAAAATATATTGCTGGTAATAGATATATTAATCTATTTATTCTTTCATGTATTTTGATAATCTCCATGCTTGCTATTGGATTGGGAAATGGAGCAATTAAATATTTAGATAAAAAAATGAATAATCCATTTGTTTCTTTTGTGAATGTTAAAATCCCTATGGGTAATCCTTTTACTATTGAAAATATGAAAGAAATTCATGCTGAATTAGAACTTGATAGAGTTAAATCTAATTCTTTATATAAATCTTCTTCTTTTCTTGATTATTTTGGTTTTGGTCAGCCATATCCTGTTTATGATAATTATGTGAATTTTACAAACAGAGCTCAAAATATTACGAGACAAGCTAAAGTAAGAAAAGGAAGTATTTCAGATCCTATTTATGATTTTATAATTTCACAGGAAATCAGTTCTAAAACTTCAATTTCTTATAATAATAATTTTAACCCACTAGGTTGGGGATGTGTTGTAAGTTTAGATTTTTTAAAGAACGATAGTACTAAATTGAAATATAAAAATGATGTGCCATTTCTACAATACAGAAGAAATATTGATGGACAACATAAATTTTTTAGTATTCCAATAGAAGGAGTTGTTAGTTCTTTTCCTGGAGGTGTTGACATGATAGTTGGAGAAAAATTGTTTTCAGCATTTAATAATTATGACTTTTGGTATTCTTTATCACCTACAATTCCTGCAGCTAATTCTAAAAATTATTTACAGTATTACGTTAATAATAATGATACTCTTGAAGATTTTTGGAAATCTAATGGCTTTGTTGAAATTGAATATGATAATTTACTTTCTAACAATGGGGTTATGCTAAGAAAAAATAAAATTTCTCATGAGAATAGTCTAAAAACAATGAATAATTTACCTAAATCAGATAATTTGTATAGAGTATATGACTTTAATCTTGGTACAAATAATTCAAAAATCAATAATATTGCTGAACATTTTGTTTTTCAATTTAAAAAAGATAGGTTAACATCTATTGAAAAGTTTAATTCATTTCTTAAAACTAATACTTTACACGATAAAAAAACTTTATCTATTGATATGAGTGTTATTGAATCAAAAAAGAATTTTGATTTGTTTAATAAATTAGCAACTCTTCTTTCTATGGCTCTTATCTTTTTTAGTATTTTTTCAATTGTTTTATATATAACAAACTTAATTGTATCACATATCTCCAAGAACAAAATGAACCTTGGTACTCTTAAAGCTTTTGGCTTATCAAACAATAGTATAATACTTATATATTCATCAATCTCGATTGCTTTAATTACATCTGCATTTATTTTTAGTTATTTTATTTCTTCTTTAGTTGGTAATTTTTCTATTAATTTAATTGCACATTGGTTTGATATTGGTGATTCTTCAACTTTAAATTATATTAGTGATTCTATTTATTCACTTATATCATTCTTTATTATTATTCCATCTCTGTGTATCTATATTAAGTTATGGTTTACTCTTAGAGATAGTACGCCTGGAGATTTGATTTATGGCAGAGATTAAAAAAAAATTATTAAAAAAATTAAATAAATTATTAAATAAATTATAAAACAATGAAAGGATTTAAACAATGTAGTAAAGGTCATTTTTTTAAAGATACTATTAACGAATGTCCATATTGCCCAAATGGAGGAGGAGTGTCTTCTGGCAACGATAAAACTGAAGTATTAGGTGGTGGTGGAAATCAAAAAACTAGTGCTAGTATTGATGCACAAAAGACACAGGTTTTTGGTGGAGCTGTAAATAATGATTCTGGAGCAGCAAAAACTCCTGCAAGCAGTTCTCAATCTAATCAATCATATGACGCAACAAAAACAATTATTGGTGGTGGAGATACTTCATACGGAGATGCTAAAGACAAAAAAGATGTATCTAAGAGAAAACTAAGAGGATGGTTAGTTTCTTTTGATAATGAAGAATTTGGAATGGATTATAGAATTATTGAAGGTAGAAACACTATTGGTTCTAGTCCATCAAATGATGTAACTGTTACTGATGGCGAAGTTTCTGGATTACATGCTCTGATTTTGTGCAAAAAGGATAAGTTTATTGTTTCGGATGAATTATCTTCGAATGGGACATTATTAAATGGTGAGGATTTAACACCTAGAGAACCTAATCCTTTAGAAGATGGTGATGAACTTAGAATAGGTAAAACTAATTTACTTTTTAAAACTGCATTTAAAAAATAGTACAATGAAAAAGTTAGTACTTCTTATTATAATATTTCAATTTTTAATAATTGATCTTTCTGCACAAATTCAAATACATGGAGAAATTGATAAATCTAATTTTCCTAATATTGAGTTTGTTTTACATAATCGTAACCCAGAGATATCTGTAATTAATGATTTTAAATTAACAGAACTTGTTAATGGTGATGATACTGAAATAGACTCATTATCTTTTGAATTAATTGATGATACAATAAATTATTCTTTTGAAAATAAGTGTGTTCTTATTCTTTTTGAAGAATTATTACATGTTGATAGGCTAGAACAAGTTCAAACTTTATATGAAGCATTATATAACTCTATAGATGTTGTAATTAATCCTGGAGATAAAGTTAAAATTGTTGCATTTTCTTTAAGAGATGGTTCTACTAATATACTTAAGGATGTTACATCTGAATTTACTGATGATATAGCAGGAATTAAAGATGCCTTAGATTCTTATAACATTAAATATAATGTCTTTACTAAGAAGCCAGTTTCAGATATAATGGGTGCTTTAGAGGAAGGAATTGAACTTTTAACTGATCAGAAAAATTCTTTACCAAAATCAATTTTGCTGCTTTCGGAAGAAAGAAAAAATACTCTTGCTTCATTAACAGCAAATGATATCACAGAAATTGCTAGATCTAAAGATATTGTTATTAATACAATTAAATATAACAGAAAGGCTTATCATCAACATCTTGAGCCAACTTTATCTAAAGAGACTTATGGTTTTAGTAAAGTTTTAAGCCCAAGTACCAGAGTTTCTTTAAAAATTAATTCAGATAAGTTAGTTGAAGCAGAAAGAACAATAATTGATATTCTAGATAATACTGTAAAAAGAGCTTCTGGTAATAAATATCTTTTAAATATTTCTCTTTTAAATAATGTAAAAGATGGTTTGTCAAAAGAAATAGTAATAAAACAAATTAATTCAAAGTATTCCTGTAAAGTTGGATACACTAATCCCGGAAATTGGATAGTTGCTCAATTTCAACAAAACCTATTGATATGCTGTGGCGTATTGTTATTAATACTAATCTTACTTGCTTGTGTAATTAATGTCTTTGTTAATAATAAGAGAAAGAAGAAAATCTTATTAGAAAATGCTAAAAGAAAACAAAGAAAAAATGATAAAGAACAGGAAGCTGAGATGCTAAAACAAAAGCAAGAAATTCTTAACATGAAAAATAAGGAACAACAAAGAATTAACTTAGATCAACAGCAACAACAAAATATCTTAAGTGCTGAAAATGAAAAATTACTTATTGTTCAAATGCAATCACTTGGAGCATTCCCTATACTTAAGTATTCAGATAAAGATAACACTGAGAAATTTGAGATTAATACACCTCTTGTCTCAATAGGTAGAGATAATAAATCTAATACAATAACCATTCCTAATTCTAATATTTCTAGAAATCATCTAAAAATTATTTTTTCAGAAAATACTTATACAATTATCGATAATAATAGTTTAAATGGAATGATAGTTAATGGTTATAAAGTTAAAAATGCAGAACTTAAAAATGGAGATATAATTGAGATTGCAGATGTTACATTTACTTTTTATATATAAAAAATAATTATGAAACTAGTACATATTTCAAAAACTGATGTTGGTTTAGTTAGACCTGCTAATGAAGATAGTATAGGGTCTATTATTGATCATAATGGTATTTATTCTAATATTTATATTGTTTGTGATGGAATGGGAGGTCATGTTGGCGGCTCTAGAGCCTCACAAACAGCCATTAGAAGCATATTAGAGTATTTTAACAATACTCCAAGCCAAAACCCGAATACTGCTTTAAAAGACGCTATAGACTTTGCTAATATGCAAATTTTTGGTGATGCTCAAGCAAACCCTGAATTTAAAGGTATGGGTACAACGGTTACTTTAATGGTTGAGAGTGATGGTTTAATATATATTGCGCATGTAGGTGATAGTAGAATTTATATTAATACTGATAGAGAACTTTTTAGAATAACTAAAGATCATTCTTTTGTGCAAAATTTAGTTGATGCGGGTCAACTAACTGATGCTGAAATGGAAACTCATCCAAGAAAAAATGAATTAACTAAAGCTTTAGGTATTGCCATTGATGTTGATGTTGAAGTTGCTCCAAATCCTGTTAGAGCTAAAATTGGTGATAAATTTTTATTATGTTCAGATGGATTATGTGGTCTTGTAAATGATGCAACAATTTCTAGTACTGTAAATGCATATTCTGATCTTGAAGCAACAGTGGATGAATTAATTAAACTTGCTAACAATGCTGGAGGACATGATAATATTTCAGTTGATTTAATTGAAGTCATTGAATCAGATTTTATTAAAACAAGTTTTATAGATAAAAATAATGTGTCTAACTCAATTACTGGAACTCAAGAAGTGAAACTTGAACCTACTTTAGTAAAACCAAAAATTAACAAGAAATTAATTTTGCTAGTTTCGTCATTCTTAATGTTGTCTATAATATTAATGTTTTTGACATTTGACTCTTCAGATCTTGATCCTGAGATTCCACCTATTAGCAAAAAAGAAGCTGTAATTGATTCTGCTAATGTAAATGATCAGGATTTAGGTAAAATATTTCAATCTCTAGACAAAGATAAAAACAGTAATGATAGTATGTTTTATGCTTTTACTACAAATATAACTTCAACATTATTTACTGATGCTATAAATAAATCAGGTTTATACAAAGAATTATCTAAAAGTAAGGCAAGAGAAAAACAGAAATATTTTTTAGCCGATGTAAATTTGATTAAAAGTGTTATTGAAATTAGAGAATTATTTAAAGATCCTGCTGATAAAATGGCTGAAGGTTCTTTTATTTTTATACTTAAAAGTGATTTAGAATTAATTAAACAAGATGTTTCAAATTCTTCACTAATTTCTGAAAGCATCGATGTAGTTAAAGAAAAATTAAAAAACCATAAAGAAAAGATTGAAAAAGAGAAAATAATCATACCTCTTGTTGGGTACAGGGTAAAAATATTAAGTCATTCTAAAAAATGTAAAGATGCCGAAATGGATGGGAAATGTAAAGTTAAATTTGAAATAATACACAATAAAACTAAACAACAGACTCAAGGTAGTTACAAACATGAATTTAAAATTTCTAGTGTCTTTGAGAATAAGTTTAATGAACTAAAAACAAAATTAAAAAATAGAGAAAGTTATAATTTACTTTCTGAAGAGGATAAAAAATATGTAGAAATAGAAACTATTACATCACCTATTTGTGAGTCTCAAGAAATAGATGTTGAATATACTATTTCAGTAGGTTCTCAATTACATAAAGATAAATTTGAAGAAACTATTCCTGCTAATAAAGAGATTTGTTATGAAGAAGAGATAAAAAATCTGAAAAAGAATTATAGATTAGGTGCTTTAGCTTATGATACTGATAACAAAATTGACATTATAACTAAAACAGATTCTAGAGAAAATGTATGGTTCAGTAATAGAAATATATTACATGAAGGGGTAAAAGTTTTTGATCTTGAAAGAAAGTATATTAAAGAAATAGAAATTAAACAGAAATATATAAATGAAGGATATGTATCATATAAGCCTAGCCAAGATTCTAAAAGTGTAGGGTTTTTTGCTGGTGTAATTAATGATAAAACTAGAGAGCCAGAGGAAAAAAACTCTTTTAAACTTAAAGAACTTAAGGTTTTGAAATTTTGTTCGGATACTTTTAAAAAATCTCATCAAGTAATATTATATGAAAAGACTGAATAATGTATCCTAATATTGGCAAACAATATCAGTTTTTGAAGGAAATCGGTAGAGGTGGTACAGGCGTTGTACATCTAGCTGTCGACACTCATTCTGGCTATTTAGTTGCTATTAAGTCTATTCATTCTAATATTTCAAATAGTAACCCTGAAATGCTAGAGAAGTTTCGTATTGAAGCAAATATTTATTTAATGTTATCTAACCCTAATATTGTTAAATTAAAGAATTTTATTTTGCAAAATGGAGCACATTTGGTAATGGAATTTGTTGACGGTCAACCTATGGATGAATATATTTCTAATGTAACTGGTCCAATTGCAAATGATATAACAATTGCTATGATGATTGATATTGTTTCTGCAGTTGGTTATGCACATAACACAAGAATTGCTTTAGAAGGTTATGATGGGGTTTTACATCTAGACATTAAACCAGGAAATATTTTAATAGGTAAGAAAGGTGAAGTTAAAGTAATAGATTATGGTATTTCCCAAGGGACTCATGAAGAAAGAGGCAAGAAAATTATGGGTAGTCCTATGTATATGTCTCCTGAACAATTAGACCTTAATGCTGAATTAAATCCTCAAACTGATATATATGCACTTGGTGTATTATTACATCATATGATTACCGGAAACACACCATACTCAAGAAAATCTTCTCAAGAAGAAATTTTTCATGAAATTAAAAACAAACCACTTAAAAGAATTGTAGATATTTATCCATTTGCAGATCCAAGATTACAAATTATTATAGATAAAGCCACTAATAAGTTTCCTCATAATAGATATAAGAATTGTAATGAGTTCTTATTAGCTTTAGAAGATTTAAACTAATTTAATTTATATGAAAATAATTAAAATAGGTAAAGCAGATAACAATGACATAGTTATTACTGGCGATTCTACTGTTTCAAGGCTACATATGCAAATGTTTATAGATGATGAAGCAAATGTATTTGTAACAGATTTTAATTCCACTAACGGAACATTTGTTAATGGTGTAAAAATTAGTGAATCCGTTAAACTAAATACTTTTGATATTTTAAAAGTTGGTAATTCATTAATCAACTGGAAAGAGCTTTTATTGGATGATATTGATGCCCAACAAGCTTATAAAACTATCGTTGATGAAGACAGTAAAGATTTATTAGATTCATTAGATAATATGCCTAACTATACTAAAAATAATCTTACAAAAAAGAAAAAAAAATATGCTGCATTTATTATTGGTTCATTAATTGTTTTTATTGGTGTTTATTCTTTTTTAAACTCAGATAAACAAAAAATTATTAATACTTGGATATCCAAATCAGATAATAACCTTTCAATAACTTTTTATAGTGATGGTAATTTTCTAAAAGACTCTTTAGGTATGATTAAAAAAGGAGAATATATGTTAAATGATAATAATACTATTCTTAGCTTAAATTATAATAAGAATTCTCTTCCTGTATATTTAAAAAAATTAAAGATATATGAAAATCCTAATAATCAACTTGGCGTAACTGATAAAGAAAAAATTAATTATTATGGTAATACTTTTAGTTTAAATAACAAGTCTAAATATCCAATTAAGATTGTTTCTGCAACACCATCATCATTATATAATGATGATGAATTGAATGTTAATACAAAAATTTATACACTCAATTCTGATTATACAAAAAAAATAAATTCAAAATTTAGAGTAAATATAGAAGAATGGTATTTAGTTTCAAATAAATATAATAATATTATAAATGGTTCATTGGATTCGGAGATTTTTTTAGACAATTATTATGTGAAGCCTAAATCACTATGTTCCTTTTTAATTATTTCAAATACTGGAATTAGTTACTTTGATGGTTCAGGAACTGCTGGTGTTACAATTTCATCATCAGATAATTTAATCGATGTTTATGAAGGACATTCAACTCAAAAATATAATAATGAATTTATATTAAGGCATAGCCCAAGAAACTGGAATGGAAATATTGTTTATGGGTTAATGCGTGAAGACTTTGACTATAAATATAAATTTATTGACAATTATTTAGAAATTGATGGAGTGTTATATGAAAAAGAATAAATGAGAGAAACAGTTTACCATATAGGAAGAAATAAGAATTCTAATGAAATTTATGTTTCTGATGAAACAGTTTCATCATCACATGCTCAAGTAATTATTGATGAAAATAGTGATTTAATTATTATTGATTTATCATCTAAAAATGGCATTTTAGTTAACGGTTATAAAATTATTTCCCCTACTAAACTTGATAAAGATGATGTGATTACAATTGGTGACTTTAATTGTACACAAACAGATTTGTTAAATTCAATAAAGGTATTTGATTTTAAAAATAAAGTTCCTTCTGAAAGAAGCATTCCTTTGAAGTCTTCAATTAATAAAAAAAATATTAACTCTACAGATAATAAAAAAATGAATAAAAAAATTGTTTTCTCAATTGTTGTATTACTTGCGTTAGTTTTAATTGCAGTAGGAGCTTCCATTTCTTCAGATCAAAGTATTAAAAAAGAAAAATTTAATAAAAACAAAAAAGAAAAAGTTAATAAGACTTCATCAAATAATACTATTAACACTAACTCTAATAAACCAATTGAATTAAAAAAACAAAGAACAGATGTTACATATAATTTTGGATGTTTAGCAAATACAAATGATGTAAGAAGTAATGAAGCAATTTATAAATTTGGAGAATTTACTCGAAATACTCAAAATACAATTTTAAATGATGTTCAGATATCCCTTGCAGAGGAAAAAGAAGCTGGTGATAATTTAATTGAACATTATAGAGAAAAATACACTTTTAAAAACAATGGTTCAGAATTCTTTAAATTAAAGGCAATAATGAATGACTTAGTTAAAAGATTAGCTAACCCTAGAGGTGTTGATTATGAAATTCATTTTGTAGATGACACAGTAATGAACGTATTTACTTTAGGTGGGCATATTGTTTTTTTCAAAGGTATGTATGATTTTTGTACGACAGATTCAGAAATTGCTTCAATAATTTCACACGAAATATCTCATAATGAATTAGGACATTCAACTCTAGCTTTGAAAAAGGATAAAGCAGCAAGTAAATGGGGTGTTTTTGGTCAAATAGCTTTAACAATGGAAAGTCTTGTTACTACTAGTTTTAATCAAAAGCAAGAAACAGAAGCAGATTTGTTTGGTATGGATATTATGTATCCAACTAAGTATAAGAATTGTGATGCAATTCAATTATGGAGCAGAATGAGTGAGAATGAAAGTGAGTTTAATTTAGCTGAAAATTTTTTCAAATCACATCCATATTCTCAAAATCGTGCAAACTGCGTTGAGAATCATCTTAATGCTAACTATAATAAAAATTGTAATAATTAATGAGAGTTATATTTTATTTTATCACAGTATTCAGTTTTATTTTTTTTGGTAGTTGCTCTTCATTTAAAGCTCCTAAATTAGTATCTGTTAATAATGTTAAGTTACTTTCTGACACTAAAGATCAGATAACTTTAGAGACTGATCTTACTGTTTTAAACCCTAATTGGTTTAACATTTCATCAAGTGATGTTGCTTTTAAGATATATTTAGGTGATAAATATGTTGGTACTGCAGATATTTCTGATGGCTTTAATCTTATAAAAGATGATACATCTAGTATAATTTCAACTTTAATAATAGAAAAAAGTTTTTTAGATTCTAATTTTAATATAAAAGATTCAGTTGTCGTAAATGTTATGGGTTCTTCTAAAGTACCTTATATGCAGAAATACTTTTATTTTGAATTTGATTATAAGATTAATCTTGAAGATTATTTTATTTCACTAACAAATGAAATTGTTAAAGAGTTAGATCTTAAAATAAAAAAGGTTGAAGTTAAAAATATAGACTTAATGAAAATTAATTTGGAGGTGTCTTTTAATCTAAATAATTTAACTAAGAATGAATATGAAGTAACAAAACTTGATATAAATATTTATAACTCACCATCATATTCAAAGATTATAGGTCGTACAAGTATTGATGATAGCTTTGTAATAAAAGCTGACACACTGAATGTATTTAAATCTAATGTAAATATAAATACTTTAAGTATGGGGACTGCTCTTCTTTCAAATACTATTAGTAAAATGAATTCTTTTTATATTGAAGTAAATTCTACAATTAATTATAAAAAATTAGAAATCCCTGTTTCTATCAAGAAAAGATTAGATTATAATCCATTAACATTTGAAATTATGTTGAATGAGTAAAATAGATTTTAAATTATATTTTTATCAAAATAATTTGCTTTTTAAAAAAGTAGCTGTTGAAAAAGGTTATTTTTTTAGTCTAATCGTTGGTAATGGCCCTGAAGCTAACGTTAAGCTTGATAATAATCGAATTTCTAGAAATCATTTACAATTAGTTTATAATTCTGAAGGATCATTACATGTGACTGATTTAGGAAGTACTAATGGTACTTTCTTAAATGGATTTAAGCTAGAGTCTGGAGCTAATAAACTTTTAAAGCCAAAAGATAAATTACAACTTGCTGGAGTTAATGGAATTTTAATAGTTGTTGAAAGATTAAGAAAAGATATTTTTTCTAATGATCAAACTAATATTTTTGATAAACTTAAAGCTAAAAGACAGATAACTATAGGAAGGAATAATGATTGTGATGTAGTACTTAATAGTGAAAATGTTAGTAGATATCATGCAACAATTCGAGATATTGGAAATAGTAAGTTTACGATTAAAGATCTTGGGTCTAGAAATGGCACATTTGTTAATGGTATGAAAGTTAGAGGTATTGTTGAAATATGTTTATCAGATAAAATATATATTGGCAGAACTCTTCTTTCACTTAAAGGAAAAGCTAAGGATCTAAGTGAAGAATTGGCTATAACTGCTATTGGTATAGAAAAGACTTATTATTCTAAAAATAAGCCACCAAACAAAGCTTTAAAGAAAATGGATCTATCTGTTCCTTCGAAATCTTTATTAGCTGTTATGGGGCCTTCTGGTTGTGGAAAGTCAACTTTATTAAAGGCTCTTAATGGTGATACTCCAGCAACTAGTGGTAAGGTTTTACTTTTTGGTCAGGAACTACTATCTAATTATGATTATTTAAAAACTCAGATTGGATATGTTCCTCAGGATGATATTGTACATCAACAATTAACAGTTAACCAGTGTATGAAATACACAGCTAAAATTAGACTTGATAATCCTTCTGACTCAAAAATTGATCAAAAGATTGATAAAATCTTAAAAGATCTTAATATATATCATATTAAAAATAGTCTTATTTCAAAAATTAGTGGTGGTCAAAGAAAGAGAGTTTCAATAGCAGTTGAGTTATTAACTGAACCATTAATTATATTTCTTGATGAACCTACCTCACCATTAGACCCTCAGACAGTTGAAGATTTTCTTATAATATTGAAAAAACTTGCTGATAATGGAACAACTGTAGTAATGGTAACTCATAAACCTGAAGATTTAGAATATATGGATGAAGTTATTTTTATGGCTGAAGGAGGTAATATTACTTACTATGGAGATTCTAAAAAATATAAACAATATTTTAAAGTTGACACTGCTGTTGCAGTCTTTGCACAAATTTCAGGAAAAACAGCAAGAAATTGGATTAATAAATATCTTAATCCAAGGCCTCTATCATTAACTAGTTCACAATCTATTGACTTAAGATCTAATTCAAACACATCTACTACTAATCAATTTTTTTGGCTTACAAGTAGATATTTTAGAATAAAAAGAAATGATACTATTAATTCAATTATCATGCTTGTACAAGCTCCTATAATAGCTATTTTACTTTGTATTATTTTTAAAGAAATTTCAGCTGCAGTACTTTTTATGATAGCAATTTCTGCAATATGGTTAGGAACTCAAAATGCTGCCAGGGAAATTATTAGTGAGAAAGCCATATATAAAAGAGAGAGAATGTTTAATCTTGAAATTTTCCCTTATTTGCTATCCAAGCTTACTGTACTATCATTTTTCTCAGTAATTCAATCATTTTTGTTTGTAATGATACTAACGATTGTATACGATAGTAGTATGGTTGCTTTAAATTCTCCATTATTAGTGTTTATTTGGATGTCTTTTTTATCAATTGCATCAGCATTTTTAGGATTATTACTTTCTTCATTTGTTAGTACTTCTGAAAAGGCAATGACTATTGTACCTTTAATATTAATACCTCAAATTATGCTTGCAGGTTTAATAGCTAAAGTATCATCACCTTTTGTTGAATTTCTTAGCTATTTTACTATTTCTAGATGGGGAGTGGAGGGTTTTCACTATCTTCAAAAAACTATTGTTGAAGATCGTCCTAATATGTCGGGTGATTTAGAGCCTACAAAAGTTGAAGCAATTAAATCTTTAAAAGAAAGATTTCACCCTAATTACTCTAAAACTTTTGATGATTTAGCTGGAACTATTAATTTAGATATTTATGTAGTTACTATAATGATAATTATTATGGTAATATTTACATATATATCGCTTAAAAAGAAAGATTCTGTAACCATATAATTAAAATTATGCAATTTCAAGATTACGATATAATAAAAAAAATTGGTGAAGGTGCACAAGGTGTAGTTCATTTAGCAGAAGATAAAAGGTTAGGTAGAAAAGTTGCTATCAAATCACTACACAGTAATTTAATAACCAATAATACTCAAAAAGAAAGATTTATTGGAGAAGCAAAATTATTATCTCAATTAGATCATACTTCAGTTGTTACTTTATACGATTACATTGCTGATGCAAACGGCTCTCATCTTATTATGGAATTTGTTGATGGTTTGCCTTTAGATGATTTAATTAACAAGATTAGTGGCCCTATTCAAGAGTTAAGAGCTATAGAAATTATTTTGCAAGTTCTTAAGGGAATTCAACATATTCATAGCAGAAATATTGTTCATAGAGATATTAAACCATCAAATATTATAATCGATAAAAATGATAATGTTAAATTATTAGATTTTGGAATTGCAAAAGATTATGCTGGAGATAGTTTTAAAACTGTTATTGGTGAAGGGGTAGGAGGCACACCAATGTTTATGAGTCCTGAACATGTTAATGGTACTCAAATTACAATTAAATCTGATATTTACAGCTTGGGTGTTACCCTGTGGCAGATGCTTGCTGGTACTGCTCCATATGAAGGAATGGCTATTGGAGTTATATATTCTAAGATTCTAAATGATAACTTAAAAGACATTCAAGATGTTTATGCTTTTGTAAGTGTTAGAATAAACGATATAGTTAAAAAAGCAACTCATAAAAATCCTGAAGAAAGATATGATTCATGTAATAGTTTTATAAGAGCTTTAAATGATTTAAAAAAACAATTATTAGAAAACCCTAATGATACTTCTGGAGAAAATTTAATGTTAAAAAATATTGATATTAAAGTTACTAATCTTTCAGATGCTTCTATTATAATTAATTCAGCTGGTTGTATTGGAAGTGAGTTAACTTATACGGGAGTTCCTGGAGAAAAAGTAAGAATTACAATTCAAAGAGAAGGATATCAAAAATATGTTAAGCAATTTATTATTAATGATCATAAAAAAATTAGTATTTCAATGGCAAAACATAAAAAATCTTTTTTTCAAGCTATAATAATTTTTATCTCCATTTTATTATCAGCTCTAACTATTTACTACTTAATTAATAAATAAACTATGAAAACAAAATTATTTTTAATAGCATTTTTGTCTATATCTTTTTTATCTGCACAAGAAAATAAAGCTTTTTTTAATCTTAATGTGGATGCACAAATTGATATTACTGCTACAAGTGAAGGTAACTATAAAGTCATTAATGTAGAAGTCTCAAATTTTGGCACTAAAACGGCTAATGTTGTCTTTCCTGAAGGAGGGATATTTGTAAATCTTGATTCAACAGAACAAAATCTTGTTGTTTTATTTTATGATAAAATTATTGTTGAGCCTGGAAAATCTAAAGAAATTGTTATTGGCACAGCCTGTGCAAACCCCAAAAGAAAAATTCCTAGTAAAAGAAGAACAACCTGGGTTTATGATTACGACGCTAAAGTTGGAGATTTAATTAGATATTATCATAATAATAGATCTTTAATTGAAATGATGACAGGAAAAGAACATCATGATACATTTCTGAAAAGACATAATTTTTTACAAATGTGTGTTTGGGTTTATTACGATGCAGATAAGAAACAGATTTTAGATTTTGCAACAAAATATTTGTTTGATGGTGATAAAGATAAAGCCCAGTTATTTATTGATGTTTTTTATCCTTTAGCTGTTACGTTTATTAATATTTATAAAGGACTATAAATATTTTATTTGCTTTGAAAATATAATTTTAAATAAAAATGAAAAAAATACTACTTCTACTATTAATATCAGTAAACTTTAGTTATTCACAAGATTTTAGAGATGTACCTGATGTTTTTAATCAACAATGTAAAACATCATTTATTAATAAAATTAATAATGGCTCTATATCATTAGATAATCTAGAATCTTCTAAAACTCAAAGATATTGGATTGTTTATAGTGATAGAGATGATAATCAGTGTTATTCTAATTCTAATTCAAATTTTAAAAACGATTTTAAAGCTACATTTATGCAAGCTTTTTTTGTTAAAGCAACTAAGGGAAATTGGCTTCATTTAATTGATTATATTGATGAAATTGATTACGGATGGATTGAATCAAAGTATTTGCTTTTATCTCTTTATTCTCTGAAAACAGAAGGAGATATTGAAAATGGTGAAGTATCTATACCCAGAAAAGCAGTAATTCTAACATCTATTGATGAAGCAAGAAATGTTGGTGGTCGTTTACAAACTGAAAAAAAATATTATTCTAATCCTAAAAGAGTTACAAAATATGAAAGTGGTTTTCCTAAATCTTTCCAGCCTTTATTTGTTTTTAAAGAATCAGGTTCATCTGTTCTATTAGGTGGGAGTGATGTTTTAGATGGTTCTCCAGAAACAAATAAATCAAAGATTAATGGATGGATTAATATTACAGATAAAACAGATTGGGATACTAGAGTTGCACTTGAAAATGCTAAATCTCAAGATGCACAGAAAGAATATTCAAACTCTATATTAAATGGATATATAACTCAAAAAGAAATTACTACATGCGTCGAGCAGAATCTATGTGATAACAATAAAAGCATTGCACAATTTAGCATTGGACCTATGAGGAACAATATGATGAGAAGACCTGTAATCGCTAACATTAATAATAATATAAAAAAAGTTATTTCTGTTGCAAAAGATAATAAAAGCAATAAAGTTTATGAGTCTTTATTAACTGATGCCAGAAAGTTACAATCAAATGTAAATATTGTTTTTGTTCTAGATGCAACAGCTAGTATGCGTCCTTATTATAAATCAATTGCAAATAGTCTTGAAAAAGTAATTAATAATAATCAAAAAATTATTAAATCTAATTTAAAGCTTGGTGTAGTTGTTTACAGAGATTATGCTGATGGTAATGCTGCTTTTGATGTTGAGCCTCTAACAACAGATTTTAATAGAGTAAAGCAAGTAATTAATTCAACTATATGTCAAAGTAAAGATCAAGATCTTCCTGAAGCCCAATTTAATGGTCTAATAAATGGAATCGAAAAAGTTGGTTTTAATCCTGATGAAAGTAACATTATTGTTTTAGTTGGAGATTGTGGTAACCATAGAATTGATAAAAATTCTTATAATACTCAACAAATTATTAATTTATATGATAAATATAAAGTGAATTTAATTTCATTTCAAGTTAAAAGTGGTGGTGATGATTCATTTTTTACATTTAATGAAGACGTAATTGATATTATTTATGAGGTTGCTAATCTAAAATTGTTAGGAAAGGAATCAGATTTAAAAATTAAGCTTGAAAAGAAAAATAATAATACTATAAAATTAAAGATGATTAAAGGGGATGAACCAGATTATGAAAACATGTTTGGATCACTGGTTTATTCAGGAAAAAAACCTTTATCTCCTAAATTATTAGAAAATACAATAGATAATACTCTAAAAGATTATATGTTATCTATATCAAACAACATTAATATTCTTACTGAATATGTTCAAACTGGAGGTCCAACAGGAGCCCAACCCCCCGAAGGTTTAATTGTTTATATGCAAGATGTATTAAAGTGCACTAGAGAAGAGGCTAAAGATCATTTAAGAAAAACAGAATTTACTGTTCAAGCATATGTAGCTATGGATTATTCTGGAAATGGTGTACAAGCTCAAGTTCCTGTCGTTTTATTAACTGAAATTGAAAAAAACAATTTAACTCGATCACTCAGTAAATTAACTGAAGGTGTTTATGGAACTGCTGAACTTAAAAAAGTTTTTCAGGAAAATATTATTTACGTATGTAAAAGTATTATTGGTCAAAATACATCAACAGAAACTATTGAAAACTTATCACTGAACCAAATATGGAATATTATATTAGGTGTTGATTTTGGAAATAAGAGTATGAAAAAAATGAAACTTAATGAACTTACTGATATGAAGAAAAATGTTTTTAAGAAATTTTATAGAGATTTTGAGTTAGTTGCTAAAGATTTTTGTGATAACAGTTATATTAATACTGACCCACTAATTAACAGAAGGTTTTCTATTGCTGGCTCTTATTTATTCTGGGTTCCTTTAAATGACTTACCTGGATGTAAGATTGAAAACTAATCATGAAGAAATTAACTATTGGAACATTACAGTCTAATGATATTGTTATCCAAAATGACACTACAGTTTCAAGATCACATGCTTTTTTATTTACTGATAGTAATAATAATATTTATATATCAGATTGTAATTCTCTAAACGGAACATTTGTTAATGGATTGAAAGTGGATGATGCAATTTTAAATGATTTAGATATATTAAAAGTTGGAAATACTGTTATTGATTGGTTAATTCATTTTCGTCCAGATATTAGTAATAAAAATAATGAAATTAATAAAATACCTTTAAAAGAAAAAAATGATTATCACGAAAATTCTTTAAATAACTTAAAAGGACAAACATCAAATTCTGAACTAATTTCTAATGCTTGGAATGAATTAAATGGTCAATGGGGTTTAGCAATAGGTTTTTTTGTTTTATATGGACTTTTAACTTTAGTTAGTTCATTTTTAGGCCCATTTGTAACTTGTGCTTTATTGATAGGGTCTAGTAGATTTTGGCTTAACATTGCTGATCGAAATAATCCTGAAATTAATGATCTTTTTGTTGGTTTCAATTCTTACCCAGCTGCTTTAGGATCATATCTTCTTTTTGCAGTTATTATTTTAGGTGGTTATTTCCTTTTAATACTTCCTGCTATATACTGGGCTTGTAGTTATTGTATGACATCATATATTATAGCTGAAAATCCTGACGTAGGTGGTAATGAATCATTAGTTCTTAGCAGAAAAATGATGAATGGTCACAAGTGGAAATTCTTTCGATTCTATTTAAGAATAATACTTATCCTTTTAATATCTTATATTCCTTTAGGACTAGGATTATTTATTGGAGTTCCCTTAATAATGGTGTCTCTAGCTAAATTTTATAATGATATCAAATAGAATTTTATAATTTTAAATAGTATTTATATATGATAAAACTTTCAGGTTACAAGGTGATAAAGAAAATTGGCTCTGGAGGTATGGGAGATGTTTATCTTGCTGAGCATGAGGTTTTAGAGACCTTAGTTGCTATAAAATCTTTACATACTAATCTAGTTACTGATGAAAGTTTTAAAAAAAGATTTAAAACAGAAGCTAAAGTTCATGCTAAGTTAAATCACCCTAATGTTGTTAAGCTAATTGATTTTCAGCAGCGAAAAGATGGCTTATTTATAGTCATGGAATATGTTGAAGGTAAACAGTTAGATGATTATATACATAATGACTCAGGTCCCATTCCAGAAAAAGAACTACTTTCTCTATTTAGACAAATTGTAGACGCTATTTCTCATGCACATTTAAAGGGATTAGTCCATAGAGACATAAAGCCTGCTAATGTTATTATATCTCAAGGAAAAATAAAAGTATTAGATTTTGGTATTGCAAAAGAAATATCAACTGAATCAGGATTAACAAAAACAGGAGTTCAAGTTGGAACTCCTATGTATATGAGCCCTGAACAAGTAAATGGAGAAAAAATAGATAAGCTTACAGATATATATTCACTTGGTATAACACTTTTTTATATGGCATCTGGAAAGCCTCCTTATGAGAATTCAAATGTTATTAAAATGGGCATTAAAATTATTAGTGAACCTTTCCCTAGCGCGCAAGAATTTTATCCAGCTGTTTCAAATAAATTAGAGATAATAATAAAGAAAGCTACTCAAAAGAAGAAAACAAACAGATATCAGAGTTGTGAAGAGCTTATAAAAGATTTAGATTTAAATATTATAGTTCCACCAAAATTTGAGAAGCTTAGTACTAATAAAAAAAAAGTTAAAAAGAAGAATATTTCAATTCTAAGTAAATTATTACTTGTAGTTGTTTTGTTATTATTAATAATATTATCATTTGTGTATTTTACAACTAAGAAATTAGATGAAAGTTATTCGCTACATTATAATAAAGCAATTAAATATTTAGATAGTAAAGAATATCAAGACGCAGTAGATGAGTTTAGTGAATGCTTGAAAATTAATACTGAAGCAGATAGCATATTATATTATAGAGCAGATTCATACTTTTATTTGGACGAATATGAGAAATCTATAAATGATCTTTCGAAAGCCATTTTATTAAATTCAAATGAAGCTTGGTATTATTCAGATAGAGCAGATTCATACTTTTATTTGGAAGAATATGAAAAATCTATTAATGATTTTTCTAAAGCAATTTTATTGAATCCTAATGAAGAATATTATTATTCAAGTAGAGCAGAATCATACTTTTATTTGGATGAATATGAGAAATCTATTAATGATCTTTCTAAAGCAATTTTATTGAATCCTAATGAAGAAGATTATTATTCAAGTAGATCTGATAATTATTATTTATTGGAAGAATATAAGAAATCTATTAATGATCTTTCTATTGCAATTTTATTAAATCCAAATGAAGAAGATTATTATTCAAGTAGAGCAGATTCATACTTTGAATTGGAAAAATATGAGAAATCTATTACTGATTTTTCTAAAGCTATTTTATTAAATCCTAATGAAGTTGATTATCATTCATTTTTATATAGAGGAATTAGCTACTACTCTTTAGATTTATATGATGAGGAATTTATGAAAGGTAAAGGAATACAAGAGAAATTTTTCAAATTATGGAAATATGCAAGAGCAGAAGAAGATTTTACTAGAGTAATATCATTAAGTAATGATAAACTTCTTAAAAAATTAGCATATACATATAGAGGAATGTTAAAACAAAATAGAGGATTTACTGGGTCATCTGGAATAACTTATTGTAATGATTATCAAAAAGGTTGTGAATTTGGAGATAATGATGCTTGTGAATGGTATAATGATGAGTGTTATTAAGGATTTAGGTTTCTATAATTTTATATTCAAAAAATTAAATGATTAACAAAGCAAAACATCAAATTTTAAAAATTGGCAGATCTGAATTAAATAATATTTATAAAATATTCAATAATGACTCTAGTGTTTCAAATTTTCACTGTGAGATTTTTATCGATGATGAAGGAAATAAATTTTTAACTGATTTAAATTCTACTAATGGTACATTTGTTAACGGGACTAAAATTAAAGAACCTATAAAGTTAGAAAAGAATGATATTTTAAAATTAGGGAATTCTTTATTTAATTGGCAGGATTATCCTTTGGATTTTAATTTAGATTATTCTTCTAATTATAAAGATGTTAATAATAATTTAGATTATAATTATGAAAAAAAAGATAATATAAATAGAATTAATTATTTATGGTTTCTTTTAATAATAATACCTTTTTCTCTAATTTTTTTAAATAATAAATCAAATAGTGTTTTAGATAATAATGTAGTTCCAAATAAACCAGTTCCTTCTATAGATAATTCAAATGTAAATGATGATATTATTATTCCAATTTCTTTACCTATTTCGAGACCTATAAACGGTTTTTCCCCATATAATAATCATTATGGTAAAGGAGTCTATGACAACTCTACCGGAAATGTTATTAAAGTTACTGCTCCATTAAGTAAAGATATAGTGATTATGATTAAAGATGTCTATTCTAATAGGATGATTAGAAATGAATATATAAGAGCAGGTAATGTTTTTTCACTTACTGGAGTTCCTTATGGAAACTATAAATTCTTTTATATCTATGGTGATGACTGGTCAGCATATGCTGATTTTAAAAGTGGCTCAGCAAAAGGTAATTTTTTGAAAAACAAAGGTGTTGGAAAGTCAAATAAATTTTCTGATGTTGAATTTGAAAATGGATTCTATGGTACATACTCATTAACATTACAACTTATGTCAAATGGTAATCTAACTACAGTGGAAGGAAGTGAAGATGATTTGTGATAATAATTTTTTCTCGTAATTTATTAAATAATTAATATTTTATAAAATAAGATATTACTCAGATAATCAAATTAATTTCTTAAGTTTGAATTAGTAGATTGATTTGATGAGCAAGAAGTGGTGCAAATTTTAGTTTTAAAGCTTGCTGTAATCATGTAAAAAGTGTCTTGACATAATCCTGCTACCTCGACTTTTTTCTCTTCCTATTTCACATAATTTTATGTAAGTTTACTCTTATGAAAAAATTACTACTAATTTTTATGTGTTTTGTTAATATGTCATCTTTTAGTCAAGTTCTTGAAAGAAAATTAACTCAAAATACAGTAATTGCACATATTTTATCTCAACCTGATGGATTACATCCTTTTAATGATAATTCTACAATAAGAAGTTTTGTTTTTGAATATACTCAGAAATCACTTTTAAAGTTAGACTTAGAAAGTTTAGAACACATGCCGCTTCTAGTAAAATCTCTACCTGTGATTTCAGATGATGGTCTAAAATATACATTTGAATTACGTGATGACATCTACTGGGATGATGGAAATCTTTTTACTGCTGAAGATGTTGTATTCTCCGTAAAATTAATGCTTTGTCCTCTTACTAATAATGCTCAAATTAGAAGTAATTATACAACTTTAATAAAAAGTATAGAAATAGATAAAAACAACCCAATGAAATTTACAATGCATGCTCAAAATATACACTGGCAAAATAAATTTATTTTTTCAGAATTATATATGGTACAAAAATCACTTTGGGATCCGAAAGGAGTGTTAGAGTATGTCACTTTTGCTGATTTGCTATCAGTAGATTTTATAGAAACAAAAGCTTTGCAAGAATGGTTTAATGAATACAATAATTCAGATAATAGTTATCAGCCTAAACAACTTAAAGGACTTGGCGCTTATCAAGTTACTGAATGGGAGGCAAGTCAATATATCACATTAGAAAAAAAAAGTAATTGGTGGGGAGCTAAAGACGCCTCAATCTATAATAAAGCCTATCCTGAAAAAATAATTTTTAAAATTATTAGTGATAAAGAAGAAGTTGTAGAGGCATTATTAAATCAAGAAATTGATGTCACTTCCTCATTAGGAACTGGCCAATTAATAAAATTACAAGAACGAGAGTATTTTAATGATAATTACGATTCTGATTTTCTAGATCAATATTCATTTAGTTATATAGGATTAAATATGAAACCAGATGGAATAAAACAAAAACCATTTTTTGCTGATCAAAAAGTAAGAAGAGCTATGGCTTATCTTACTCCAGTTGATGAAATTATTGAAGTTATGGTACATGGGAAAGCAAGTAGACAAGCTGCACAAATTTCTCATTTAAAAAGCCCCTATAATGATACTTTACAACTTATTCCACTTAATATAGAAAAAGCAAAAGAGTTATTAGCTTCAACAGGATGGATAGATACTGATGGAGATAATATTCGTGATAAAATAATAGATGGAGTTAAAGTCCCTTTCTCTTTTAAATTAAGCTACATGAGTTCGCCAATAAGTAAAGAAATTGTATCGATGATAAAAGAAAGCATGTACAAAGCAGGTATTGTGGCAGAACCAACACCCATGGACTTTACCTTATTTTATAAAAATGCTATGGATCATAATTTTGAAGCTATGTTAGGTGGCTGGGGAGGAAGCGCATCTTACTCTAATCCAATGCAGTTATGGCACACATCATCATGGGTTAATAAAGGCTCTAACTTTTGTGGATTTGGTGATGCTGAAAGTAATGCCTTAATTGAAGAAACTAATCTAACACTTGACCCTGATGTACATAGAAATGCACTGCTAAAACTACAAGCAAAAATATATATCGACCAGCCTTATGTTTTCTTATACTCAACTAAAAGAAAATTCGCAATTCATAAAAGATTTGAAAATAGAGGAATGTATTATGAGCGTCCTGGAGTACTATTAAATAATTTAAAATTATTTATTGAATAAATTATTTTAGAAAATAACTTATTACTCAGAAAATCAAATTAATTTCTTAAGTTTTTTTAGTAGATTGGTTCGCGGTGCAAAAAGTGGTGCAAATTTTAGTTTAAAAGCTTGCTGTAATTATGTAAATAGGTGTTAGGTTGTAATCCTACCCCCGACTTTTTTCTCTTCTTATTTTAAATTTGAATTCTCAATATTTTTATTTAATTTGCTAACATGATTAAGCTATCAGGATATAAGATAATTAAGAAGATTGGTTCAGGAGGCATGGGAGATGTATACCTTGCTGAGCATGAGAAGCTAGAAAGGAAGGTTGCTATTAAATCTTTACATAAGAATCTAGTTACTGATACCAGTTTTAGACAAAGATTCTCTCAAGAGGCTAAAACACATTCTAAGCTAGATCATCCAAATATTATTAAGTTACTTGACTATAAAGAAAGTAAAGATGGTTTATTTCTTATTATGGAATATATTGATGGAAAACAATTGGATGAACATATTAAAAAAGTAACGGGTCCAATTCCTGAGAAAGAACTTACTACTTTATTTACTCAAGTATTAGATGCTATTGGCTATGCTCATAAGAAAGGTTTAGTACATAGAGACATCAAACCTTCTAATATTATGATTGACAAAGAGGGAAGTATTAAAGTATTAGACTTTGGTATTGCCAAAATGCAAGAAGAAGAGAAAGGATTAACTAAGACTGGTATTCAGATTGGTACAGCTGCTTATATGAGTCCTGAGCAGGTTGATGCAAAGAAATTGGATACGCTTTCAGATATTTATTCACTAGGTGTTACTCTTTTTTATATGGCAGTTGGTAAATCACCTTACAGTGACGACACTAATTCATTTAGAATACAGGAAAAGATTATGAGAGAACCTTTTCCTACAGCAAGTGATATTTATCCTGGAGTTTCTAATATAATTGAAAAGATAATTAATAAAGCCACCGAAAAAAACAAAGAAGATAGATATCAATCTTGTAAGGATTTTAAAGATGATTTCTATCATTCAAAATTAAATAGTGATTTAAAAATTAGTAATGATCCATTAAGTGAAAAAGAAAAAGAAGTATCTAAATCTCCAAAGTCAAAATTGCAAATTATAATACTTTTAATTTTAACTTTTTTATTAATTGGTTCATTTTTAATTATAAACCCAAGATATATTCCTTTTTCTAATTCAAATGAACTAACTAAAAAAGAATTTAGAGAGTTTTTAAAAAATTATTATAATACAATTGAAGAAAAAAACTTGAAAGATTTTGATAAGTTTTATTGTATTACAGTAAATAAATGGTTTAATAAGAATAACATTTCATTAACTGATATTATTATTGAATCAACTGATTACTTCAATAAATATTCTAATCAAAAACATTTAATTAAATGGAATACTTTTGAGATTAATAAAATCGACGATAAGTATCTTCTTTCTTATAATCTTTTCTATAAATTTAGAAAGGATGAAAATGATGATTGGCAAAAATTTGATCTTGGAATAAATATGATTTTAAATGATCAGATGAAAATATATAGTCTTCAAGAAACAAAACGAAAAAAAATAAAAGATGAAAAAGACAATATTATTACAAAGGAAATAATTAAAGAAGAAGAAAAAGTATATCCATCTAAAACAACTGACATAAACAAAGATTTATATAATGAATATTGGCGTATTGCTAATAATTATTCAAATGATGGAGACTATGATAGAGCCATGAAATATTTAAATTTAGCTTTAGAAATTGATCTTGATAAAATTGATGCTTCATATGTTCTTCAAAGAAGAGGGGCTTTGAAAAAGACTATCAAAAATTATACAGGTGCTATTAGTGATTTTTCGAAGGCTTTAAAATTATATCCATCCTATACGATGCTTTATCAATCTAGAGCAGAAGTAAAGCAGTTATCAAATGATTTAATAGGCGCTTGTGAAGATTGGGAATTAGCATCACGTCTTGACCCCAGCTCTTATGGAACTGGAGAGTCTTCTAGAGTTTCAATAAATAAGTATTGTAATACTATTGATTCTGTTCCAATTTCATTTGTATCATGGGCTCAAAATATATCTTTACTAACAGTATCCGAGATCTACAGAAAAAGATTTAATAAAGATCCCGATCATGGAGAATATTTAGATTTAAAATCATCATATTTTACTCCTGAAATTTTATATGGACGTACTTCTGAGGTTTTTGATGATTATTCCAACAAAAGATATGGTAAATTAAATGAAGGTTTAGCATATACAGACAAACGAATTATATCTTCGAGTAATTTTATTGACTTTTTGCATAGGTCTAAAGTGAAATTTTATTTAGGAGACTACAGTGGTTCTCTCTCTGATATTAATCAAGCTATTGATTTAGCAAAGCTAGAAAAAAGTAGAAACGATAATGAATATTGGATTAATGGATTCAATAACCGTAAAGCCATAATATTATTTATGCTTAATAATAATAATAATTAAAGATTATTTTCTTCAAAAATTTAGTAGGGTTGAATGGAATATGAAGGAAGCTAATTTAGTAATTTACAAATTATATAATCTTAAAAAGATACTTTAACTTATTAATTATATTACTAATAAAGTAATTCTATTTAAATATACCTATAACTCTAATTTTGCACGAGTGTGCTTGAAAGACAATCACCGATTACCACATTTTTATTATTAAAGTTTGTTTTGAATTTTAGCATTTATTAGTTATGCAAAATAGATTTATGTTTTTAGTTTTGATTATTACTTAATATTAGTAAAAATAATGAAATAAATATTTTATAAAATAAGATATTACTCAGATAATAAAATTAATTTATTAAGTTTGATTTAGTAGATTGATTTGAAGTACAAAAAGTGGTGCAAATTTTAGTTTAATGCTTGCTGTAATCATGTGAAAAGTGTCATGTTATTATCCTGCTACTACGAAAATATAAATATTGTTTTTATTGAACGCTACATCAAAATTTAGAAAAAGAAATTTTTAATCTTTTTTCATAACTCCTAATTTTTCTAATATCATAACTATTTGCTAAAACTATAGACATTCCATTTTTCCCTGCTCGAGCAGTTCTTCCACTTCTATGCGTATAATATTCATCTTTATCAGGAAGTTGATAATGTACTACAAATGCTAA
>TARA_B110000238_G_scaffold52413_1_pt1 | contig 29044 bp, 27 predicted proteins | sample TARA_B110000238 | Tara Oceans TARA_B110000238 (sample SAMEA4397569) | marine metagenome | biome: Polar Biome; feature: [SRF] surface water layer (ENVO:00010504); material: water (ENVO:00002006), including particulate matter (ENVO:01000060) such as... | depth 5 m | reverse complement strand
CCGCCGTGTTCATCTTACAAATAAACTATTTTTTTAATTTGTTTGCCGTAAAAATAGACGAAATACAAAATTAACAAGTGTTTCAACAATTTTTATCAGGAATACCTTAAAAATACGATATTTGTTAAAACCCTATCAAAATTGGTATTTGGTCGCTAAAATAATTTTCGATTCTATTTAAAAAATACTTTAGCAGCTTAATCTTAAATTATATACTATGAATTTTATTTTAGATGGTGGGCCAGTATTTATGGTTCCTTTAGTACTCATATTAATTGTAATTGTTGTTTTGTTTATAAAAGGATTAAAAAGCAACACCGAAAAAACCCACAAACTCATTAATTCTCTCGCTTTATTCGCATTTGTGTTTGGCGTTTTAGGTTTTGTGATTGGACTTTTAGGAGCTTTAGAAGCAATTTCTGCAAATAGCGGAAATATATCGTCAGAAATTTTAGCTGGCGGATTTAAAGTTGGCTTGCTCTCGCCTACTTTTGGAATGGTTATCTTTTTACTTGGAAGAATGTTTACCATTATTTTAACTTGGATAAAAAAGTCATAAATATTTCTTATTTATTCGATGTATAACAGCATCATTTCTAAAATTAGAAATGGTGCTTTTTTGTTTGTATTTTTGCTTTTAATGAACATCAAAAAAGTTTTTTTATTGTTAAACGGAGAAGCACCACAAACGCTTCCAGATATATCAAAATATGATCTTATTTGTGCTACTGATGGCGCATATCAGTATTTAGAAAAAAACAATATTGTTCCTCATTTTATTTCTGGCGATTTTGATTCCATAAAAAACATACCAGATACCATTGAAGTAATTCATACTCCAAATCAAGATTTCACAGATTTTGATAAAATACTACAACTACTTTTTGATAAAGGTTTTGCTGAAATTGATATTTTTGGCGCCAGCGGAAAAGAACAAGATCATTTTTTAGGAAATTTACACACTGCAATGCAATGGAAAAATAAATTAAACCTCACCTTTTACGATAATCACGGTCGTTATTTTTTAGCGGATAAAAGGACTAAAATAACAAATTGTATAGACAAAATCGTTTCTTTAGTTCCGTTTCCAAAGGCCAATGCTATTATCACAGAAGGTTTAGAATATCAATTAAATAAAGAAGATTTAACGTTTGGAGAACGCATTGGAACCAGAAATAAAGCGATTCAAGACACCATTAACATCACTTTTAAAAGTGGACATTTATTCATTTTCATCAATCATTAAAATAAAATATGCCTAAAAAAATAAAATTATTATGGGACTTTAGAGGTCCTGATGCTAAAGAAACAGCAAAACACCATACGATACATTTAAAAGATTTTGCAACGAAAGAGAACTTAACTTTTCATGAAATTGACATTCAAGAAAAAAACCCAATGTTAGTTTCTGCATTTATTACTGTAGATGAAACAGATATGAAAATTTATAGAGATGCCTTAAAACCGCAAAGAGGAGAAGTTGGCTAATCTTTTTTATTTTTATAAAATTATTTATTTCTCGCCTAGTTCATGAATAATATTAGTCACTTTGGCTAAACTCTATTTTTAGCAAAAAAAAAGAGATTATCGAGATTGTCAAGATCAATATTTCATCCTTTAAACGAACATTAATTCTCTCTTTTATTCTTGTTAATTAGATCTTAAAAGACAACCTTAAAATATGCAAATAACTAAACTCAATTCTAAAAGTATATTGCCACTTACCTGCACTAGATCTGGAACCTGTTGTTTTGGTAAAGCCGTAATGTTAAACCCATGGGAGTTGCTGCGTTTTAGCAAAGAAAAGAAAATTACTCCTAGAGAATTTCGAGATTTGTATTGCGAATTTGGTGGTATTCAATTGCGCTTTGACGGAAAGCCAGATAAAAAAGGACAAAAAGCATGCAGTCAATATGTTGATGGTTTTGGATGCAGTGTTCATGAGAGCCGACCACTGGCATGCCGTTTGTATCCGTTAGGGCGTCAAATACAATTTGATAAAGCACAGTATATTTTCGAAGGAACTAAATTTCCTTGTTTAACTGACTGCGTTGAAGTTTTAGATTTACCAAAATTGAGTGTCGGTGAATATCTTAAAGGCCAGGAGGCAGATGCATTCGAAAAGGCGCAAGATGAATATTTAATTATAATGCAAAATATAGCTGATATTGGTTTTGAGTTATTGCTAGATTCAGGATTAGCAGCATCTGTTGACATGAAAACTCTAGCAGTTTGGAGAGAATTAGGAAAAGAGCCTCCAGAGTTATTAGTCAAAAGAATAGGCAAAGCGTGGTTAGACTGCTTAATGATTCCCGACATAACAATAGACACGGAAAACCCTATTACTTTTGCCCAAAAACACAATGATTTGCTACTGTTAAAACTGCAAGAAAACTTTGGAAGCTCACAAACACTTCAAGAACTGCATGAAGCTTCTGTTTTAATTATTGGAGTAGCACTGCATTTAGCAAGAGGTTTAGGAGCCGACACGAAAGGAATTTCTGAACATTGGATAGAAACTGCTAAAAGCCATGGCGCGAAGGAATAGTTTTTTAATATCGTAAGCTTTTATAATAACAATAAAGAAATCACCTTTAAGAATTTTTACCGCAAAACTACCTGACGAAAGATGGGAAAGAAATATTTGATTACGCCCTAATAAAGTAAAATTGATATAAAATCTCAAAATAATGAAATCACTTATTTCATATTGATTCTAAAATAAAAAAGCTTTGATTTACTCACTCTAAATAGCAATTGTTAAAACTGTGTTATATTCATTTAAAGCAAGCTTTCAGGGCAAACAGAAAGACTCTTTAAGTAGAAAAAAGGGATATTTTTGTATCTGAAAAACGTGTAAATTATAGGAAATCTATTGAAAAAAAGCATTCTATTGATGGCGATATTTGCATTATTTGCATCCTGTGGAGATATTTCCAAAAAAGTTGAAGATAAGATGAAGGTGTTGAATGAAAAAACACTAAAGTTAGATTCGCTTGTAAACAAAGAATTTAGTAAAATACCTGCACTTGATTCTTTAATAAACATGAAGGGCGATAAAATTAAAAAGCTTAATTCAATAATTAACAAGTCGTCTTCTAAATTTGATTCGATTTCCAATGAAAAAATAAATTTATTAAAAAAGTTTATCAACAAATAAAGTATAAAACGCCCAAGGTTTAAGCTGTACCTTTTAATATCAGAAAGTAATATTCTGATAGAAGATTATTGCTTAAAATATTTAAGTGTTTGGTCAAACAACTAACATCCTAAACCTAACGAATACCAGCCATGAGTTCTAAAATTACTCAAAGGATAATTCTTGATATTAGAGGCAGACAAAGAACAAGCTATTTACTATTTGCTAGGCTTTTTATGCCTTGTTAATTTTTCGCTAGAAATGACCCTATTGCTTTAATCGATTTTATCTATTAAATTCATGATAAAAAATTAAGTAAACTTCAAAACATGATATCAATCGTTTAAAAGAATTTACAACTGATTCATGAAGAAATTAAAAAATAACGAAAACACAACAACTATATAATTTTGTCACTAAATTAGTTACTTTATCTTACAAAAAAATCATATTAACATTTGAGCATTCACAAAACTACCTCCATTTTATACCGCAGCCAACGCTTGGTTTTTGATTTTCTAAAGCAGGATTACTATCTAATAAAGTATCTAGAGCGTTTCTCAAATCAAACCCTGTAACTGGTTTTCCGTTTCCTGGTCGAGAATTATCCAACTGTCCGTGATAAACCGATTTTGAATCAGCATCAAAAGCATAGAAATCTGGGGTACAAGCAGCATCATACTCTTTGGCTACTTTTTGTGTTTCATCAAATAAATAAGGAAAAGGATAGTTTAAATTAGCCGCAATTTCTTTCATAAATTTAGGTGCATCTTGCGGATAATTATCAATCTCATTAGAACTAATTGCTATAAAATTGATTCCTTTTTGTTGATATTCATTCGCCATTTTTATCAATTCATTATTGACATGAATTACAAACGGACAATGATTACAAATAAACAGAATCACAGTTCCTTTTTCTCCTATTAATTGATCTAATGAATAAAAAGTATCGTCAATCGTATTTACTAAGTTAAAATCTGGAGCTTTTGTTCCTACTTTAAATTCGTTAGATTCTGTTAATGCCATGATTGGTTGTTGGTTTTTAGTTCGTCTTTTCGAGGAGTGAAATAACCTGTTGATTTTTTGTAGATTGCTTCGTTTCTAGCAGTGACGTTTTATTTAATTTATTTCTCCGCTAACGCATTTGCACAAATATAACCACCTGTCCAAGCATTCTGAAAATTAAATCCGCCCGTAACGGCATCAATATTTAAAACTTCACCTACAAAAAAGAGATTTTTATGTTTTTTACTTTCAAAATTTTTAAAGTTGATCTCTTTTAAATCAATGCCACCAGCAGTTACAAATTCCTCTTTAAAAGTGGTTCTTCCATTGGCATTATAAATTCCTTTTGTTAGCTGATCTGCTAACCTCTCTAATTGCGTATTATTTAAATCTGCCCAATTTTGAGTTTTAGAAATATGAGAAAATAGCACAAAACGTTCCCACAATCTTTTAGAAATTTCTGCAAATGGAGATTTTAAAATCACTGTTTTACGAGGTTCTTTCTTTTTTAAATTCAGTAAAACATTTAATACTTTATCCGTTGGTCTAGACAACCAATTTACTTCTACATTATATTGATATTTTTTCTCTGCTAGAATTCTTGCTCCAAAAGCAGATAATTTTAAAACTGCTGGCCCACTCATTCCCCAATGTGTAATTAACAATGGCCCTGAAGCTTCTAGTTTTGTGTTTACAATTTTAACAGTTGCATTTGGTACAGAAGTGCCTAACAAATCCACCAAGCGTTTGTCATTAATATTAAAGGTAAACAAAGAAGGAACAGGTTCAATTATTGAATGGTCTAATGTCTCGCACAATTCCCAAACCCTTTTAGAGCTTCCTGCGGCAATGACTACTTTATCAGCTTCAAAAATTTGCTCTTTTGTGTTGATCATCCATTTTCCATTTTTTTGATTTATAGAATTTACTCCGTGATTTGTGAGCACTTTAATCCCCAACGTATCGATAGCGCTTTGAAAACAATCTATAATTGCTTGACTGGTATTTGCTTCAGGAAAAACACGATTGTCACGCTCTATTTTTAAAGGAACTCCCCGATCATCAAACCACTCAAAAGTATCTCCTGTCATAAATTGATGAAAAGGCCCCAGCAATTCTTTTTCTCCTCTAGGATAAAATTTCACCAATTCTCTCGGTTCAAAACATGCATGCGTAACATTGCATCTTCCCCCTCCAGAAATTCTTACTTTTTGCAAGACGTCTTTTCCTTTCTCTAGAATCGTAACCTCTAAATCTGGATTCTTTTCTTTAGCGTTTATCGCTGTAAAATATCCTGCTGCTCCACCTCCAATAATAATTATTTTGCTCATGTTTTTTCTGTACTGTTAGTTCTAGTGATTTTTCATTTTCGAAAAATTGTATCGAGAACTTTTTATTAAATGATAGCAATATGAACTTATTTCCGGCCAAACTTCGGGCTTTGCTATATTCAATCAATATCATACTGCTGTAAAACCATCTGACTGTAAGTCAAAATCGTTTCAAATCCTTTATTTTTAAAATACCCAAGTGTATCTGAATTTCCTGTTGCTAAAACGAAATCTCCACCCCAAGCTCCTAAACTTTTTATTTCACCAAAATAATCTGGAAATAATTTTTCCTTCACGGGTTTTAGTTTAATAATTGAACTGATAATTTTTTCATGTTCAAAAATTAGTTTATTAAAATCTTGAATGGATTTTGCTTTTAAAAAATCTTGTGAAATCGCAGAAACCTCCTCTGTTTCTTTTTGAAAACTAGCACCACTTTCTCTAAATTTTGCAATTCCTTCTTTCGAATCTTGTTTTTGATTTAAATGCACAAAAAACAAATTTTCTTTAAAACTTGGATTGAACTTAACAGGATCAATTATAGGCTTTTTATTTTCAATTTTATAAAAAATTGGCGTATCATTTTGCGCACAAGCAATGTCATAACCGCTTCCTTTAAAAGAATTCCAAAGTAATTTAAAAGCATCTACATGCGCCCAAGAAGCAATAGAGTTTATTAAAGTTGAGGAACTCCCTAAACCCCAATCTCTCGGAAACGTTAGTTTTGTTTTTACAACAAACCCATTTTTGGAACTTAAAAAATTAGGATTTAAATTTTTTGCTTCTTTCAATATTTCTAACAAAGTTTCTGCGATAAACTCTGCACTTCCTTCTTTATTAGAATTAAAAGAGCAATTTACCAACCGTAATTTTGGTAAATCAAAAACAGCTTCAAACCAACATTCGCCAGTATTTGTAAAACTTCCCCAGATTAATTGTTGCTCCTGTATGTTCTCAACAATTAAATCTTGACCTAGCTTTGTAGGCACTGCCAAAGATTTTGCGCCATCTAAAACTAGATATTCTCCTGTTAATAATAATTTTCCGTTTGAATAAAAATTCATTTATTTTTTTGAATTTAATTTAATCCATTGTTCAATGGATCTCAATCCTTTATTTATTCAATGAACTGAAGCCCATTGCTATTGAATTACAACAAACCAAACTGTTTAAAATGATGTGTAAAATGTTTTACTTGAAATTTCTTCCACGCTTCAAAATCTAACGAACCAAAAAAGGGATGCACCACAGTTTTATGTTCATCCTCTGTAAAAACTTTTACAAATAATTCTAACTGATGTAGTAAATCATCAATTGCCAAATGAATCGAACTAAAATTTAAACCAATTGGTTCGTCCGATAAAAAGGAAGCTTTAAAGCCAGTTTGCAATTCATTTTCAGTATTTAAAAATGGTTTTCTTCTCGCTGTCTTTTCATCAGAAACATACACATCTAAATTCCAGTTTAAGTTAGCTATTTGCGTTACTGCACTTAAATGCTCTATCATTTGCTGGGCATTCATGCTCCCAAATATAGGTTTGGAATTTTCATTTAAAGTATATAATTTCACTTTAATAACATCAAAATTTAAAAAATCTATCCAATTAACTTTAGGTTTTCTTAAACTCTTTATTTTTTCCACAACTGCAGAGTGCGTGATGGTTCTTTTATCAAAATAGGTTGTAATGATTTCTTTTTCTTCTTGTGTAGCATCAAACTGATTTAAGATATTTTGCAAATGCATTTTCATGTGTCCAAACTGAATACCCTTGGTTGTTAACGCCCTTAATGCTGCGAAATTCTGTGCTAAACCCGCTGCTGCAATAATTTGCATTAAAACTCTAGCTGATGGTTTTTGCAACATTTGTAAAGAAATTTTTGACATCGGATGTAACGCTGTTAAACCCCCAACAGTTCCTATTGCTAAAGGAATTTCAATCCAGAATTTAAAAATGCCGTCATCAATAGAGCAATGAGACAAACTTGTATAGGTTCCTGAGCGTGCGGCATAAGCATGTGCACCTGCTTCAATGGCCCTAAAATCGTTTCCAGTTGCTAATACAACAGCATCAATTCCGTTCATAATTCCTTTATTATGCGTAACGGCTCTGTAAGGTTCTATCTCGGCTATCTTTACTGCTTGGTGAAATTTTTCGGCAAATTTCTGCGGATTCTCCCCTCCTAAATCATCAATATTACAACTCACCTCTGCCCTAACTAGACATTCAGGCACAAAATTAGATAAGATACTCATCACAATTTCGATATCGGCTGTTTCAAACTTTTTTGCAATCGCTTCTAAACAAGAATTGATAAAGTTTGCACCCATAGAGTCTTTCGTTTCAAAAGTGACATGCAGTTGATAATAGTTTGGTAGCTTATTTGTTTTATCAATTAATTTAATATCTAAAATTCCACCACCTCGTTTTTCCATATTTTTTGTAATGGAGGCAGTAGCTGCGAATAATTCGGTTTTATTTTTAATGAAATAATCTTGTAGACCTTTTTTGTCACCAGCATACATAAAATGAACTTGACCAATTTTTGTAGTTCCGATAACTGTTGTTTTAAAACCGCCTCTTGTACTCCAAAACTTACCAACTAAAGAGGCTGCAGCGACCACAGAACTTTCTTCAACAACCATAGGAATTACATACGCTCTATTGTTAATAACAAAGTTAGGCGCAATACCAAAAGGCATATAAAAATTGGTGATGGTATTTTCTATAAAATCGTCATGAAGTTGTTGTAACTTTTCATCATCATTCCAATATTGCTTTATGATATCGATTGCATTTAAATTATTTTCAAAATAATTTTCTGCTAACCAATTAATTTTTTCCAATTTTGTGAATTTGGAAAAACCAGAAATAATTTTAGACATCAATTTTCTTATTTTCTTTGAAACACAAATATATAGAAATCTGTAAAAAGTAAGCTTTAATTGTATTATTGATTTTAATAAATGAACTATAAACGATGTGAATGAATTAACTGAAATTTTGATTTTTTAACATAATTAGAGATACTTGATTTTTTACTAACTTTTTCACAAAAAAAACATAAAAAATTACAGATATAATAAAAAAAATTAATGTTAATCATAATAAAATTTAATAGAGATCCATATTTTTTATGAACTTGATAAATTATCTTTGATAGTATATAACACACATAATTATCAGATATGAAAAATTTAAGTTTAATAGCAATTTTAGCAATGTTTTTACTTTCTAGTTGCGCAGTTGTAAGACCGGGACAAGTAGGGATTAAACAAACTTTAGGTAAATTCTCTAAGGAAGTTAAAACACAAGGAACCGTTGTTTATAATCCTTTTATAAGTAGAGTAATCAAGGAGTCTACAAGAACAAGTAATATAAAATTAGTACTAACTTTACCAACTAAAGAGGGTTTAAGTGTAAATTCTGAAATCTCAATTTTATATAGATTGGAAGCAACTAAAGTTGCCTCTGTTCTTGAAAATTTAGGACAAGATTTCGAATCAGTAATCACAAGTGTATTTAGATCTGCTGCATCTGATGTTTGTGCAAAGTTTTTTGCAAAAGATATGCACTCTGGCATGAGAGCTGCTATTGAAGAAGAAATCTTAATAAAAATGCAAGGAAATCTTGAAAAGCAAGTAGATGGTATTGTGTTAATTGCGGTTTTAATGAAAAGAATTCAATTACCTAGAGGTTTAGCAGACTCTATTGAAAGAAAATTGCAGGCTGAACAAGACGCAATGAGATTAAAATTTGTTCTAGATCAAGAAAAATTAGAAGCTGAAAGAAAAATTATTAATGCGAAAGGAGAAAGAGATGCTCAATTAATTATAGCGGAAGGTTTAACGCCAGGCATCTTAAAATTAAAGGCTATAGAAGCTTTTAGAGAATTGGCAAGATCGGCAAATGCAAAAACGATTATTACTGATGGAAAAACTCCTTTAATCATAGGAGGTGACGATACCAAAATAGCGCAAGAATAAAATTAAAAATAATTTTCTTGATAAATCATACAATCTCGATAACTGTAAAATGTTATCGAGATTTTTTTTGTAAAAAATTGTAAAAACAAAATAATTTCTAAAATTTAGAATTTCAGATTTAAAACTTCATACACATTACCCTTATTTTTTGACAATATTTTCGTAATCTTGAAAAACTTTTATTAAAACGAAGTCCCAAATGAAAAACACGGTCATTTTAGCAACTATCTTACTTCTTGCAGGGTGTAGGGATAAAAGCTCACAAACTTCGAACAACACACCTCCAGGGATCAAAGAAATAGCCCTCGAAGAAATTTGGGATGGTACGTTTTCTCCCGAAAGAATGAATGCTTTAAATTCTATGAATGGCGATTTCTATTCGCTTTTAAACACAGATAAAGAATCTGGGTTCAATACAGTAGATATATATAGTTATGCAACTTTAGAAAAAGTAGCAACCATTGTGAGTAGTAAAAATCTAATAGATCTGCCATCTTTCTCTTCTTACAGTTTTAACAATGATGAAACTAAAATTATTTTAGGAACTGATTTTAAGAAAATCTATAGACGTTCTTTTAGTGGTACATTTTATGCTTATGATATTTCTTCCAAAAAATTAAGTTTAATTGGGAAAAACATTCAAGAACCTATCTTTTCTCCAGATAATAAAAAAGTTGCATTTGCAAAAGACAACAATATTTTTATCAAAGATTTTTCTAGAAATAAAACTACACAAATCACCAAAGACGGCAAAAAAAATAGTATTTTAAACGGTATTACAGATTGGGTTTATGAAGAGGAATTTGGTTTTGTAAGAGCTTTTGAATGGAGTAATAATAGTAAATATTTGGCTTTTTTACGTTTTGATGAAACGAATGTCCCTACTTTTTCTATGGATATGATGGGAAAAGAAAATTATCCTGATCAACAAATTTTTAAATACCCAAAGGCAGGAGAAAAAAATGCTGATGTTGCGCTTCACATGTTTACAATTGCATCTAATAATACTAAAAAAATTACTTTAGGCGATTATGAATATATCCCAAGGATCAAATGGTCTACCAACGATGATATTTTAGTAGCGACCACTTTAAATCGTCATCAAAATAATTTGAAATTACACAAAGTAAATGCTCTCAAAAGTAGTGTATCTTTATTATTTAACGAAACAGATAAGGCCTATATAAACATTACTGATAATCTTACTTTTTTAGTTGATAATTCTTTTATTTGGACCAGTGATAAAGATGGTTTTAATCACCTCTATCATTATGATTTTAATGGCAAACTCATCAATCAAATTACAAAAGGAAATTGGGAAGTAACCAAGTATTATGGTTTTAGCGAAAAAAAGAAAACTATTTACTATCAATCTGTAGAAAACGGTTCTACAAACAGAGGCGTTTATGCGATCGATTTAAATGGCGACAATAAAAAGTTATTGAGTAATAAAGTAGGACAGAGTAGTGCGGCTTTTAGTAAAAATCTAAACTACTTTATCAATACATTTTCTTCCTCAGAAATTCCACCAATTTATTCTTTGTACACCGCTGAAGGTAAAATGTTAAAAATAATTAAAGACAATGCTACCTTAAAAGAGGAATTATCAACGTATAAGATGAGTCCTAAAGAATTCTCTACCATCAACATTAATGGAAATGATTTGAATATGTGGATGCTAAAACCTCTTGATTTTGATGAAAATAAGAAATACCCAATGTTTATGTTTCAATATTCAGGACCCGGATCGCAAAAAGTTAGCAATAAATGGAATGATTCTAATGATTATTGGCACAACATGCTGGCACAAAAGGGAATAATTGTAGTTTGTGTTGATGGACGTGGAACTGGATTAAAAGGTGCTACTTTTAAGAAGATTACTCAAAAAGAATTGGGTAAATATGAAGTTGAGGATCAAATTGCAGCAGCAAAACAATTAGCAACACGTTCTTATATCGACAAAAATTATATTGGTATCTGGGGCTGGTCTTATGGTGGTTTTATGAGTACTAATTGCCTTTTAAAAGGAAGTGATATTTTTAGTACTGCAATTGCTGTAGCTCCTGTTACTTCTTGGCGTTTTTACGATTCTGTTTACACAGAGCGCTATATGCAAACACCTCAAGAAAATGCAAGTGGGTATGATGATAATTCGCCGATAAATTATGCCGATAAATTGAAAGGAAATTACTTGCTCGTTCATGGCACAGGTGATGATAATGTGCATGTGCAAAACAGTTACAGAATGGTCAATGCTTTAATTGATGCCAACAAACAATTTGACATGTTTATAGTACCAGACAGAACACACTCGATCAGCAAAGGAAAAAATGTACGTTTAAACTTATATACAAAAATGACTAATTTTATAGAAGAACATTTAATTAATAAATCAGAATCATCAACTAAAATAAAAGGATAATTATGAGTAATACTGTTAAATTACCACATCAAAAAGAACTCTTTGGACACCCAGTAGGGCTATACGTTTTATTTTTTACAGAAATGTGGGAACGCTTTTCTTATTATGGAATGCGAGCACTTTTAGTTTTATATCTAACTTCTAAGACTACTGATGTAAATCCTGGAGTTGGTTGGACGCAAGGTGAAGCGCTAGCGCTGTATGGATGGTACACTGCATTAGTTTATATTATGTCTATACCTGGAGGTATTTTGGCTGATAAATTTCTTGGCCAAAAAAAAGCTGTAGTTTTAGGTGCAATACTTTTAGTTATCGGCCACAGTATTCTTGCTATTGAAGCGATGTGGGCCTTTTACACAGGTCTTTGTTTTATAATTCTTGGTGTAGGCTGTCTTAAACCTAATATTTCTACAATGGTTGGTGGTCTATACAAACATGGAGATGTGCGAAGAGATAAAGGGTTTACAATATTTTATATTGGAATTAATATTGGAGCATTTTTATCAGGAATCGTAGTCGGTTATATAGGAGAAGTACATGGTTGGCATTATGGTTTTGGATTAGCAGGAATATTAATGGTTCTAGGATTAGTCCAATTTTTAGCTGGTCAAAAATACCTTGTCCATGTAGGGAATTATTTAGGTAAATCAGAAAATCCAGAAGATCAAGAAGCATATAAAAGACCTCTTAATAAAATTGAAAAAGATCGGATTATTGTTCTACTTACTTCATTTCTTTTAATAATTGCTTTTTTCGCTGCTTTTGAGCAAGCTGGTGGTTTAATGAATATCTATGCAAGAGAAAAAACAAATAGAATGTTAATGGGCTGGGAAGTTCCAGCTACATGGTTTCAATCTTTGAATTCCTTTTTCATAATTACGCTTGGTATTGGAATAGCTGCTTTTTGGGCAAAACGCAGATTAAAAGGAACAGAAGCCTCTTCTTTATACAAAATGATTATAGGTTTAGGAGCCGTTGGTATTGGTTTTCTATTTATGTCAGCAGCAGCTACAGAATACGAAAGTACAGGAACCTCCGCTATGTATTGGTTGGTTTTAGCTTATTTATTTCATACAGTAGGTGAATTATGTTTATCTCCTGTATCTCTCTCATTTGTAACAAAATTAGCTCCTGCAAAGTATGCCTCAATAATGATGGGTATTTATTTTGCAACAACAGGTTTAGGTAATAAAGCTGCTGGTTTACTTGGAGAATCTTCTTCTATTTTTGGGGAATTTAAAGTTTTTACTGGAATCGCTATTTTCTGCGTAACGTTTGCGTTGTTGGTGTTTGTTTTTCTGAAAAAATTAAAATCTTTAACCCATGGAGCAGAAGACAATGAAACCGATTACAACACAAAAGAAACCGAAGGTTTTGAATTAGTAGATGAAGTATAACATCAACATATAACCTCATAAACTTAAATTTATGAGGTTACTTGTTTTTAAAAACCAACGATTATGAATACAACTTCTTCAAAAGAGTTTAGTTTATTAAACCATAAACCCGCATTGTTTGTATTGTTTTTCACAGAAATGTGGGAACGCTTTTCGTATTACGGAATGCGCGCCATTTTTGTATTATTCTTAACGGCTTCCTTTTCTGATGGTGGCTGGGAATGGTCAAGAGAAAGAGCATTAGGCCTTTTAGGAATCTACACAAGTTCCGTGTATTTAACGCCTTTAATCGGGGGCATTATTGCTGATAAATTATTAGGGTATCAAAAAGCAGTTGCTTTAGGTGCTTTGATCATGACGCTAGGGCATGCATCTATGTCTTTAGAAACCGAAACAACCTTATATTTAGGGATTTGCTTGCTTATTATTGGTAATGGTTTATTTAAACCAAACGTAACATCTATGGTCAGTGGTTTGTACGATAAATATCCTGAAAGAAAAGATGGTGCTTTTACTATTTTTTACATGGGCGTAAATGCAGGTGGTTTTCTAGGTGTACTTTTATGTGGCTTTTTAGCAAATAATTTAAGCTATTCTTGGGGATTTGGTTTGGCAGGAATTTTTATGTTTTTAGGAACTTTACAATTTTGGTTTGGTAGAGAAATTTTTGAAAAAGTAGGAGTTTCACCCGCTAAAAAAGAAGCTATTGCTGACAAGCTTAAAATCAATGATTTCGTTGAAGAAAAAGTTTCTAAAGACATACAAAGAGACCGATATATCGTTGTGACGATTTTAGCTTTCTTTACAGTTTTCTTTTGGTGGGCATTTGAACAAGCAAGTGGTTCTATGAATCTATTTGCAAGAGATTATACCCAAAGAGCCTTGACGGGCAATGCTGCAACAATTTTTAAAATTGTTGATGTTTTGGTTTCCACAGTTCCGTTAATTATTATTTCTTGGGTTTTATTAAAATTATTCGGACAAACGTTTAAAAAAATATCAGTATCCAATATTGTTTTAGGAACGAGCTTTATTAGTATTTGGGCAATAGTCCTCTGGAAATTAAGCATTATTATTCCAGAACAAAACACAGAAATTGAAGCTTCTTGGTTTTTAATTTTAAACTCTTTATTTATTATTTTTTTAGCACCGATATTTTCTAAATGGTGGGAAAGTAAATTCAACCCTTCTGCTGCCGTAAAATTCGGAATAGGAATGCTATTACTAGGAATCGGTTTCGGAGTCTTAGCGTATGGCTCTAATGCAATTCCGCAAGGAGCAAAAACAGCATCTGTGAGTTTAATTTGGTTAATTTTGGCCTATTTATTTCATACCATGGGAGAATTGTGTATTTCCCCTGTGGGATTATCCTATGTTTCTAAACTAGTTCCTGCCAAGAAAATAGGAATGATGTTTGGAATCTGGTATTTAGTAAATGCTTTAGGTAATTATTTAGCAGCAAAAACAGGTAGTTATATCGATCTGATTGTAGAACAATATTCTATGTCGTTTTTCTTTTTGATCTTTACTGTAATTCCAGGAGTTGTGGGTTTAATTTTTTTAATTTTAAACCCTTTGATAAAAAAATTAATGCACGGCATTCGATAATTTGTAAATTTGGCATATCATTTGTAATCTATAAAATATGAACAAAATAATCTTAACGCTACTAACTTTAGTGTTTTTTAGCAACAATATAACAGCACAAAAAATTAATTGGATCTCTTTGAACGAAGCTTTGGCACTTCAAAAAGAAAGTCCTAAAAAAATAATGATCGATATTTTTACCAACTGGTGCGGTCCCTGTAAATTATTAGATAAAAAAACATTCCAAAATAAAGATGTAGCTACTTATGTTAATGAGCATTATTATGCTGTTAAATTTAATGGTGAAGGCAATGAAACTGTAAATTATCAAGAAAAGACTTTTAAGAACCCCAATTATGATGCCTCGAAAGCAAACAGCAGAAATAGCGCCCATCAATTCGCCGACTATATGGGTATAAACGCCTATCCGACTATTGCTTTTTTAAACGAAACAGGCGATTTTATAATCCCTTTAAAAGGTTTTCGTGGTCCACAGCAATTAGAATTTTATCTAAAAATGTTTTTCGCAGATAAACATACGGAACTAAAAACTCAAGAAACATTTGATGCTTATTATAAAGCTTTTGAGCCAAAGTTTAAAAATTAATATTCAAAACACCTAATATTTAAAAGCTCCCTTTTCACCCGTATAGTGAAAAGGAATTTTTAGTTTTTTAGAACTCATTTTCCATCTTTTTACATAGCTTTTGTAATTAGAACCATCTGCGATGATATGGCTAGGATTTAAAGATTTTATCAAACGCTCTAAATTAATTTTAGGGGAATTTTGCAAAACAACAATGGGATTCTCCAAACCTTTTAATTGATAAACACCTAAACTATCGATTACTAAAACATCCTTATTTTTTAAATTAAAAACATCTAAAAACCCTTTTATAAGCACTGGTTTCATGTTTTCGCCAATGGCATATGTCTTTATAAGGTTTAAACTTTTTACTTCTAAAGTATCTATGTTGTGGTATATTTTTACGTCATCCCTATTTCTAATACCCACAATCGATTTTCTACTTTTATGAAAAACAATCAACTCTTTTTTAGTGTTTTTTTGATAACTCTCAAACAGAAAAACACTCTGAAACAGCAATACTGAACCTAGAAAATAGATTGCTTTTATAGACGACTTTTTTATCAAAAAGCTTGTTCCTAAAATGATGAATATGTAAGAAGCCATCATTAGTAAAAAGGATAAAGAAATATCTTTGAATAAAAAATATTCTTGTTGAGAAATCCAACTTACAAAGCTATTCATTAACGAAATAACAAAACCATAAATTGAGGCCAAAAATTGTGGAAGAACTCCTAGTAAAGCCATGAAAATCATAACTATTCCGCAAATTAAAATGGTTCCTAAACAAGGAATTATAATTAAATTAGAAAGCATAAATAACCCAGGAAACTGATGAAAATAATACAAACTTAAGGGCAAAACACCCATTTGTGCCGCAATTGAAACGGTTATTAATTGCCAAATTTTATTTTCAATCTGATAAGTAGGCGCATATATTTTATATAATTTTGGTTGAATCCAAACAATTCCAAAAACGGCTAGATAACTCAATTGAAATCCAACATCAAATAAAAATAGAGGTTGAACTAGTAAGAGAAAAAACATCGAAGCAATCAAAGAAAATTCTGTAACTTTTTTTCTTTGAAAAGCATTTCCAATCGCCAAAAAAGTAAACATCGTAACAGCTCGAACCACGGATGGAGACAGCCCCGCAATAAAGGCAAACATCCAAAGGATTAAAATAATTAAGATTGATTTTATAAATTTTCCGTTTTTAAAGCGCTCTACGGGTTTAAAAATAAAAGATAAAATCAGTAAAATAATACCCACATGCAAACCTGAAACTGCCAAGATATGAATGGCTCCTGCTTTGGAATAATCAGTAATTAAATCTTTAGAGATATCTTGTCTTTGCCCTAATAAAAGTGCCTTTATAACGCCTAATTCATTCGCTTGAAAGTGATATTTTGAAAGTGCTACCTTAATTTTATCTCTAAAATTTGCTGAAAAACCAATCAAAGAAAAACCATCAAAACCTACACTTTTATAGTCACTTTTTGCTAAAAATAATTGCTGATAAATACCTTGCTTTGCTATATAGAGCTTATAATCAAATTGATGTGGATTTAAGGGTGGATTTAATGCTGTAAATATTGCTTTTGTATGCAAAATTTCACCCACCTTTAAAGTGTTAGAAAAACTATCCTTATAGATATTTAACAAGATTGTACCTCTTGTTTTTACGGTATCCACTTGTATAACATCTGCTTCAAATTTATCATTATACATGCCTGATTTTAAAACTTTACGAACTTTTAAAGTAACTTGATTGTTATCCGTTAAATAACTTTTATAATAGTTCTTATAATTTGCCTTATTACTTACAAAAACAGCAGAAATTCCTACAAAAAAGAACATTAAAAAAGCAAGTAAAGTTCTGATTACTTTACTCGGAATACAAAATAATAGCAGTGAAAATGATAGTAATAAAAGAAATAATTTCAAAAAACCAATTTGACAAAAATTGGTTTGGAATTGTATAAGAATTCCAAAAATTAAAAATACAACTAAATGTAATGGTAAATATTTGAGTAGCTTTTTCATGGCTAGATAAAGATACTAAAATAAAATAAAGGTTTTTAAAGGATCGAAGTTGCTTTTACAAACGCATTTTTCCAATATTTTTGGGATAAGGCAGATACAATTACCCCTTTAGAACTGGTGGAATGTATAAACAAAATTTGACCGTTTTTAATCGAAATAATCAAACCTACATGATTAATTCTTCTTCTACTATTAAATGTTCTAAAAAATAATAAATCCCCTTTTTTAACTTTACTTAAAGAAATTTTTCTTCCTCTTTTTGCCATCTCTCTAGAAACTCTTGGCAATTGAATATTTTCTTGACCAAAGGCAACATAAATTACGCCAGAACAATCCATTCCTCTTTTAGATGTTCCACCAAATTTATAGGGCACTCCATTGTATTTTAATGCGTTTTTAACAACTTTATCAGCTTTTGAAATGGGCTTTCCTTTGCTATAAATATTTCTAGATAAAGCACATGCATTTAAAATTAAAGAAAAAATCAATAAAACTAAAACCTTTTTCATCCTAGTTCAGCAGTTAAGCCTTCTACAATCAATCTCGCGGTTTTTTGTGATGCTCCTTTACCTCCTAATTTTTTCTCCAATTCGAAATATTCCAAAAATAATTCCTGACGGTATTTACCATCCAAAATTTTAGTTAGTTCCTTTTTTAAACTTGTTTTGGTAAAATCTTGCTGAATTAATTCTGTCACCACTTCCCTATTCATAATTAAATTTACCAAAGAAATAAATTTTAACGTAATAATTCTCTTTGCTATTTGATAGGAAATTGAGCCTGCTTTATAACAAACCACTTGCGGTACTTTAAATAAAGCTGTTTCTAGGGTTGCCGTGCCAGAAGTCACCAAAGCGGCTGTTGAAACGGATAACAAATCATAGGTTTTATTATCGATAAAACTTACTTTTCGATTACCAATAATGCGCTCATAAAAAGAAAAATCTTGACTTGGCGCTCCTGCTATGACAAATTTATACTCCGAAAAATCATCAACCATAGACAACATTACAGCCAGCATTTTTGTAATTTCTTGCTTTCTACTTCCAGGCAGTAATGCAATAATAGGTCGATCGCCTAAATTATAGGTTTCTCTAAATTTAAATTCGCCAACTTGTTTTCTATCAGCAATGGCATCAATTAAAGGATGACCCACAAAAGTTACTTCAAATTCATATTTTTCATAAAACTCTTTTTCAAAAGGGAGAATTACAAACATTTTGTCAATATCTCTTCGAATACTTTTTATTCTTCCTACTCTACTTGCCCAAACTTGTGGAGAAATATAGTAATTGGTTTTAAACCCTTCTTGTTTTGCCCATTTTGCTACCCTTAAATTAAAGCCTGAATTGTCAATAAAAATGATCACATTAGGTTGAAATTGCGCAATATCTTTTTTACAAAATTCAAGAAATACTAAAACTTTATTCAAATTTCTTAAGACCTCAAAAAAACCCATAAAAGCTCTGTCTTTATAATGGCTTACAAGCGTTCCGCCAGCTTTTTGCATTAAATCTCCACCCCAAAAACGAATATCCGCGTTCGTATCCTCTTTATACAATGCTTTCATTAAATTGGAACCATGTAAATCTCCAGAAGCTTCACCTGCAATAATGTAATATTTCATTAGATAAACTTTAAAATTAACGTGGTTAAGGCAATTACAATTGTGAATAATAAGACACCTTTAGCTTTATGATCTTGTTTCTTTTTGATAAAAATAAAGAATACGAATAAGTTAGGAATTGCAGCAATAGACAAAATCTTACCATACAAATCTCCATTTTCAATCATTTGTATCGTTTCATTAAATCCTAATTTAGAAAAATATTCTACATATAAAAAACAACCTGCAGCCATGGCAAATAAAGAAATTAAAACACCTATTAAAATATCTTTTTTTATAGTTCCCACGAATTTAATTTTTGAATCATGTGATGTGCTGTTAAATCAAACTGAACAGGTACAATAGAAACGTATCCGTTTTCTAGCGCATACACATCTGTATCTTGCCCTTTATCTTTATTTACAAACTCGCCAGAAAGCCAGTAATATTCCTTTCCAAAAGGACTTTTACGTTTGTCAAAAATTTCTTTCCAAACCCCAATTGCTTGTCTACAAATTTTAGTTCCTTTTATCTCCTCCTTTTTTAAATTAGGAATATTTACATTTAAAACAATCCCCTCTGGCAAACCGTTGAGCAAAGTATTTAAAGTAATATTTTTTATAAAATCTTCAGCAGGTTTAAAATCTGCATGCCATTTAAAATCTAATAACGAAAAACCAATCGCAGGAATTCCTTCTATACCTGCTTCAATAGCTGCACTCATCGTTCCTGAATAAATGACGTTAATCGATGAATTTGCGCCATGGTTAATACCAGAAACGCATAAATCTGGTTTTTTATTTAAAATTTCACTGATTGCCATTTTTACACAATCTGCAGGCGTTCCAGAACATGTGTATTCTAATTGAGGACCATCATCAATAGTTATCGGGTTACAAGTCAACACATTATCAACAGTAATTGCGTGACCCATTCCACTTTGTGGACTATCAGGAGCTACCACAACAACATCTCCAATTTTATTCATTATTTGAATGAGTGCCCTAATACCAGGAGCTGTAATGCCATCATCATTTGTTACTAAAATTAAAGGTCTTTCTTGCATTTACTTTTTAAGTTTGAGGTTTAAAATCTAAATCCAGCGTTAATTTTTAATTTCAATTCAGCTTGAAGATTCAATATTAAAAATGAATTTTATATCTTTCAAGCAAATATAATTTATTTTATGTGATTTCCTTTTTAACATTTTGTAAAGAATAAAAAAGACTAATTTTTCGTAAAATTGTACTAGTATAATTTTTGGCACAATTTTAGTTTATTGGTCATTATAAAATAACAATAACGACAGTAGATTTATGAAAATAACATTTAAGTTTAATATCACTTTTTTAGTAATAGTTTTATTCTTTACCAGTTTATCTCTCCATGCAAAAGCTCAAAATACAAATTCAGATCCTGATCCTGAAAAAGATAAGGTTCTAATCTATATTTTGAAAAACGTTTTAACGAGAAGTCACTATGTTGTCAAAGAGCTAAATGATGATTTTTCTGAATTGGTTTATGACGCTTTTATTGATAAACTAGACGCTAGTAAAAGATATTTTACCCAAAAAGATTTAAAAGAATTTTCTCAATATAAATATCAAATTGATAATCAATTATTACTAGATGATTTATCTTTTTACAACTTGGTATATAGTCGTTATTTAGATAAAATTAAAAATGCAAAATCGTATTATGGAGATTTATTGGCGCAACCCTTTATATTTAATAAAAATGAAACAATAAATGTAGATTATGCAGAAGTACCCTTTGCAAAAAACGATAATCAATTAATTGATTATTGGAGAAAGCAGCTAAAATTGCAGACAATAAGTAGAATACAAGAACAGACAATTTTACAAGAAGAAAAGCTTAAAGAAGATAAAAAATTTAAAACGAGGTCTTTTGTAACTTTAGAAAAAGAAGCGAGAAAAGAGGTTTTAAAATACATGGACGATTTGTATATAAGAATTGAACAGTTAGAACATGATGATTGGTTTTCTACTTTTTTAAATTCTGTTGTTGGTGCTTTTGATCCGCATACAACCTACATGGATCCAAGAGATAAAGAGGATTTTAATCAGAGAATGTCTGGGAAACTAGAAGGAATTGGTGCTCGTTTGCTATCAAAAGGAATTTATACACATATTTCTGATCTAGTAGCTGGAGGCCCTGCATCAAAGCAAGGAGAATTAGAACCTGGTGATATTATTCTAAAAGTTGCCCAAGGTGATGAAGAACCTTTAGATATTGTTGGAATGCGTTTAGATGACGCCATTAAATTCATCAAAGGAAAAAAAGGAACAGAAGTTAGGTTAACGGTAAAGAAAAAAATAGACGGTTCTACAAAAATAATTTCAATTATTAGAGACGTAGTTGAGTTAGACGAAACTTTTGTGAAATCTAGTATTGTAGAAAAAAATGGCAAAAAATATGCGATTATAGATTTACCAAGTTTTTATTTTGACAGTACTGATAATAGCTATAGAGATTCTGCAAAAGATATGGAAAAAGAAATTGAACGATTAAAAGCGGATGGTGTTGCTGGTTTAATTGTGGATTTAAGAAATAATGGAGGAGGTTCTTTAAAAACGGCTATCGAAATATCAGGTTTATTTATTGATAAAGGCCCAATTGTACAAGTAAAATTTAGAGGACAAGATCCAAATGTTTTAAATGATACTGACACTAAAGTTCAATGGGATAAATCTTTAGTTGTCTTAGTAAATGAATTATCAGCTTCTGCGTCCGAAATTTTTGCAGCTTCAATGCAAGATTATAAAAGAGCGATTATTTTAGGAGGTAATCAAACCTATGGAAAAGGATCTGTGCAAAGCATTAGACCGATTAATGAATTTTACCCAAATTATAAAGAAGATTTAGGATATCTGAAAATGACAATTCAGAAATATTATAGAGTCAATGGAGGTTCGGTGCAGAAAGAAGGAGTGTATTCTGATATTGCAATGCCAAGTGCCTATAGTTATATGAAGTTTGGAGAGCGTGACTTAGAGAGTGCATTAGCGTGGGATAAGGTGCAACAGGCAACCTATTCTCAAACAAATTCTTATGCTAACTTTAATGACGTTGTATACAATAGCAAAGAGAGAATTGCTACTGACACTAGCTTTAAATTGGTAAATGAATATGCAAAATGGTTAAAGAAAAATCAAGATGATACTTCGTACTCTTTAAATTATAAAAAGTTTTCTAAGGATAGTGATACAAGAGAAAAAGAAGCTAAAAAGTTTAAATCTGTTTTTGACTACAAGTCAAATTTAACCTTTACTTCACCTAAATACGAGCAAACTTTGTCTAAAACCGATAAAGATTTAGAAGACAAAAGATTGGCTTGGCATAAAAACCTATCGAAAGACATGTATGTTTCTGAAGCTTTAACTGTATTAAGTGAATTAAAATTGAAAGAAGAATCTAAAATTGTTAAAAATTAGAAATCAAATAATAAACAAATATAAAAGCCTGATATATTTTTACAATGTATCAGGTTTTTTTAATTATCCATCATGAGTTATCAAGTAACATTTCCTACAAAATGGTCTGATTTTGACCCAAACAGACATATGCGCCATACCGCATACAACGAATATGCCGCTGAAATTAGGGTGCGTTATTTTGCCGAACAAAATTTTTCTATTGTTGAGCTTACCAAGCATAATCTTGGCCCTATACTTTTCACCGAAGAAACATCTTTTAGAAAAGAAATTCATCTAGGAGAAAACATCACCGTAAACATGAAACTATCTGGTCTTTCTGCAAATAATGAGCGCTGGAAAATTACGCATGAAGTTTTTAATGAAGCAGGAAAATTATCTGCGGTTATAAAAGTTTACGGAGCTTGGATAGATTTAACAAAGAGAAAACTAACTGTGCCACCTAATGAAACTAAAAACTTATTTTTGAATGCCGAAAAAACGGAAGATTTTGAAGAAATTATCCTAAAGACTAAAAGTTAAAGTTCCATATCAATTACAATTTTACCTTTTGTTTTTCTGTGCATCATCTCTTCTAGAGCTTTTGGTGCATCTTTTAAGGCATAGGTTTTATCAATATGCGGTTTTAAAGCACCTTTGGCAAACCAAGTTAACAATTGTTGTAAGTTTTCTAAACTCTTTACAGGTTCTTTTTGAGCAAATGCGCCCCAAAAAACTCCAACAATACTTGCCCCTTTTAATAAGGTCAAATTAATAGGGATTTTAGGGATTTCGCCATTGGCAAACCCAATCACTAAATGCCTTCCTTTCCAAGCAATTGCTCTCAAAGCCAATTCAGAAAAATGCCCCCCAACAGGATCATAAATTACATCCACCCCATTTCCATCCGTCAATTCCTTAACTTTATCTTTTATACTTTCTTCAGTATAATTGATGACCTCATCTGCACCGAATTGTTTACACAATTCTAATTTATCCGCAGTTGATGCAGCAGCTATTACTTTCGCACCCATTAATTTTGATAGTTCTAAAGCTGTTAGTCCAACCCCTCCAGAGGCCCCTAAAATTAAAATTGTTTCTTCTTTTTGTAGATTTGCTCTATCTTTTAAAGCATGATAAGAGGTGCCATAAGCCAGTAAAAAAGCAGAGGCATTTACCATGGACATTCCTCTAGGCTTCGGAAAACAGTCTTTTGCTTTTACAATTGCTTTTTCTGCAAAACCTCCAAAAGGAATAAAGCCTACAACTTCAGCGCCAATTTTAAAATGACGCACATCTTCTCCAACTTTTTCTATAACTCCTGCAACGTCACTTCCTGGTGAAAAAGGAAATTCTGGTCTAAATTGATATTTTCCTTGGATGATTAAAGTATCAGGAAAATTAACACTGCAAGCTTTTACAGAAATTAAAATTTCATCTTTTTTAGGTAATGGAGTCTCTATTTCTTGGTATTGTAAAGTATCTGGAGTTCCGAATTCGCTGCAAACTATAGCTTTCATGAAAATAATTTTTAACAAGATAAGTGTTTTTATGAAAACAAAAAAAAGCCTCTCTGTGATGAGAAGCTTTTTGTACAGGCGGAGAGACTCGAACTCTCACACCTCGCGGCACTAGATCCTAAGTCTAGCGTGTCTACCAATTCCACCACGCCTGCATTTTGGTTTGCAAATATAAACAATACTTGCAAACTGCAAAGTAGTTCATAATTATTTTTCTATTTTTGATGTAAATTTAAAAACAACCCATGAACAACATAAAATCTTATATAACAGCACATAAACAACGATTTTTAGATGAATTAATAGAATTGTTGAAAATCCCTTCTATAAGTGCAGACAAAGCTTTCAAAAAAGAGGTCTTATTAACGGCTGATTTTGTTTTAGAAAGTCTTAAAAAAGCGGGTTGTGACAAAGTTGAAATGTGCAAAACTCCCGGTTATCCAATTATTTATGGAGAAAAGATCATTGATAAAAATCTTCCTACAATTTTAGTGTACGGACATTATGATGTACAACCTGCAGATCCAATAGAGTTATGGACTTCTCCGCCGTTTGAACCGGTTTTTAAAAAAACAGAAATTCACCCTGAAGGAGCAATTTTTGCTCGTGGATCTTGTGACGATAAAGGACAAATGTATATGCATGTAAAAGCATTAGAATATATGACATCCGCAGGAAATTTACCGTGTAATGTAAAATTTATGATAGAAGGTGAAGAGGAAGTAGGTTCAGAAAGTTTAGCTTGGTTTGTACCCAGAAATAAAGAAAAGCTAACCAATGATGTAATTCTAATTTCTGATACAGGAATGATTGCAAATGATATTCCGTCAATTACAACGGGTTTGCGCGGTTTAAGTTATGTTGAAGTTGAAGTTACGGGTCCAAATAGAGATTTGCATTCTGGTTTATATGGCGGTGCAGTTTCAAACCCTATAAATGTTCTAACAAAAATGATTGCCTCTTTAACCGATAAAAATAATCATATTACCATACCTGGTTTTTATGATGCAGTGCAAGAATTATCAAAAGAAGAAAGAGCAGAAATGGAAAAAGCTCCTTTTGATTTAGAAGACTATAAAAAAGCTTTAGATATTGCTGAAGTTGATGGCGAAAAAGGCTATTCTACAAACGAGCGAAATTCTATAAGACCCACTTTAGATGTCAATGGAATTTGGGGAGGTTATATTGGCGAAGGTGCAAAAACGGTAATCGCTTCTAAAGCCTATGCGAAAATTTCTATGCGCTTGGTGCCAAATCAAGATTGGAAAAAAATTACAGAATTATTTAAAAATCATTTTGAAAGTATTGCTCCAAAATCAGTAAAAGTAAAAGTAACCCCACATCATGGAGGACAGGGCTATGTTACACCAATTGATAACATTGCATATCAAGCAGCAAGTAAAGCGTATGAAACTACATTTGGTAAAACTCCAGTTCCGCAAAGAAGTGGAGGAAGCATCCCAATAGTTGCCCTTTTTGAACAAGAATTAAAAAGTAAAACTATTTTAATGGGATTTGGATTAAATTCTGATGCGATACATTCTCCTAACGAACATTTTGGAGTTTGGAATTACTTAAAAGGGATAGAGACGATTCCTTACTTTTACAAGTATTTTACTGAATTAAGCTAAAAAGATAAACACACCTGCTTTTAATTACTTTTTGACAAGTTAAAAATACTATTGATATAATATTTTAATATTATTTTCTAAAAATATCGTTAATTTGCCATACATTGAAAATAAATTATTGGAAAATCAAAATTATGAAAAAATTACTTTTAGGATTAGGACTAGTATGCTGTTGTCATTTTCAATTAAATGCACAAAAAAACAATATCGCGAATGATAATTTTGATCATTGGTCTATAGATGTAGGTGCAGGTATACATCAAATAAATTCCACATTAAGTGAGGGATACAGCAGTGACGTTCTAATGCAAACTAGCTTTGGTGTTCGATACATGTTTAACCAAAAATTTGGTTTACGGTTAGACCTTGGTTCTAATAGTTTTTCAGACTCAGGAAATAGTTTGCCATTTCAGTCAAATCTTTACAGAGCTTCTTTAGAAGGGGTCTTAAATGTAGGAAATATTTTAAACTTCCAAACTTTTACAAAACGTTTTAATCTTTTAGCACATGTAGGTGGAGGTTTTTCTTCTGTCAATATTATTGAACCTATTGATAATGGTGGTGAACTTGTTACCCATTTAAGTTTTGGTGTGACTCCACAGTTTAAACTGTCTAACCGAATTTCTCTTTTTCTGAATTTCTCTACATTTATAAATTTAGATCAAATGGATAACTTCGATGGTAGCGATGTCGCGGCATTAAATGAGTCCAATATAAGTTATTTTAATACATCTCTAGGATTAAATATTGCTCTAGGAAAAAATAAACAATTAGCAGATTCCTTTCAAAAAGAAAAAAGAGTAAAGAAGGATAAAGTTGTGAAAAAAGACCTTGACAAAGATAAAAAAGAAAAAGACAAGAAAGAGAAGAGAGAAAAGAGAGAAAAGAGAGAAAAAGATAAGAAGGATAAGAAAGACAAGGGAGAAAAGGATAAGAAGGATAAGAAAGACGATGATGATAAAGACAATGATGATAAAGACAATGATACTGCAGACGATGATACTAAAGACGATGATACTAAAGACGATGATAATTTAGAAGAAATTAGAGAGCGTTTAGGTATTGCTGAAAAGAAAATAGCTGATCTAAAAGTTACAGGTTCTAACTTTGACAAAACTAGTTTTATAGATGAGCTAGATACTAGATATACTAAAAAAGGAGAAGAAAATAGGTATGCAAGCACTGTTACTGGCTCAAATGTTGATTTTATTAAAGAATTACTAAATAGAGGTTACGTAAATGTTTATTTCGATATTAACAAATCAAATGTCCAAAAAGAATCTTTATCTGCTGTGAACTACCTTAAACAATTCATGAATGATAATCCTTATGTTAGTGCAGCATTAATAGGTTTTACAGATGAAACTGGAGGTGAAGGATACAATCTAAAATTATCTAAAAAAAGAGCAAAAACAGTTTATGACATATTGGTTGATGCTGGTATAAACCCTACTAGACTATCTTACGGTGGTGTTGGTGAAGATAAAACAATGATCAGAAATGCTAAACAATTGGCTAGAAAGGTTGCTTTTAGAATAAATTAAGTAGATCATTTTTATCCGTTTAAAAATCACTTACATTTAAAAATGTAAGTGATTTTTAGTTTAAAGAAATTTACCAAGTAACTCTAAACCACAAATTATTTTCTGTGGTATTCGAAATAAAATTACCAACTCTATAATCAAAACCAGCTCCAACTTTATCTGTTTTAGATGCTTTGAATCTTAAGTAAGGTGTAAATCTAACTTCTAAATCAGTATTCTGGAAATCGTACAAGCATTCATTACCGAATTTAAGATAAAATTCTCCTACATCAGTTTTCTTTCAGTTTAAAGGTTTTTCTATACGAACTCGATACCGAGATTTAAAAGTTGTTTTTCTTTTCGTTTGATTAAACTGCTCGAACGCGAAACGATGACCTACCTTTAAAGAAGTAAACTGATTGACCACGTTGTAATGCTGAAATGTTCTATGAATTGTTTCTGTATCTCTATACCTTAAAATATATTCAAAATTAAAAGATTTATTTAAGTTTGTTTTTAGAGATATGATAGATGAAATACCCACCAAAGCAAGAAAAAATTGATCTTCATCATCATACATAATAGTTCTTGATTCTAGACTATTTACCCATTTTAGGGTATTTGATACTTTTCTAGAAAACACTACTTTTTGCAGGAATCATGTATCAAAATTTGATTGACCAATTAAATTTGATGAGATAAAATAAACGACAAATAAAATAACTATTTTCCTAAAATTCAAAATTATCAGAATTTGCAGGTTTAAATTTTAGTTCTTTTAAAATCTGCCCTTTTTCATCCAATAACACCTCATATAAAGCATAGCCTTTTTCTTTTTTAGCTTTCAGTACAATTTCGTAAAATATGCTGGCCTTTATTTCATTTCTTGGCAATTGTAATATCGCTTTTTGTACTTCTTCTTCTAATCCTTTATACTGTATCTGGATTTTTTTAAACTTGTATTTTTTAAATTTTTTAGATAATTTATTTTTAATTTTCTCTTGAATATTTTTTTCCAATTCAGAAAACGAAACTTTTTTTTCAAGATCTAGTAAGCTCCCATTTTTTTATTAAATTCTATACTATAAAGATGATTTAGATGAACTGTTGTTGCCTCGAAGGTTTTACCATCGTTGCTTTATTCTGCGTACCATTTTACTTTCTTTTTAAAACGCCAACTTTTAATCAATTTAAAAGATTTTTCCGATACTTCAGAAGGTTTAACTCTATATTCTTTTTCAAATTTTTCCGGTGAAAATACTGCACATGAAATTGTACAAGTAAATAGAAGAAGAAATTTTCTTTTGATCATACTTTCTAAAAAAACTATTTAATAATATAAGCCTTAATAATATAATCAACCTTCGGATACTTTTCTCTCAAAAATTTATTCCCGAACCTGCTAATAGAATCTTGCTTATATCCTAATTTACCTCCATAACCATCGTAAAATTTTAAAACATTATCCCTACCAGCGATCACTTTTGCAACAACAGGATAACCAGTAACACCTCCATTAGAAAGCTTGTCTAACCTATAATTTTCTTTTAAATTTATAAATAGCTGATTAGACCTTGTCTTTACTCCTCCTCTAGCAAAAGAAAGCGTCATGTAATCATTTTTTGCCAACACAGGTTCATCTTCAATACCATTATTCCTCCAACTATTATTGATTAACGTATCATTATGAATTCCAAATTGCGCAACAAATTTTGGTACTACTCTATAAATGGCAACATCCTCATAATAATTATTAGTAATCAATTGGTGTAATCTATCTACACCTTTTGGAGACCAAAGCCTTCTTGCAACAATATCAAAATCACCTT
>TARA_B110000238_G_scaffold201186_1_pt1 | contig 29044 bp, 25 predicted proteins | sample TARA_B110000238 | Tara Oceans TARA_B110000238 (sample SAMEA4397569) | marine metagenome | biome: Polar Biome; feature: [SRF] surface water layer (ENVO:00010504); material: water (ENVO:00002006), including particulate matter (ENVO:01000060) such as... | depth 5 m | reverse complement strand
ATTTTTGCTCTATATAAGTCTGTTTTGGTTGTTTTACTATCATTATTTGGCTGGTTTTGCCTACCATTTCTATTTGTTGGGTCGATAGCTGCTCCCATGGTGTCTGGAGGATTGTTAGCACCATTTCCATTTTTGTTTTCGTCTTTATCCTCTTTTTTACTCTTATCAAAATCAGTACTAGAAATAGAGTAGTTAGCTGTTAAGTTTGCATTTGTTAATCTAAAAATATTTGGATTAAATTTATTTATTCTAACCGCATTTCCATTCACATTTGCTACCTGATAAGGATCTAAAGTGCCATTAAAGTTCAATGCTAATTTGTCTTTAAATAATCGTGTTCCAGCACTAAAAGATACGTTCGACCACCTTAAACTATCAGCGGCAATATTGTAAGAACTATTAAAATTTAAATTGTTTAAAATCGTAACTTTTTCATCCTCTTCATCACTATCAGGATCTTTAGGTGAAACTTTTGCTTCTAAAACATTGTTTAAAGAAACTCCTATTGAATTGCTTAAACCTGTAGATGGAGCTCGATATAAACTTTGATCAAAAATGGTGTAATTTGCTTGGTTCAAAGGGTCTTCACTTTGTTGCACTTGTCTTATGTACTTCGTACCAAAATCAGGTCTGTATGTATAAGATATTGTTGGTCTTATAGTATGTCTAATAGCTTTTAATCTACCTTTTTTAAAATTGAAAGTTCCGTAAATATTAGTAGATAAACTAACTCCTAAATTGTAGGTTCTATAACTTTTAAAACCATTTAATGAGTCAATTTCAACCTCTTTAGTAGCATCGTTAAAGTTTTTTTCAATATAATTAAAGTTCCAAGTTTCTTCATAATTAGCATTTGGTGATAAGGTAAAATATTTAAATGCTTTTATATTTGTGTTTGTACCTGTTTTGTGTCTAGCACCAGATTTCGCCGTTTGAAACATTTTACTTGTTAAAAACTCATCATCTGTTGTGTTAATTAAATATTGCCCTTGCATATTATAATTAAAACCTAATTTTTGAATTGGGTTCTTTTTAATACCATTTTTGCCTGCAAAAGGATAAACTCTATTCATGTTTAAAGTCAATGAAGGGAGCGTCATTGTAATGCTTTCGGTATTTGTGTTTTGTTGATGAGAAGCTGTTAGAGCCATATTAAAAGGTGTACCAACAAAAGTTTTACTATAATTTACGGACGAGTTTAAAGTGTTATTTAGCGTTTGAGCAAGATTTTGTTGGTTTAAAGATTCTCTGAAAAAACGACTGCTTCCTAAATTTACCGAAGCAGTAAACCTAGAGTTAGGACTTGCTTTAGCATCTTGACTATGACTCCATCTCAAATTAAAATTATTCGATTTTGAAAAATCATCAAAACCTCTTATGCCATTAATAATGTTTTCGAAATTAAAACTAAAAGTACCATTAAATCTGTAACGCTTATTGTAATTAGAATTTGCTCTTAAGCCCCAACTTCCATTAGACCAAACATCACCAGTAACGGATAAATCAACATAATCGTTTAATGCAAAATAATATCCTCCGTTTTGAAAACCAATTCCTCTGCTACTGCTACCTGTATCGAAAGCAGGAATCAAGAAACCTGAAACACTTGTTTCTGTCATTGGAAAATAGGCAAATGGTAAAAATATTGGAGTAGGAACATCGGCTAAAACTAAATTACTTAGACCAACAATAATTTTTTTACCAGGCACCAATTTTGCTTTGTTTGTTCTTATATAGTAATCAGGAATTTCTTTTTCTGATGTGGTAAATCGTATTTTACGAATATATATTGTTGAGTCATTTACTCGTTTTGTTTTTTCGCCATAAGTAAACATTTCTCCTTCTTTGGTTTTTAAACCATAAATTAAAGCACGTTTACTTTTAAAATTATAGATGATAGAATCCTGTTCAGATTCTTGCCCACCTTGTTTAAAAACTGGTTTTTGGGTATAACCTGTACTGTCGACAATTCCTTTTGCAAAAAGTGTATTTTTCTTATAATCAATAACGATAATTCCAGCTTTTAGATCAATATCCGTGTATACAATATTCGCCTCGTTATAAAGAATTACAGTTCTATCTTTTGCATTTTGAATCGTATAATCTTTTGCGATATGAGTAATAAGATCTTCAATAGTTTCTTTGGGTTTTATAGAGTCTAAAGAAACAGAATCTTTATTCTTTATAATTAAACTAGCATCTTTTAGAACAGGTAAAGAGTCTATTTTTTTGGCAGGAATCGTATCTTTTTTTACAGAAGGAATTACAATTTTTTCTGTTGATTTTATGTCTTGTGAAAACCCAATCTTTATAAAAAAGAAACAGCAAAATAAAAGTAAGTATGATAGGTTTGATTGCAATGTTATAAGTGCTATTTTTGTATGAGGTTAAAAGTATGGCTCAATATTTGAAATTCAAAATTAATGAAGCCAAAATTAGTTAAATTTTATTGATGAACTTTCTACAAAACAACAAATTTAATACCAAATTGAAAAAATCATTTTTTTTAGTTTTTTTAATGTTCGTTTTATGTTCTTGTTTTACAACATTTGCTCAAAAAAAATATACAATTGTTATTGACGCAGGTCATGGAGGTAAAGACCCAGGTAATTTAGGAAACGGTTTTAAAGAAAAGGATATTGCTTTAAAAGTTGCTTTATTTGTGGGCAGCCAATTAAATAAGAGCAAAGATATTAAAGTTATATATACCAGAAATAAAGATGTTTTTATAGATTTATGGAAAAGAGGTGATATTGCAAATGTGGCAAAAGCAAATTTGTTTGTCTCTATTCATTGCGATTCTCATACCTCTAATGCCTATGGTGCAGGAACTTTTGTTTTAGGGTTAAGAGGAAATAAAATGAATTTAGAAATTGCAAAAAGAGAAAATTCAGCGATTCTTTTAGAAGATAATTACCAGGAAAGATACAAAGGTTTTGATGCTAGTTCTGTTGAATCTGTGATTGGTTTATCTCTTTTACAAGAAGAAAATTTGGATAAAAGTTTAGAAATAGCCAGTTTAATTCAGAATAATTTTACGTTTAAACTAAAAAGAAATAATAGAAACGTAAAACAAGATAATTTTCAAGTTTTACGAGAAACGATTATGCCCAGTGTTTTGGTAGAGTTAGGTTTTTTAACAAATAAATTCGAAGGCAGGTATTTAAATTCTAAAAAAGGGCAACAGCAAATGGGAAAATCAATTTCAGATGCCATTATAAATTATGTTCGTAACTTAAAAATAAATACAGTTATGGAAGAAGTTGCGGATACCAATACTTTTGATGTTGTAAAAAATGTAACAGAGTTTAAAGTGCAAATAGCTTCAGGTAAAAATAAAATAGCAACAAAATCTTATAATTTTAAAGGATTAAAAAATATCCAAAGGGTTTTAATAGGTAGCTATTTCAAATATTATTACGGAGTTACTTCATCTTATAAACAAGCATTAAGGTCTTTATCAATGGCAAAAGAGAAAGGATATTCATCAGCATTTATTGTTGCATTTAGAAATGGCGAAAAAGTATCTTTAAAAGAAGTGAATAAAATGCACTAATTTTGGCAGTAGCAACCGAATATTATCAGTAATTTTGTTAGTAAATTTCTATTTATGTCCAAAGAATTTAAAACAGGAATCATCGTCATTTTAATTATTGTTGTCTTTATATGGGGCTTCAATTTTTTAAAGGGTCATGATTTATTAGACGGTGAAGCTCGCAATTTTAAGGTTGAATATTCTAAAATTGGAGGTTTAAACAAAGCAAGTTCCGTAACTTTAAATGGCTTAAAAGTAGGGAGGGTTGATGATATAGAGTTTAATGAAACTCCAGAAAAAAGAGGACAATTAATTGTTAGTTTTTCGATCGAGAGTGATTTTGAATTTTCTAAAAAAAGTATTGTTAGAATATATTCGCCAAATCCTATAGCCGGTTCCAGTTTGGCAATTGTGCCAAATTATGATGGCGAAATTGCTGTTTCAGGAGATACGTTAGGGGGCGAAATGGAAGAAAACTTATTTACATCAATCGGAGAAAGGTTAGATCCAATTCAATCAAAATTAGAAAATGTAATTGTAAGTGCGGACACTCTTTTTCAAAGGATAAACCATGTTTTAGATCAAAAAACTACAGAAAGTGTTAAGAGATCTGTTCGAGGTTTAGAGTTGACAATAGCTGATATTAGAAGCACATTAGGCGCTGTAAACTCTATGTTAGATTCAAGTTCTGTTGAGTTTAGTGAAACAATGAAAAGCACCAGGAAAATCACCGAAAATTTAGTGAAAGTAACAGATACTTTAGCCAATTCAAGTATCGGAGAAATTATGAGAAAAGCAGAAATGACTTTGACTTCTGTAAACTCTTTATTATTCGGTATCGAGCAAGGAAAAGGTTCTCTAGGAAAACTAGTGAATGACGATGCCATGTATAATAACTTGACAAACGTATCTAAAGAATTAGAAGAATTGTTAAGGGAAATGAAGATAAACCCAAAGCGTTTTGTGCATTTTTCGCTATTTGGTAGAAAAGCAAAAGCTTTTGATAAAGAAAAGAATACAAATAATGAAACTAGTCAGTAATACTAGAAGTAACAAATAAATTACTAAAAATTAAAAACAATATGCAATATATACCAAACCTAATTTTTGCACTGGCATTAGCTGTTGGACTTGGTTTTTTTGTGATGAATATCAGAAAATTATTAAGGAATATCAAACTAGGAAAAGATGTAAATAGAACGGATAAAAAACCTGAACGTTTAAAAAATATGATGATGATTGCACTTGGACAATCTAAAATGGTTAAAAGACCGTTTTCAGGCTTTTTACATGTAATTGTTTATGTAGGCTTTGTTATTATTAACATTGAAGTTTTAGAAATTGTTATAGATGGTATAGCCGGGACTCATAGAATTTTTCAGGGAATTATCGGCGATTCTTTCTACGCATTTTTAATTGGCACATTTGAGATTTTTGCAGCACTTGTTTTTATTGCTGTTATTTTATTCTGGACGAGAAGAAACCTGGCAAATATTAAGCGTTTTATGAGTGCTGAAATAAAAGGCTGGCCAAAAAGTGATGCAAATTATATCATTTACTTTGAGATGATTTTGATGACCTTGTTTATTGTAATGAACGCTACAGATGCTCCATTTCAGGAGGCAGGAATAGGGAACCCAATAAGTCAGTTTATTGCGCCACTATTTGATGCCTTTTCACCAGAAGCTTTGCATATTGTTGAAAGAACAGCTTGGTGGATTCATATTTTAGGCATTTTAACGTTCTTAAACTATTTATATTATTCAAAACATTTACACATTTTATTAGCATTTCCGAACACGTATTTTGCAAATTTAAATCCAAAAGGGCAATTTGATAATTTAGAATCAGTTACCAACGAAGTAAAATTAATGATGGATCCAGATGCAGATCCTTATGCAATGCCAGCAGAAGGAGCAGAAGAAACTGTACCAGAAAAATTTGGTGCTTCTGATGTTGCAGATTTAAATTGGGTACAATTATTAAATTCCTATACATGTACAGAATGTGGTAGATGTACGTCGGCTTGTCCGGCTAATCTAACCGGTAAAAAACTCTCTCCTCGTAAAATTATGATGGATACAAGAGATCGTTTAGAAGAAGTGGGTAGAAATATAGATACCAATAAAGGAACTTTTGTGGATGATGGTAAGCAATTATTAAACGATTATATTTCTCCAGAAGAGCTTTGGGCTTGCACAAGTTGTAATGCTTGTGTAGAAGAATGTCCAGTAAATATAGATCCATTGTCCATAATTATGGATATGAGAAGGTATTTAGTCATGGAAGAAAGTGCAGCACCGCAAGAATTAAATATGATGATGACGAATATCGAGAACAATGGTGCACCTTGGCCTTACAACCAACAAGATCGATTAAATTGGGCAAATGAAGAGTAATTTAGTTGTCAGTTTATCAGTAGCAGTTGGTAAAAAGTAGCTGACGTTATAAGTAAAGCTGAAGAATAAAAAATTAAAAATCTAAAAATATTTATAAGTCTTTTCCGCTAATAATTAAAGACTAATAACTTAAAACTATATAGCATGAATGTACCAACAATGGCAGATATGATGGCGCAAGGAAGGCAACCAGAAGTGTTGTTTTGGGTTGGAGCAGCAGGAAGCTATGATGATAGAGCAAAAAAAATATCAAGAGCATTTGTAAAAATATTACATCAAGCGAAAGTAGATTTTGCAGTTTTAGGTGTAGAAGAATCTTCTACAGGTGATGCCGCTAAAAGAGCAGGAAACGAGTTTTTGTTTCAAATGCAAGCAATGATGAATATCGAAATTTTAAACGGATATGAGGTAAAGAAAATTGTTACTTGCGATCCTCATTCATTTAATACGTTTAAAAATGAATATCCTTCTTTAGGCGGGAAATATGAAGTGTATCACCATACACAATTTATACAAAACTTGCTTCAAGAGGGTCGTTTAAAAATTGATGACACCACTTTAAAGGGAAAAAGAGTTACTTTTCATGACCCTTGTTATTTAGGAAGAGGCAATGAAGTGTATGAATCTCCAAGAGATTTAATTAAGAGGTTAGGTGTTAATTTAACAGAAATGAAGCGTCATAAATCGACCGCTTTATGTTGTGGAGCAGGAGGGGCACAAATGTTTAAAGATGCAGAAAAAGGAGATAAAGAAGTAAATATTTTACGAACAGAAGAGGCGTTAGAAACCAAACCACAAATCATAGCAACAGGATGTCCTTATTGCAATACAATGATGACGGATGGCATCAAGTTTAAAGAAAAAGAAGCCGAAGTTGTTGTAAAAGATATTGCAGAATTGATCGCAGAAGCTAATAACCTTTAGAAAATGAAAAATATAATCACTTTACTCTTTTTTTTATTACTTGTTTTATCTTGCGGAAAAAAAGAACTTAAAAAAGAATCTCAAGAAGTTTTAAAACCTGTTTTTAAAGATCAACCGATGCAAGTTGATGAAGATATGGCAGAAAAAAAAGTCTTAACCCCTATTTTTACAGTTCAAATAGCTGCTTTAAGAAATATAAATGAAAGATTAGCAGATATCAAGAATGTACACATGTATCAAGAAAACACTTTAACCAAATATAGACTTGGTATTTTTGAAACATATAAAGAAGCTAAAGAATATAGGCTAAAAGTTATCAATGATTACAAAGGTGCCTTTGTACAAGCTTTAAAAAATAATGTTCCAATCACTATCACAGAAGCTTTACAATAGTATTTTTTATGACAGCTACTTTTCAAAATAATACGGTTACTTCACTTCCGGATATCACAAAAGTTCAATTTAAAAAAATTAATCAGCTTTATTTAAAAGTAATTTTTATTAATTTTTTAATAGTTTTTTTCCTGCTTTTGGGTGGTTTGATCATTTTACATCAACTTGTATTTCAGGATGAGGTCAATGCGTTTATATTTCCTATTTATATTTCATTTCTAGTTCTTTTTGGACTAATTTTGTTGTATTTATTAGTAAGTTTTAAAAAGCGGAAATATGCTTTAAGAGAAAAAGATATTTCTTACAAGTCAGGCTTGTTGGTTAAGAAACTAACAACAGTACCGTTTTCAAGAATTCAGCATGTAGAAACAGATGAAAAACCGGTCTCAAGAATTTTTGGTTTATCCTCTTTAAGTGTTTATACAGCAGGAGATAGTAGTGACGATTTGGTCATTAAAGGAATTACAAAAGAAACAGCATTACAAATTAAAGAGTTTATCACCACAAAAATTAATGAATAATTCTTTTGATTTTTCTAATTTTTCAAGGCAATCACCTAAAGGGATTTTAGTCATTTATATCAATCTAATTTATAAAGTAATTAGAGTATCTTGGTTGTTACTTTTCTTAATCCTTAAAGATTTCTCGAAAGTATTGGAAATAGTGGGTAATTATCTCTATTTGGGTTTAGCAGTTCTACTGCTGTTATTGTTGTCTAGAGCTTATTTAATTTATAAAAATTTTCAGTTTAAAGTATCCAATGAGCATTTTATCTTAAAACAAGGAATTCTAAAAAAAACAAATACATCGATCTCTTTTGATAGAATTCAGAATATCAATTTTAAACAGAATATTATTCAGCAAATTATTGGTGTTTATGAGGTAAGTGTTGAAACAGCAGGATCTAAAAAAACAGAAATTGCCATTAAAGCATTGTCTTTATCTAAAGCAGAAGCCCTAAAAGAAATTGTTTCAAAAAACACTAAATTTAATCAGGAATTTACAAGTGATGAGACAAAACCGCTTATAAGAATTGGGATAAAGGAGCTTTTTAAAGTAAGTCTTACAGAAAACCATCTTCAGAATTTAGTATTATTTTTGGCCATTATTCTTGGTTTTTTTCAACAAATAGAACAAATTGTTGATAGTTTAGGAAATACCGCCTTGGTAGATGGTTTTATCGAAGAAAGTACGAACGCACTTTCAACAAGTTTTTTCTTGGTTACTCTTTTATTAATTTTTTTAACGATTATAGCTTTGATGATTTCATTTGTTAAAATATTTTTAATCCATTTTAACTTAATAGCATATTTAAAAGAAGATTCTTTTGAAATTAACCAAGGTTTATTTACAAAAAAAACGACCATCTTAAAAAAACAAAAAGTTCAAAATATTACGGTTTCTACGAATCCTTTAAAGAAACTTATTGGTATTTATTTTATCACTTTTAAACAGGCTGTAAGTGGTAAAGTGAACGTTAAGAAAAATAAATTAATTCGAATTATTGGTTGTAAAATAGCTCAGGTATCCATTATAAAGCAAAGTTTATTCGATGCAACTGATGTAGAAAATGAACAAGATAAATATCCTGATTCCTACTACAAACGTAGAATGTTTATATTTTCATTTTTGTTTTTAATTACGCTGTATTCATTTTTTTATATTGGTTCTCAACAAATAGAAGTTTTATATTCTGCGATTATTATTGTTCCTTTGGTTGTATTTTTAATTCTTAAAAAAGTAAAAAAACGCTTTTACAAAATATCAGATACAATGATAGTAGTGGGCAGCGGATTGTTAGAAACACATCATACGTATTTCGAACTTTTTAAAGTTCAGAATATAAAAATGAAACAAACAATTTTTCAGAAAAGAAGTAATGTTGCAGATCTTATTTTACAAACTGCTTCAGGGAAAATTAAAATACCTTGCATTAAGTTAAAGGATGCAATAGAAATTTATAATCATACACTATACAAAGTAGAAACTAGCAAGACTTCATGGATGTAAAAAGTTTTATAAAAGCCGCCCGTTTAAGAACTTTACCGTTATCTGTTTCAGGGATTATTGTAGGAAGTTATTTGGGAACTGAATATTTAAATTCTATTTCTGCAAGTGGTTCAAGAATTATAGTTTGGTCAACCCCAATTTTATGGCTAGCAATTTTAACCACAATAGGTTTTCAAGTGCTATCAAACTTTGCAAATGATTATGGAGACGGTATTAAAGGTTCTGATAAAAATAGAACTGGCGAGGCGAGAATGGTCGCTTCTGGTGCTATTTCGCCGAACCAAATGAAATTGGCTATAATTGTTACTTCAGTGATCACATTAATCATTGCTTTAGTATTGATTTATGTTGCTTTTGATAAAGATAATTTTGGGTATTCAATTTTGTTTTTTGCATTGGGGATTGCTTCAATTATAGCCGCTATAAAATATACAGTAGGAAAATCTGCCTATGGTTATAGTGGTTTTGGTGATGTTTCTGTATTCGTTTTTTTTGGTTTGGTAAGTGTTGTCGGCAGTTATTTTATGTATACTAAATTCATCAATTTTGAAATATTTTTGCCTGCAATCTCTGTTGGATTATTAAGTACCGCTGTTTTAAATTTAAATAATTTGAGAGATAGAGAAGAGGATATAAAGAACGATAAAAATACACTCGTTGTAAAGTTAGGAACAGAAAAAGCAAAGAAATACCATTATTTTTTAATAATTACTGCTTTAGTTTCGACTATAATTTATGTGTTTTTGGATTTTACATCTGTGTACCAACTGGTTTTTTTAGTTGCTTTTATTCCATTACTCAAAAATATAAAAACAGTTGCACATAATAAAGTTCCAGCGGAATTAGATACCGAGCTAAAAAAAGTAGCGTTAAGCACATTTTTGTTTGCAATTCTATTAGGAATTGGTCACATATTTTAAATAATATTTCATGAAAAAAATTAAAATAATTTTAATAATTATATCTTCGTTAACGCTAATTTTCTTTGCAACAGGCCTTGTTGTAAAAGAAACAAATTATGCTGCAAAAGTTTCTATAGATAAACCTATTAGTGAAGTTTTTAAAGAGTTCAATAAGCATGAAAACTCTAAAAACTGGATTCCAGAAATAAAATCTTTTGAGACTGTAAATGAAAATTTTGGAAAAACAGGAAGTGTCTATAATATTATCATTGAGAATCAAGGTGAAGAAATCAAAATGACACAAAGAATACTTGCCTATGTGCCAAATGAAAAAGTTACTTTTTATTTTGATGCTGAAAATATGCTAAAAAAAGACGATTATATTTTTACAGAAAAAAATGGAATTACAACTATCAATCTGAATGCTTCTTGCAATAGTAAAACATATATAATGTCTTGTATGTTACCTTATTTTAAAGGAAAATTAGAAAATCAAAGTCAAGTTTATTTAGATAACTTTAAAGAGTTTTTAGAACAACAAAATGCTGCAGATGACGGTTTTTAATAACAGTTTTCCATTATTATTCGTTTGAGTTTTCTTAAAACGGATCAAGGAAATAGCGCACAAAACCTACAACTTTAAAATTATTTTTATTTTGATAAAAGCTAATTATAAAAAATACATCTTGAATTTTAAAAACCCAAGCGGAACATCGCGTGGAGTTTTAAGAACTAAAGAAACTTGGTTTATTGTTTTACAAGGAAATGGTAAAATTGGCATTGGAGAAACCGGACTTTTTAGAGGTTTAAGTATTGATGATGTTTTTAATTACGAAGAGAAATTAATTTGGATTTGTAAAAACATCAATTTTGGACTCGATTTTTTACTGAAAGAACTCTGCGAATTTCCATCCATTCAATTCGGTCTAGAACAAGCTTTTTTATCACTAAAGAGTAAACATAAATTTGAGTTGTTTCCTTCAGAATTTACAAAGGGAAAGGAGCCAATTGACATTAATGGTTTAATTTGGATGGGAGATAAAAATTTCATGAAAGCACAAATTAAAGAAAAATTAAAATTAGGTTTTTCATGCATCAAAATGAAAATTGGTGCTATAAATTTTGATGCGGAAGTTGAGTTATTAAAATCGATTAGAAAAGAATTTTCATCAAAAGAAATAACATTAAGAGTCGATGCCAATGGTGCATTTAACCCTGAAAATGCTTTGGAAAAATTAAAAATACTATCAATTTTAGAGATTCATTCTATAGAGCAGCCTATAAAACAGGGGCAGGTTAATGAAATGGCAGAACTATGTTTAAAAACACCGTTGCCCATTGCTTTAGATGAAGAGTTAATCGGTGTTTTTTCATCCGAAGAAAAGAAAAAATTAATACAAACAATTAACCCACAATATATTATTCTGAAGCCAAGTTTAGTCGGGGGTTTTGCAGGAACTAAAGAATGGGTTAAATTAGCCGAAGAAAATAATGCTGATTGGTGGATTACATCGGCTTTAGAAAGTAATATTGGTTTGAATGCCATTGCACAATTTACTTTTACATTGAAAAGCAAATTACCACAAGGTTTAGGAACAGGCGGGTTGTTTACCAATAATTTTGAAAGTCCGTTAGAAGTTAAAAATGGAACTTTACAATACAATCCTACATTAAAATGGGACTTTAATTTAACCGAATAATAATACCTTAAGCAAGGTCGAAAGGTTTTAACAATACATATGAATTATATACAGCAAGGATATAAAGGTAAAAGCGATTGGGTTTATTGGCTAATTACCATTTTAGTAGTTTTTTTTGGATGGCAAATTTTGGGAGGAATACCATTATTGGCGGTGGCTTTTGCGTATTCAGAAAATTTAGAAGCCTTTACAACTGCAGGTTTAAATAATTTCATGAATTTAGGAATTGATAAAAATTTATTTCTATTTCTGATGATTTTCACCTTTGTGGTTGGTTTTGTTTTTTTATTTTTTAGCATAAAAATTATTCATAAAAGAACCTTTACATCCTTGGTCACAAGTAGAAAAAATATTGATTGGAAACGTTTTTGGGTTGGTTTTTTAACGTGGGGAATTCTAGCAGTGGTTTTAACGCTTATAGGCATTTTAATAGAACCAGAAATTTATACTTACAATTTTAATGCAAAACCATTTTTTATTTTAGTCGCTATTTCTATTATAATGCTGCCATTACAAACAAGTTTAGAAGAGTTGTTATTTAGAGGCTATTTTATGCAGGGAATAGGCATTTTAGCAAAAAATAGATGGGTACCTTTAATTATAACTTCTGTCTGTTTTGGTTTGTTGCATGGTGCAAATCCAGAAATTCAAAAATTGGGGTATATTCTAATGTTTTTTTATATTGGCACAGGTCTCTTTTACGGTATTACAACCTTAATGGATGAAGGCACAGAACTAGCTTTAGGTTTGCACGCCGCAAATAATGTTTTAGCTGCTTTTTTAGTAACAACAGATTGGATGGTTTTTCAGACAGACGCACTATTTATAGACACTTCAGAACCTGCTGTAACTTTAGAAATGTTTTTACCAGTCATTGTTTTATATCCTTTAATGCTGCTCTTTTTCTCAAAAAAATATGGTTGGACAAATTGGAAAGAGAAACTTACTGGAAAAATAGAAAAACCCCTAAACTTAAAAGAGAATATAGAATTTTAGAAGATCTTGGTAGAGAATAGTTTCCATAAAAAATTTCAATTAAATAGTATTTCATTTTTGTCTATCGATGAATTACTAAACTATACAAAAGGTTTTTCTGAAGAAATTCATCAATTTTTAGATAGCTGGTTTTCTAAAAGTGATTTAATAATTGTAAAAACTTCAGGCTCCACAGGTAAACCAAAACCAATTTTTCTAAAAAAGGAATTTGTTATAAATTCGGCAAAAGCAACAGGTAATTATTTTAAGTTACAAGAAAGCACTTCTGCTTTATTATGTTTACCAATAGAATATATTGCTGGTAAATTAATGTTGATTAGAGCTCTCACTTTAGGATGGAAATTAGATGTAATAGACGCAAATTCGAATCCAATAGAAAAAGTTGAAAAGTACTATGATTTTTCAGCAATGGTTCCTTTGCAATTGGAAAATTCACTTACTAAAATCCATTTGATAAAAAAGCTAATCGTAGGGGGTGGAGTTGTTTCTAATGCACTGCAAGAAAAATTACAAACGCTTTCTACGGATGTTTTTGCGACCTATGGCATGACTGAAACTATTACGCATATTGCCGTTAAAAAGCTGAATAATTTTGAGTCATTGTTAGGGGGGATTACTAAAAAATCTTTTTATCAAACATTACCAAACGTCACCATTTATAAAGATGATCGAAATTGTTTGGTTATTGATGTGCCAAAAGTTGCAGAAGAAACTATTTTCACGAATGATGTTATACAACTTGTTTCTAATGATCAATTTGAATGGTTAGGGCGTTTTGACAATGTAATTAATTCTGGAGGAATTAAATTGCATCCAGAAAAAATTGAAGAAAAGTTAGCCAAAATTATTACAAATCGTTCTTGCGTTATCGGAATTCCTGATGAAAAAATGGGTGAAAAACTAGTTTTGATTGTTGAAGGAAAAAAACAAGATGTCAATTTCGAAAACACTGATCTTTCAAAATTTGAAATTCCGAAAGAAATTTACTTTGTAGATTCTTTTATAGAAACTGATTCAGGGAAGATCCATCGTAAAAAAACATTGGAAAAAATCTTGACTAAATAGATCATCTCTTTCACTTCTAAAAAAGTAGTGTTTACTCATTATCCTTTTTTTTAGTAGCATAACATCATTAGTTTTATAGTAACTTTAAAACAAATGTTATGTGTAAAAAGCTATTTTATGTGCTGCTGATTTTTGGAATCTTAAAGGTGCAAGCGCAAGAAAAAATTATTACAGGTATTGTTTCTGAAACTTCCGGAGTTTTACCTGGAGTAAATTGGGTTATCAAAGGAACAACGAAAGGAACAGAAACTGATTTTGGCGGCACATACTCCATCAAAGCTGCTATGGGAGATACATTAGTTTTTACTTATTTAGGCTTTAAAACATCAATTATAAACGTAACTTTAATTGAAGATTCACAAGCATTAGAGGAGATTGTTATAGTCGGTTATGTTGCTTCTAAACGCTTACATACCGATGGTTGCAACTTTAACCATAAAATCCAATCAAAGCAATCGCTATCACACTAAAATAAGGAATGCTTTACGTGGAAAAATTTCAGGAGTTCAAGTGTCTAGAAATAATAACGGAAATAAAGAACTTATAAGTAGAGGAGCCAATACTGTTTCTCAAAACAAACGATTTTAAATGCTTTAAATAATCTTGAATCTGGAGGGTAAGTGGCATTATGTCAGGGAATTGAGTTGACATATAAATGGCAGAAAAGAATTTTAAAAAGAAGGGAAATAATAGAGATATATTAGTCACGGCCAATGATGGCGATTTTAATGTAGGAGCTATAAGTGATAAAAGCATAAAGAAATTAATTATTGAGAAAAGGAAAACAGGTATATTCTCATCCGTTTTAGGTTTTGGCAATTATAAAGATTCGAAATTAGAAATTTTAGCAGATAAAAGGAATGGAAATCATGCCTTTATAAATACGATGCAAGAAGCTCAAAAAGTATTTGGAAAAGAGTTTGGTGTCACTTTGCATTTGATTTCAAAAGATGTTAAAATTCAAGTGGAATTTAATCCTAATAAAGTAAAAGGATATCGACTAATTGGCGATAAGAATAGAGTTTTAAATGATGAATATTTTATTGTTGATACGATTGATGCAGGCGAATTAGGTGCTGGTCATAAAGTAACTGCTTTATATGAGATTATTTTATCAGGAACTGAAACTGCGTTTTTGAAAGAAGTAGCATATTTTAAATATAGTTCAAAGAAAGGGACAGATACTAGTTCTCAAAATGAATTGTTTACGGTAAAATTCAGCTATAAAAAGCCATTAAAAGCAAAGAGTATAGATATATTGCATGTACAAAATGATGAAATAGTAGCGGCTTCTAATGATTTTAAATTCGCATCCGCTGTAGCTCTTTTTGGTATGAAATTAAGAAAGTCTCAATATTATAATCATACTGAAAAAAAAGCAATTATAAAGTTAGCTGAAAACGGAAAAAGAGACGATAAAGATGGGTATAGAGCCAAATTTATAAGGCTTGTAAAAAGTATTTAATATTGTAAAGGATTGGGTTTAACTCAATCCATTTTTAGTTAAACATCAATTCTAAAGTTCAAGTATTTATTAAACCATTTATTAAAAAAATGTTTTTTCTTCAAAATTTTTAAGCAATATAATTCCCTGACGCTCTGAATCGATGGTAAAGAGAAAACTTTGAAAACTTGAGTTTTCATTAAAGTGAAAATAAGGTTTTTTCCGCTTGATACCTCGCATTCTTCGCCTGAGGTTGTTCTTTTTGTTTGCCTAAATTTGCTGAAAAATAAACATCTTCGTTTGGTCTAAATAAATTATAAGTATCAATATTTTCGAAAGGTTTAGATGCAAATTTTTCTTTATGTGAAATAATAAGAAACTTAATTTTGGAATACTTTCTATCATATTTTCCCAAATCAATATTCTTTTTAAAGAGTTTTATTGAATCTTTTATTTTATTAGAACTGCCTTGAGCAGAAACTTGAAAAGCTATATGATCTGAATGGAAATCAATTGCGGGCTAATCTTGTCAAATATTATGGAAATAATTTTCGCAAAAATATCTTGACAGGCCCCTGCTTTATCATTAAATTTTAATTTGGTTCCTTATTTTACATCAGTTGTTATTAGGCTTAATGCAAGGAGAATATCACTTCGTATATTTTGAGGTTTGTAAAGCATTATTTATGAGTCTTTCAATTTCTAGATGTTTTAAGTATTCTTTCGGTACTGACTATATTTATTCATAAACTTCTAAATTCTCAATTTGCTCTGCAATAGCAATTTTAAAATCTTTTTTTAAAGTAGCCACGAGTTCACGAACATGAGGTGAGTTTGTTATAGAAGCCACACCTTGCCCAGCAGACCAGATCGTAGACCACGCTTTGGCTTCATCCTTTTTAACTGTTAATTCATCACCAAAATCTACTTTCTTTTTAGTCGACAACATTTCTTCGGTAATACCCATTGCTTTTAAACTTGGCGCTAAAAAATTAGCTGCAACACCAGAAACAGCAGCCGTATATACAATATCACTAGCGCCAGCATTTATAATCATATTTCGATATTCTTCAGGAGCTTTGCTTTCTTTTGTGTTGATAAATCGTGTGCCCATATAGGCTAAATCCGCACCCATTTGCAAGGCGGAAGCAATATCTCTACCAGAACTAATACAACCAGAAAGTAAAATTGTTTTTTTAAAAAAACTTTTAATTTCGGTTACAAAAGGCATCGGATTTAAAGTTCCCGCATGACCACCAGCACCAGCAGACACTAAAATTAGTCCATCTACGCCAGCCTCTGAGGCTTTTTCTGCATGTCGCCTTTTAATGACATCATGAAAAACCAGACCACCATAACGATGCACGGCATCGACCAATTCTGAAACCGCTCCTAAAGAAGTAATGATTATTGGAACTTCATGTTTTACACACATCGCTAAATCAGCTTGTAATCTAGGGTTCGTTTTATGTACAATTAAATTTACGCCAAAAGGAGCAGCTATTTTTCCAGTTTCCTTTTCAAAATTGTCAAGTGCAGCTTTTATTTCGATCAACCATGCTTCAAAACCTTCTGATGAACGTTGATTCAGTGCGGGGAAAGTACCCACAATTCCGTTTTTACAGCACTCGATAACCAATTGCGGTCCAGAAATTAAAAACATTGGAGCTGCAATTACGGGTAAAGTCATTTTTTTAATAAAAGATGGTTTCATATTCTGTTCTTATTTTTGATTACCGAAAGATAAATAAGTTCTTATAAACTTAAAAGTAAAAAGTTGTTCAAGTTTGTTTTTGATCATTTTACACCTTTTCAACTTAAAAGTGTATTAATTAAGATAATCATGAGGTTTCAATTTAAAATAACATCCCTAACTTATTAGAAGTAAACTATTATAAATATATGTAAAGCCTCAAAAACTGTTGTACAAATGCTCAATAGAAGATCTCTGAATTGGAATAGCTAAAAAATATTTTGATAAAATCTTTAAAATATTTCAAGCTTTGAACGTTTCAAAAGATTCTAATGGAATAGGATTGTTTATTGTCAAAAAAAATGTTGATATTTATCACGGGGAAATTTAGCTAGAATCAGAGATTAATAAAGAAACAATATCTTACTTTATATTAAGCAAATAAATATGGAAACACCTAATTTTGAGTATATTAACAAGCTATCAAGAGGGGATGATGCAGTAAAAAAAATGCTAGTTGATATTATTAAAAGTGAGTTTTCACAAGAAAAAGAAGAGTATTTCAAGAGCTTTAACGAAAAAAATTTTAAAAAAATTGAACAAAATGTTCATAAACTAAAGCATAAAATTAGTATTTTAGGACTCGAAAAAAGTTGTAGTTTAGCAAATTTATATGAACATAACTTAAGAGATAAAAGTATTGATGGTTCTAACGATTTTGAAAAAATTTTAGAAATTATTACTAATTTTACAGAAACATTATAAATTTATGAAGTGTATTATAGTTGATGATGAGAAATTGGCAAGAGTAATCATAGGTACTCTTTGTAAAGAATTTAATAATTTAGAAATTTTAAATGAATTTTCTAGTGCTATAGAAGCACTTAAGTTTTTAAATAAAAATGAGGTTGATTTAATTTTTTTAGACATTCATATGCCGGATTTTAATGGTTTAGATTTTATAAAATCATTAAAAAACCCGCCAAAAATAATATTAACGACTTCAGATCCTAAATTTGCGATAGAAGCTTTTGAATATGATTTTATTGTAGATTATTTGTTAAAACCTATTGAACTGTCTCGTTTTCAAAAAGCGATTGCCAAGTCAGAAAATAAGAACATTGAAACAACTCCTTCGAATTCAGAAGTAAAAGATATTTCTAATGATTTTTACGTGAATATTGATAGGCGTTTAATTAAAATAGATTTACCAAGTATCTATTTAATAGAGGCGAAGGGAGATTATATTCATATTAAAACAGATAATAAGAATTATATTGTACACTCTACACTAAAAAAAATTGAGGAAAAACTACCTGATTCATTATTTTTAAAAATACATCGTTCATACATTATAAATATAAAAAAAATTATTGATATTGAAGATAATAGTGTGCTTATCGAAAAAGATGTAATACCCGTTAGCAGGTCGAAAAGACCAGAATTAATGAAACGTTTAGATTTACTTTAATTTTTTCGTCTAAACATAATTTAGTTTCGTCTATACTACTACCTTAAATGACGAAAATAAGCAGAACGAAAATAGTATAAGATTAAATTTGTGATATATAAAAACTTATATCATGAAAAAACTAATTTTAATTTTACTGTCTACGGCTATAACATCGTTACAAGCACAAACTGATAGTGAGTTAAACCAAAATACCTCTATTGAGTTTCCTTATTATTTAAAAAACCAAACGGATTTAGTTCTTACTAAAGCTCTAAAAACAATAGATCATCCATTACCATCAAGTGCTTCCATTTCAGACTATGACTCTCAATATTATTACGCTGATTACATATCAGATTTTAACCGAAGAGAATGAGCTGAACAGACCTTTATTATCATATAATCTGCAATGAAAATTATTGGTTTTAAATCAATTTTATCTTTGTAATATATTTAAATAAAAGGTGAATGATATATTTTGTTAAAAATTTATTTTACAAAATATATCATTGAGGTAGAAAATTTATAAATTGAGTAAAATTATATTTTTGGGTGCACAGAAGTCTAAATATAAATATTGTGCTCAACTTTTAAAAAGATTTACTTACACGGAAACTTCTAAATTATTTATCAAAGTAATTTATAAATTAAAACAAAATTACAGTATTAATTTTAAAATTAATTCCCGAATGAATTCAGGTATAATTATAGTATTTAACAACGATCAGCAACTTATTGACGTAGATTATATTGTTAAAATTTTAGATGAAAATAACTTTAAAATATGTCTTGTTAATAATGCAAGATCAGACAAAACAAGCAGCGTATTAAGTAGAATTAAGTTTCAATCAAAGGTTAATTCTAATGTTTTTATTTTAGATAATAAATATGATAAGGGCTTAAAGTACGCAGTGAAAGCCGGTGCTAGATTTTTATTAAATGAAACAGAATTTGATTCTATTATTTATTTAGAATCAAATATTGTTATATATTTAAAATATATAAAAGACTTTTTTGTGCGTTTAGCTTCGAAAAAAGAAACTTTTACACAGTATCCAACAAGATCCGGAAGAAACGTATTAAATGGTGTTTTTCCGTTTGAAGATCTTCTGAAGATGAAAACCAGTTATTAATTGATCAAATTATCTTTTATGCAAAAACAATTCGATACCCAAAAATTTAGGATTTCCAAGTTCTACAATACAAAAATCCTCTAAAATATCTTCGTTGAAATATATGATGTAAATAACAACTCCTTTATAAATTTTATATTCAAAACCTTCTTAATTAGGGTTAATAATCAAAATATTATTTTTAGGAAGATCTTAACCAAATTGTTCTTGATTGTGGCTGATAATCTATTTGGCAACAATTCTATTATCTTCATGCAAGGTTAAAGAAACATTTCTCTTGGACTGCCTTGTAAATTTGTGACGGTTTTCCTATACTATTTTTTAGTAATTCCTCTCAATTTTATATCCATTTCTAGTGTTGAAAGATGCCCTAAACTAAAATATAATCTTTGTGTATTATATTAGTTAATAGATTCAAATAATTGATTTTGATGGTGAATTTAAATCTAAAGACTCCTTTTTTTAGGTTTTTAAAAAACTTTCCGCTGTTGCATTCTCCATACAATAGCGGTCTTTACTTATACTTTTCGTTGTTCTGATATTAAAATTAAAGAGATTCGTCATTTTATTTGACGCACATTGCACACCTCATTTAGAATGAAAATAATTCCAATCATCATTTGCTCTAATATATGCAATAGCAGACACCAATTTCAGAACTAATTTTGGACGTTAAAAAACTATTTTAGACTCATTTTTAGTAATTAAATATTACTAATTCGAATTCGTTGTAATTACAAATTTTCTTTTTAAGATACTTCTTAAACCCATTTCATTCTTCCGTAGGCTAACAAACAAACCTGATCAAAATAATTTTTCCTTTTCATTTTTTGAAATTCGATAGATGCCATATATTTCTTGACTATCCTTAAAAATCGGTTTAATTGTTTCTTTTAACTTTACGATTGAGTCAGTAATCTTTGTTTTTTTGTTCACTTTTAGCCAATGATAATAAGAGTTTTCAATATTTTTTTATAGAGATTTATTTCCTTAACTAGACAAGCATCAGTGTTCTTTAAACATTAATTGATGTTTTAGTAGTAATTCTTTAAAAAGATGCTTATCGCCCTTGTTAAAATGTGACATGCCTCTTTAACATCTCATAATTCTGTCTTTAGATCTTTTAGTTTTAGCGCTTGTTTTAAAACTTTTCTCTTTTTGATAAATATCTAGATTTAGATGTATGCCCTTGCTTGGAGCGAGAAATCATACTAACATGAAATAAATAATCTTTATTTGTTTTAATTTCTGAATTTAATAGTTCTATTATCGAGTATAAATTAAAACAAGACTGATTTTAAAATGACTAAAACTTTTATTTTCTTGTAAATAAGCAATAATGTTGCTCAATAGAATTAGGATGATACCGATACTTTTTCAAAATTATTATTACTCTTTAACAGTGCAAGTGAGGGATGTGCCCTTTTTTTTAAAAAAGAAAGGTTTAGAAAATATTAAAAAGGTAAACGATTTATAATTCAAATTAGTTTTTTATAAATTTAAAGAGTGTACTTTTTCTATTTTCAATTATTTTAATAAAATAGACACCTTTTTTAAGTTGATTTACGTTTACTTTATGTTGGTTTTTAGAACTAAAAATTTCTTGCCCAACAATTGTATATACATGAATTTTAAATTGGTTTTCTAATCCTGTTATATAAAGAGTATTTTTTACAGGATTTGGATAAATCGTTATAGGAGTAGTAAGAACTTTATCGATAGAAAGTGAAGCATTATTTATAGCATTTGGACTTCCGTTTGTGTTGATGCAATTCCAACTTGCCGGCAATGTATTGTCTAAATCGGGTGTAATTAATTCTAGTGTATTTCCTGTTTCATTTGCACATTCTGACCATGGTGTATTTGAAAAATAAACCACCTCATCTTGCAAAACATTGTTTTCATTGAATAGTCTAACAGCATCTGCAGTGCCGAAACCAAAACCTAAATCACCTATATAATTTGTTATTTCAGGAAAGACAGTACTAAAGTCTTTTTTATCTTTTACCACAACCAAATAGCTATTTGGATGTATAGTTGTGCCTAAAGGAATCTTATAGATATGGGTATCATCATCATCTTTTAAGCTCCAATCAGACAAATCAATTGAAAAAGTATTAGGATTATACAACTCTACCCAATCATCTGCATTAAAATCATTACTTGATCTATAATTAATTTCGTTGATGACAATAGGATACACGGAAGTTGATACTTTAAAGTTTGGAATAACTTCTATAGCCTCGGTTAAATTTAAAGTTATCGTTTTATTTGTGGAAGAAATAGCTCCATTCCAATGTGAAAATTCAAAACCTGCTTCAGGAATAGCAGTCAACTGAATAGGAACGGTTTCAAAATAATCTCCAATCCATGAAGAATTTTGAATTTTTAGATGATCATTTACTTTTACAAAACCTTTAGAGATGTTTTGGTTGGTAATTGTTATTGGATGATAATGAGGTAAGTTAAACTTCGATTTAATATGATTTTTTGCGATAGAAGGTCTATTTTCTGCAAAAACTTTCATTTCATCAACATAATAATTTACTGCAGATACATCGGATCCCCATAGCTTATAATGTGTCTGTGTTTCAGGCTGAATTACTTTATATATATCATTAATATGTGCGTTTACATTGTTAGAAAGAAAACGACTATTTAGCTCATCTGCATATTGATTTATAAACATATTTCTAAAACTAATATTTGTCATTAATCTTCTGAAAAGTAAAGTAGACCAACTTGGGTTAAACCAATAAAGTCCGTTTTCGTCTAATGCGAAACTTAAGGTGTCTTCCCAATAATTTCTTGTATTCCAAAAGGGGCCAAAACCAAAATCAGTATCAAACATTATCCAACGCCATTTGCCTTCTGGATGTTTCCAAAATTTAATATTATTACCTGGCCAGTCTGTATTGTTAATAAATATATTTGTTGCCTGATAAAGTGCGTATGATCTGATGTCTATTTGTTGTTCTACATATTCAAAATTTGCATCTATAGATAAATCTGTCAGGTTTATATAGTTAATGAGTTCATTATATTCTGCATTAGAGCCTTCAATTTCTTCTGCATTATCGTTCAATAAAGTAATGTCTTCCGCATTTATAAAGTGTTTAGAAGCTAGCATATGTTCATTAACCTTTTCACGAAGATTATACATACCCCAATAGTCACCATTTAGGTATGTTGCCACAGGGTTATGCTCTTGGAAATCTAAACCAGAACCTCTCATTAAACTGGTAAGCATAATATCTTTCATGGATGATTTTAGCCAATCTTGTCCGGAATTTCTTAAAACCAAAGCTTGAAAATCATTATAGTTTAATTGATCAAAAAACGAATGTTCAAATTTAGAGTCACCATATTTTCCTCGTGCAAACAACGCAAGTGAACGTTGGTCATTTTGTCCTCGGCTCCATCCACCAAAAATCTTTACACCTCCATTAAATTCAACAATCGTATTTGTTTTATTTTCATAAAAAGAAAAATGGATAGGTCGCTCCCAGTCTTCCCAAAAATTAGCTCCATAATAAGGTACATTATTGTCATAAGAGCCATTAGGACCAAAAACATATATGCCTGTATCTCCATTAAATAAATTTTCAGGATCTGTGGTTAAAAAAACTACATCTAATTCATGATTGGTATGTATCAAATAAGATTTAGTAAAAACTTTCGATGGTAAATAATTTTCTAAAAATATTTTAGCCCTTACAGAAATGTTAGTATTTATTTGAATTGGGTTTGTATAAACCGACGAGGATTCTGTTGGAACATCTCCTCCAAGTTCATAACGGATTATTTCTTGAGAAGTATTACCTGAAAGAACTAAACTTATAGCGCTATCAATAAGACCGCCTTGATTAGAGAAAATAACTTCGCTTTGAACAGCTCCCAAATATTCTTTGCTAGAATTCTGATAACCAGGTGTTGTCTCTATATAAGATACAATAGTACCAGAATTCACAGAAACACCTATAGTAGTGTCAGGAGGAATGTTTTCTGCTGTAATCTGATTGACAATAGTGCCAAAATTATTTGTTAAAATTAATGTTTCGGATGTTGATGAAATTTTAAAGTTTGTATGAAGATAACTGGTTGTAAATCCTAAAATATCTGGTGGGGTAATTCCTAAATTTGTTGGCGCTGAAAAAACTGCTGATAAAAAAGGGATTACTGTAAAATCAGAGGAATTTGCGTCTGTATTATGGGCTTGAATTGTTAAAATATTTTCACCTTCTTTTAAAATTGACTTAAAATCTTTTATTAGAAATCTTTCTGGCGCTCCTCCTGCGTATATTTGAGCTTCAGTATAACTAATTGTTGGTGCATTATAAGTAGGAGGAGAGCCGCTGATATTTGCGCGTGCAACTTCAATACCGTTGAGGTAGGCAACAAAGGCGTCATCATAATCCATATCTAAAATTAAAGAAGAAATAGTATGAAGATTCTCAATTGTAAATTTTTTTCTTAAGTAAACGGATAACGTACCATTGGGAATTATAGTGGCATCGTCTTCATCAGCATAACCAAACCCAGTTGGACCTTTAGGCCAGCTGTTATCATTAAAACTTAGAGCTTTCCAATTCGAGTTAGGTTCGGCAGTTGGAATTAAATAATTAAAAATATCTCCTTGGTTAATAAGTGTTCTTGAAACGAGTTGAGAAGTGCGGTTTTTTGAAGAAGCCCATAAAAGTAAGTACTGGTTTGGGGATAAAGTTATATTAGGAAAAGTCCATTTTGTCAAATTATTCAAATCATCAGATAAAGACCAACCGTTCATAGAAATAGCTTCGCTTCCGTAATTATGAAGCTCAAGCCAATCCGGTGTATCTCCATCTTCATCATAATATAGAGCGTTAGAAGATGCTACTTCATTTATGTTGATTGTTTGTGCTGACAAATTAAGAATGCCGGAAAATAATAATAACCCTATTACAAAATATTTCATTTAATAGTTTTTAACTTTTTTTTTGTAAAATGCGATAGGTTGATTATCTAAAAACGGTAAAGTTTTTTAAAAGTATTCATGATAAATTTTATCAAATGCTAAAAATAATTGGATAAAAAAATTTAAAAAATTTTTCTATAATGTTTTTGACAAATATAGAAAAAAATCAAACACAGATTTAAAATGATACTAAAGAAAAGGTTGTGTGATTGCCAGCATTACTTGCTACTTAGTTTTTGAACTTATGCTAAAAATATTTTGAGTTACTGAATATATTTTGATCAATTAAATTTGTCTATAAAGCTAAACTGCATGGCAACTATATGAAAACTTCTATAAGTTTTTCTGATTTTATGCTTTTTTGTAGTTTATAATCTTACTACTAATATTGTCTTTTTAAAGTTGGCAATTTAAAAAAAATGATGAATACTTAAAATTATTAGTGTTTTCGAAACAAGATTATAAAAAATAAATATTTTAAAATATATTATAATTTAAAGTGTTTTTGCTTTCTTGTTTGATTATTTCCCTCACACATCAATAGAAAGTGGCTTGATTCTTAAAAAGAAGTAAATTACTTTCCAATACAGAAATTACTAAAAATATGTCCTAAAATATCTTTATCAACATCATAATCTCCTGTGATTGCTCCCAAATAACGCAAGCATTCGCGGATATCAATCGAAAATAAGTCAGTAGATATTTCTAAATCAATTCCTTGTTTTACAGATGTAATTGCTTGTAAAGCATTATTTAATGCTTCAAAGTGGCGGGAATTGGTTACAATAGTTTCATTATTACTTAAAGCACCAATATTTACAAGAAGTGTTAATTCCTTTTTAAGTTCTTCGATGCCTGTCTTATTTTTTGCAGAAAGTAGAATTAAATCATCAATTTCAGAGGTCAACGCATCAGTTTCAGAAATCGAAAGTGTATCGACCTTATTGGCAATTACTAACAATCTTTTGTTAGGAAAACGTTTTTTTATGATTTCAATTTCAGAAGACAAAATACTAATTGAAGACTTTTTACGACCAACTTTATTTGCATCAATTAAAAAAATAATTAGTTGGGCATTATCAGCTTTTTCATAGGCTTTTTTAATCCCGATACTTTCTATAATATCTTTGGTTTCTCTAATGCCTGCGGTATCAATAAATCGAAAGGCTACACCATCAATAATAATTTCATCTTCTATAGCATCTCTGGTGGTGCCAGCAATGTCAGAAACAATAGCTTTTTCTTCATTTAAAAGGGCATTTAATAAAGTAGATTTACCAACATTAGGTTCACCGATAATAGCAACAGGAATACCGTTTTTCATCGCATTTCCAAAAGAAAATGAGTCTATCAAGCGTTTTAAAACAAAGGTTATTTTTGTAACCAATTCTTTAAATTTTGTTCTGTCCGCAAACTCTACATCTTCACCAGAAAAATCGAGTTCAAGTTCTATTAAAGCTGCAAAATCTAATAATTGAGCACGCAATTCTTTTAATTCATTTGTAATTCCACCGCGCATTTGTTGTATTGCCATTTGATGACTTGCAGCAGAATTAGAGGCAATCACATCGGCAACAGCTTCAGCCTGACTCAAATCCATTTTACCGTTTAAAAAAGCGCGCATCGTGAACTCACCATTATCTGCCATTCTGCAACCATTCTTTAGAAATAATTGAATGATTTCTTGCTGAATAAAACTAGATCCATGACATGAAATTTCCACTACATTTTCTCCAGTATAGGAGCGCGGATTCTTGAAAATAGAGATTAAAACTTCATCTAAAATAATCTCATGATCCATAATATGCCCTAAATGAATGGTATGAGTTTTTTGGTTTTTTAATAATTTACCCATTTTTATAGACTTAAAAAAAGCATCTACAATAGCAATAGCATTTTCGCCAGAAAGTCTTATTACAGAAATTGCACCAACTCCAGAAGGCGTGGCTAGCGCAATAATAGTATCGTTTTGAATCATACTGCAAATATACATCCCTTAAATTAAGTTGTAATTAAAAATTTTTGTAACAAAATAAGAATATGTGCGTCAAATAATGTGACAACAATAAATCAATCAAAATAATGAAAGAAAATAAACAGCTCTTAGTATTAACACATTTAAGTCAGTTGTTAGACTTTGTAACTGGGATTGGGGGGTTTGTTGTACCACTAATTTTGTGGCTCACTAAAAAGGACGAAATAAGAAATATGGATGCGCATGGAAAAGCGATTTTAAACTTTAGAATATCAATGTTTATATACCTTTTAATCTGCATTCCGTTAATTCTACTTTTAGGATTGGGAATTATAGGTTTAATTGCTATCGGATTTTTCTATCTAATTTTCCCAATTATAAATGCTATCAGAGCAAGCAATAATGAAGCTCCAAAATATCCGTATAGTATAAAATTTATCAAATAGAGAGAAAGAGTGTTTATTTATTTGAATTTTAAAATCGTCTTCCTTAAGACGATTTTTTCTTTGGGCGTTACCAAGTTAAAAAACTTGGTCAGTCTTTACGCACTCGCTTTTTGTTCATGCTTCACAAAAGAGCTCAAACAAATACTTCAATCCTTAACGCGCGCTTATTTATGAACTATAGAATTAAGATAAGAGTTAAATAGCTTGATTAATAAAATCTTCATATTCATAAAAAAAAAGTTCAAATTGCGACATTTGATCAACGTAAAATTCATAGCAATCTCGCCAAGTGTTTTTATTATGAATGCTAAATTTACCTTCAAAAGGAACATAAATTCTTCTGATAACTTTACCAGAATCTAATTCGTAGTTTTCGTCAAAAATAACGGCTGGTACATAGTCAGTTTCTAATAAATTTTTTAGAGAAAGTAATTGGTCATATAACAATTCGTTTGCTATATCTTCAGGGTGCTCAAAGTCTAAACAAACCATCGATTTTTTTGTATCCGCAACAAATTTAAAAGCGAAACCCTTTATTTTTGTATTGTATAACAACCATTTTCTTGGAAAAGATTTCCCAAAACTTGTCCAAAATAGTTTTCGTAATTGTGTAGCTTCCTCTTTAGAGAACATTTATTAAATTATTTTCTAGTTTGTAGTAAGGATTTTTATTGTGACCAGCAGCAAACAGCAAACAGCCAACAACTATTTTCTAGCCATGAATTTTAGCTAAATTACCTCTGTTTTTCATCATTTCTGCTTCAAAAGCTAGTAATGCATTCCATTTTTTATCTACAATTTTTCTGTCTTGATATTCTCTAGCAAACTTTAAAAAAGTAGTATAGTGATTAGCTTCAGAAATCATTAAGTTATTGTAGAATTTAGATAATTCTTCATCTTCCATGTTTTCAGAAAACACTTTAAAACGTTCACAACTTCTAGCTTCAATTAATGCAGCAACTAATAAACGTTGCACCAAAGCATCGGTTCTATCTCCTGTTTTAACAAAGAATTTTTGCAATTTTATGGCGTAATCGTTCTTTTGTTCGCGTCCTAGAATCATTCCGCGTTTTACCATTAACAAATGGACCATTTTAAAATGTTGCATTTCCTCAATAGCAATATTGCTCATTTCTTTCACGAGCTCCGTTTCTTCAGAATAATTTATAATAATAGAAACGGCATTAGAAGCAGCTTTTTGTTCTAAAAAAGCATGATCTGATAATATTTGTTGTAAGTTATCTTTGGCAATTTCTGCCCAAGAAGTTTCTGTTTCAAATTGTAATCCTAACATAAAGGTTATATTATTTTTTGCAAACCAATACCAAAATAGGCAAGCGCTTTCATTTCTTTTACACTTGCAAAACGTTCATTTCCGATAATTAAAAGTCCGTTTTCTGAGGCTTCTATATGATATTGTTTGTTGCTTTCAAAGAACAAAACTAATTCATCTGTAAAAAACGTTCTAATTTTTTCTTCATTTTTTCCAGATAAATAAAAACGTTTGCTAAAATCGGTATGGTCATAGATATCAATATCTTTATAACCAGCAAAATCTAGTAGGTATTCAAAAATGCCTTCTTTGTCTAAAGTGAAAAAGGGAATGTCTTTTTTTGTATGAATATGCAACATTGTTGCTTTAATTACTTGTTTAGCAATCAGCTCACCTTCAGAGAATTGTATGTCAAAAATAGTGCAATCTCCATTAGAAAGTACATTAGAAATCTTGTTTAGCCTTCTATTTTTGAAATATCCAAAAGTGGGTAATTCTTTCATTTCTTGTTCAGAAAAAGCATCATATTTCCAATGCATTTCAGTACTAATTTTTTCTATGGAGTTTTGTCTTTTGGTTAAAACTCTATTTATTTTTTTTATTTGTTTTGGTATAATCCTCCGCAGCGCAAATGGGTGATCACTTATAGATTTGGAGTCGTCTAAACCAATTACTTCAAAATGACCTCCATTTCTGGCAAATATTTCTGCGTAATTGTTCATGTTTTCCATCACAGAATCATCTACAAA
>TARA_B110000238_G_scaffold198654_1_pt1 | contig 29162 bp, 34 predicted proteins | sample TARA_B110000238 | Tara Oceans TARA_B110000238 (sample SAMEA4397569) | marine metagenome | biome: Polar Biome; feature: [SRF] surface water layer (ENVO:00010504); material: water (ENVO:00002006), including particulate matter (ENVO:01000060) such as... | depth 5 m | reverse complement strand
TTTTCACGTAATCCACCACTGCTTGGCTGAATTCAGCATTGTTTACGTAGTGGGGTTTTTCTCTAGGTTTTACCATTTCATTCTTTCACCTCGACTATTAAAATTTTTCATTATGTATATTATACCACATGTAATTGGAAAAGTACACAACTAAATGACTATATGGTGATATTAAATTTATTTTCACTTTTGCTCATTATTTTGTGTACATTGTTGGGAAAGTATGGTATAATAGAAGAGTTCCTTGAGGGTAGGGGTATACTAGGGTAATCTCTTTACTAATGGAATGTATCTTTCTTAGACCTGAATTTAATTACGTTAGCAGTCTTAGGAGTAGAATCATCAGCATACAAACCAGTATCTTCAGTAATCCGGTCCTTCATCAATTTAGCCATTGTTTCATGATAAGCTTGCATAGCTTTCTTTGTATCTTCCAAACCAGTAAGATCTTTGTTTCCATTCATGATCATCTCTTCGATAGCATTCTGGTACTGTTCAATCAATTGCTTAGTTGGAGTACATTCAGAGACGACATGACCTGGGTTTATAATTTGAACATGTTGGCCATCACCTTGATACAACATAAAAGGTCTAAAAGCATAATATCGTATTCCTGTCATTCCAGGGCCTGACCGTTCTGCGTCAACAAGTTTCATAGTGTTTCTAACTACTAACGCTCCATCTTCTGTTTCATCACCAAAATCAAGAACTTCGGTAACAATCTCTTCTTGGTTCGTAAGCTTAAATTGTCTGAGTTCTATTGTACTCATAAATGTGGTTCCTTTATTATCCATATTGTTATTTATATATCAATTTCATGTACTGAAACTTCAAACTGCTCTTTTTTGTATATCTTCAATCTTTCGGCTGCGTGTGCCATTGCATAGTTTTTCTTTGATTTCCATGATAGGTTGTCGGCGAAGTCATAGAGTCTCGTTGGTACACCATTATCTGATTTACGTAATCCGCGTCCAATAGACTGGAGAACTTTAATTTGGGATTTAGACGGTGTAGCAAATATAATATTATGAAGGTTTCTAATATTAATGCCAGTACTAAAAGTACCAAGTGAGGCGACGATAATTCCATCTTTTTGTCCTTCCGTTATTCTACGGATTGCTTCTCTATCTGAAGTTTCTGTAGCACCACTAACAAAAAATACTTTTCTATTAGCAGCAGCATTGTTATTTATAAGCTCAAATAAAGGCTTTCCATGCTTATCAACAAATTGGAATAAAACTAAAGTATTGCCTTTTAAATCGAGTGTTAAGTTTTTAATCAGTTTGTTTCGTTTTTCGTTTCTTACAATATAATCTACTTCATCTTGATAATCACGTTTATTTTCTTTTCTTACTTCTTCTGGATATTTTAGAACAAGCATTTGAATTTTTAGTTTTGCAAGAGTATCATTGTCTTGGAGTTCTTTTGTTGTAGTAACATTGAACACTCTTCCAAACAATCCTTCTAGAACTAGTTTGTGAGTTTGTGTTCCATCTAATGTGCCGGTGGTACCAATACGATAACTTGCTTTATCACTTTTATTCATAATAGAAGTTAATGATTTAGATTTAAACCCATGAGCTTCATCACCAAACACTGCTCCAAATTGTTGAAACCAAGTACGAGGTAGCTTATAAACTGATTGCCATGTAGATATAACGATACGTTCAGTTAAAGTGTTTTTAGGTTTGCCTGAATAAATTCTATGGATTTCTTCATTAACATTAAAGAAATCGTCTTTAGCAGAATACTCTTCCATGTCAGTATATAATTGTTCTACTAATGAAGTAGTCGGTACGATGACTAATATTTTTTCGTGAGTTGATTCTAGAATATATCTTGCTAAAACATATATGATTAAAGACTTACCAGATCCTGTAGGTGATAGAGCAATTACTCTTCTTACAGCTAATGCTTTTTGAATAGCAATCTTTTGATAGTCTCTTATAGGAAACGGTAATTTCAATGAGTCGATAAACGTAGTTAAATCCTCATCACTAATTTTGTTAATTTGCAATAAGTTTTTATCTACATTTACATCATAACCACGTTTCTGTGCAAAGTTAGTAACATAAGTCAATAGACCTATAGGTAACTCTCGCGTGTGCACATTAAATAATCGAATTTTTCCATCCCACACTTTATTACGATATGCTGGCATAAACTTATAACCTGGGACGTAGAAAGAAAAGAATTCACTTAGTTCTTGTGCAATACCGCTATCACAATCAAGAAACATATTCGCTTCATCTATTTTCTTAAAATCAATTACATCACTCATGAACCACTTTCAAATTGCCTCCACTTTATCATATTACCAATAGTTTGATGACGCCATTTAATATTCTCGACGATTTCATGCAAAGTATCAACAATAGTTTTTAAGTATTGAATTTTCTCTTCTGATTTTTGGATTTCTGGATCTGCATCATAATAGTATTCCATCTCACCTTTTAATACTTTTAAACCATTAAAAGGATCTAGTTTCCACCCAGTAGCTTCGATTTCTTCCTGAGTCATTTTACCATTATAATATAGCCACTTATTTTTCAACAAGCTTTTTTGACTAAATTCTGCTCGTTTTAAATTTAACTTAGTAGTTGATAACAATTCTAAGTATTTAGCGTGTAGTGCTGGAGTTTGTCTAGAAGTTTCATCTAATGCATTACCTTCAATCTGGCAATCATTTTTCCAATTTTCTAAAATACTTTTCAAATCTAACATAATATATTTTTCACCTTATTTTTTTCTTAACTTTCTAGCCTTAGCGTACATATTTTCAGTACGATTATATACAACTTTTCTAGTAGTCTTTCTTCTTAATCTAGCTCTTTCAGCTTTGGCCATTCTTTCGGCTTTTTCAGTACCAAGTATAAGATCTTCTACTATTTCTTCTTCCATTTGAATTACTCCAAGTTTTTATAGTTGAATGCTGTTCTATACAACAACCTATCACCTTTTACTGCATTACGTTTATGATATGAGAAAAACTGATCGTTTAGTATAAGATCGCCCTTTTTCCAATGGTGATTATATATATACTTCTCTTGAAATAAATGATCGTGAAGTATTTTCATCAATGGTTTCATTTCTTCCATTGTAAACTCTTCACCCGTTTCTTTACTTCTGCATTTTCGCATAACACCGAAATGGCCAGTGTAAATTGCTTTTCCTCTATCTTTAAACCATGCAGGAATTGTTCTTCCTGGATGCTCAACGATAAGTGGTTTCCAACTTCCTCTTACAGGATTTTTTACTCTATTCTTTCTTCCTGTAGGTTCAAGGTTACCTTCAAACATAGCTAACATTTCGTGCATACCAGCATTCAATGACTCATCATCAAATTGGTAAATTGAATTGTCTTTATCAAACTCTGCCCAATATTCAAAATTTTCTGCTACTATTTTTAGATCATGTGGTAAATCTTCATATGCTTGTTTACTATTACAGAATGAAGTGACTACATCATCACCAGGTTTAACACAATAGAACGCAATTGCAGATTCAACAACATGACGCCAATGCCTCCAATTGCCATTGTTATGCCAGCCTAAATCTGATTCAGGAAACAATCCTACAAAGTTTCCATCTTTATCTTTTTCATTAGTTACTCTAGCAATTCCACCGTGTTCTTTGTGCATGAAGTAAACATCGTATCCAGCTTTTTTAGGATTATAAATGTTTCCAACTTTACCAGCACCTTCCATTAAATGAATTTCGTCTAAGTTAGCATTCGGTATATATTGTAATACATCGTCTGGTAAACCATAAGCTAATTCTTTCCAGTTATCAGTATTTTTCATATCTACATTATATACTACAGGTTTAAACTGCATTTATTCCTCCATCATCATTATAGTATTATATATTAACTTTGCTAATTCACTATGACCAAGTTCGTTTGGGTGACCATCTTTATCTGAAATTGTGTATGATATTTTTTGATTTTTTTCAAATACGTTATTACGAAAACATCTATAGAAACTTGGTATGAAAGGTCTTTCTAACTCTTCGGTTAAAAAAGTTTCATGACCACCGTTTTCATTTCTTGGATATGGATATGGTCCTTGAAGATGATAAGCTTTTTCACACACCATTTCAAAAGCTTTCATATATCTCACATTTCTTGTATCACATTCTAATCTATTAAAATAACCTAAGTTATCTAAATTTTCCATAATAACCCTTAACCCAGCGTAACCTTGATAATTCTTCTCGCCTCCCTCGTCTCTACCTCTTCTACTTCTATGTTTTTCAGTTACATGTACTCTTTCAAATTCTGTCCAACTACATATAGCTATAACGTCATCAGTTCTAAGTTTCCATAACTCATCTATCATACTACCGTATATAAAAGAATTACCCATACCTGAGATTCCACGAAGTATTAACTTTCTTCCGAGTTTTTTAGCGAGTATTTCTGGCCAGAGAGGATATTTACCATATTTTCTATTATATAAATCGCGATCCACAAAGGAATCACCCGTCACAATTAAATACATTATTAAACGTCTTTTATTTCAAATTGATCAAATGCAAAATTAATTGGCATGATTATATATTGTACATCACCAGTTGCTGCTTCGAACATAATATCTCCAAGCGATGTTGGTATTGCATTTTTATATATTATTTGTTTTATTACATTATTATGTGAATTTGTAATAGATACGGTGATATCAGCAAAACTAGGACCAGCACCATTCATTACATCCATCGGTGAAGCGTCTTGTTGATTAACAAAACTTTGCATCCAATTATAAATTTCTTTATAAGCGGCTAAGTCTTCATCCATAATAACCATCATGCTTAATTCACCAAAATCAATAGTGTCACCAGTCATTTTTAAACCCTGTGACATTCTTGGAATCGGAACTGGTACTGCATTAACAGTCATTGCTGGATGCATAATGTTTTGAGCAAAAAACTGTAGATTAGGAAAGTATTTCCTATCAATAGAAATTCTAAATCCGTTAGGTTGAAGATAATTTGTATTAGTAGTTTGAGTAGAAGATCCTACTCCTACTGTAGTTGATGTAGTTGTAATTGCCATAACACTTCCTTAATGTATATTATAACACTATTTATAACAAAAGTAAACATAAAAAAAGGAGGCCGAAGCCCCCTTTTAGTTTTATATTGCAGTTTCTTATTAAGTTAAGATATTGTCAACTCTAAAGATTCTGTAATACTGGTTAGATTTAGCAGTTGCTAGACCGGATGCAGGAGCTGCGCCAACGAATGGGTTTGAAGCCATACCGTAACGAGTCTTGAAACCAATCTTAGGCTGGAACGTATTCTCGCCAATTGCACGTACCATAGTAAGCGGAACGTATGGGCAATAGAATAGACCTGCGTCATATGGGTTTGTACCCTTATAACCAACAGTAACGTAATCAACAGAAGCATATGGGTCAATATAGACCTTTGTACGTCCGTTAAGTACACCAGCAAAAGTTGAACCAGTATCATCTACATTAAGATTTGCAGAGATAGCAGGTGTGTAATCAAGCATACCAGAAGCAGCAAGAGCTGAAGCTACGTCTGAAGAAGTGATAATGAAATTACCTTTTCCTCTACGTGTTTCTTTAGCAATGATGTTAGCTTCTCTTTCGATCTGCATGATCAAACCTTTGAACTTCTCAACAGACCATCTACCATCAGCATCTGAGCTTAGGTTGAAGATACCGTTAATGGCTGTGTTAGCCTGAAGTGCACCAGTCTTAGCTTGTGAGTTAATCGTTCTGATTACTTCACGGTTAATTTCAGCAAGAATTTCTGAAGACAAGATATTTGCCAATTCAGTTTCAGCATCCAAACCATGAATGGCTTTAAGATCCTGAGCTAATTCCAATGAATATTCAGCTTTAAGAGCTCTGGACTTTGCAGTCACAGTAGCTTTCTCAATGGTGAAACCCATCTGCTGGAATGCATCGTCTGTACCAAGTGCTTCTGCGGAATCGGTAGTCATACCAGTTCCAGTAATTGCAGTTGCTCTATCTGAATCGATAGTAAGAGCAGCAGCACCGCCACCTGTATTAGTAACGTTCAAACCAGATGCACCGGATGAACCATTACCAGCACCAGTTTGAGTACCAGCATGTGATGTATCAGCTTCGTTAAACAACGCTTCTGCAGCACCAGTTGTACCTGAGTCGTAACGTGACTTCATCGCAAAGATTAGTCCAGTTGGACCAGTCATTGGCTGAACACCAGCTACGTCATAGGCCATAAGGTTAGGCATAGAACGTCTTACTAATGAGATCAATACTGGATCCCATGTACCGATAGATGCGTTATTTGCGCCAACAGGAGCGGCTTCAGTTAAGAATCCGTTATGTTGTGCACGCTCTTCTGTAAGAGCTCTTTCTTGGTTTTCTAGAATAGCCGCAGTTACGGATCTTCTATGTGAGTCTTTAATGGCGCCCGCTGATTCTTCATTCAGTACAGGTGCCCACTTTTCTACTAGTTTATCGTATGACTGCATAATGGGAACTCCTTATTTAGCAGATTTGCGAATTGCGGATAAATACTGATCCATTAAACCGCCACCAGCAACTTCAACACCCTCATGGATATCTTCATTACTGTCGTCGATTATTGACTCAGTTGTCTTTCTTGAATTCGATTTAAAGTAAGTTTCTTTGATGGTAGCAACTTTCTTCGTGAAAGATGCTTCGTCTTCGAAGGTGACGTCGTCAGTTAAAGCCAAAAGTTTTTCGATTTGAGTATCAGCTAAACCAGATGCAGCTTCCACTACAATCTGTGCGCGTTTAAACGTTTCGATTTCTTCTGACATTGCAATTGACTTTCCAGTTTGGTCATTAAGCTTCTCTTCAAGCTCAGCAATGACTTGTGACTGTTCATCAACTAGATCGACTTTACTGTCTGGAACAGTGATGTAAGACTCAGTAAATAGATCTTTCAAACTATTCATGAAACCTTCAGCAATCTCTGTACGAAGACCAGCTTGAACTGCAAGCTTGTTTTCATCCATCCAGTTCTCAACAACATAATTAAGGTAGCTATCAACTTTGTCGACCATTGCAGAGTTTTGCTCTGTAATAGCTTCTTCGAGTTCAGTTGCATAGTTTTCTTCTAACCTATCAATTTCTTGAGTAAGTTTAGATTTTAGCGCTGCTTCAAATATAACTGCAGTTTTAGCTTTAAACTCTTCTGAAAGAGTAGCTTCAGACTCTACCAATGCGTCTAACTCACCGTTGTAGTCGTATTCAACAAGACTAGGAGTCTCATCATCTACATCAACGGATTCAGCTTTACCCATCATTTTATCGTATGATTGTTGAAGTTCAGTTTTTTTCATCTGATTCAATTTACCATACATTGCATTGATAATACCTGCTTTAGTTTTAGGCATTGCTTCCGGGGTACCACCACCACCACCAGGGCTTGTGCCCTTAGCTGGGCCGTCGTTCTCGGCTTTTTTAACAGCACTTACCGCAGCTGCTTCTGCGTTTTTCGGATCCATAGCTTCTTCCACGACTTCGCTCTCGTCAGTCTGGAGTTCTACTTCAGCATCCTGTTTAATATCTTCAGACATACTTGCGTACTCCTTTTTCTAAGATTTGAGTAACGAGAGGAAATTTTTGAACTCACGAGTTTGAACCTCATAAAGGTTTTTTCGTGGAGCTTTCAGAATTTCTGTCTCCATTTTTTCAATTTCTCTTGCTTCAATAATGCCGTTATTCCAGATCCAATCTACGCCTTCCATGATTCCATTAACAAACGCTCCGGGAGCACTTGGATCTTGTACGATGTCAACCGTATTTAGAATAAAGTCGTCTTTGACGACGTTTACACCACCTTGTTGCATGAGACTACCCATACCACGAGTTGAGACACCTAACTGAACACCACCTGAAAGAAGACCTTCGACAATCTTACCCATAGGAGTTGGCAGTATAGTTGCCTTTCCAATCACATTATTTCCCTCAAATTTGAGATCTGTAATGAGATGTGAAACTTTATCTAGATTAACAGTTGGTCCCTCAGGATGATTGAGTTCGCCTACTGCTCTTCCAGTTTTTACTTGTTCTGTAACGTATTTATTAACAGCCCTTTCCATAATTGCTTTTGGATAGACTCTTCCGTTACGGTTCTTTTTTTCAGTCTCAGCAAAAATACCTTGGATAGAATACTTCTTTCCACCGTCTTCATTTTTTTCAATGAGACATTCGAGGCCTTGAGCTTCGCTGTATTCGCTGATTAACTTCATATTATCCCTTTACCGCTTTAATAAATTCAACACCGGCTTTCTGCGCAGTCTTTAAATTCTTAAAGTCATCTAACTTATCTCCATCAATATAAAGAACAAATTTTCCTTTATCTTTATGGATCATAATTGTAGCACCCTGGATCTTGGTATCATACACATGCTCGCCAGGAGGCATTTTTTTAGCTTCTCGAAGTTGATTAAAGCTCTTCATCAGCTTCCTCTTCATCTTCTTCTTCATTTTCATCTTCTACATCATCAGTATCATCTTCGATATCATCAGTATCATTCTCTGGCTCAGCACCATTAAATACTTGATCTGCAATCTTAACTTTTTCAGCGTCCATTATACCATTGACTCTATCTGTCATCAAATCAGCAAAGATTGAATTGGCTGCATTGAAGTCTTGGTCTTTAACATTCTTAATAAAATTAACGATTTGTTCCATATCACTACCTTTTGTATTATTTATATAAATTTAGATCTCTAAAAGAGTACTAAAAGAAGAGTTTTCGTTCTTCTTCTTTTATATACTCTTTTAGTTTAATTAATTGATCAACATACGAATGATATTGATGAATCCATAATACATCTCCACTCGTCTGATAATTTGCATCTGCGATGCTTGCATTGTTTTGCAGATTCAATATAATCTTTTGCCAGGGCTTTCTAACTGAGTCCCATTCAAGATTCTTCTTGTTCTGTATCTTTTGGCTGATCGCCTTCTTCATCTTCTTCACTTGGCACTTCCTCCTCAGGTTCTACTTCGGGATCATTCTCGTCCTCATCATTACCAACAACTTCTTCGCCAGCTGCCGCTTCTTTTTCTATTTGTTTCTTCATTTCTGCGATTTCATCGTCTGTTAATTGAAGAACGTTCTTATAGACATATTCTTTAGAGAAGAAACCTTCTGCACCAATATAATTGGCAACAGCATCTAACGTTCCTACTCGTTCTTTAAAGATCTCGGCATCACGTAATTCAGTGAAATGATTGTCTCTAAGGAAATTGATATTAATATCATTCTTCCAAAATTCCCAATCTTCTAGAGTAATTATACCTTTTAGAACTAGTTGCTTTTTAAGAATTTCCAAGAATAAACCTGAAAATTTTCGACGTAATCTTTCAATAAACTTATGAAACTTTAATTCTTCACGAGTAATTTCTGTTGCTCGTCCAAGCGAGAAAGCTTGTTCTTGCTCTAGACGTGAGATGGGAACGTTTAGAGATCGATACAATTTCTTTTGAAAGTAAATAATATCATCAATTTGTCCTAGGTTCTCTCCTCCAGGAAGAGTCTCAATTTGTGTACCTCTACCACCCTCACGCCTAGGCAACCAGAAGTCCTCAAGCATTGACATATGCTTTCGGTCATCTTTTAATTGCCCTGTGTCTGCGTCATATACTAATTTATTTCTATAACGAGCCATAATATCTTTTAGATATTGTTCAGACTTACCACGAGGTAAGTTACCTACATCAATATAAAAAATTCTACGTTCAGGAGCACGAGCTAATCTATAAATAACCAAAGAATCTTCCATCATTCTTAATTGGTTAATAGGCTTCAGTGCTTTTTGGAGGTGACTATGTATTTTCTTACGTTGCTGGTCTAATATGCCAGAAGTGATATAACTAACTGAGTCATCACTTAATTTTACACCACCGGTTTGACTACCGGGTTTTTCTTGATATATGTAAAATTCATCGATTTTCTTAATAATTTGAGCGCCAGTTTTTACATCTTTTTCTTTCTTGACCTGTTTTACTTTACGGATCTTAGCTGCATCAATTGGCCGAATTTCTTGAATGCCTTCTTTGAGATTAGCTTCATCTACAACTAAGTGATGATATAATCTTCCATCAACATACCAGCGTCTAAAAATTTCATGGGCATTATCATGAAACTGAAGCATGGATGTTATGTTATCAAATTCTTCAATCATCTTCTTCTTGATACCAGACGATAATTTTTCTACGTTATCAAGATTAAGTTCGATTGGATGTTTGTTTTCGCCTGCACTAACTGCTTCATTAATGATGTCATCAATAGCAGCATCTACTTCTGGGTGTTGTGCCACACCACGATATTTGTTTATGAGTGTATGGTTATCAGCAGTTTCATCGCCGTCCATATTTAAATAAGACCCATAATGGGAACCGGCTGCAGTCGTAACGTAGCCTGCACCGTCATCATCAATTGGCGGAACTATGGAAGGTAACTTATCCTTCTTATCGTCTTTATTTCTTTTGATTTCAAATCCAAAGAAATTGAAACCTCTATTGTCTTCTGCCATTTTCACATTACCTAACTATATTTAAGTTTATACAGGAGAGCAAATTAATGCCCTCCCGTATTCTTATTTATACAGTGTTCTACGATGTAGTATTACTAGTCCAATACTGAATCTGGAATTCAACTGTAAATTCTTCGATTGTGTCATTAGCATCATATGCCAAATCAATCGCTGAAATATTAGTTGGAAAAGCTCCAGTAAAGTTATAGGTCTTAATCGTATCACCGTTTTTATTTAGCTGCTCGACAATCATATCAGCAACATACTCATTGACATTGACTAAGCCAGTGTTTTGAGTATGAGCAGAAATACCATTCATCCAACGTTCCATTGCATCTCTAACATTGAAGTCAGTATCATTAATGATAGTAACAGTCCAAGGTTCGAATGTACGATCACCAGCCATTTGTAGTTGTCTACCTCTGAAAGGTACTACAATTGGTGCAATCGTTGATGCTGGTAATTGTGCAGTTTTACACATAAAGGAAGTGAGTTCTACATCACCACCCGCATATCCAGGGAAGTTTAGTGTTGTCTTAAATAAGTTAGGACGAGCACCGCCACCTCGGATTTTCGATTTAAAATCGTCTACTCCTAAAATCGCCATTTCATATCTCCCTTTAAGCTATGTTGCCAGCAATTTCTTCAAAGTCAACACCCGTTCTGACTGCGACAAAGTTCAACGTTACAAAGTTGATGCTTCTTGCAGGCTTAACAAGGATGTTGGCAATAAATTCATTGCGATCGATTACGGCACTGGTATTATTGGTTTCATCACAGATTACTCTAAAGTCTGTAATACCTCTACGTCCTTTGATCTCTCTAAGGAATGGTTCTACGATACCAACAAATTCTGCCCTTGTGAATTCGTCGTTGAATTCGAACATAACGTTTCTTGCTGCTAAAGCGATTGCTCTTTCAATAGTTAAGAATAAACGTCTTACATTGATTCGATCAAATGCCGAAGGTCTTGCTAGTTTAGTCTTATCACCGAAGAGTAATACACCTTGTCCAGGGATATTTGCAATTGGATTCACACCAACTTTATACAAAGTATCTCTTTCTGCTTTATTAGGAGTATATGCCAATCCTGTAATACCTAAGTATTGACCACGTCTTGGACCTGCAGGAGAGAACCAAGGAGCTGCAACATAATCAGTTGCTGCCATGATACCCGCTGTAGAAGATGCGGCTGAAATACTAATGTATTTATCATTATATTTATCGTACACTTTTAACCAGTTATTATCTACAAAGAGATAAGAAGATGGTGTATATGTTGCTGCTGCTGCTACAGTATTTGTTACTGGAGTGGTTGTATCAATAACATCAGCTTTAGAAGGAGATGTTAAAACAACACAGTCTTTTCTTGTACCTTGAGCAATTGCTACAGCATTATTAACCATTGTCGTATTAGACAAACGTGTATTATTACCGGGTATAATAATTAAATCAACTTGGATATTATCCTTGTCGTTAATTGTATCATAACCAATAATGAATTTACTTAATGCTCCTGCACCAGCAAAACCTGAAGCTTTACCTGAACCTAGATCATAAGTTTTAATTGCTTCAACAGACATTCTGAAGTTATCACCAGAATCAGCTGTTGTTCCACCTAATGTGAAATCAGAATCATGCTTACCCATCCAAATATATTCAGAACGATTATTAAGTACGTCATTAATATAGTTTGAAGTTCCATCAGCAGTTTTTGCATTAGATGCTAGTGAAACATACGGGAAAGTTTCTAGTACACTATTAACTGTACCAGTGATCTTGCCGCGTCTATCAAGTACTGCAACGTGCACTTCGTCGTTTTTAGCGTTTACACCTGTTGCAAAGTTTGAAGTTCTTGGTGCTCCATCGAAATTATTTTCTAAAGACCAGCCTGCAAATACTGCATTATTACCGGTAGAGTCTGCAGGACAAATTTGTATTTGTAATGTATTACCTAAGTCTCCTGGGTATTTCGCCAGGAAGTTTCTGCCACTCGCAACCTGAGATGCTTCAACTAAATCCCAATGATCATTAGTTTTAACAACGTGTTCAACAGCACTATCTGCACCACCTGAAAACGAGTTTGCGCCAGCTGAGTCTATGACTCTGATTACACGAAGGTCTGACGTATACTTTAAAAAGTATGAAGCTTCGTGAAAGTTTCTTGAAGTATTATCTTGCGGAGCACCAAATGTTTCTACTAACGAAGTCTCATTATAGATTTTCGTTGGTTGTAAAACAGGGCCCCATTCGAAGTTGCCAACAATAGCGCCAGTTGAACTCGAAACTGAAGGGACTACCCCAGATAAGTCGATTTCTCTAACAACAATTGATGGAGATTCTGAAAATGCCATTTTCTATTCCTCTCAGTTTAATTTATGAGCTAACATAATACGCTTAATTATCTTTTCACCTGTAACTATTTATAATAAATAGGCTCTTTAGAAATCATGCGTGTCTTCTACTGCCCAGCTTCGCCCTGCTAATTGATCTTCAGTTAACGTTGGAATATCATCTACAGCATTGGAAATATACCCAAACCCTGGTAGATCATCATCAATCTCTTTCATCCTTTGTTTAAACATCATATCTTTAATATTAATGTCTGTCATATCTCCAAAGAATTGAGTAGATATAAAATATCCGAACATAACTAAGTTCATCATTAAATCGTCGTGGTTTCCGTCTTGTGCTTCATACGAGACACCTTTAGAAACAAATGTAGATATTTCTAATATAGTATTTTCGTCTTTAATATCTATCTTATTATTTTCTAATAAATCTTTAATTCCAGAACAACCAAGTCTTTTAGTTTTCCTAGTCATTTCAATTCCTAAAGAATCGGCTTTAACCATAGACGAAACATGCATATTCTCATATTCTAAATCGTGATATAATCCATGAGTAACTAAAGATCCTTGGTCATTTGACTCAACAATCATATAAGCTTCATTGTACAATTTCCCATATTTATAAATAATATTTGGGAAGAGCAATGGAGAGATAGTGTTGTTGCGATACACAGCTACTTGTTCAAATGGACGTACGCTAATATCGATTAAATTAAATGTAGAATAATCCTGACCTCTTCCCCTCGCTACATCTACAGTACCAATATATTGATGACCAGCTTTAGGCTCTTCATATATTATTAGATCTCCACCTTCTAATACAGATTTGTGCGGAATAGCTCTAAGTCTTAATAACGTTTCAGCATTGATAAGAGTATTACCCGTTCCGAAGAACGTATTTCCAAACTCTTGATCGAATTGCAATTGAGACGTATTGGAAATAGTTTCATCTTTCCATTTTTCATCACGGCCCGGAACATCATTCCAATCAACTCTAAAAGACGAATATTCATTTGTTTTTTGAACTGCACCTTCCCATATTTTATGGAATTGATTACCAATACCATTTGCAGTAGAAGTAATAATAACTTTTGTATCTTTACCAGCCGATACAACTGGATAAGTTGATGTATAAAACTCAGTAGCTCTTTCTACAAAAGCAAACTCGTCTAAGTAAAGAAGATTGACTGAAAGGCCACGAATTGAAGAACCAGTAGTAGCACTAGCGATAATCCTAGAATTATTACTAAACTCAATAGAACCTTTGTTAAGCCTTTTTGCACCAGCTTGTAAAAAGAATGGAATGTTTTCCAGCATGAGCGTGATACGAGATAACATTTCCCTAGCTGTCGCCCCTTTATTTGCCAAAACCGCAACTGTTTTTTCTGGTGTAAAGAGGGTGTACCATAATAGATAGGCACATGCTGATATTGATTTTCCGCTCTGGCGGCATGCCAGAACAATGCTAAAGCGATTGTCATTAAAATGTTTAAACATATCTATTTGATAAGGGTATAAGTCGAACTTAACTAAACCTTCATCGAGTGATATGACCTTTATATATTTTGTAGCGAAATATTGAGGGTCTTTTGAACACCTCATATATTCTTCTACTAGTTCAGATGTCCATTCTTGATCAACACCGTCCCGCTTAACATTAGGATTTCCTAGGTAACTGTGGGGGTGTGACATCAATAATACTCTCTTTCGCGTCTTGTTTTAATAATTTCTGTAGATCAGCAGTAGTAATCATAAGATTATTGTTTGTTGTATTATTAGTAATATTCCTAGGATCGTCGTCCTTTATTACTTTTAATTTTCTATTTAAATCCATTAATTTATCATTAACATCAGAAACTTGTTTTAACATTCCAGCAAGAACTTCAATAGCTCTAGGGTGTTCAGTTTCTTCTGCAATTCTAATTGCTAAATTTAGACTTTCTTTTCCTCGTTCGATTAGATCATAATAGGTAGTCCTAGAATACTCATAGTCACCTTTTACATTATCAGAATCACTCAATTGATATTCTCCTAAATTGCCGCAGCATCCGAATCTGATGCTAATATTATAGTTTCATTAAAGCCAAAGTCGCTATCAGGAGATACGCCACTTGGAGTAGGTGTTATCGTTATTGTTTCTAATGGTGTAGTAGTTGTTGTAGTAGTTATTTTAGTTCCACCATTTGAATCAACTGAAGTTGAAGCACCGAGTATTGCAATTGGTGCGATTGCTTTACGAACAATACCGCCTTCGTTAATTGGTCCGTAAAAGTTAGCATGCATATCAAAAGAAAGAGTATAAATTATAGTTCTTCTACTTGATACATCACCCTCATAATCATCGTTCATACTCACACCAGTTAAAATAATTGGAACATCTTCTGATATATTGTATGAAGATCCAAATGGTTTAACTGTTAAAGTATATTGCGGATTAAAATAAGGTAATATTTGCTCTACAATTTGTAAAGCATCGTCTTGATTTTTAGCATAAACGTTCAAATCATAGTTCATAATATATGGAACTGACTGTCTGAACTTTTGTCTTTTAGAATTTGTTGATCCAGGCCGGTTTTCAAAATTACCTTTAGGCAATTGTCTTTGTGTATCATAACTAATGCCGGTTATTTCAAACGACATTCTTGGTAGTTTTATTGATAAGTGTGTTTCACCATCATTAGGTACAGTTTTAATTCTTTCTAAAAACTTTTGTCTTGGTGCATATGACAATGGAACTTTAATTTGATTCACTACTTTGCCAGTAGAATCTTTTCTTAAAACATAAATGTCATTAAAGACTTTACCGAAGGTTGATACACCTTTACGTGTTCTTTCGTGATAAAAATAATTGCCGAACATTATCCGCCCCTATATATTTTTTGTAATACAGTTTCGAATGCTTCAACTTTTGCTAACCTATCAGGCCAAAGAATATAATCTTTCTCAGGATTTGCTTTTAGATTATTCAATAGAGGAACAATAGCATTATACAATTTATCTAATTGCTGTTTACTAATTTCACTAGAAACTTTAATTTCTTTAGTTACTTCAAGCTCATCTTCGTTTACTGCCGTAAAACCAAAATCAAAATCATCACTCATTATTCAGGATCTCCAAATGGGTTATTTTCTGAGAAGTCCAAGAATCCTGACATATCTGTATCGAAATCTGCATTGTCTTCTGTATCTGTTTGATTCATTAATTCTGTGACCGACTTCAACGTTGATGCAGCAAAAGAATTTGCTCCTGTTATATCTAGGCCAGTTACAAAAGTGTGGAATTTACCATCATCAGCTCCAACATGAGCGACATAAACTTGAGCATCTGAATCTAATTGTTTTACTACTTCGCCAGTTATCTTTACTCCACTTGCAAAAGTCTGAGTAATTGTTTCGCCTCTTTCAAATTCAACATCAGTTGGACCACCAATAATAAGAGTAGGAGCTGCAGTATATCCTGATCCTCCACTTGATATTGTAAGTGCTGATATTTTACCACCTGAAAGTGTAGTACCAATAATTGCAGTTACACCACCTACACCAGGAGCAGATACAGTCACACTTGGTGCTGTTCCACGATAACCATCACCTGAATCTAAAATACTTATCTCAGATAAAACTCCACCGGATAACAATGCGGATGCTGTTGCTCGTGTTGGTTTAGTATAACCAAGCACGTATTGATATGTGTTAGTAACCTCGATATCATCGACTTCTCCTAAGCCAGTTGCTAATTGCTCACCTGAATATTCAAATAAGTTACATCTCATTTTGAACGTAGGTAAATTTGATAGTTGATAGAATGGTTGTTCTTTTTCTACGTGGCCTATTTCAAATAAATGATTAGTTAACGGAAGGTAAATTAAATCACCTTCTTGTGGACGTTCAGAAGTTATTTGATTATCATACTGAACTACGGTATTTCCAAATCTTTTTCTTGCTACAACAAATGTAGCTTCGTCTCTCATTTCGACACCAAACTTAGTAAAGATATCTCCTTCACCTTCGAATCCGTCTATGCCATCAATATACATTTCAATTTTGTATGCATTACTAAATTTAGAAGGAATATCTTCATTAAAAATTGTATCAACGTTTACTAAAGTTCTAGGTATGTAATACACATCTTGGCCATACATCTTCAAAGACTCAATAATAATATCTTCGTAAAGTCTCTGTTCCGACGTGACTTTGTCACTAAAGTATGCGTTAGTAGCCATTAAATTATCCTATAAAAAAGTCAGCTGGTAGCTCATGTTCTAATCTTATTTTTTCCATAAGCTTTTCTAATTCAGCAGTAGCATCGTCGTATAATGCTCTACCATTTAGTGATACACCACCTGGGAGTTGCATTCCTTCAAACTTAATTAAATTGGCTCCCCATTGTTGTTTTATTAACTGTGATAAATAGTCTTTTAACCACATATCATTATATACTGATGTGTGTGTGTTAGGATCGTTAATCTGATAAACTTCTGCTATAATATATTCCCCAGCTCTTATGTCTTGATCTTCAAAATCACCAAACACATTTAAACGATTTTGATGTCTTGAAAAATTAATCTGTGGAGTACCATTTAAAGTAGAATCCAAAAGCGAAAGATATTGTTGCATCTGTGTATAATAACCTAAATCACCTGCAAAGTTCTGCAAATCTGATATGTCATTCAACATCATTTGATACTTAATGCCAAACATATTTGAACTGGAACTTGTCGATTCTGAGAAAGGCAATATTCGAGAGACATATATAATGTTAGATGATATAGGAATATACTTATTAGTAACATCAGTAGAAGTAACTAAATGCTTAAGATAAGTTTTGATTGTTGCGTCAGAATGGAATTCTTGATATACTTGAAGAGCTTCATCGATACGGTCTTCAAGTTGATCTGCATCGACGTTTATTTCGAGTACAGGTGCACCAAGTTTTCTGAGGCAATAATCAAGTAAAGTGCTGCGAGAATTAGGATTTGCCATATTTTTTCCTGTACATTTGCCGAGTTTTATGGTATAATAAACTATGTTATTGAATCTATTTATATAAAAACTAAAGTGGAGAATGAATTTGAATGAAGAGAAAGTTGTATTTACTAATGGGTGTTTTGATATAATCCACCCTGGTCACATACAATACTTAAAAGAGTCTAGATCTCATGGTACTAAATTAATAGTAGGTCTAAATTCTGATACAAGTATGGAAAGAATTAAAAGAAAATCATTTCACAAACAAGATGAAAGAAAGTTAGTTCTTGAAGCTATACGATATGTTGATGAAGTTATCATCTTTGATGAAGATACTCCATTAGAATTAATTAAAAAAGTTAAGCCATATATGATTACCAAAGGCGGCGATTATGAACCTGAATACGTAGTTGGTCGTGGTTTAGCATTAATCAAAATATTTGACACTGTCCCTGGTGAATCATCTACTAAAATATTGGAGTGGTTAAATGACAAGACTTAAAGGTTTTGTAGAGAAAGGCTGGGGTCATGAATTGATCTTTGCTACAAATGATAAATATTGTGGTAAACTATTATCATTTAAAGCTGGATCAAAGTTCTCTATGCATTTTCATAAAGAAAAGATGGAAACTTGGTTATGTTTAAATGGTGAATTTCTTGTAACTAAGATATCAACTGAAAACGCTGAAATAGTTAAAACTGCAATGAAAGAAGGCGATGTTTATCATAACGATCCATGTGAACCACATCAAGTTTCTTGTATTAAAGCAGGAATTTTAGTGGAAGTTTCAACTCCAGATTCAGTAGAGGATAATTATAGAATAATGAAAGGTGATAGTCAGAAATGATTTATTGGGGAATGTCAGGTGGTCATGACGCAACAGTATCAATTTTTCATGATAATCTATTGATTGATTCTTTTAGATATAATAATATAAAAGATATAGAAAAAGCTAAAAGAATCGCTAGACCTCAAAAAGTTGTTTGGTTTGAGAATCCTTATTTAAAGAGTTTAAGACAAATGTTTGCTGGCCAACCGAATTTTATTAGCAGAAATAATGTTAGTAAAATATTAAAAGATTTAGATATTAAGTGCCCATGGACTTATGTATCTCATCATGGTTCGCACGCTGCAGCATTTTATCAAACAGATTTTCGTGAAGCTTTAATATTTGTAATGGATTCTATTGGTGAATATAATTGTACTTCTGTTTGGCAAGGAAACTCTAAAGCTTTATATATGGGACATAGAGAAAACAAACTTAAACTTTTAGGCAAACAAAATTACCCAGATAGTTTAGGTTTGTTTTATAGTGCAATGGTAAAAGCTGCTGGATTAACTCCGAATCAAGATGAAAGTATATTTGAATCAATTGTGCATGAAAGTAATTTCAATCGGTATTTGTATAGAGATATTTGGGAAATGATTATCCCTCATATGTGGCGCCCAATATTTAATCAAAATTTCCATAGAGGTGTTGGATCTAAATTTTCTAATTACAACCAACAAGAAATAGCAGCAACCACTCAACGTGTATTTGAAGAACTTGTTTTAAAAATGTGCAACTATTGGATTAATAAAACTGGTATTAATAATATTATTTTATCAGGTGGTTGCGCATTTAATAGAGGAATACGTCCAAAGATTAAAGCTATATCTTCTAATCTCTGGATTCCAGAAAATCCAGGTGACAGTGGTTCATCAATTGGTTGTGTATTGAAACACCTCAAAACCAAAATAAAAGAGAAGTAGCCAAATGCAACCTTTAATTGTGAAGAACAGGACGGCTGTCCATCCAAGCTTCTTCAACAGGCCATAAACATTCATCAATATATTTCCTTACTTGTTCCTTTTCTATTCCCAAAGATTCCATCACTCTTGCAGTATGAGGATTTTTTCTTTGATTGTAAACATACCACGACTGATGAGATCTATAATATTCATCAGGAGACCAATTATTCGCGGTTGAATCAATGTGCATTTGTAAATTTTTAATAGCAAGAGCCAAAAGTGTATCTAACTCTTCTGAATCTTCTCTAATATTTCCAGCAGCAATCATAAAAGGACTAAATATATTTTTAGCCCATTCAGGTAATTCTCTTTGCTTTTTTGGAATAAAGTCCTTTACATTCTCACCAAAACGTGTTATAATAGAACTATTATGGTCACAAGGAGAGAAGTCATGGAATGCACCAGTAACTTTTCTTGGTCCTGAAATAATATCAAACCCGTAAATAGGAGACCCATCACTATAATGTGGATAAACTACTAGATGAAGCATCCAAAGTTTTTTCTTATCTCGTACATCGATAATGTCTAAATCAGCTCTTCTAAATGCTCTACATGGCCCATAAGATATTGCAGGCCACGGAAAATCATGAGTTTCTTTTAGATCAGTTGTTTTCTCCAGAATGCTCTGTAGGTCTTGGCTTGCTTGGATAAGTTTCTGGAATAACATAATCAGTAAGTTCCTTAAATAAATCGATTGCATATTGAAAAACGATCCTACATTCAGGTTCCATATCATCATCTAGTAAGGATCTTATAGTATTTATATATCCAGATTTTCCATCAAACTTGTAATAATAACCATCAGTATGTTGTGATTTTCCTTCAGCATTACAAGCAGGAATCTTTTTAGATATCATTTGACCGCCATACATATCACCAAAGTGACGAACATATAAATGTGCAATAACTTGTTCTTTAGTTAAGTTTTCGCAATATTTCATATATCTCTTAGTTGATGGCATCATTTTTATTGGATAATAATATCCAAGTCTATCTGCATCTAATGCAAACATTCGTCCCATTCCTTTCAAATTTTTGATATAGAATGGAAACTTAATAGCTCTATTTTCAAGAGCAGAATATATCTGAAATTGATTGTAAAGATATAAACCATACAGAACAGGATCCATATTGCCACTCATTAATTTCGTTGCAAATTCAGACTCTTCTGCTTTAGTGTGTATATCTTGTAGTAGTTCACGTAGTGCCATAAATAACCTCATGGAGTAAAAATAAATGATTCATGTCATAGGCGACATTATAATTGATGAATATTGGTATGGTTCATCAACCCGGCTGTCACCGGAAGCACCCATACCTATTGTAAACTTAAAGTCTAAAAAAATATCATTAGGTGGTGCTGGTAATACTTATATGAATATTAAATCGGCTACTAATGATGTTTCTTTGTATGGTTATACTTCTGACATCCATAACTATATATTAGACAAAATAAACCCACATGGGAATATAGTTAATACTAACATTATCCCTCATAAAGTTAGAGTGATGTGTGATAATTTTATTACATCAAGAATTGATCACGAAGTGTTTATTGAAGATATTGAAGTAGAAGGCGATTTTCAAATCAATAATCCATATGATGTAGTTGTCTTATCTGATTATAATAAAGGAACAATTAAGTATCCACAAAATATTATTGAAAAAAGTAAGAGATGTATTGTAGATCCTAAGAAACCTTTAAATCAATATAAAGGTGCATATATTCTTAAACCAAATCGAAAAGAATTTGAAGAATGGATTCGTCGCGATAATCTAGATCCTAAGAATCTTTTAACTGAAGCAAGACGAGTTAGAGACGATTTAGATATTGAACATTTTATGGTCACGTTAGGAAGTGAAGGAGTTCTATATGTAGGTGATACTATTGAGCATTATCCTGCTACTGAAGAAAAAGTTTTTGACGTAACAGGTGCAGGTGATACGTTTACAGCAACACTTGCAATATGTTGTTCAATGGATTATCCCATATATAAAGGTGTGATGGTTGCAAACATAATGTCTGGTGAAGCTGTTAAGACAATAGGAACTTACATGATTGATACTAACAAATTAGCTAAAGTAATGGAGGAAGTGGTTTGAAGATTTTAATAACAGGTAGTAATGGTTTCATTGGTAAAAATATGATTAACTATTTTAAAAAATTAGGACATGATGTTATTGGTATGGATTGGCCATTTAATTGGGCTTTACCATGGGATTCAATAGACCATGTAATCCACTGTGGCGCAATATCTTCAACTACTGAAAGAAATGCTGATAAGCTATATGATCGTAACTATAAGTTTACTATTGAATTAGTTGCGAGGTGTGCAAAGAATAAAATCCCAATTCAATATTCTTCTTCTGCAAGCGTATATGGATTTGGTAAATCTCCTGAAGATTTTAAAGAAGGTAGTAATAATAAATCACCTATGAATGGATATGCTTGGTCAAAGTTTTATTTAGACAAATATATGACACATCTTTACGCTGAGTTTGGTACTAAAATTCAAGGGTTTAGATACTTTAATGTGTATGGTCCTATGGAAGAACATAAAGGTGACCAAGCTTCTCCTGTTACAAAATTTTATGACCAAGCTATAAATCAGAAATATATAAAACTTTTTAAAAATTCAGATAGATATGTTCGTGATTTTATACACGTAGAAGATATATGTAAGGTTCATGAAAAAATGATTGGTAAACCTTCAGGCATATATAATGTAGGAACAGGAATAACAACTAGCTTTGAAACTATAGCATTAGCAATTGCCGATAAACTCGGTGAAGTTGAAATTGATTATGTAGTTATGCCCGAAGAATTGAAAGGACAGTATCAAGATTATACATGTTCACATACAGGTAAATTACAAAATTTAATTGATATGTCATTTAAAAAAGTAGAGGATTATATAAATTATGAGTTATAATATGTGGGATCCGACTCCACCACAAGTGAGTCAAACATCAGAAGGTCCAGACTTTGAACTTAATAGACAAGCACTTAATGCAAAATATACTAGACCACTAGTTGCATTTGATAGAGATGGTGTATTATTTGAAACAGATGGTAGTCCTATCTTATCTGTTGCTGATGCTAAACCAATTAAATCTGCGTTTCAAGCAATTACTAAATTGAGACATAGAGGGTTTAAGATTGCGATGATTTCTGATCAACCCGGGATATCACAAGGTTTAGTTACTCGTGAACAGGTTGAAGCTGTAAACCAACACGCTTTAGAATTACTTGGACAATTTAACTGCCCAAGTATTGATGGTATTTTATATAATGAATCAAACAATAAGCAAGATTATTTTGCAAAGCCTAAGACTGGAATGTTTAAGCGATTAAGAGATGAATTCGGCGTTCCCTACAAGAATGGGTACTATATAGGAGATCAGATTGTTGATGCTAAAATGGCCATGAAAGCTGGATTAGTCCCCGTTCTGGTTCGTACTGGACTTTTGTCTCAGGAAGAACACAAACTGAACAGCTTTGCAAATAGAGCATTAAAAAACCGAACAATAATATGTGATACATTTTTAGAGTTCGCCGACACATTGTTTTAACGCCAGTTAGGACCTCTTACCCATCCAACTAAAGCTTTTCTTGTACCTTTAGTTACAGGTGTCACAGAATGTGGCATCATAGAAGGAAACATTAACATTTCGTCTTTCAAGAGTTTATGACCGTCCTGATGGAAAGCTGTAACATCTAGTTCTCCACCTTCAAAATCATCAGGATCGTTTAATAGAATACTAAAAGATAATTTTCTATTATCTTGAAATGCTTGGCCAACCATAGGAGCATCACTATGTGTTATATAATGACCTCCTTCTTCATACACTGAATATTGTAAAGTTTCAATACAGTTAATATCAAAAGACCATTTTTCAGAATTCATTCCTTGAACTATATTAGCAATGTTCCAATAAAGCGGGGCAGTTGTTTCGTTAGATTCAATCCACATAATATCCGTTTTACGAGTTTCTGCAGAACTGGCTTCTTCATCGGTTGGTTGTCTTGTCTCAGCTGATGTTAATTCATGAGTAGAAATATATTCATTAAGAACTTTTTTCGCTTCATCACTTAACACATTATTTCCAACCATAATCATTTCTTGATCAGGTTGTGGATTTTGTAATAATAATGACATTAGTTTGGTACCTTTAACAGTTTTTCGATTTCAGGGAAATAACAATATTCGATATCACATCGCTTAAGTGTATCTATTGCATCAAAGATTGTTTCAACTAATGGATCTCCACCAAGATTAAAACTCGTATTAAATAGAATTGGAACACCTTTTCTATTCTTAAATGCCTTAATCAAATTATAGTAGTGTTTATTTTCTTCTTCACTTACTGTTTGAATACGACATGTTTCATCTACGTGAATAATGCTAGGAATCTTGTCTTCAACTCCAGGTTGGCAATTTACTGCGTACATCATGTGAGGTGATTTTTGCATACCACGAAGATCGAACCACTCATGGGCTTCTTCTTCAAGAACTGTTCCAGCAAAAGGCCGGAAATATTCACGATTCTTCACACTATTCACGTAATCTTTACCGTCAGGAAATGTAGGATCAAATAATATTGATCTATTTCCTAATGCCCTAGGTCCATTCTCAGAACGTCCTTGGTACATAGTAACGATATTCTTATCGACTAAAAGATCTACTACATCTTCATGAGTAGCATCTCTTAAAGTCATATTGTCTTCCATTAAAGCATAAACATCATCTTCATTCCATTCGTATTTTGGACCAAGATATAATGTCGCGCCATAATCTCTAATTTCGTCGTCATTTGTCATCATATAGTGATGATATAATGCGCCTCCAATAGCAGTACCAGCATCGTTAGAAATAGGTTCTACATAGACTGTAATACCTTCGTCTTTTAATGCGTCTAAATATTCGTAGTTTGCTACACAATTTAAACCAAATCCACCTGTAACAATTACATTAGTATTTCCAGTTATATCAACAGCTTTACGAATAACTTTAATTAATTCTGCTTGAGTTTCTTTTTGACATTTATATGCAATATCTCGAGCTAACGTTAACTTAGTAATATCACCATCAGCAGCTTTATAATCAGCTTCAGTTACACCAAACATATCATAAAATTTTGTATTTAAGAATGCACCATTAGGTGTATTAGGCATAAACAGATTTCTATTAAAGGAACCTGGGCATGGAGCATGCTCATCAAAGAAAGGAGGGATTGATGGATTTTCTACGCCGTATGGAAATAATCCCATAGTTTTACCAGCTTCAATTGGTTGCCATTGTAAGAAAGTCGTAATAGCTTCATAGACTTTAGTAATACCGGCTCTATCATCTGTCATGAGTTCGACTAAATTACCCGGCTCTCCTAAAAATTCTGCATCAACTTCTTTTTCATAATGAGGCATAATCGTCTGAGAAGTACCCATATGCTTATATCTAGTTTTAAATATAGCAGGATATGATGCTTCAAAAATAGATTCATATTCCCAGATGCCAACATTTTGATTAGTAACATGATCATTATACGACATAACAGATCCTGCACCATCTGCAACTACTACAGCTGCTGTTTCAAACGGAGATCTATAAAAGGCTGCAGCAGCATGCATTTTATGATGCCATTGACTAATTTCAATAACCTGAGGATGTTCTTCAGTAGCACACATTCTATCTTCAATAAGGCCAACTTTACGAGCTAGACCGTGGTAAACATCTTCACCACTAAATTCAAGCTTGCCACCTACATCTAAACCTTGGGTATGAACTAACACTAAATAATCAAGTTTTTTAGTATATTCTAAGATTTTTAGCATTGCTGCTAAAGGAGCACCATCGTATTTTCTACGACTTAATCTTTCTTCTTCAATAGAGAAAACAATTTCTCCATTTTTTAAAAGACAAACTGCTCCGTTATGACCTCGAGAAATACCCGCAATCCATAAATCGCTCATTAACTAGTTCTCCCATTCGCACTTGCAATCTTTTTATCGATTTCTTTAATAATCTCAGAAATAGCTTTATCATCTAATTTCATAATGCCATCGTTATGTCTTTGAAGTTCATCTTCCATTGATATACGAATAGGATCATATTTGCGTCTATCAGGAGCAACATCTAATACTTGAAATCTATCATTGTCTTCATAACTTACATTTTCAGGATAAGTTGCACCAACACAAACAACAGCAGGAGTTTTTAAAGCATAAGCCATGTGTTGACCTACACTATCACATCCTAAGAATAAATCAGCATTAGCTATAATAGAAGCCCACAATCTAAGAGGAGCACCTTCAGGTTGAGCTACTTTATCTGGACAACCCATTGCTTGGAAATCGGCCGGAAATTCTGACATAACAATTACGCCATATTTTGATTGTAACTTTTTAACGATTTTAATAACATCGTCTGGATGAAAGCTTCGACCACCTGAATCAACTAACTGCTCTCCAATTGGTTGAGTACTTCTTCCATAAGGTTGAAATACAACGACTCTTTGCTTTGCAGTCTTTTCTCGTACTTCTTTTACAATATTAAGACCTTCAGCAACTTCTGGAGAACCTAATACTATTCTAGGAGCATCTAATTTAATAGCCCCATCTTTACGATTAGACATTTCAATATCAAATGCTTGACTTAAATTAGCTTTTTGGTTGTAGTATTCCCACACTCTATATGGCTCTAATGTAACACAATTTCTTTCTTTTACTTTGTCTTTAAAAAGACCTTTGTGCCAATTGTCATAGCATCTGCTATGTAGAGTAGGATGCCCTGCAAACATTTCCATGCCACCTTCACAGACAATAATGAAATCATCGTTAGGGTTTTCTTTTTCATATGCTTCAAAGGCAGGGACGGAGCTAAGTACTCTACCAGCTCCGCCATTGACGAAAAACGCCGTGTTTCTTTTTTCCACTTTATCACCTCACGTGTAAATTCTAAATTAATAATAAAACATGTACTCTTTTTGTTTTACTGATATTATATATAGTAAATCTTAATTGGCTGATCCGGCTGAATCTGCCCATATTTCCATTCCTGGAAAAGGAGTTGGAACATGCATATATGCTTGTTGTCCTTTTGCTTTCATTCTTGCGACAATTGAACCAGTATCAGAATCCCAAGTGTTCCATGCTGCTTGGCTATCTGCACTCATATCTGCCCAAGCGTCAGATGCTTTAGTTTCAGTATAGATTGCTCTAGATTGCTCATTTACTGTATTGACACCGTTCCATGTCATAAAAGGTTTAAACCAAGGGAATGGTTTTTTGAATTCATCTGCTGCTACATCATATCGTATATTATTTCTTTCATATGTATGATCAGGTGCAGTTGGATTAGGTCTTTTATAAACTTGGCCATTAGGTAAAGTTGTTGCTATATGTGGAAATACATCAGAATCTGAAATATCAGAATCTCTATTTCCATAGAATATTGTAGCAATTAATGCATCACCACTGTCTTCACAATCTAACATAGTTGTGTTTTCTTGAGAACCCATATTGTCAGTTAGATCTTCATATTCTTCCCATGACTCAATAGGTACTGCTGCATTAACTTGCCCACCGGCACCAACTTCTATACTAAGATATCTTGGACCTTTATATGTCCAAGTTGCTAATTCACCAGTTCCTCTTTGTTCAGTATATCCTCGAGGGATTAGATACTTAAACGTTTTTACTATTTTTTCCATCAATCTACTCCCAGTTGACTCTTACGGCACCAAAGGCACCTTGTTCTCCACAACAACATGGTCCAGCCATAGTTGCGGCTGATAATCCACCTTCACCCGGAAGTTTCGCAAACCAACTTCCGCCTATTGTACTATGAGCGGCTCTTGATGAACTTCCATCATGGATTTGCATGAAACATTGACAGTAGTAGTTTAATCCTCTATGATTTATACCACCTTTTAAGCCTCTTCCCCACATAGATAATCCACCGGGAAATGCTAATCCAGTTTTAATTCCACAGAAGTTAGCTGCAGTAAATGTCCCTCCACAACAACCAGTTTGAGTCAATGAGTAATTGCCTCTCTGACCAGTATTTGTTCCAAAGTATCGGCCTCTTCTAAAGTAATCTGAATCAGAATCTTCTAGAATTCTACCAACAATGTCACACATAAACATATATTCGTTATGTCTATATTGACTAAAGAACCAACAACATGTTACTCCTGGGTTACCACCTTCAGCACAAAAGTTTGTAAGATTAGGACCTAAGACCCAGGTTTTACCACCCTTTGAACCAGTAGTTAGATTTCCACCGTTTATATTATTGCAACAGTGGCAATTTAACATATTACAGAAAGTATAACACGTTCCTGGAGTTACTTTGATTGTTTTATATGCATATGCACCTGATCCACCCGGAATACCTTGTTGACAACAGAATGCTGCAGCTCCATTACCGCCGCCACCCCAAATTTCGAATGTAGCTTTAGTTGTTCCAGCTGGAACTTTCCAGTGCAACGCACCAGCTCCTAGGTTTTGCCTTACTTGCTCTTGGCCGGTAGCCCACCCTTCAACTCCAGGTTTCCAGAATAAACTCTGACCCTTGAATTGACCTGTAGCCATATCCGTCACTGGCAATATAGTTGATAATTTTTTAGCCATTTAATTTATACCCTTACCTGTATTTTATGTTCATATAACCGTTTGGTATGAAAGATCCACAACAACATGGAGCTCCACAAACCACTGCCGGCATTCCACCGTATCCTGCAGATCGCATGCCTTGGTGGCAATTTGTTGCATCCATTCCCATGTGGCAATGTAACCATTCGGTACTGTTCCAGCCGCCACAAGTTCTTGAAGCATTAACCCAAGGGATGTTTAACCAAGCTGGTCCAGAAGTTCTTTCCTGATCCAAATTTCCCCAAGTCCAATGATGGTCTCCACATATCCATTCTGAGCATCCATTATGACAATTCATACTAGTATACCCTTCTTCACCATAGCCGTGGCCTCTAGCTGCTTCACTATAATCTTTTAATTGACATTCAGCTGAAGCAGTACAGTTATCGGAGAGAGTTTGTCTGTCTGCTATTGTTGGCAAATGTCTTTCAAATTGATTGGCATATGCACTTCCACCTTTAATATTGTTGCCGTCACCATATCGCTTTTCAGCACTCCACGGTCTACGACCATGCCCACCACGCCAAGTATGATTGCCCATGTTTTGGTTAGCTGCTGGCTCAATATAATTATAAAACCCTTGACCACAACTAGCTTTTACTTGGAAGTGCATTCTATAGCTAGCAGGTAATTCTGCTCTTGGAATATTCTTATTTTGACAAATACAAGCGTTATGCTGTCCATAATTATTATAACAACAATAATTATAATAACATCTTGGTTGAGAACACTTCCCGCCTGAGTTACAAGCTTCACAACATGTTGACATTTCTCTTATTAATGAGTAACATCCATTACATCCAGCAGATGCCGGATAACAACATCCACCGTGAGCAACCACATAACAATATGTTTCGCCTCTATTTAATT
>TARA_B110000238_G_scaffold201092_1_pt1 | contig 29464 bp, 29 predicted proteins | sample TARA_B110000238 | Tara Oceans TARA_B110000238 (sample SAMEA4397569) | marine metagenome | biome: Polar Biome; feature: [SRF] surface water layer (ENVO:00010504); material: water (ENVO:00002006), including particulate matter (ENVO:01000060) such as... | depth 5 m | reverse complement strand
ATTTCTTCTTCAACTTCTTGTTCTAAATCTAAAACAATTTCTTCTTCCACTTCTTGCCCTAAATCTAAAATAATTTTTTCTTCAACTAATACATTATTATCAGCTAATGGGGTGTTTAAATTTAAACTACTATTTTGATTCGAATCAGTAAAACCTCTGTCATCATCATCAAGGTATAATGTTTGTTGTGTATTAGAATTCTTATTTATTCTATCACTAGATGAGCTATTAAAATCATTAGAATCTAAACTAAATGTTTTAGGCTCATTAACTGTTTTTGTTTCAAAGCCAGTAGCTATTACTGTAACGTTAACAGCACTACCTAAATCCGGGTCAATACCAATACCTTCAATAATATTAACATCTCTTCCAGCGGCTTGCTGAATTTTATTTTTAATTTTACCTAATTCTGACATTTTAATTTCATCATCTCCTGATCCAGTAACTATTCTTAAAAGAACTTGCTGTGCTCCTACAATTTCATTATCATTTAATAAAGGAGAATCAAGAGCTTCGGATACTGCATCAATAGCTCTATTCTCTCCAGTAGCTTGAGCTTGACCCATAACTGCTGTACCACTATTTTCTAATACTTTTCTAGCATCATTTAAATCAATGTTTACTAATAAATGTTGAGAAATAATCTCAGCTATTCCTTTAGTTGCTGTATTAAGTACTTCATTAGCTTTTCCAAATGCTTGAGTAAGTGTTAAATCACCGTAAACTTCAATAAGCTTATCATTATTGATTATTAAAAGTGTATCAACTTGTTTTTTCAATTCATTTAACCCTTCTTTTGCATATTGTTTCCTATAGCCACCTTCATTTGTAAAAGGATGAGTTACAACAGCAACTGTTAAAATACCTTTTTCTCTAGCTATCTCGGCTATAACTGGCGCTGCACCAGTACCGGTACCACCTCCCATTCCAGCAGTAATAAATAACATCTTTGTATTTGCGTCTAAGAGCTCACATATTCTATCTGAACTTTCTTGAGCAGCTTTCATTCCGACATCTGGATTTGATCCAGCTCCAAGACCTTCCGTAAGATTTTTACCAAGTTGGATTTTTGTAGGAATTGGACTAGCTTCTAAAGCTTGTAAATCAGTATTGCAAATAACAAAATCAACTCCTTTAATTCCATGTTCATACATATAATTAACTGCATTACTTCCACCACCACCTACTCCTATAACTTTAATCTGTGAAGATTGATGTTTTGGTAATTGAAATTCAAAATCTGTATCTAGTGTACTCATATTTTATTTATTTAAATGTTAATTAATATCTTCATCAAAAAAATTCTTCATTGTTTCAAGAAAGCCTCCTTTTGATTGATTTTCTTTGTTACCCTCATCCGAATCATCTACTGAAACAGCTATAGAATTATCTTCTTTATAATATTTTTCAAAACCTTTTAGTACTAACCCAACTCCAGTTGAAAACATTGGACTTGTCACCTTATCCTTTGAATCATTAGCTAGGTGCTCATTAGGATAACCAATTCTAGTTTCTTTAGCAGTAATAAAAGAAACTAATTGAGGCAAATTCTTAATCTGAGCACCACCACCAGTTAAAACAATACCAGTCATTATTTTATCTTCGAAACCTGAAACTTTTATCTCATGGTATACTAAGTCAATTATCTCTTCCATTCTAGCTTTAATAATTTCAGATAAATTCTTAAGTGCAATCTCCTTTGGATCACGACCTCTTAATCCTGGAATTGAAATCATTACATTTTCTTGATCTTCCGTATACATAGCTGATCCAAATTTAACTTTCAATAATTCTGCTTGTTTTTCTAAAATTGACAAACCTGTTTTAATATCTTGAGTAATTATATTACCCCCGAATGGAATAACCGCTGTGTGTCTAATTATTTTATCAAGAAATATAGCAACATCAGTAGTTCCTCCACCAATATCTATTAAAACTACTCCTTCTCTCAATTCATCACTATCTAAAGTTGCAACAGCAGAAGCAAATGGCTCTAATATTAATTCTTTAGGTGTTAATCCAGCTTTCTCAACACATCTCATAATATTCCTAACAGCACCCACCTGAGCAGTTATAACATGAAAATTAGCTTCTAATTTAACACCAGCCATTCCTTTAGGATCCTGAATACCATCAACACCATCGACAGTATACTCTTGTGGAATTACATGAATAACTTCTTCGCCAGGAATAGTAATAAGCTTAAACATATTTTCTTTTAATTTATCAATATCAGCTTGACCAATTTCAATCTCAATATTTTCTCGAACGATCTCACCCCTATGCTGTAAACTTTTAATATGCTGACCCGCAATACCGACAATTACATCATTAATTGTGAAATCAATTTTTGATTGAGCCTGCTCTAAAGATAATTTAATAGACTCTACTGTTTTGTCAATATTAGCAACTATTCCTCTAGAAACTCCATTAGAAGGAGCCTTACCTGTTGATAAAATCTCTATTTTATTAAACTTATTTTTTACGCCAACAATAATTGAGACCTTTGTTGTTCCAATATCTAAACCTACAATTATCTGTTTATTATTTAATTCATTATTATCCATTCATTTAATTTTTAGTACAAACTATTTGATTGTTAAACTTAAGGTTTACAATATTGTAATAAGACCATCCTTTAAATCTTACAATATCCTTATAAAATAATTTCAATTTGTTAAATTTTAGTTCCAAATAACTTGCGTTACCAAAAATAATTTTCTGGCCACCTACCCTTGGAATTAAAATAATATCTGCATTTTTCTCAATAAATACTTGAGAAATTTGAGCACTCCATAAACTATCTGACTTAATATAAACAGCCAGACTACACAATTCTTGAACATCTACTAAGTCAACATCTCCATTAATAATTAAACTTCGTTTAGTAAAGTTACTAGAGCAAGGTATTTCTACACTGTTTTTATCTAAATAATAGCTTTTACTTTTATTAAAAACTCTTGCAACAGGATCAACAGCTTGTATCACTATATTTACCCCATTATTATAATCAACAAAAACGTTAGCATTGTCAACATATGGATTCTGTTTGAGAGTTAATTCGATCAATTGAAAATTATTTAAAGATGAGTCAATATCTAAAAGAGACTTATTGTTTATATAATTAAAAATTATTGAGTCACTCAAAAATTTATCTTTATTACTTTCAATATTAATATGATTAACATAGAGTTTATCAAGAATGCTCTTCTTAGAAGCAAATGAAACTAATAGAGTAAATACAATTAATACAATTAGCCATTTTAATATATTAAGAATAATATTCATCTAATTTAGCATATGTTTAATTGGCTGTATAAGTTTACTTATATCTCCTGCTCCAAGTGTAATTAAAACATCTATTTGTTTACTTTTCAAAGTATTAATTAAATTAGAACTCGAGCATATTTGTTTTTTTGAATTAGAACATAATTCTAATATTAAATTTGATGTAACTCCATTAATTGGTTGTTCTCTAGCTGGGAAAATTTCTGTGATAATTAACTCCTCAGCTAGTTGAAGTGCATCTGCAAATTCCTGAGCAAAATCTTTTGTTCTTGAAAATAAATGAGGTTGAAAAACAACTGTCATTTTTCGATTTGGATATAATTCTTTGGTGGTTTTTAAGGTCAACAAAACCTCTTTAGGATGATGTGCATAATCATCAATAAAAACATGCTCTAGTGTATCTAGATGAATATCAAACCTTCTTTTAATTCCTTGAAAAAGTTTTAAACTATTAATAATATTATGATAATCTATGTTAATGATTAAACATGCAGTAATGGCTGCTAAAGAATTAGATAAATTATGCATGCCTGGCATTGGAAGCTCAACATTAGCGATTTTATTACTTTTTAATAAAAAAGCATCTTTGGTTAATTGATTAATACTTACATCAAAGCTTATTCTCGCTCCATTTAAAGAAATATTTTCTGAAACAATATCTGCGTCTTGTATGCATGAATATGAATAAGTTTTAATATCAATGTTCAAACTAAAAAGCTCTTCAATATTCTTTTCTAAAATTAAACTACCCCCTTTTTTAATCTGCTTAGAAAACTGAATAAATACTGAAACAATCTCATTGTAATTTTCATAAACATCTAAATGATCTTCGTCTATAGATGTTATTATTGCAATATCAGGATTTAAATAAAGAAAAGATCTATCAAACTCATCAGCCTCAACTACTAATATTTTCTCTTCATTTGAAAACATAAAATTTGAATCATAATTTCTACTTATCCCTCCAATAAAACTAGTTAGATTTATGCCTGACTCTTTTAACAAACAAGATAACATTGCAGATGTTGTTGTTTTTCCATGAGTACCTGCAATAGCAATCGTGAAGTAATCTTGACTTATAATACCAAGAACTTCTGAGCGTTTTTTTAATAAATTTCCGCTTTTTAGAAAAAAAGCAAACAAAGAATTTGATGTATCAATAGCAGCGCTATAAATAATTAAGTTATTAAAACTATTCTTTGAGAAAATTTTGGGAATATCATTACTGTTTTCTGAATAGAAAATAGTAGCACCCTCTTTTTCTAACTTGGAAGTTAGTTCTGTTTTAACTTTATCATATCCATAAACATTTTTATTCTTAGAAATAAAGAATCTTGCTAATGCACTAACTCCAATACCTCCTATTCCAATGAGATAAATATTATCAAATGAATTAATATTAGTCATTTAGCAGTTTTAAAGCAATATTTGCTATTGTATTTGCAGAATTTTTTACTTCCATTTTTTTAATATTTTCTCCTAAAGTAGATTGCAACACCTTGTTATTGTAAAGATTAATTATACTCTCTACAAGTTTATCATTTGCATCCTTATCATTTACTACAAGAGCAGCCTTTTTATTAACCAATGATTGTGCATTTTTATATTGATGATTTTCCGCAACATTTGGAGATGGAACTAGAATAGTCGGTTTACCAATACAGCATATTTCAGAGATTGCAATTGCTCCGGCTCTGGAAATAATTATGTCACATAATTGATAAGCAATATGCATATCCTTAACGAATACATGATTTTTAATTCCATAAACACTAAGCTCGCTTATAGCATTTTGAGCCATGAGTCCAAAGCTTTCACCTGTCTGCCAAATAAGATTTAAATTATTTTCTTTAAAAAGATGTAATTTACTTTTAATTGCAGTATTAATTGATTTTGCTCCAAGACTGCCTCCAATCACTAATACAGTTAATTTATTCTTATCAATCTCAAATTCTTTTGATTCACTTACATCAACTAAATTTGAAGTAATAATATTATCCCGAATTGGGTTTCCAGTTAATATAATCTTTTCTGCAGGAAAAAATTTTTGCATATCATCATAAGCAACACAAACTTTATTAACATAACTAGATAGAATTCTGTTAGTAATACCCGCATAAGAGTTTTGCTCTTGAATTAGAGTAGGTATCTTTTTTTTTGCGGCTACATAAAGAATTGGCCCGCTTGCAAATCCACCAGTACCAATCACTAAATCAGGATTAAACTTATTTATGATAAAATAGGAAGAAATAAGACTATAAATAAGTTTAACTGGAAATAATAGATTGCTAAATGTTAGCCTTCTATGAAAACCACTTATCCATAAACCTATAATTTCATATCCTGCATTAGGAATTTTCTCCATCTCCATCTTGTTATTAGCACCAACAAAAAGAAACTCAATATTTGATACTTTTGACTCCAATGACTTAGCAATCGCAAGCGCAGGAAAGATATGACCTCCTGAGCCACCTCCACTAATTAAAACTTTAAGCTTTTTCATAATTTCGATCTGTTGAGTCTCTACTAACACTTAAGATTATTCCGATAGTTATACAAGTAAAAAGAATTGATGTCCCCCCCATACTAATTAAAGGAAGAGTTTGACCTGTAACAGGAAAAACTCCAACAGCCACAAGCATATTAATGAAAGCTTGAAGAACTAAACTAAACATTAAACCAATAGATATTAAGCCACCAAAAACACTTTCTGTCTTTGAAGCAATTACTATTGATCGTTGCAATAAAATAAGGTAAAGTAAAATAGGAAAAATACCACCAATTAATAATCCATATTCCTCAACCATAATTGCATAAATAAAATCTGATGAAGAATATGGGAGAATATTTCTTTGTGTACTTTTCCCAGGACCTAGGCCAGAAACACCTCCATTATAAATTGCTACCATAGCCTGTTTTTGCTGATAATCTTTATTCAAGTCATTATCTTCAGATGTAAACAAGTATGCATCTACACGACTAACCCAAGTAGCTGATCTTGGCATTACTTTGCTTGTAAATTCAGGATTTAATTTAGCTCCCAAATAAACAATAGAAACAAAAATAAGCCCGACTCCTATAATAGATAATATATATTTAATTTTTACTCTTGAGATAATCATTAATATAAGACCATTAGCAAAAACAAGGGCAGATGTTGAAAAATTATTTGGCAAAATCAAGGCACAAATAATAAATAGAGGAAGTAAAATATATAATAAAAGCCATTTAAATTGTTTAATTTCAACTCTATACTTACTTAATTGCCTAGCCATAAAAAGCAGAACAGCTAGCTTAGCAATATCTGAAGGTTGAAATTGCAAACCAGCAAAAGACAACCATCTTGAAGCGCCATTAACATTTACTCCAATAATAAACACTAGAACTAAAAGAATTATACTAGCCAGATAAGTAATGACACCAATTTTAGCAAAATATTTAAATTTTATATGGTGGATATGATACAAACAAAAAAGCCCTAGGCTCATTTTAACAAGATGACCAAAAAAATAATTAGCACCAGCTGTACTGTATACTAAAAGTACAGATAAAAAAGAGAGAATTACAACTATCAGCCATATTCCCTTATCTCCTTCTAACTTTATATTTTTTAAAAAATCTAAAAGCATATTTTACAGACTTCTTACTTGTTTTTTAAATTCTATTCCTCTTTCTTCAAAATTAGCATACATATCAAAGCTAGCACACGCAGGCGATAATAAAACAGCATCTCCATTTTCGGCAATACTGTAAGATAATTCTACAGCTTCATGCATACTTTTCGCCTCTTTTATATTACTGATATGTGGCTTAAATTCGGTGATAATTTTCTCATTGTTTTCTCCAAGACATATTATAGCTTTCACATTCTCATTACTTATAATCTTTTTTATTTCAGAATAATCATTTCCTTTATCAACCCCTCCTAAAATCCAAACGCAAGGCTTATTCATACTCTCTAGAGCATACCACGCCGCATTTACATTAGTTGCTTTTGAATCATTAATAAATTCTATCCCGTGAACTGTAAGTACATACTCTAATCTATGTTCAATATTTTCAAAATCTGTTAATGATTGTCTAATCGTAGTATCTGAAATCTCAAATACTCGAGCAACCATTACTGCAGCCATAGAATTAAAAACATTATGTTTTCCTTGAAGTGCTAGTTCCTGTATTGTCATTTTAAAATTATTTATATTAATATTAATTTGATTATTTAAATAAAACCCCCCTGTATTTAACTTTCGTGTAAAAGAAATAGGAAGTTTTTTTGCTTTTGTTGATATTGACTTTATTTGATCTTCATTAAAAATCAGAAAATCTAAAGCTTCTTGATTCTCTGTTATTCTATATTTTGATTCAGTATATTTTGAAAAACTATAATTATATCTATCTAGGTGATCTTCAGTGATGTTTAGAATTACTGATACTTTTGGCTTAAAATCAATAATCCCGTCTAATTGAAAACTACTAACCTCAAGAACAATTAATTTATAATCCTTAATAGATATAGCATGCGCAAAACTTACACCAATATTGCCAGCTGTTAAAACATCAAAGCCGGCATCTTTAAATATTTTTGATATTAAGAGCGTTGTAGTAGTTTTTCCGTTAGTTCCTGTTATTGCAACTATATCTCCTTTAGTAAATCTACTTGCAAACTCTATTTCTGATATTATAGGAATCTTTAGTTCATTAATTTTTTTAATAAGTTCATTAGAGTCACTAATACCCGGACTTTTTACTATTAATTCAGAATTAATTATCTTAGAAAAACTATGTTTATTTTCTTCCCACTCAATATCTTTATTATTGAAAATTTCTTTGGTTTCACTTTTGATAAGATTAAAGTCAGAAACAAAAACTTCATAATTATTTTGTGACGCTAATAGCGCAGCACCTAAACCGCTTTTACCTGAACCTAATATTGATATCCTTCTTTTCAATTATCTTAGTTTTAATGTAACGATTGTTATAACAGCAAGCAAGATTCCAATAATCCAAAACCTGGTTACAATTTTGCTTTCATGTAAGCCCTTTTTCTGAAAATGATGATGTAGTGGAGCCATTAAAAAAACTCGTTTACCAATTCCAAATCTCTTTCTTGAATATTTAAAATATCCTACCTGAATAATAACAGATAAGTTTTCAATTAAAAATATTCCACATAAAATGGGAATTAGTAATTCTTTACGAATTAGTATAGCAACAACAGCAATAATACCTCCTAAAGAGAGGCTACCAGTATCTCCCATAAAAACTTGCGCTGGAAAAGAATTGTACCACATAAAACCTATACAAGAACCTACAAAAGCAGACATATAAATAACTAACTCACCTGAGTTGGGGATATACATTATATTCAAATAATCTGCTGCAATAATATTTCCAGATACATAACAAAAGATAGCAAGTGTAAATCCAATGATAGCAGAAACACCAGTAGCCAAACCATCTAGACCATCTGTCATATTTGCTCCATTAGAAACTGCTGTAATTACTAATACCACAATAAAAACAAATAAAAGCCAAGCATATTCACTCATTCCTTCACCCATCCAAGAAGTAAGTTTTTGGTAATCAAACTCATTATTTTTCAAAAATGGAATAGTTGTTTTAGAAGATTTTTGTGCTACTTCTACAAATTCATATGTATTTTCAGTTAATGAATTAACAAGCTTTTCTTTGACTACAATTTGATTATGAAAAACCATTACTAAGGCAACAATAACACCAATCCCTACCTGACCTAATATTTTAAACTTACCTGCTAATCCATCTTTATTTTTTTTAAAAACCTTAATATAATCATCAATAAAGCCAATTATCCCTAGCCAAATAGTTGATATAATCATTATGATTATATAAATATTATCTAATTTGGCAAATAATAATGTTGGAATTAAAATAGCTGATAAAATAATTAAGCCTCCCATTGTAGGAGTTCCATTTTTACTCTTTTCTCCTTCAAGACCTAAAACCCTGACATGTTCACCAATCTGTTTTTTCCTTATCAGATTAATAATTTTCCCTCCAAAAACAAGAGAGACAAGTAATGATGTAATAATTGCCAAAGCCGATCTAAATGAAATATATTGAAAAACGCCAGCTCCTGGCAAATTGTAATTATTATCTAAAATCTCAAAAATATAATATAGCATTTATTAATTTATTATGTGTTTAAAAATTTCTTTTTTGTCATCAAACATCTTTTTCACTCCATTTTTCTCTTGATATTTCTCATGCCCTTTTCCAGCAATTAAAATGACATCATTCTTTTGAGCAAGTGCAAAAGCAGTTTTTATAGCAGATTTTCTATCGTTTATAACTAAGACTTTATCTTTTAATAAACTATCTAATCCGTTTGTCATATCACTAACTATATCATTTTGATTTTCTTCTCTAGGATTATCTTCTGTAATAATTACTTGAGAACTTAACTTACAGGCCTGCAAAGTCATTTTTGGTCTTTTAGAAGCATCACGATCTCCACCACATCCAAAAACAGTAATTATTGATCTAAATTTATTACTAATCTTTTTTATCGTCATCAAAACATTTAATAAAGCATCTTCAGTGTGAGCATAATCAAGCACTATAAATACATCTTTTGAAGATCTAAAAACTTCAAATCTTCCATCAGCAGGACTTAACAAACTAATTCCCTCTACGATTTTATTACTTGGTAATCCAAGTAAATCTGCCGTTGCATAAGCTGCTAATAAATTATAAGCATTAAACTTTCCAATTAATTTAACCCAGACATTTACACCATTAAAATCAAGCATCATTCCTTCAAAATGACTTTCTAAAATCTTCACTTTATAGTTTGCATTATTTGACAATGCATATGTGAGTTTTCTTGATTTAGAATTCTGGACCATTATTTCTCCATTCTTGTCGTCTTTATTAATAATAGAAAATGCATTCTTTTTTAAGTTTGTGAAAAACTTTTGCTTAATATTTATATAGTTTAAAAATGTCTTATGGTAATCTAAATGATCATGCGTAATATTTGTGAAGACAGCACCATCAAAGTCTAATGAAAAAGTTCTTTCTTGACTAATTGCATGCGAACTAACTTCCATAAAACAATGTGTACACTTTTGCTTTACCATCTCAGATAAAAGAAAATTAATCTGTAAAGGATCTGGTGTAGTATGCGAAGTTTTAAGAACGACTTTTAAAATTCTATTTTCAATTGTTGAAATTAAACCTACTTTATAATTTAAGTTAGAAAAAAGCTGATACAATAAACTTGCAATTGAAGTTTTCCCATTAGTTCCTGTTATACCAACTAATTTAATTTTTGAAGATGGGCTATTATAAAAATTACTTGCAAGTATTGCCAAAGTGATATTATTATCCTTGGTAACAATATATTGCACTGAACTACTTAATAACTCGGGAAGTTTCTCGCAAACAACTACAGATGCTCCATATTGAATTGATTTTTCGATATAATCATGTCCATTAACTTCTGTTCCTTTCAAAGCAATAAAGAGATCATTTTTCTCAACTTTTCTTGAGTCAAATTGAATTTTATTAATTATTTTTTTAATACTACCAACAGAGTTAGTTACATCTACATTATTTAAAAGAATATTTAAATTCATAATGATGCGATGATATTAATTAATGAGCCATGATTAAAAATCTCTCCCTTTTTAAGGGATTGGTAAATAACTTTTCCTTTACCACTTATAGTAACATTTAAACCAAAATTTTCAAGTAAGAAAACAATATCATTCATGACCATACCTGATAAATTTGGCATCTTATTATTTTTTAAGTCATCTCTAATTTTACGAACTCTTAAACTAAGCTGATCTCCACCAACTACAACAGACCATTTTGATTGAGTGGAATTATAAGGGACGTTTAAAATTTCTAAGGCTTTAGAAATATCATTTGTATTCCCATTACAAACTCTAGGTAAAGAATTTACTAACTGAGAAGAAGTAATTACATGATGTAATGAAATATCAGAAGCAAACACTTTATCTGAAATTTCTTTAAAAATAGGTGCAGCAACATTACCTCCGTAAAACCCATTTTTCTTTGGGTTACTGACAACAACGATACAAGAATACTTAGGGTTTTCACCTGGAAAAAAACCAACAAATGATGCTTGATATTTTTTTTGACTTCCCTCACTATTATTACCATAACCCAATAATGTTGTTCCCGTTTTTCCTGCTATTTTATAATTAGGATTACTAATTGACTTAGCAGTACCATTATCAATTACATCAATTAGATAAGGTATAATTTGCTCAATTGAAGATTTTGAGCAAATTGCAGGATTAATAATTTTAGTCTCATTTTGCACAACTATTTCACCAGCTCTACTTATAGCAGAAGTAAAAAGAGGCTTAACCATAACACCATTATTTGCAACAGCATTATAAAAGGCCAACATATGAATAGGGGTCAATCTCAGAGAATAACCAATAGACATCCACGGAAGAGTCACTCCAGACCATTGTTTTGTTCCTGGACGTTTAACAAGAAGACTGTTAGGGTAAGGGAGCTCTAAATCTAAGGGTGAACACAAGCCCATTTTATATATTCTGTCAATAAATAACTCAGGATTATGTTTATAGAATTTATTTGTAATTTTCGAAACACCTACATTTGAAGATTTAACAAATGCTTCACCAATTGTTATTTTACCATACCCTCCTTTTTTAGAGTCGCGCATTGTTTGATCATAAAATTTGTAAGTCCCATTTTCAGTATCTACAGAATCCTCAAGACTATAAAAACCGTCCTCTATTCCAGAAAGTATAGATGCTAGTTTAAATGTTGAGCCTGGTTCTGAGTGTTTTGCGATAGCATGATTATAATTCTCATCTAAGCTACCATCTTCATTTTTTTTCAAGTTAGCAATAAGCTTAACATGCCCGGATTTTACTTCCATCATTATCACAGTTCCCCAATCTGCATCATGATGAATTAAAGCATTACTTAATGCCTTTTGAGCAACATCTTGCATATCAATATCTATTGTTGATATAACATCACTACCAGCCTGTGGATTTAGATTTAACTCTGAGGGCTCATCTCTCCATAAATTTTTTCCAATTTTTTGTTTTAATTGTAATCCATCTGAACCAGAGAGTGTTTTATTATATGCTCTTTCCAACCCTATAGGGTTTGAATTCCTTAGTAATCCAATAGTTCTTTTAGCCAAAATACCAAAAGGATTTTCTCTATTTGGACGTTGCTCTGCAATTAACCCTCCTTTATTTTTACCTAGAGCTAAGATTGGGAGTTTTTTTAAAATATTCAGCTGATTGTGAGTGACCTTATTTTTAAGTCTAACATATTTACTATTTTTTGATTTATTATTAGTAAGAAATAGCTGGTATTCAGATTGATTTTTATCTTTAAATAGCTCAGACAGGCCTGCCGCAAGGTCTCTGTATTCTTGTTCAAATATTTCATCATCTATAACACTCAAATCTAAATGCACATTATACAAAGGCATTGATATAGCTAAAAGAGATCCATTATCAGAAAATATATTACCTCTTGGTGCTTTAATTTTCTTAAATTTTGGAACACTTATCTGACTAACCTGAGGATGTAATGTTTGTATATATAGTATTTTAACAACTATAACAACAGCAATAAAACACATTACCAAAAACATAAAAATAACGCTAGTATTTGTTTTATTTTTCTTTTTATTCATTAGCATTAATAATATATGGAGGAATATTTGAAGAGATTAATTTATCTTTATAAACAAGTACTTCCACGGACGATCTCTTATAAACTCTCATCAAATCAGACTTAGTAGTAATGTATGTTAGCCGAAGATCCGAGACATCTATTTCAAGTTTAATTGACTTTTTCAGCAAAGACTCTGCGTTAAATGAAAGCCTAATATTTAATAATAAAAGAAGAATAATCAAAAACAAAAAAGGCAGATGAATTCTATTTTCTTTTTTTGAAAAAAAGTCTCCTTTTAAAACAGAGAGTATTGATTTATTTTTTTTCATCTAACACTTTTTCTGCAATTCTCATTTTAGCACTTGAAGCTCTAGAGTTTAAACCACACTCATCTTTATCTGGAACAATAACCCCTCTCTTTATTTGGTTAAACAATTTAAATTTATTTCCAAAAAAATCTTTTTCTTCAATGCCGTTAAAATTTCCTTTTTTTATTAAATTTTTCACTAATCTATCTTCTAAAGAATGATAAGAAATTACAACAAGTCTTGCCTCAGGCTTTAATAATTGTGTTGCAGCAGTCAACATTTCTTTTAATGCATTAATTTCATCATTAACTTCAATTCTAATAGCTTGAAAAATTCTTGCTAAAAATTGTTGTCTTTTTTTAAATGGAAATAGATCCTTTATAATTCCAATAAGATCAGTTGTAGTTGTTATTGGCTCTTTGATTCTTCGCTTAATTATTTTACTAGCTACTTTTCTAGATTGGTGTATCTCTCCATAATTGTAAAAAACATTAGCTAGTTCTTCTTCAGAATAATTATTAATCACACTGAATGCATTAACTGAAGAGTTTCTATTCATTCTCATATCAAGTTCCGAATCAAATCGCAAAGAGAACCCCCGGTCAGATATATCAAACTGATGTGATGAAACTCCAAGATCCGCAAGAAGACCATCAATTTGCGTAACTCCCTCAATCTTTAAAAAATTTTTTAGATACCTGAAATTTGCTTTCATTAACTTAAATCTAGAGTCTACGAAATTATTTCTAATAGCATCAGAGTCCTGATCAAAAGCATAAAGCTTTCCGCTCTTTAAATATTTTAATATTTCTTTTGAATGACCACCTCCTCCAAAGGTAACATCAACATAAACACCATCTGGCTTAATATTTAAGCCGTTAATACTTTCATTTAATAATACTGGCTTATGGTATGTCATTTGAATTTTGATTTCCTAATCCACCCATAACTTCCTCAGTTAGATTTCCAAAGTTTTCTAATGAATTCGCAACAGACTCTTCATACAACATCTTATCCCAAACCTCAACGACATTAACCGAAGATGATAAAACAATCTCTTTATCTAAGGAAGCAAATGCAATTAAATCTTTTGGAACTAAAAATCTAGAAACACTATCAATATGAATAATTTTTAATCCAGACATATAAGATCTAATAAAATCATTATTCTTTTTTACAAAACGATTTAATTTATTCACTTCTCCAACTATCTTTTCCCATTCTGACATTGGATGAATCTCCAAACACTTATTAAAAACGCTACGCTTAACTACAAAACCATCATTAATAAATGGAGCCATCTGTTTCTTTAAAGCAGATGGAAGCATGATTCTTCCTTTTGAATCAGCCTTACACTCATATGTTCCTAGAATATTAATCAACTTATTAATTTTTCATGTAAATATACAAAATAACCCCACTTTTTACCACTATTACCCACTTTGTTGATAACTTTAAACACCAAACAAAACCTATACAATCAACCATGATTAGATATAGTTAATTATAATTTTTGTTAATTTGTATTATAAAAAAAAAGAACATGGTTAAATCAAGCGGTGGGTTTACATTTTTAGAAGAAGGATCTGGAGATCCTATTATTCTATTACACGGCTTGATGGGTGGCGTTGAAAACTTTGGTGAAATGGTAGATTTTATATCAAATGACTATAAAGTTTATGGGCTAGATCTTAAACTTTTCGAAACACCACTACTTAAATGTTCAGTTAAAAACAAAGCCATCTATCTTCATAAATTCATGGAACATATTGGTGTTGAAAAAGCAACATTAGTAGGTAATTCAATGGGAGGACACATTGGGTTGATTTTTCTAAAACTATATCCAGAAAAAGTACAGTCTCTAATTCTAACTGGAAGTTCTGGTTTATATGAAAGCTCCATGGGTGATACCTTTCCAAGAAGAGGGGACTATGATTACATAAAACATAAAACTGAAGAAGTTTTTTATGATCCAAAGGTTGCAACTAAAGAATTAGTAGATAGAATTTTTGATATTGCAAATAAAAGAGAATCAATTATAAGACTTTTAGCATTTGCTAAATCTGCCATAAGACATAATATGGCGAAAGACCTTCCTAAATTTAATATTCCAACATGTTTAATCTGGGGTAAATATGATAAAGTAACTCCTCCACATGTTGCTGAAGAATTTAATAAATTACTACCAAATCCGACACTTTTCTGGGTAGATAATTGTGGTCACGCTCCAATGTGGGAACATCCAAAAGAATTTAGCGAACATGTTCTTTCCTTTCTAAAAGACAATTTTTAGTATGAAAATTAAAAAGGCCTCGTTTGTAATAAGTAATACTGACTACAAATTATGTCCAAGCGGAGAAAAACCTGAATATGCTTTTATTGGAAGATCAAATGTTGGAAAATCATCATTAATAAATGCTTTAGCTGACAATAAATATTTAGCAAAGATATCTGGCACTCCTGGCAAGACCCAATTAATTAATCATTTCATAATAAACGACTTTTGGTACTTGGTAGATCTTCCTGGATATGGATATGCAAAAATATCAAAAACAGAAAGAGCTAAATTTCACAAGATGATTAGCCAATATTTAATAAATAGACATACTTTAGTTTGCTTATTTGTACTCATTGACTCTCGTCATAAGCTACAAGAAATTGATAGTGAATTTATGACTTGGCTTGCTGAAAACAATATTCCCTTTACAATAGTTTTTACAAAAACTGATAAGCTTGGAAAAAATATAATAAATAAAAACTTGGCAAATTTCAAGAAGAGTATGCTAAATAACTGGGAAGAAATCCCAAAAATATTCACTACATCAGCCAAGGAAAAAACTGGATTAAATCAAATAACAGATTACATTCAAGAATTAAATACTGCTACTATTAAAAATTAAAGAATCTTAGTCTCTTTAGCAAAGAAGGCGCAATAATCTCTTAAAGCCTCAGCTAATTTATCTTGTCCGGTAGACTTTTCTAACGAAGTAGCCATACTCATCATGTTTTGATGATACAAAATAAACATATCATTTACAGGCATATCTTTGGTCCAAATATCAACTCGAAGAGTTTCTTTTTTCACAGAGTCCCATCCAGCAATCATTAATGCTTTTAAATCTATTTGGCCTTTACTTGAACCATCTGGCATCATCTTTATATTTTCAGGCAGATTATTTTCATCTAATTCTACTTCAAATTTTAAAATTTGTTTCATCTTTTTGGTTTGTATTTTGATTCTTTTAATATTAATCTATAGTCTGTTTGTTTCATTAAATCCTCAAAGGATATATTTTTATTTTGGCTCATATAATTATCAATAATATTACCACCAATATAATAAGCAATTCTACCTGGAGATTCTTTTGGCATTCCTTTGGCAAAAGGAGAGTAATTAAGATAAGACATATAGCGACTTTCTTTAGTAGAAAACAATAATTCATTTTCAATAAAATAAGACCAAATTAAAAACTCATTATCTTCACACCACTGATACTGATCTTCACTAAATCTTAAAATATTACTTTCCGATCTACTAGGTAAAATTTTATTAAGAAAATACATAACCTTGCCTTTATAAATAATACTCGATAAAAAATCATTCCCTCGATGATACTCTTCCCAATCTCTATTACATAATGCCTCAAAAACATTAGCAAGCATAAACTTTTTTTGTTTTTGAAATTTTAGATATTCTGGGTTTCTTAATCTTTCATAAAAAACAGATTTTTCTCCAAGATAAAAATCTAATCCAATAGCTAAAACAGAGTCATATGCAATTACCCCATAATTAAAACCACTAAACATTGTAATGAATTTTGGGGCTATTAAATAAGGAAGTAAATTTTCATAAGCATCAAGCGCTTCATTTAGATCTTGTTTGTGAATTGTAAAATCCACAAAACTTTTAGAAATTGAGTCATACACCTCTTTCATATCAGGATGATTTATAAAACTAAGTAAACTTGTATGATAAGAACTATCATTTGTACTTGAGAATCCCAAAATAATTTGATCATAATAATTAGAGAAGGCACCAAGCTCTTGATTCCAGATTATCCTTTGAGAGTTGATATTATTTTCGGTTGAGTTAAATAAACTATTTTCAAATCTAAATATCTCCAATTCCATTTTATCATCATTAGAATCATTACAACTCAAAAAGAAAAAAAGAAAAAATAAACTAAAAAATATTTTCATAGTCACAAAGATAAGAAACACTTACCTTTGTAACAAGGCTTATGGATGTAAAAGAAACAATATTATTTATTCAAGAGTGGATTAAAAAATATCACATCTCTTCAAAAACTGATGGTTTTGTTATTGGAATTTCTGGGGGTATTGATTCTGCAGTTACATCAACTCTAATAGCAAAAGCTGGAATACCACTCTTATGTTTAGAAATGCCTATTCATCAAGATATTGAGCAAGTAAATAGGGCAAGCAAGCATTTATCATATCTAAAAGAAATTTATCCCAATGTGAGCTCTTTAGAAATCAATCTAAGCAATGTTTTTGACAGCTTTAAAGAAAAGGTCCCAACAAAGAATCATAGGTCAGAACTTGCACTAGCTAACACTAGAGCACGTCTTAGAATGTCTACTCTATACTATTATGGACAAATAAACAATTACCTGGTAGCTGGAACTGGAAATAAAATTGAAGATTTTGGAATTGGATTTTTCACAAAGTATGGTGATGGCGGTGTAGATATTAGCCCAATTGCTGACTTATTAAAATCAGAAGTTTACCTTATAGCTAATGAATTAGGAGTAAGTAAAACTATTATTAAAGCTCCTCCTACAGACGGTTTATGGGGAGATAACAAAACAGATGAAGATCAAATTGGCGCTACATATACCGAACTGGAATGGGCTATGAATCAAAATAAAATGCTGGATAATTTAAATAGTAGACAACTAGAAGTTTTAAAAATCTATAAAAGTTTAAATCTAAAGAATCAGCATAAGATACTGCCAATCCCTGTGTGTATTATACCTAAAAATCTAAAGTGAAATATTTTATTATATTAGCAGTATAACTTTAAAAAGCTAATTATGAAAAAAATTGAAACACCATTAACATGGACTCTTACAGGACTTATGATAATACTTTTAATATCATTTGGGCTAAGTAACTCATCAGTTAACTTTAACATAAGTGAGGTATCTTCAAAAACCAATAAAGGATATAATTTGGTCACTGATCACAATACACAAACAGTATCTTCATTTAATATCAAAGATCCTAACATGGGAATGGCTGCAATGGCAGAAGGATTAAATAGTTTAGACACAATACCTAATATAATATTAGAATTACCACCAGAAGGCTTAATTGTTTATACGCAAGAGGCTTTGAACTTTAGCAGAGATGAAGCTATAGATTACTTACAAAAAGGAGAAAAGTGCTCAGTAACAGGAATCATAGAAGAAAATAAATAAATCTATTTCACTTTTGATTTAACAAAAATCATTAAAATCAAAATACTGGAGATAAAACAAGCTATTCTTCCAATATAATCTCCATTAGTATTATAAAAGGTTTTTTTATTACCAATTGGAACTATTGAAGCAATGGCTGTTTTTTGATTCCAGTCAGAAAAAGCAATAACATCTCCATTAGTATTAATTACACCGGATTGACCCGTGTTTGCACTTCGCACAACAGCCCTTCGCTGCTCAATGGCTCTTAATTTTGCATAACTAAAATGCTGCTTATATCCTGAAGTGTTTCCCCACCATCCATCGTTAGTAATTACACACATAAAGTCAAATTCTTTAGAAGTATTTAAGTCTCCATAAATAGACTCATAGCAGATAAGGGGAAGGACAGAATAGCCTTGCATATCAAAACTATTAAGATAATTATCACTTCCCAAAGAACCACTAACACCGCCTAAATCTACAGATAAAGCTGAAATATTATTTAATAAATAAGGAAAGGGGATTTTCTCTGCACCAGGAACTAACTTTGTTTTATGATAGACATCTAAATCGCCCGATTTAGAAATAAATATTGCGGAATTATATGCATCATACCAAATATCTTGATGTCGCAATTGTCGAGATGTGACACTTTTATCATCTATTGAATTGTAGGCTTTATAAGTAGTAGCTCCGATAAGTATACTTAAATTTGGGAAATCTTTCTGAAGATCTTTTAATTTTCTAATACTGTAAGAGAATTCTATTTTACTTTCCCATAAACTTTCAACTAATGCGGTTTCGGGACCAATTAATAAATCTGTAGTGCTATCAATTTTTGTTTTTGCTAATTCAATAAAATCATGAAGCTGACTTTGATAACTTAAACTAAATTTCTCAGTATATGAATTAATATTAGGCTGAACAATTACAATATTTTGAGACTCTTTTTGCAATTCATTATTCTGACTTTTAATTATAAAAGAAAATACAATTGGTAAAATCACAACCATCAATACTAAAGAAACTAATTTTAAGTCTTTAGGCTTTTTAAGCACTCTGAAAATTAAAATATTTACAACGAGCACCCATAAAGAACCTCCTAAAGCACCAGTATACTCGTACCATTGAACTAAAAAAACAGATTCTGAGAAACAATTTCCTAAATTTAACCAGGGCCATGAGAGGTCCCAATTTAAGTGGAAAAATTCCATAGAAATCCAAAAAACAACTAATCCAATATAAGATAACCTAGCACTAAAATATTTTTTTGATTTAAAAAAAAGATAAAAAACAGAAGACATTAAAAATGTATTAACAAGAAAAGCAATTACAACACCAAACATAGTTGCATGATAGACCCAATATGTAGTAAGAAAATTAAATAGAAGAAAGGTTATTGCTGAAAAAAGATAAACTTTTTTTCCGGATCCATTTTCAAGGGAAACCGAAATACTTTCGATAACATAAAAAAGAGGTACAAAGGCAAAAAATATAAAAAAACTATAGCCTGAAACAGGCCATGCTAAACTTAAAAGAATAGCAGAAAAAAAACTCAAAATATAATTCTTCATATATTTTACAAATATTATCATATTTTTGCTGAAATGAATGCTTTAACAAGAAATATACCAAATTTTATAACTCTATCTAATCTATTATGTGGAGTGTTATCAATAATATTTGCATTTGACAACAATTTAATATTAGCAGCAATCTTTATTTTTTTAGGAAATTTTTTAGATTTTTTTGACGGATTCTTTGCAAGGCTACTAAAAGTAGAGGGCAAATTTGGACTGCAGCTGGATAGTATGGCGGATTTAATAACCTCGGGTCTTGCACCAGGAATAATTTTATTTCATTTAATAAAAAACCAATCTCAAATTCAATACCCTGATACAGTTCCTTTAGCTTTTTTAGCTTTAATAATACCTGTTTTCTCAGCAATTAGACTCTCAAATTTCAATATTGACCTCAGTCAGAAAAATTCATTCATTGGTCTTCCAACTCCAATGCTAGCAATATTTATTGCCGCAATCCCACTTATTAATCTTCAACTATTTCCAATTTATTCTAATATTATTTTCCTATGTGGAATATCCATAGTATTATCATTCTTGTTGATAAGTAAGATTAATTTATTTTCCTTAAAAGTTAATTTAAAAAAAATATCAATTGATAAATTAAATATTTTGAGAGTAATACTTTTATCATCATCGATAATATTATTCTTGTTATTTAATTTTGCAGCCATTCCTTTTATTGTAATTTTGTACATAATTTTATCATTAATAAACAATATATAAATGAAATTCATAGCTGAAATAGATGTAATGCCTCTGAAAGCTTTATTAGACCCTCAAGGTAAAGCAGTAAGTGCAAGTATGGGAAATGTAGGGCTTTCTGAAATAAAAAATATAAGGATTGGCAAGCATGTAACATTAGAAATAGAAGCTACTAATTTATCTAATGCTAAAAACAAGGTAGATGAGGCTTGCAAAAAAATGCTATGTAATCAGATAATGGAGTCATACATATTTACTCTAAAGGAAGTGTAATTTAGCTATAAAGATTATAAATCTATTTTTTTAATTCTCTGACTATATTTATTCTCGCAACTTAAAATTCTCACCCAAATACAATCTCCTGACCTGCTCATCGTGAGCTAACTCTTTTGCTGTTCCTTGCTTTAAAATTGATCCTTCAAAAAGAAGATATGCTCTGTCAGTTATTGATAAAGTTTCATGTACATTATGATCAGTGATTAACACTCCAATATTTTTCTTAACTAATTTCTTAACAATAGATTGAATATCTTCAACAGCTATTGGATCAACGCCGGCAAATGGTTCATCCAAAAGAATAAATTTTGGGTTAGTCGCTAAGGCACGTGCAATTTCGGTCCTTCGTCTTTCCCCACCAGAAAGCAGAGCACCAAGACTTTTTCTTACTTTTAACAAACCAAATTCAGATAATAATTGCTCACATTTAGCCGCTTGCTCTTCTTTAGACAATGATGTTATTTCTAAAACAGCTTTTATATTATCTTCAACAGATAAACTTCGAAATACAGAAGCTTCTTGAGCAAGATAACCAAGCCCAAGTTGAGCCCTCTTATACATTGGAAAATTAGTTATGTCTTTATTATCTAAAAAAACTGAACCACTATTTGCTTTAATTAAGCCTACTATAATATAAAAAGTTGTTGTTTTTCCGGCACCATTTGGACCTAAAAGACCAACAATTTCCCCTTGCCCAACGGTTACTGAAACATCAGTAACAACATTTTTTTTTGAATAAGATTTAAAAATATTATCTGCCTTTAAAATCATATACTTTTCTTGTTTTGATTTTTAATTACTCGAGCTGAAATCCTAATACTTAACTCATATAAAATAATTAGAGGAAAGGAAACAAGTATTTGAGAGGTAATATCTGGAGGAGTGATGATAGCCGAGAGAATTAATGTTAAGACCATTGCATGTTTTCTATACATTTTCATAAATTCTGGAGTTAACAAACCAATTTTTGTTAAGAAATAAACTAAAACAGGCAGTTCAAAAATTATGCCGTTAGCAAGACTAACAGTTGTAACAGTTGAAATAAAAGAAGTTAAACTAATTTGGTTAGCTACAGTCTCACTTACTTGATAAGAGCCTAAAAAGTTTACTGACAATGGAGCCACAACGTAAAATCCAAACAGAATACCAAGTAAAAAAAGTGAAGAACTAAAAAATACTATCCCGCGAGCAACGTTAGCCTCCTTATTATGTAAAGCCGGTAAAATAAATCGCCAAAACTCCCAAAATACGTAAGGAAAAGATATTATAAATCCAGCAAAAATTGAAACTTTAATATGTGTCGAAAATTGTCCTGACATACTAATATTCATTAAACTAAAAGGGGATTCTTGAATACATAACGCCTCTCCTAGTTCAAGAAATCTAGAAATATTACACAATACTCTATAGGTTAGAAAATTAGGATCCATTGGAGCTAAGAGAACCAAATCAAAAATAATATCTTTAAATATAAAAGCAACAACAGAAAATATAAATATTGATATTACTGAGCGGACAAGATGCCATCTAAAGACTTCTAAATGATCTAAAAAAGACATTTCATTATCTATTTCATTCATTTCACAATCCCTTCTTTAATTATGTCATGCATATGAACTATCCCAACATAATTTTTATTATTTAAAACAACTAATTGAGTAATATTGGATTGCTTCATAATAATAAAGGCATCATAAGCTAAATTATCAGAATTAATAACCTTAGGATTTGCGCTCATTATTTCAAAAGCTCTTGTATTAATGAAATCAGAGTTTTTTTCAATAGCTCTTCTTAGGTCACCATCAGTAATAATTCCTTTTAATTTTTCATTTTCAATTACAGCAGTTGCGCCCATTCTATTTTTAGAAATCTCAATAATAATTTCTTTAAATGAAGCTTCAGCTTTTACAAAGGGAACATTATTATTAATTAAAAGATCAGAAACCTTTAAACTTAATCGTTTACCAAGCATACCTCCTGGATGATATTTTGCGAAATCATCTTTAGAGAACCCTCTGTATTCTAATAAACAAATTGCCAAAGCATCGCCTAAAACTAATTGTGCGGTAGTAGAGGATGTTGGTGCAAGATCATGAGGACAAGCTTCCTTTAAAATAGTACAATCTATATTAACATCTGATTGCAAAGATAAGAAAGCTGATTTGTTGCTAGAAATTGATATAATGACATTACCCATAACCTTAACATTACTAACTAAATACTTAATCTCCGGTGTATTACCACTTTTAGATAAACACAGAACAATATCATCTTTTTGTATAACCCCAAGATCACCATGAATAGCATCACTTGCATGCAAAAAAACAGCAGGCTGTCCAGTTGAATTAAATGTCGCAACTAACTTTTGAGAAATATTTGCGCTTTTACCAATACCTGCAACAATTAATCTTCCATTTGAATTGGCAATTAGCTGCACAGCTTTCACAAAATCATTATCAATATTATCAACTAATTGCGAAATAGTTTCTAATTCTATTTCAACAACTTTTTTTGCTATTTTTTTTATTTCAATTGATGATTTCATGACAAAATAAGTGGTATATTCGTTAAAGTCAAAACGATAAACATAACAAAAGTATTACTTTTAGATGGATATAAAAACAAGTAGCATAATTAATAGTGAAACCCTCCACGAAAATTTAAAAAAAGTTTTCGGCTTTAATAAGTTTAGAGGCCAGCAAGAGGAAATTATTAAGCATCTTCTTAAAGGTAATGACTCAATGGTAATTATGCCAACAGGAGGAGGGAAATCTATGTGCTATCAATTACCAGCCCTATTAAGTGATGGACTGGCTATTGTTGTTTCTCCATTAATAGCTTTAATGAAAAACCAAGTTGATGCTCTTAGAGCTCATAGTGAAGATAGCAGTATTGCCCATGTTCTTAATTCATCTTTATCAAAAAGTCAAACAACTCAAGTAAAATTAGATATTAATGAAAGAAAAACAAAATTACTTTACGTAGCTCCTGAATCATTAATTAAAGAAGAAAATATTCAATTTTTTAATAACAACAAAATATCTTTTTTCGCTATAGATGAAGCTCACTGTATTTCAGAATGGGGACATGACTTTAGACCAGAATATAGAAAACTAAGAATTATTATGGACAATATTGCTGACGCTCCAGTTATAGCGCTTACAGCAACTGCTACCCCAAAAGTTCGAATAGACATAATGAAGAATCTTAAAATTGAGAATGCTAAATTATATTTAGATTCATTTAATAGGAGTAATCTTTTTTATGAAATTCGTCCAAAATTAGATATTGCCAAACAACTAATTAAATATATTAACAATAGAAAAGGGGAATCAGGGATTGTATATTGTTTAAGCAGAAAGAAAGTTGAAGAAATTGCTGAGGTATTGCAAATAAATGGGATCAAAGCACTACCATATCATGCAGGCCTAGAATCAAAAAAGCGAGTTGCTCATCAAGATGCATTTTTAATGGAAGATTGTGATGTAATTGTAGCTACAATTGCTTTTGGAATGGGAATCGACAAGCCTGATATTCGTTTTGTTATTCATCATGATATACCCAAAAGTTTAGAAGGTTATTATCAAGAAACAGGACGAGCAGGAAGAGATGGCGGAAAAGGCGACTTAATTACTTTCTACGATTATAAGGATATTGAAAAGCTTGAAAAATTCTTACAAGGAAAACCCGTAGCTGAACAAGAAATTGGTCGATTGTTAATTATGGAGACAATTGCTTTTTCAGAAACATCAATTTGTAGAAGGAAATATCTATTACATTATTTTGGAGAAGAGTTTGATGCTGACAAATGTAAAGGAATGTGTGATAACTGTAAAGACCCTAAACCCACTAAAGAAGGGCAAGAATTTATTGAATTAGCGCTGCAAACTATTCTTGAATGTAAAGAAAGATTTAAGCCAAAAGAAATTGCTAAAATTTTAATTGGGGAAAGCAATAGTCTAATTAATCAGCACATGGGACAAATAAGTCATGTTTTCGGCCAAGGTAAAGAAAAAAGCATTCAGTTTTGGCATTCGATAATTCGTCAAGTTTATGTCAAGCAACTTATAACAAAAGAAATAGAATCTTATGGGGTACTTAAAATAACATCCTCTGGTCATGATTTCTTAGCAAATCCATACTCATTTAATATAACAGAAGATCACGATTATGATATACTAAGTTCTAAACAATCAACTTCTATCCAAAAAGGACAAGCATTAGATACAAATCTATTTAATATCCTAAAAGATCTAAGAAAAGCTATTGCTCAAGAAAAAGAATTACCGCCAGCAATCTTATTTATGGAAGCTTCCTTAATTGACATGGCTAACCAGTATCCAATTACAATGGATGAGATGGCTCAGATTCAAGGAGTTGGGATTGGTAAAGCAAAAAAATATGGACAAGAATTTTTAGATGTTATTTCTGAATATGTAGAAGAAAACAATATTGAAAGAGCAATTGATATTGTAGTTAGAACTGTCGCTAATAAGAGTAATGATAAAATATATATTATTCAATCATTAGATAAAAAACTATCTCTTGAAGATATTGCTAGAGGAAAGTCTATGACTACTGACGAACTAATTACAGAAATTGAATCAATCGTAGAGTCTGGAACAAAAGTTAATCTATCACATATTTTAAATGAAATGATGGAACCAGAAGAATTAGATGAAATTCATGATTTCTTCAAAACTACTGACACTTTTTCTTTTGATGAGGCCAGAAGTGAATTCGATGATGATGAATTCACTGATGATGAAATTAGAGTATTAAGGATAGATTTTATATCTAAAATTGGCAATTAATGAAAACTATACTAATTTCAAGCTCCCTTTCTAATAAGTCAAAATCATTTCTTTTGTGCCAAAAAGTTCATAAAGAATTGCAAAAGAAAAAAATTCAATCTGAGATAATCGACGCTAGAAATATAGAGCTAAACCCATGCCATCTGCCTAAATCTGTATCAATGATTGAAGCAACTTCGAAAATAAAAAACGCTGATAATATCATTATTGGAATGGGTATACATAATTATTCTATAAGTGATTCGTTAAAAATAATTCTAGACACCTGCTTTGAAGATGTTGAAGGGAAATTCTTTGGCATAGTATGTAGTGCGGGAGGAGAGAAAAGTTATTTAGCAACTATGCATTTAAATCAAATGTGCATGAATCAATGGAAAATGATTCAACTTCCAAGAATAGTTTTTGCTACAGGAAAAGATTTTGATAAAAATAAAATTATCTCTAAAGATTTAATTAAATGGATAGAATTATTTACTTCAGAATTTATAGATATTGGAGAAAAACTTAAGAACTAACTGCTAAATACGCCATTAACCCCATACCTACTCTCAAAGATTCTTCATCTATATTAAACTTTGAAGTATGTAATCCGTATGTAATCCCTTTTTCAATATTCCCCACACCTAACCTATAAAAACAAGAAGGAACTTCATTTGCAAAATAAGAAAAATCTTCTGCCGTCATTCGAATAGGTAACTCAACGACATTATCATCTCCCATATAATTAATGGCATTTAAAATATTCTTTTGAGTAACCTCTATATTATTATAAAGAGCAGGATAACCTTTCCTAATATCTAATTTAATATTCAATTTATAATCTTGTTCAATATTCTCAACAATATCTACAATTTCTTTATGTGCTCTATCTCGATGCTCTTGATCTAAAGCTCTAAAAGTCCCCATTAAACTTACTGAATCTGGGATTACATTTGTAGAGCCCTTGGCTAAAACAGATCCTATTGCAAAAATAGAGTTACTATTTTTTTTCTTTAAAAAATTATTATTTAATTGAAGTATTAAATCAGATGATGCGATAATAGGGTTATTATAGTTCTGTGGGAGAGCAGCATGTCCTCCTACGCCACAAATATCAATATAGATTTCATCAGTGGATGCCATATAAATCCCCTTTCTAAAACCTACCTTCCCTACCTCAAGTTCCGGCAATACATGCTGCGCATGCATTTCTTTTACATTAGGTTCTTTTAAAACTCCTTCTTCAATCATTTGCTGTGCTCCTCCAGGAAGTCGTTCTTCAGCAGGTTGAAAAATAAATTTTATTGTACCACTCCAATCCTCTTTTAATTCGTTTAATATTCTTAAAGTACCAAGCATAGAAGCAGTATGAGCATCGTGACCACAAGCGTGCATAACACCTTGATTTAAAGATTTATAATCTATATTATTTTCTTCACATATTGGAAGTGCATCGAAATCTGCTCTAAGCCCAATAACTTTTGACGATGGATTTATTCCTTTAAGCACAACTACAATTCCAGTATTAACATAGCCGTCAGTAAAAGAAACACCCCATTTATTAAGTGTTTTCTTAATAAACCTTGAAGTTTCATGCTCATTAAAAGATAACTCTGGATACTTATGCAAGTGTCTTCTAATAGCAACTATATCTTCAAAATAATTATTACTTAAATACTTAATCTTTTCTATCATTTAATAAAAATATTAATCAATTTAGTGGCTAAGATAACAAAGCCTAATTTAAAACTAATTAATTTTGTTATTAGAGCAAAAAAGTAAATGATAAATAAATATATTATTGTGATAATAGTCATTAAAAAGTTACATCACAAATATAAAGAACCTATACATTTGTAAAAAAACAAACTATGAAGATTAAAAAATTTACTTTTAATGGCTTTAGTGAAAACACATACATTATTTATGATGACACTAAAGAATGTATTATTATTGATCCTGGCTGCTATCTTGAAAGTGAAAAAGAAGAACTTAATAGTTTTATAGTTAGCCAAGAGCTAATACCTGTTTTATTAGTAAATACTCATTGTCATATTGACCATATTTTTGGCAACTCATATGCTGCAAAAAAATGGAAAATTAAATTAATTATTCATCAATTAGATTTAGAATTATTAAAAAATGCTAACGAAATAGCTATCTCATATGGGTTTACTAATTATGAGGTCTCACCCTTGCCAGAAAGATTTATTTCAGAAGGAGAAAAAATAAAATTTGGAAATAGTGAACTAAATATTCTATTTATTCCTGGACATGCACCGGGACATATTGCGCTATATTCTAAAAGTGAAAATTTTATCATCTCAGGGGATGCCTTATTTAGAGGGAGTATTGGAAGAACAGATTTGCCTGGAGGAGAACATGAAGTGCTACTTAGTAGTATTAGAGAGAAACTTTTTATACTTAGCGACAATACTACAGTCTATTGCGGACATGGACCAGAAACAACAATTGGCTTTGAAAAAAATAAAAATCCATTTTTTAAATAATTAAAACTCTTTTTCAATACTCATAATAGTTCTAAATGATGGAGCATTTTCTCCAAATTGTGTTTTATATTTTTCCTGTAAATTAACAGCAAAAGTTGACTCATACTTCTTCAGACATTTAAGAGAATGACAAGTATATGCTACAGCATAGGTACAACCACTATCATTATTTATAATTACTCTTTTTAATTGAGCTGAGATAAAAAGATTCGTTCTCATTACTTCTGGAATATGTGTATTTGTCATCCATTCTAACCATTCTTTCAAAAGATTATGTTGGATGCTTACAGTAACATTATAGATAATCATTCGTTTAAATTTAAATTATCACCTCTTAATAATCTAAAACGCTCTCTTGATTCTGATGCGAATATACTTCCTTGAAAATTTAAAATGAGTTGTTCATAATAACTCATAGCTATTTTATCATTAAAAAGATCAAATTGATAAATATTAGCCAGATCAAATAATGCATCATCAGCTAAAATTTCATAATCATATTCATTAATAATAATACTTAACATATTTACAGCAGAGTCTAACAAACTCAAAGATTGAAATATATTAGATTTTCGATAATAAATTTCATCAGAGAGCTGATGTCCATTAAAATTATGTAAAATGGAATCATAAATATTTAATGACAATAAAAATTTATTTTGAAATAAAGCCAAATCACCTCGAGCAAAAGCTAGCATTGGAGCTTCAGTAGTGTCTAAATCATAATTATCAGAAATTAATAGAGATAATTCCATTGCATCATTAGCAACAAGCTTTGAAGTTGATGACTTTAAGACATCTAATTGTGCTTGACACCAAGAAAAATCACCTTGATAATAAGCAATTTTAGCTCTTTTAAATTTAGCAAGATGCCCAATAGGATGCTCTTTAAAG
>TARA_B110000238_G_scaffold201141_1_pt1 | contig 29698 bp, 25 predicted proteins | sample TARA_B110000238 | Tara Oceans TARA_B110000238 (sample SAMEA4397569) | marine metagenome | biome: Polar Biome; feature: [SRF] surface water layer (ENVO:00010504); material: water (ENVO:00002006), including particulate matter (ENVO:01000060) such as... | depth 5 m | reverse complement strand
TCAATTTTAATTTTTCATATGCATTAATTGCCTTATTAAAATGTTCTTGTTCTAGATATACTCTTGCTAATGTTTCTGTAATAAGATCAGTATTTTCTTTTAAACTATTTTTAGCAATATCTACAGATTTAAAAAACTTTTTATCTTTTTTTATTTTCACTGATGGTTTTAGACTAATGAAGTTTTTAATCAATTTATCATCTTTACTTGTAAGCCTATTAATTTTAGATGCCTTTGTTATTGTTAACCATTCATTAAATGAATGCATTTCATTTTGTGAGAATTCTAAGCTTTGTTTATTAGCATAGTTTTTTTCCTTTTCCTGATTATTTTGTAAATTACTTTTATCTGATATAATCTTAAATAGAATTTTCCTATTAGAGGAATAAGCTGCAGCTTTTTTAATTTTTGAATTAAAGCGCACACTATCAATGTTATTCATTGCCTTGCTCAATAGAATGTGTGCTGTCTGAAAATACGGGTATTTTTTTACTAACTGACTTAAATCTGACACCAAATTATCATCAATAAGATTCGGGTTATTTATCGCTCTCTCTATTATTTTTGAATTTACCAATTTACCACAGATTTATTAAATATGTCCTCAACAATTTGTTTGCTAATTTCTTCAATTAAATTATCTTCTATATCTATCAAGTTTGTTTCGCTTGAGAAGTCTTGATATCTTGTAAAATTTTCTTCAAAGTTATTTGATGCTTTAAATTTATTCTTAAAAACAATTTTTACTTCAATTTTTAATCTGTTTTGTCCTGCAGTTTGATTAGAATTAATTGCCATTGGCTTTATTTCATATTTAGTAATATTGCCGCTAAAAAATAAATCACCATCTTCCTCTACTATAGTAAGGTTTGTTCTTTGTACAAAAAAATCTTTTAATTTTTCAGTCATTACTTGACTTAATATTGGCTGCTTATTAAGCGCAATATTTTTCAGAGATTTAATTGTAATTGTTTGCGCATCTTTAGGTATTGATGATCCGCTAAAAGTATATATCCCACAAGATGATAAGATTAGGAACATTACAAAGTAAGTATAATTAATTTTGATCATGATTAAATTTCAAATTCTTTAATTTTTCTGTAAAGAGTTCTTTCAGAAATACCTAACTCAGAAGCTGCATCTTTTCTTCTGTCTTTGTGCTTATTCAGTGCTTTTATTATTAATTTTTTTTCTTGTTGCATAAGTGATAAATTTTCTTCAATCTCAATAATATTACCATCTGATTCTTTTATTTCTTTAGATTCTTTCTCTATATTACTGACATCTTTAAATATACTTTTAGATTCTTCTGGATCTACAACAGAACTATTGCTTTTATTTATTAAATTATATGTTATTTTTTTGAGATCGGTTAAATCTTTTTTCATGTCAAAAAGTACCTTGTATAAAATTTCTCTTTCTGAAAGATCTGCCTTTTCTTTATCATTATAAAGCATCGGTGTATTACTCATGTTATTTGGAAGATATAAATCTAGTGAATCACTTGAAATCGTTCTTTCTTTTTCCATAACCGAAATTTGAGCAACAAAATTTTTTAGTTGCCTTATATTTCCAGGCCAACGATATTTTTTTAAAAGTTCTACTGCCTTTTCTTTTAATTGAATTGGTGGTGTATTGTATTTTTCAGCAAAATCATTCGCAAATTTTCTAAATAAAAGATGTATATCTTCTTGTCGTTTTCTTAATGGCGGAAGTTGTATACTAATTGTGTTTAGTCGATAATACAAATCTTCTCTAAATTTGCCTTTTTTTATATGATCCTGCATATTTACATTAGTTGCAGCGATAATTCTAACATCTGTTTTTTGTGTTTTTGACGATCCTACTTTAATAAATTCACCATTTTCTAAAACTCGTAGTAATCTAGCTTGAGAGGCAAGTGGCAGCTCAGCTATTTCATCAAGAAAGATTGTTCCATTATTTGCAGATTCAAAATAACCTTTTCTAACTTCATTGGCTCCTGTAAATGATCCTTTTTCATGACCAAAAAGCTCACTATCTATAGTTCCCTCAGGAATTGCGCCACAATTTACAGCAATAAAATTATTGTGTTTTCTTGTACTATTATGATGAATAATTTGAGGAATAGATTCTTTTCCCGTTCCACTTTCTCCATAAATTAATACAGAAATATCTGTCTGAGCAACTTGTAGAGCTACTTGAATTGCTCTTTCAAGTTGATTATCGTTTCCAATAATTCCGAATCGTTGTTTTGCTTGCTTAAGTTCCATTTTAAAGTGCCTCTCCTTTTAAAGTTCCAGCTGTACATGCAATGATTTTTACATTTACATATTGACCAACTTTTAAGTCATTTTTCTTAAATACCACAACACAGTTGTGGGTTGTTCTTCCATAAAAATGTAAAGTAGATTTTTTAGATGTACCTTCAATTAAAACTTCGTAACTATTATTTATTTTTTCTCTATTATTTTCAAGAGACTGTGCTTGTTGTTTTGCAATAATCTCAACTAATCTTCTTTGCTTAATTTCTTCCGGAATATCGTCTTTAAATTTTCTTGAAGCTGCTGTATTTGGTCGCTCCGAGTATTTAAACATATATCCATAATCATACTTTACATAATCCATGAGGCTAAGAGTTTCTCTGTGGTCTTGTTCTGTTTCACCGCAAAAACCAGCAATGATATCCATTGAAATTGTACAATTAGGTATCCTGTTTTTTATCTTATCAATAAGTGTCAAGTATTCTTGTCTATTATATCCTCTGTTCATAAGACCTAATACTCTACTACTTCCTGACTGAACAGGGAGATGAATAGAGTCACAAATATTTTTATGTTTTGCCATTGCCTCTATCACTCCATCACTCATATCTTGGGGGTTAGAAGTTGAAAACCTTATTCTTAATTTTATATTCACTAAAGCGACTTTTTCAAGAAGTTGAGAAAAATTTATTGCATTATTCTTTTGATCTTCACTAGCTTTTTTAAAACTTTTTTTGGGTCCTCCTCCATACCATAAATATGAATCAACATTTTGTCCTAAAAGGGTAACTTCTCTGTAGCCATCTTTATATAATTGTTTACATTCCTCAATAATACTTTTAGGATTTCTACTTCTTTCCCTTCCTCTTGTGTAAGGAACAACACAAAAGGTACAAGTATTATCACAACCTCTTGTTATTGAAACAAAAGCAGTTACCCCATTGCTGCCTAGCCTTAATGGGCTTATATCGGCATATGTTTCTTCTTTTGATAATATAACATTAACTGCTTTTTTGCCATCATCAACTTGTTTTATTAGATTAGGTAGATCTCTGTAAGCATCCGGACCCACCACAAGATCAACTAATTTCTCCTCTTCTAAGAATTTTTCTTTTAATCTTTCAGCCATACATCCTAAAACACCTACAACCATCTTTGGGTTAGTTGTTTTTTTCACTGAATTGTACAACTGAAGTCTTTTTCTAACTGTTTGTTCCGCCTTATCTCTTATTGAGCATGTGTTGACAAATACAAGGTCAGCTTCATGGATATTTTTAGTTGTAGAAAAGTTTTCTTTGGAGAGAATCGATGCAACAATTTCACTATCTGCAAAATTCATTTGACAGCCGTAACTTTCTATATAAAGTTTTTTTGATCCAATTTTATCATTTGGTATTTCTAAAACATTACCCTGTTTATCTTCTTCAATCTTTTTTATTAGTAAAGTTTCAATATTCATATATGATATATTTGTGGTAAAAGTAACAAAAACTGACAATATGTCATAAATAAAATATCTATATTATATAATAATATAATTAAATTGACATGCAAGTTTTTTATTAAAAATTAAAAAATCTTTCTTTAATTTGCATAAAAAATAATTTATATGTCTAAGAATCTAGTTATTGTTGAGTCACCAGCTAAAAAGAAAATTATTCAAGGCTTTTTAGGAAAAGATTTTATTGTTGAATCAAGCATTGGGCATATAAGAGATTTGCCTAAAAAAGGTGGGATGTCTATTGATATACAAAATGGATTTGCTCCTAATTATGTTGTTTCTGAAGATAAAAAGAAGGTTGTTAATGTATTGAAAAATGCAGTGAAAAAAGTAGATACTGTATGGCTTGCAACTGATGAGGACAGAGAGGGTGAGGCTATAGCTTGGCACCTGACTGAGGCATTAAAATTAGACGCCAAAAAAACTAAGAGAATTGTTTTTCATGAAATAACTAAAAAAGCTATTCTAAAGGCAGTAGAGAACCCAAGAACTCTTGATATAAATCTTGTTAATGCTCAGCAAGCAAGACGTGTTTTAGATAGATTAGTTGGTTTTGAATTATCTCCTGTTTTGTGGAAAAAAGTTAAGCAAGGTCTTTCTGCGGGACGTGTTCAGTCTGTTGCCGTTAGATTAATTGTTGAGAGAGAAAAAGAAATAATGAATTTTAAATCAAATTCTGATTTTAAAGTCATTATTTACATGCTTAATTCTCAAGGGGAGATTATTAAAACGGAATTGTCAAAAAGATTTAAAGAATACGATCATGCGCATGAGTTTATAAAAAAATGTCAGCAGGCAAATTATAAAATTGAAAATCTAGAAAAAAAAGCAGCTAAAAAATCTCCTACAGCACCATTTACAACATCTACTTTGCAGCAAGAGGCTTCAAGAAAATTAGGTTTTTCTGTAAATCAAACAATGACAGTTGCTCAAAAATTATATGAATCTGGTAAGATTACTTATATGAGAACAGATAGCGTAAATCTTTCTCAAGATGCGCTCGAAGCTGCTGAAAATGAAATCGTTAAGCTTTATGGAAAAGAGTTTTCTAATAGAAGAACATTTTCAAGCAAAGCAAAAGGGGCACAAGAGGCTCATGAGGCTATCAGGCCTTCTTATATGGAGAACAAAACAATTGACGGAGATTCCTCTCTACAAAAGCTATATAGCTTGATATGGAAAAGAACTATTTCTTCTCAAATGTCTGATGCTAAAATTGATAGAACTGTAGTTACAGTTGGCATGTCTAATTCAGATGATAAGCTTATTGCAAGAGGAGAGGTTATAACTTTTGAAGGATTTATGAAAGTTTATCTAGAAGGAAAAGATGATGAAAGTCAGTCTGAAAAAGGTGTTTTGCCTATTATGGAGATTGGTGAAGCTTTAGATTTAAATGAAGGAATTGCATCGGAACAGTTTACAAGGCATCCTGCTAGGTATACTGAAGCTAGTCTTGTGAAGAAAATGGAAGAGTTAGGAATTGGAAGACCCTCCACATATGCAGCAACTATTACAACTGTCCAAAAAAGAGGATATGTAGAGAAAGATACAAGAGATGGGTATGAAAGAGTTTCAAAAACAATTGAGCTTAAAAATAATGTAATAGAAAAAAAAGAAGTTGCTTCTATTACAGGTGCAGAAAAAAATAAATTATTTCCAACAGACGTTGGTGTTGTGGTTACAGATTTTCTAGTTGATAATTTTAATGATGTTATGCAATACAGTTTTACTGCAAGCGTTGAAAATGAGTTTGATCAAATAGCTGAAGGGAAAAAGGTTTGGAATGAAATGATTGCTAGCTTTTATAATAAATTTCATGATCAAGTCAATATTGTAACCGAATCTTCTGGGAAAGCATTAGGTGAAAGAATACTTGGTGTTGAAGAGAAATCAGGGAAAAACTTATATGCAAGGATTGGTCCTTTCGGGCCAATGGTTCAGCTTGGAGAAAGAAGTGAAGATGAAAATGCGCCAAAGCCAAAGTTTGCGTCACTTTTAAAAGGACAAACTATTCAAACAATAACTTTTGAAGAAGCAATGAAGCTTTATGATCTACCAAGAACTGTGGGTACTTTTAAAGAGCAAGAAATTGTTGCTGCTATTGGTAGATTTGGTCCATATTTGAGATTTGATGGGAAATTTACATCTATTAAAAAAGATGATAATGAAGATCCTTTAACAATTACTCTTGAAAGAGCTATTGAATTAATTGAATTGAAAATTCAGGCTGATAAAGATAGGTTAGTTGCAAATTTTGAAGGAGAGCCTTTAGTTCAGGTTTTAAATGGAAGGTATGGTGTCTTTATACAAATTACTCCAGCAAAAGGAAAAAAGATTAATGTGAAAATACCAAAAGATCAAGATCCTAAATTGTTAACTCGAGAAGATTGTTTAAATTTGATGGATAACAAGCCAAAAAAATAGAAAAAACTAACTTATGTTTGATTTAAAATCATGTTTTTATCCTATTGAAAATGATTTGTTTGAAAAGAGTGATTGGTTTTCCACTCAGATTGGATCTAATATTGATTTTCATTCAACTGAAAAATTTCCTGATTTTAAATTTGCCGAAGTTGCTTTTTTAAGCATTAATGAATACGAAGGTTCAGATAACTCATTGTCTAATAAGCCATGTAAAATCAGAAAAGAGTTATATGAATTGCATATTGATAATAGCCCTAGAATTTGTGATTTAGGAAATTTAAAGCTTGCAGATAATCGTAAGGAGTCTTTTAAAATTATCGAAAATGTGTGTAAAGAATTAATTTTCAATGGAATAATACCTGTCATTATAAAAGGCGGGCAAGATATATCTTATGCGGTTTATAAGTCATATTCAGTTTTAAAAAAAAATCTCTCTATTTCTGTCGTTGATAATTGTTTTGATATTGGTCATGAAAAAGATGTGTTATCCAATAAATCTTTTTTTGGTAAAATTTTAAGTACAAAACCAAATACTTTATTTAATTACTCTAACATTGGTTATCAGTCTTTTTATGTTTCTAATATAGCTTTGGAGATGTTAGATTCTCTTTCTTTTGATGCTATTAGGCTGGGTGATGTTAAGGCTTCAATTTCATCTGTAGAGCCTATTTTAAGAAATACTGATTTTTTAAGTTTTGATCTTTCTTCAATTCAAAATATTTTCGCTCCAGCTAATAGGTACGGTTCTCCAAATGGTTTTAATGGAGAGGAAGCTTGTCAGATTATGAGATATGCTGGTATTAGTGATAAATTAAGTTGTTTAGCTATTTCTGAATATGATCAAGATTTAGACATTCACAATCAAACAGCAAAACTAATTTCTCAAATGATCTGGTATTTTTTACTTGGCTATAGGTCTAGAAAAAATGAGCTTAACCCGAACGTTAAAAACTGTATTAAATATACTGTTTCTTTTGAAGATGGAAAGAATGAAATAGTTTTCTATAAAAGTAATCTTAGTGGAAGATGGTGGATGGGAGTGCCCTTTAAATCAGTTGTTAAAAATCAATTAGATTGTTATTATGTGGCCTGTTCTTATTTAGATTATGAGATTGCAAATAAAGGAGAAGTTCCAGAAAAGTGGATTAAAACTTTTAATAAACTAAGTTAGAAATTCAATTTACTAACAAATAATTCTTTAAAAAAACTTCGGTTTTGGTAGGTGTTTTTGCCAATTTAGTGGGCTTTGTATTCGTAAATTTGCTAAAAAATGTTTAATTTAGCGCAAAAAATTCCTAGTTTAGTTAACATTTAAAACTATATGAAAAAAATATTTATTCTTTTATTACTATGTTCATCTACTGCTTTTGTGTCTGCTCAACAAGATGCTCAGTTCAGTCAGAACATGTTTAATAAACTAGCTAATAACCCTGGTTTTGCTGGAAGTAATCAAGCAATATCCGTTACTGGGCTTTTTAGGTCTCAATGGACTGGATTTGAAGGAGCTCCAAAAACTACAAACATTAGTGCTCATCTTCCTGTTTCTGGATTAAATGGAGGATTAGGATTAAGTATTATTTCTGATGAAATAGCTCAGTTTGAAAATACATCTGTTTCTTTTAGCTATGCATATAGAACTCAATTAGGTGCCGGTCAAATAGGTCTTGGTGTTAATTTAGGCCTTATTCAAAGTGGTTTAGATGGTACTCTATTAAATCCTGCTTCTGGTGGTGATATTGCAATTCCTAATGAAAGTATTTCCGGAAGCGCTATGGATTTAGGTTTTGGAGTTTATTATAATACTCAAGATGTTTACTTTGGTTTATCTACAACTCATGTTAACAATCCTAGTATTGATCGCTCTGACAACACTTCTTATGATCTTGCTCAGCATTACTTTTTAATAACTGGTCTTTATCATGAGCTCAACAGTAACCTATCGCTTAATCCATCAATTTATCTTAAATCTGATGGTACCACATCCCAATTAGATATTAATACAAACATAATTTACAACGATAAGCTTTGGGGTGGTCTTAGCTATAGACTTGATGAAGGTTTAGTGATATTAACTGGTGCTGAGATTATAGAAGATTTAAAGATGGGTTTAGCTTATGACATCGTGTTCAGTAATATAAATAAAAATAGTGTTGAGATTATGTTAGGATATAACTTTAAAATTAAGACAGAAAATCAACTTAAAAAATACAAGAATCCAAGATTCTTATAAAGAATTGTTTAACTCACTTTGTTAAAGTGAAAAATAAATATAATTATGAAAAAAATAATTTTAATTAGTTCAATTTTTACCCTTTTAATATCTTGTGGTCAATCTGGAAATGGGGAGTTAGTAGGAGTTCAGCGTGATGCATGGAATCCAACTGATCCTTATGGAATGGTTTTTATTCCTCAGGGAAGTTATGTTATGGGTCCTTCTGATCAAGATGTGCCATTTGCTAATGTTTCAGCTGCTAAAAGAGTTTCAGTAGGAGCATTTTATTTGGATGAGACTGAAATTACTAATAAAGAATACAGACAGTTCACAAACTATGTAAGAGATTCATTAGCTCATATTATTTTAGGCGAAGCCGGAATTGAAGGTCATTTAATAGAAGATGATCAATTTGGTAATTTCCTTGATCAGCCTAAAATTGATTGGAAGACTAAAATTAGATGGAATGATGTTGAAGTTAGAGAAATTCTTGAAGATGACATGTATGTTTCATCGAGAGAAAGATTTAACAGTCAAAGAGAATTTGATACTAGGAAATTTATTTATAAATATCAAAATCTTGACCTCCAAGATGCTGCTATAAAAAATAATAGAGAAAATGATGCTACTGGTGGAAGGGATAGAAGTGAATTTTTATCCACAGAAGAGCTAGCTGTTTATCCTGATACTTTAGTTTGGATGCATGATTATGCTTACTCATTTAACGAGCCTTACACAAAGAATTATTATTCTCACAGTGCTTTTGATGATTATCCAGTTGTTGGGATTTCATGGAAACAAGCTGTCGCATTTACAAAATGGAGAACGTTAATGATAAATAGATTTAGAAAAGCATCAAATCAGCCCATTTTACCTGATTTTAGATTGCCTACTGAATCAGAATGGGAATATGCTGCTAGAGGAGGACAAGATCTATCTCCATACCCATGGGGAGGGCCTTATACTAGAAATAGTAAAGGATGCTTTTTAGCAAACTTTAAACCTCTAAGAGGTAATTATACTGCAGATGGTGGAATTAAAGCAATTAAAGTTGGTTCATATAATCCAAATGCATATGGTTTGTATGATATGTCAGGTAATGTTGCTGAATGGACTTCTAATGCATTTGATGAATCAGCATTTAGTTATTCTCATGATATGAACATGGATTACCATTACAATGCAAGTGATGATGATCATCAAGTTCTTAAAAGAAAAGTAACTAGAGGTGGTTCATGGAAGGACATAGCTTACTTTATTCAAAATAGTACGAGATCTTTTGAATATCAAGATACTGCTAAAAGTTATATAGGTTTTAGATGTGCTATTGATTTTCTTGGAAGAGATAAGAAAGATTTTCAATAATATAATCTGATATTTTAAGTTATATTATTTACAAAGACTAAAATTTAATTAATTCAAAAAATAAATAAGACATGAGTTTCGGAGACAAATTATCAAATATAACAGAAGCTAATTGGTATAAATCAATGATGCCTAAACTATATGGTTGGGGTGCTGCTTTAGTAATTATTGGAGCACTTTTTAAGATTGAGCATTGGCCGTTTGCTGGTCTATTTCTAACAATTGGTTTAACTACAGAGGCTATAATTTTCTTTTTCTCTGCATTTGAAAAACCTCATGTTGAAACTGACTGGTCTCTTGTTTACCCTGAACTAGCTAATATGCATGATGGTAATAAAAGTCCTGCTCAGCAATTAGATAATGCTCTAGAAAAAGCTAAGATTGATAATGAACTCGTTGAAAGTTTAAATGAAGGATTAAGATCATTTGGTGATTCTGCAAAAAAATTAAATGAAACTGTTACTGCAGCTGCTGGAATTTCAGACTATAACAATCAGATTCAAGAAGGTGTTAAAAATATGAATGCACTTAATTCATTATACGAATTACAGCTTCAAACATCAAACCAGCAAATGGAAGCTACAACTTTATTCTTACAAAATTTACAAGCTTCAGTTGAGGATTCCAAAAAATTTCAGCAGCAAGTTGCTAATTTAGCTGAAAACTTAGAGGCTTTAAATAAAGTATATGGAAATATGCTTAATGCAATGAATCCAAATAATTAATTGAGCATCATCATAAAGAAAAAATAGATGGCAGGAGGAAATTTATCACCAAGGCAGAAGATGATTAACATGATGTACTTAGTGCTTACTGCACTACTAGCATTAAATGTATCTAAAGAAGTATTAAACTCGTTCTTTGAAGTTAATACTGGTGTTGTAAGGACAACTACCAATTTTGCTTCAAAAAATGCGGAAACATATAATGCTTTTACTGCAGCAGCTGAATTAAACCCCGTTAAAGCAGGACCATTTAGAGATCAGGCTTTAGCTGTTAAAAAAGAAGCAGATAATATTGTTAATTTTATCCAGGAATATAAGTATTCTTTAGTACTTGCTGTTGATAAAGAAGTATATCTAGGCCAATATTTAGATCTAGAAGGTGAGGAAATAGAAGGGAATAAAACAGAACTAACTTGGGATAATTTAACTAAAGATCAAAAAAAATTAAATATAGCTAACCTTAGTAATAAAGAAAATAGAGATGCTAGTGGTGAGATTCTAGTTAATTCTGGAATTGCTTCTGAGCTTAAGTCTATTATTAATGATTATAGAAAAAACCTTATTATTTTAGCTGGAGATAATGATGTTTTAAAATATAATTTAAATGATGCTCTTTCCACAAATGACAAATTAGGTAAGGGTAAATCTGGAAAAATTAGTTGGGAAGTATATAATTTTGAAGATATGCCTTCAGTTGGTGCTTTAACATTACTTTCAAAAATGCAATCTGATATTAGAAATACTGAAGCAGATATTATAAAACTTTTAAGAGAAAACATTGATGCTGGTTCGTTGAAATTTACATCAGCAGAAGCTATACAGATCCCAACATCTACATTTGTTATAAGAGGAGACTCTTTTAGGTCTCAGATATTTATTTCAGCTAAAGATACTACCCAAGATCCTACAATTTATGTAGGAGATTACGACTCAATCGGTCCTGGTCAATATGAGATGGTTGGAGATTTTGACACTGTCAAGGTTGTAAATGGAAAAGGAATGTTTAGTAGAAGAACTTCTTCTGCTGGTCTTCAAAAATGGGGGGGATTAGTAGCTATGAAAACTGAAGGTGGAGTTAAAACGTATCCTTTTAAAGGTAACTATTTAGTTGCTAATAAAACTGCAGTTGTATCTCCAACAAATATGAATATTTTATATTTAGAAGTTGATAATCCTTTAAAAATTTCTGTTCCTGGTTTTTCTGCTGGCGAAATAACAGCGTCTATTACAAATGGTAAGCTAGTACCTACAAAGAAAAATATAGGTGAATACTCAGCTCGTCCTAACAAAAAAGGAAAAGCAATTGTTACTCTATATGCCACAGTTGATGGTAAAAAATCAAAAATGGGTTCTGTTGATTTTAGAGTTAAAGAAGTTCCCCCGCCAAAAGCTAAGATTCAACTTGCTTCTGAATTTAATGGGACAATGATGATTGAAAAAATGCAAATGGTTAATTCTGGAGGTGTACTAGCAGACTTAGAGGAATTTGATTTTAAAGGTGTAAGATATGTTATTATATCATATAGATTAACTGGAATGTATAAAGGAGAACAAATAAAAGAAAATACTAAAGGTCCAGCATTTAGTGATAATATGATAAATATTATAAAAAACACTAAGTCTGGTAATACTATTACAATATCAAATATAAAAGCTAAAAGAGTAGATGCTAAAAATACAGCCGTTAGGCCTTTAGATCCACTTGTTTTAGAAATTAAATAAAATTTAGAAATTATGAAAAAAATAATCGTTTTATCAATATGTTTAATATCAATATCTTTTTCGTCTTCTGCTCAGGATGTATTGAGTGTAGATGAGATGAATTCTGTTTATAGTAAAGAACAAGTTCTTAATAAAACTGTTAGACAATATACTCATCTCAGAGAGGCTGATGTGATGTGGTCTAGAAAAATTTGGAGAGAAATAGATCTAAGAGAAAAAATAAATCATCCCTTTTACTATCCAGAAAACGATGGTGTAGGAACAACGACTTCAGATAGAAAAAGTTTAATAGATGTTATCTTCTCCGCTATTAATGAAGGAAGTATTACAGCCTATGGGAATGCGGCTATGGACGATGAGTTTAGACAAGCTATGACCCAAGAAGAAATAAAAACAATTGGAGGAGCTTCATCAGAAATGGTCGAAGTAATTGACTGGGATGCTGTTGCAGCTGGTGCAGATCCTGAAGATGCAAAAATGCAAACACTTAGTGAAAAAGAGTTTGATAGAAATTCTGTTAAAAAATGGAGATTAAAAGAAGAATGGTTTTTTGATAAGCAAAAATCTACTATGGATGTTAGAATTCTTGGATTAGCTCCACTTCAAGAAGACAAAGATGAAGTTACTGGTCGATTAACAGGAAGTTTTTCGCCTTTATTTTGGGTGTATTTTCCTGAAGCTAGAGAGATTCTAATAAATGCTGAAGTTTTTAATTCAGTTAAAAATGATGCTGAAAGAAGAACATATGATGATATTTTTTGGAAAAGAATGTTTAATAGTACTATTACTATGGAGGCTAATGTAATGAATAGAAGAATTAATGAGTATATGGTTGGATTAGATGCTTTGCTAGAAGCAGAAAGAATAAAGGCTGATATTTTTAATATCGAACATGATCTTTGGGAATACTAATATTTTAAAAAAGTAATTTTATAAAAAGCTCCTTTTGGAGCTTTTTTAAATTTGGAAAAAAATCATAAAATAGCAATAATCGGTCTTGGGTATGTAGGTCTTCCCCTTGCTGTTAGTTTTAGTAAATATTACAAAACTATAGGTTATGATATTTCAGAAAATAGAATTGAAGAATTAAAAAAAAGTATTGATAGAAATATTGATGCAGATATTAATGAATTAGATTCTCTTCATTTTACTTATAATCTTTCAGAGTTAAAGGATTCTAATATTTATATTATTTATGATCCTTTAATGAATAATAATAATTCTGAAAATCCGTTTTTAAAAGATAAGAAATATGATGCTATTATTTTAGCTGTTGCACATAAGCAGTTTTATAATTATACTATAAATGATTTTAATTTAATCTCTAAAGAAAAACTTGTACTTTTGGATATCAAAGGTATTTATGATTTTTCAACTTGGACACTTTAAAAAAAACTAATATGACGGAAGAACTTAATTTAAAACAACTATTCACAGATTTTGTAAATTTCATTTCAAGGAATAATAAAATATTATGTGTTTTTATAATATTTGGTATTATTTCGGTTTTAGTTTTTCAAAATTTAAAGCCCTCATATTATGAAACTCAAGCAATCTGTATGTCTGGAATCGCAGAATATGAAAGAATTGAGCAACTTGAAGAGTTAAGTCAACGTACAGCTGTTGATTTAATTAATTATCTGCAAATCAATATTTCAAATAAAGATCATGATCAACTGGCTCTTTTACTTGATATTTCTGCTCAAACTGCTTCCAGTATTAAAAGTATAGAAGCGGAACAACTGTATCAGCAGGATATGAATGAAAAGTTTTATGCATTAAATAAATTTGAAGTTAGATTGTCTGTATTTGATAATAATATTATTAATGATATTCAGCAAGGTTTAATATATTATTTTAATAATAATAACTTTATTAAAGATTATCATGAAATGTATCTAAGATCTAGTAATTCTTTGGTTAATGAAATTAAAGACGAAATGAATATTTTATCTAATATGAGATTAGAAGGTGCTAAGAATAATTTAGATCTTAGTTCTGTTAATATAATTAGCGGAAAAGATGAAAACACTATTAGTAATCAAATTGTTTCTTTAGCTCAATTAAAAGAAGAAATTAAAACAAATCAAATGCTATTAAACCCTTTAGTTTTTGTTCAAGATTTTGCTAAAACTAATAAAACTGAAAGAGATCTTTTAGTTTGGAGTTTACTTTGTGGTTTTATTAGTTTATTATTTGGCATGTTATTTTCTTTTATCAGAGAACTTTAAAAAAATAAAATATGAAAATTGGAATTATTGGTTCAGGTTATGTTGGTTTAGTTGCAGCTGCTTGCTTTGCTGAAATGGGAAACGATGTAACTTGTATTGACATAGATAAAGAAAAAATTGATAATTTAAAAAAGGGTCAAGTTCCAATTTATGAGCCAGGTCTAGATTCATTAGTTATTAATAATTTCTCCAAAAAAAGATTATTTTTTTCGACTAATATCTTAGATGCATTAACTTCTTCTGAAGTTGTTTTTATCGCTGTAGGGACTCCTATGGGAGATGATGGTAGTGCTGATCTTAAATATGTATTACAAGTAGCCAAATCAATAGGTGATAATATTAATAAACATATTATTGTTGTTGACAAATCAACAGTTCCAGTTGGAACTGCTGATAAGGTTAGAGAAACAATTCAGAGCTCTTTAGATTTAAGAAAATCTAACATTAGTTTTGATGTGGTTTCCAATCCAGAATTTTTGAAAGAAGGAGCTGCTATTAAAGATTTTATGCACCCTGATAGAGTCGTTGTAGGCTCAGATAATGTAGATTCTTTGAAAAAAATGCAGACTCTTTATTCTCCATTCACTGTAAGTTCTAATAGATTTATTTCTATGGATATCCGCTCTGCTGAAATGACTAAATATGCAGCTAATGCTATGCTTGCAACTAAGATTTCATTTATCAACGAAATATCTAATATTTGTGAAAAGGTTGGTGCTGATGTAAATAAAGTTAGATTAGGTATTGGTTCAGACTCAAGAATTGGATATCAATTTATTTATCCTGGATGTGGTTATGGAGGAAGTTGTTTCCCAAAAGATATTAAAGCTTTGATTAATATAGCAAAATCAAATAATTATTTTCCTAATCTAATAAGCGCTGTTGAAAAGGTTAACAATTTACAGAAAGATGTTTTATTCTCTAAGGTAGTAAATAATTTTGGAGCTGATTTAAGAGGTAAAAAATTTACGATTTGGGGATTGTCTTTTAAACCAGAAACAGATGATATGCGTGAAGCGCCTTCAATTAACTTAATACATTCATTAGCAAAATCTGGTGCAATTATTAATGCTTATGACCCTAAAGCAACTGAAGAAGCTAAATTCTACTTAAAAGATGTCGCTGTTTCTTATTTTAATGATAAATACGATGCTCTTTTGTCTTCTGATGCTCTTATATTAGTAACTGAGTGGAAAGAGTTTAGAAGTCCTGATTTTCAAATAATACTAAAACAAATGAAAGGGGATGTGTTTATTGATGGAAGAAATCAATTTAATAAAGAGGATATGAACACTCAAGGCTTTAATTATTTTCAAATTGGTGTAAAATAATAATAGGTGGAAATTACAAAGTCTTTCTCTTCTCAATTATTTAAAGATTTTTCTTTTTTATTTAGCTCAAATATTCTAAAAAAGTTTTTAGGTTTTATTAGAGAATTAATTCTAGCTTTTCTTTTTGGGTCTTCGCTTGTGTACGCTAGCTATTTAGTTTTAAAAACTCTAACTGATTTTTTTTCTCAATTTACCTTTGGAAATGCGTTACAAGCAAACATTGTTCCTAGATTTTCTAAATTATACAAAGAAAACACATTACTTAATCTTAATAATATTGATAAATTTTCCAAAAAAATTATAGTATATATTTTTTTAATTAGTTTTTTATTTCAATGTTTATTAATTCTACTTCTCATAAAAAAATTCTATTTAGTTCTATTTATTTCTTCGTTTTTCTTATCAGTAATCCTATCTGCTAATTTTTATAATTCTTTATTTTTATCTATAATGCAAGCTAGGGGAGATTTTAAAAAGTTTTCTTTTTCTACTTCTTTAAATATTTTAGTAGCTACACTTTTTCTATATCCCTTATCACTAATGTTAAATATAATTGGTATTACTATTAGTCGATTACTTGGAGTTTTAAGTTTGTCCTATTTGTATATTAAACCAATTGTCCTACCTAACTCTGGATTAGAAGTTAATTTATCTTCCAAGGATTTTAATTTTTCCGTAATTTTTTTAGCTAATTCTTCATTATTTATACTTCTTTTAGCTAGACTTATTATTGGTTTTGATGGCAGTAATCAAATTGCGTTTTTTAATTATTCTTTTATCTTACTTAATATTTTTTTAACATCTGTAATTTTTAATATAAATATCATTTTTTTAAGAAAAATATCAATTAATAAAAGTTTAGTTCCTTTATTATACTCTACATTAATTACACTTATAATTTCTTGTATCCTTTATTTTATAGTTAGTACTTACAGTTTTGAAATTGTTAATTTTATTTTTAATAGAGGTGCTTTTAATAATGAAGATGCTATTTCAACTGCTTTTTTTCTTAGATTATTGACTCCAGCATATATAGTTTTAATGTTTTCTACATTATTTTTTCAGCCATTTTTCTCATTAGGAATTAATAAGATCTATAAGATTAGTAATAGATTTACTTTATTCCTTTTTGTAGTTTTAATATCAATAATTAGTTATATCTATTTAAAAAATATAGAGCTAGTAGAAGGTTCCTTTCTTTTTATTAATTTAATGTCTAAATTTTTATTATTGATTTCTTTAGTTTCTTTAATCTATTATATAAGATATGAAAATAAATAATTTATTTACATTTATTTTTGTTTTAACTGCAGCAGCTGAACTTGCAATTGGCAGGATTTATGATGAACGATTATCTTTTTTAGGTTTTAATTTATCCATTTTATTAAGTTTTGTTTTTCTTCTTTTTTCATTAATATTTATATTTTCTACAAAAAAAATTATATTAGATAAATCTAAAATTCTATTAATTTCTTTCTTTTTAGTATTATTAATTATGAACCCTATACTATGGGTAATTTATGGTGCCTTTGAATATGGAGTTATTAAGTTCTTTAATTTTGTTTTAATTTCAATTCCTCTTTCATTCATAATTATCGAAAAACTTAAATATGACGATATTAAAAATCTTTTTCTTATTCTTTTAGGTTTATCATTTTTATTATTATTTCTTGCAATTACGGGTCTTTTTGATACGCCACGTGCTGATGGAAGAATTAGTATTCTTGGGGGTGGTCCTATAATATTTGGACGGTGGATGGGGTTTGGTGTATTAGCTCTTTTCTTTATACCTATTCAAAAAAAAATAACTATTCGTATTATAGCGATTTCCGCATTTATTATTTATTGTTTAATAAGTGGAAGTAGAGGTCCATTTACAGCTTTATTAATCTGTTTTTTACTTTTCTTTTTTTTAAATTTTAGAAAGGTTTTTGTAAAATCTTTAATTTTATTTTTTGTTATTTCTTGTGTTTTTATTGCTACAAATATTTCTAATGATATTTCAGAACTTGGTAGAACTGATCGAGTTTTCTTAAATGTTGCTAAAAAAGGGGGGAGTAATCAATCAACACAGACAAGATATGAGCTTATTGAACGATCTCTTGATTTGATGATTAGATATCCATTAGGGATAGGTGCAGGTAATTGGCAAATAAAAGCCAATGAATATTCTCCGACTCATTTAATGGCTCACGAGTACCCTCATAATTTAATTTTCGAAGTTATTAATGAATATGGTATTTTCGCTGGTCTATTTCTAATTTTATTTATACTAAAAATCTCATTTGCAAGTTTTGCTAAAATGATTAATTATAAAAATAACAAATCTTCTTTATACCCCTTTCTTTTTTATTTATGGTGTTTTTTAATTGTCAACGCTATGGTTAGTGGAAGTTTAAATGACTCTAGGCTTTTGCTTGTAGTAGCTTCATGCGTAATGATTCACAAACCATTATTACTTAAGTTAGATGAATAATAATTGGAGAAAATATCATGGAGCTCTTATTCCATGGAATCCGCCTCATTTAGATTTAGGTTTTTCTCAGTTAGACATAAAATCCCAGATAAAGAAAAATAAAGCATATTTTGCTAGGTGGACAACAGAGTTTGATTCAAAAAAACAATCCCTTTTTTGGTATATTATAAACGATAAGCCTAGAAATATTAATGATTATAGTGTAAATACTAGAAGCAAAATTAATAGAGGCTTAAAGAAGTTAAATGTTCGTAGAATTAAAAAAACAGAATTAATTGCAAATGGCTATAATGTTTACAAGAATGCACTAAGTAGATATTCTATTGTTTTAAATTCTTTTTCTGAAAAAGAATTTTTAAAAGACATTGAAAGTTTAGATTCAAATTGGGATTTCTGGGGTGTTTTTAATAAAAAAGATGAAAGTTTAGTTGCTTATAGTTTAAATAGAGTTGTGGGCGATTATTGTGACTATTCTACAATAAAGTTTGACCCTAAATTTCTAAAAAATTATTCAAGTTATGCTCTCTATTTTTCTATGAATAAATTTTATTTAAACGAAAAGAAATTTAGATATGTAAATAATGGAACAAGAAGTATTTCACATCAAACGAACATTCATGATTTTTTAATAGATAAATTTTCTTTTAGAAAGGCTTATTGTAAAATGGAGTTAGTTTACTCCCCTAGTTTTGCATTCTTAATTAAAATTCTTTTTCCTATTAGGAACCTTTTTAATCTTATTCCATTAAATTTTTTTAGAAAATTATTTATCGTTTTAAATCAAGAGGGTATTAGACAATTGTGTAATAGTATTTATGAAAGTAATTATAATAATACAACTAATTTGGTGTTATCAAATGGAAATTTCAAATCTGGATCTACATGGGTTCGATCTATAATAAATGAAATCTGCAATTATAAAATTGATAGTTTTCCTCTTGGTTTTCAGAACCCCAAGCATAAAAACTGGATTCATAGATTTAGAATTGAAAGATTTTTAATGTCCAAATCTTCAAAAAATAATTCTCAGTGGATTAGTAAGTCACATATTTTTCAAAAGGCTATAATTAATAATATTTTAATCAATCAAGACAATATTAAAGTTGTTAATATTGACAGAGATATTAAAGATGTTTTAGTTTCTCATTACCATCATCTTATAAATGCAAAAAAAATAAAAGGAACTTTTGATTCATATTTTTCAAAATGGGGAAAATTTAAAGCAAAACAATGTATTGACTATACAAATGCATGGAAAGATTATGATTGCTTAAAACTAAAGTATTCAGATCTGCAAAATAAGAATGAAGAGACTATTATTAAATTAGCTGAATATTTGTCTGTAAATCTTACTGAAGAGAAGATTAAATATATCCAAAAAGAAACCAATATTAATAATTTAAGAGCTAATTCAAAGGTTAAAAATTTATATGAAGAAGATTGGTTTTATAGAAAAGGAATAATTGGCGATTGGAAAAATTATTTTAATGATAAAATGCTTGAGAAAATTAATGATATAGAAATCAATGATTTAAAATTTTTTGAAAAAATTTCTTATTTTATAAAATTTACTTTTAGATTAAAATTAAAATATTTTCTTTACAACTATTTCCCATATATTTATATAAAATTTGATAAGTTTTTTTAATGAAAGATTTAGTTTCCATAATAACGCCATCATATAATTCATCAAAATTTTTAGCTGAATGTATAGATTCCGTTATATCACAAACTTATCTTAATTGGGAACTATTGATCGTTGATGACGCCTCAGAAGATGTTTCTCAATCAATAATTAATGATTTTTCTCTTAAAGATAATAGGATAAAGCCTATTTTTCTTAAAAATAATGTTGGGCCAGCCCGAGCTAGAAATTTAGCTCTTGATAAAGCAAAAGGGAAGTTTGTTGCTTTTTTGGATAGTGATGATATTTGGAAAAAAGATAAATTAACTTTTCAATTGAAATTTATGTTAGAAAATAATATTCATTTTTCATTTAGTTCATATGAGACTATTTCTGAAGATGGTTTAAGTTTATATAAAAAAATATCAGCTCCTTTAAAAGTTTCTTATAATGATTATCTTAAAAATACAATTATTGGGTGTTTAACTGTTGTAGTTGATAAGCAATATTATAAAACTTTAAAGATGCCAATAATTAGATCTTCTCATGATATGGCATTATGGTTAATTTTATTGCGAAACGGTAATCTGGCTTACGGCATTAATAAACCCTTAGCAAAGTATAGAATTGTTAGTAGTTCGAATACTAACAATAAACTTAAGGCAGCTTATGATGTTTGGTTAGTATATAGAGAACATGAAAAGCTAAGTTTTATGTTTAGTTTATATAACTTTTCTTTTTATGTTTTTAATGCAATTAAAAAGAGAATTTAATGATTAAAAGATTATTTGATTTGATTTTTGCAATTTTTGGTCTTATTCTTTTGCTTCCATTTTTTCTGGCTATTTCGATACTCATCAAAATTGATTCTAAAGGCTCTGTTTTTTTTATTCAAGATCGAGTTGGTCAAGACGCATTTCTTTTTAAAATTATTAAGTTTAGAACTATGATCACTTGTGAAGAGATTAAATCTACTATTTCCATTAAAGGAGATGTTAGGGTAACTAAATTTGGTGAAATATTAAGAAGATATAAAATTGATGAGTTGCCTGAGCTTATAAATATTGTGAGAGGCGAAATGAGTTTTGTAGGCCCTAGGCCAGATGTTCCCGGTTATGCTGACAAATTAAATGGAGATGCTAGAAATATTTTAAAGCTAAAACCTGGAATTACATCATTAGCAAGTTTGAAATACTCAAATGAAGAGCTGCTTTTGTCTCAGCAAAAAAAACCAATTGATTATAACAACAATATAATCTATCCTGATAAAGTAAAGATGAATCTGAATTATTATAAAAATCATAATCTTTGGATTGACATTAAGATTATATTTGCTACTATTTTTAGATTAAATTATTGATTTTGAGTAGTAATAAAAAGATATGGCTTTCCTCCCCTCACCTCTCTGATAACGAGAGAAAATATGTTAATGAGGCTTTTGATAGCAATTGGATTGCTCCAGTTGGTCCACATATTAATTCTTTTGAAGAAAAAATATCTAAGATTTCAAACGATTCTCACGTAGCTGTTCTAAATAGTGGCACTGCGGCTATTCATCTTGCTTTAATTTTATTAGATGTTAGAATAGGTGATAATGTCCTATGTTCTTCTTTTACATTTGCAGCATCAACAAACCCAATTGTTTATCTAGGTGCCAAACCTGTTTTTATTGATAGCGAAAAAGATACATGGAATATGTGTCCAATATTGCTTGAAAATGCTATCATTGAACTTTCATTAAAAGATGAAAAACCAAAAGCCATCATTCTTGTTCATTTATATGGTTATCCAGCAAAAATGAATGAAATTTTAGCTATTTCAAAACAATATAGTATTCCATTAATTGAGGATGCGGCTGAGGCTATTGGGTCTAGCTATAATGGTATTCCTTTGGGTACATTTGGTGATTTAGGTGTTTTTTCATTCAACGGAAATAAAATTATTACAACATCTTCTGGCGGAGCAATTCTTTCGTCTAATAAAAAGTTTATTGATAAAGCAAAATTTTTATCTACTCAAGCCAGAGATGAATATCCACATTACGAACATTCTGAAATTGGATATAATTATAGGATGAGTAATATTTGCGCTGCTATTGGTCTTGGTCAAATAGAAGTTTTAAAAGAAAGAGTTGATAAAAGAAGATATATTTTTGATTTTTATAAAGAAAAATTATCGGACATTAAAGAAATTAAATTTGTTGATGATTTACCAGGCTTTTATTCAAATAGGTGGTTAACAACAATTTTATTTAAAAAAGATGCCGCAATAAATAGAGAGTCTATGCGTTTGCATCTTTTGAAAGATAATATTGAATCTAGACCTTTATGGAAACCGATGCATTTACAACCAGTTTTTAAGAAATATCAAGTTTTTGAAAATGGTATAAGTGAAGATCTTTTTGAACGAGGTTTATGCTTACCCTCAGGCTCAAATATGAATGAAGAAGATTTAATGAGAGTTGTTAGACAGATTAAAATGGTATATGAAAAATAATTTTATTCACTTGAACAGGTATTTTAAAACTATTATTATGGTTTTTTCTGATCTTTTTGTGTTAGTATTTTCTTTAGTATTAGCATTCTTTTTGAGATTTGGAGATGTATCAAAATCTGTTTTTTATATTAATTCAAGTTGGTGGCTATTTATTATAATCCCAGTTAGTACTATATTGTTTTTTTTAAGAGTTGGATTATACAGAGTAATATTAAAATATATTGGGGCAAGACTTATTCTAACTACATTTAGAGCTACAACCATTAGCTATTTAGTAGTTGTTTTGTTTTTATTTTTTTATGACCCTAATCAGTTTCCAAGATCAATTTTACTTACCTTTTGGTTTATATCTAATGTACTATTAATTATTTCGAGATTTTTATTTAAAGGAATACTATATTCTTGGGATAGTTTTGAAATGGATAGAAAAAACATTCTAGTGTATGGAGCTGGTAAGGCTGGTGTTCAGATTTCAGAAAGTTTAAAAAAAGCCAATGATTATAAAGTGGTAGGCTTTGTAGATGATGATTTTTCAAAGGTTAATACTATTGTTAATTCAATCGATGTATATTCATTTTCAGATTTAAATTCTTTGATCACAGAAAAAAATGTTAAAAGTTTAATACTTGCAATGCCATCTGCAAAGCAAAACCAGAGACAAGAGATTTTAAAAAAGCTTTCTCAATTTCCTTTAGAAGTGAAATCTTTACCAAATTTAAATGATATTGAAAATGATTTAATAACTCTTGAGCAAATTAAATTTGTTGAGGTCGATGATATTTTAGGTAGAGAGGTTGTGATGCCTAAAAAGGAACTTTTAAAGAGAAATATTTATGAAAAAAATATTTTAATTACAGGAGCTGGAGGTAGTATTGGTTCTGAATTGTCTAGACAAATAAAAGAATTAAAACCAACATCCATTATTATACTTGATAATTCAGAATTTAACCTTTATAATATTCATCATGAATTAACAATTTCAAATGGTGTTGAGGTTATTCCTATTCTATCTACTGTTACAAATTATAGTCAGACATACAATGTTATAAAAAAATATAAAATTGACACAATATATCATGCAGCAGCATACAAACATGTTCCAATGGTAGAGCTAAATGTTGTTTCTGGTGTATATAATAATGTTATTGGAACTTTTAATGTCGTTAAAGCAGCTAATGAGTTACAAGTTGAAAATGTGGTCTTAATAAGCACTGACAAGGCAGTGAGACCAACTAATGTTATGGGTGCCTCTAAAAGACTCTCTGAGTTTATATTGCAAGCCTTTGCTGAACAGAAAGGACAAACATGTTTTTCTATGGTTAGGTTTGGTAATGTGATTGATTCAGCAGGATCCGTTGTGCCCTTATTTAGAAAACAAATTAAGCAAGGCGGCCCAGTTACTGTAACGCATAGGAATATAACAAGATATTTTATGTCAATTCCTGAAGCTGTTCAATTGGTTTTACAATCAGGGTCTATGGCTAAAGGTGGAGATGTATTTGTCTTGGATATGGGAGAGCCAATTAAAATTTTAGACTTAGCATATAGAATGATTCATTTAAGTGGACTTATGCCAATTGATAATGATAACCCTGATGGAGACATCAAGATTGATTTTACAGGATTAAGACCTGGTGAGAAATTATATGAAGAATTATTAATTGGAGATGATGTAATTCAATCAAAACATCCAAGAATAATGCAAGCTAGAGAGGAGAAATTAGATATGGATGAAATTATTGATTTTATTCATAAGATAAAAGAATCTAGAGATATTCAAGATGAAGAGATTATTAAAAAGATCCTTTTAAAATATGTGAAGGGATACACTACTGAATTTGAATATAAAAAATTGTAACATGAATATTTTTATAATAGGATCTGGAACATTTGGTACTGCTATTGCTAATAAATTAGCGACTAATTTAAACAACGATGTAATGCTTTATTGCAGATCAATAGATAAGGTAAATGAAATTAATGTAAGGAATAGTAATGTAAAATATTTTCCTAATAAAAAGCTTAATAATAGATTAATAGCCACAAATAAAATTGAAGATATTAATAATTATGAGATTGTATTTATCGCTTTACCTTCATCAGTATTGATAAATAGTTTAGATAAATTTCAAAAGCATATTAGTAAAGATCATTTACTAGTTAATTTATCTAAAGGCATATTTAAAAATGGAATTACAATTATTGATTTTTTAGAAAAAAAGTTTAATACTAAGAATGTTGTGTCTCTAAAAGGTCCTTCATTTGCTGTTGAGATCATGGGAAATTCTAAGACTTTATTAACTCTTGGCTATTCTAATGATGATCAGCTTAAAAAAATAAAAAAGATTTTTTTAAAGTCAAATATATATATTGATTCAACTAAAGATATAAGAGGTGTTGAGATATTAAGTGTTATTAAAAATATTTATGCTTTAATAATGGGTATTATTGATGCTAAATATAATTCTCCAAATACTAGATTTATGTTTTTGTCTAAGATTTTTTTAGAAATTAGAATCTTAAATGCCCACTTGAATGGCGATTTAGATACTTTGTTTCTTGCTTGTGGTCTAGGGGATGTTTGTTTAACCTCTTTAAATGATTTAAGTAGAAACAGGACTTTAGGTTTGCTTATTGGTAAAGGCTTTTATGAGCCAAACTCAAAAGAAAATACAGTTGTGATTGAAGGCTTAAATTCAATTAATACTATTTTTTCAATGTTAGATGAGGTTTTGATTGAGCAATTACCACTTCTTAACAAACTCAATAGTTTTTTTAATTCTCAAGAAAAGAGATTTATCATTAATTTTAATGATTTTTTCAAAGATTAATTTTATTTTTCAAAAAATAAATTTTATGTATTTTTTAATACATTGCTATTTAATACTATTTTTGTCTTCAATCTAAAATAAGCTTATTATTACGAATGAAAAATATTATTAGACATAATTTTAATGTTACCAAAAAAGAAAGGAATAAACTTAATAAGCATAATTCATTTTTAATTTGGTTTACGGGTCTATCTGGATCAGGTAAATCAACTATTGCTAATGCATTGGAATGTATGTTGGTTAAGAAAAATATATCATCCTATGTCCTTGATGGTGATAATGTTAGAGACGGAATAAATAATGATCTATCTTTCACCCCAAATGATAGATCTGAAAATATAAGAAGAATTGCTGAAATTTCTAACTTATTTATTGATGCAGGAGTTGTAACTATAGCGTGTTTTATTTCTCCTTTAATTTCTGATAGAGAAACTGTTGAAAATATTGTAGGTAAAGATAATTTTATTGAAATTTTTATTAATACAAGCTTAAAAGAATGTGAAAATAGAGATGTTAAAGGTTTGTATGCAAGAGCACGAAATGGCGAAATTAAAAATATGACAGGCATTTCTTCCCCTTATGAAAATCCTAAAAAACCTGATTTAGAAATATCAACTGAATCAGAAAAAATCATTGATTCTGTAAATAGAATCTTTGAATTAATTGAAAAAAAAATATATGAGTAATTATATTATAAACCATCTGAGAGAGTTAGAATCTGAAGCTATTTTTATAATAAGAGAGATTGCTGCTCAGTTTGAAAATCCTGTCTTGCTTTTTTCCGGAGGTAAGGACTCTATATTATTGACTCATTTAGCAACAAAAGCTTTCTATCCAGCAAAAATCCCTTTCCCTTTAGTTCATATTGATACTGGCCATAATTTTCCTGAAACTATTTCTTTCAGAGATGAGCTAGTTAATAATCTCGGAGTTAAACTTATTATTGGCTCTGTTCAAGAATCAATTGATAAAGGGAGAGCAAAAGAAGAAACTGGAGTTAATGCTTCTAGAAATTCATTACAAATTGTATCCTTATTAGATACTTTAGATGAATTTAAAGTAGATGCAGCAATGGGGGGAGCTCGAAGAGATGAAGAAAAAGCAAGAGCAAAGGAGCGTTTTTTCTCACATAGAGACGAATTTGGTCAATGGGATCCCAAGAATCAGCGGCCAGAATTGTGGAATTTGTTTAATGGTAGAAAAAATTACGGGGAACACTTTAGAGTTTTTCCTATTTCTAATTGGACTGAGATGGATGTTTGGGAATATATCTTGCTTGAAAAAATTAAACTGCCTAGCCTCTATTTCTCTCACAAAAGAAAATGTATAATTAGAGATGGTGTTATTTTATATAAATCAGATTTCATAACATTAAAAGATAATGAAATTGCTAAAGATATGATTGTAAGATATAGAACTTGTGGAGACATGCCAATTACAGGTGCAGTTGAATCTAATGCTGATACCCTTGAGAAGGTTATTAAAGAAATCTCTACGACCAGAACAACTGAGAGAGGAGGGCGTGCAGACGATAAGAGAGCAGAAACAGCAATGGAAGATCGTAAAAAACAAGGATACTTTTAAAATATGACAACAAAAAATATAGAATTATTAAGATTTACAACTGCAGGAAGTGTTGATGATGGAAAAAGCACTCTTATTGGTAGATTATTATATGATAGTAAATCAATTTTTCAAGATCAATTAGATGCTGTAGAAGAATCAAGTAAAAATAAAGGCTTTGACTATGTGGACCTTTCTCTCTTAACAGATGGATTAAAATCTGAAAGAGAGCAAGGAATTACTATTGATGTTGCATATCGTTATTTTTCAACTCCTAAGCGAAAATTTATAATAGCAGATACACCAGGCCATATTCAGTATACTAGAAATATGGTGACTGGGGCATCAACTGCCAATTTAGCTATTATACTTATAGATGCTAGAAAGGGTATGTTAGAGCAAACACATAGGCATTCTTTTATTGCTTCTCTTTTAAGAATTCCCCATGCTATTGTTTGTGTTAATAAGATGGATTTAGTTGATTATGATCAAAATACCTATGATAATATTGTGAAAGATTTTAAAGCATTTTCTTCAAAATTAGAAATAAATGATATTCAATTTATTCCAATTTCTGCTTTAAATGGAGATAATGTTGTTAATCGTTCAGAGCATATGAATTGGTATGAAGGTAGCACATTATTGTATCATTTAGAGAATGTACATATTTCAAGTGATTATAATCATATAGATTGTCGTTTTCCTGTTCAAACTGTAATTCGTCCACATATTTTTGAATATCAAGATTATAGAGGTTTTGCTGGAAGAATTGATGGTGGTGTTTTTAAACCAGGTGATAAGGTTAAAATTTTACCTTCAGGTTTTCTCTCAAAAATTAAGAACATAGAATTACAAGGAAACACAATTACAGAAGCTTATGCGCCTATGTCAATTACAATGACATTAGAAGATGAGATAGATGTTAGCAGAGGAGATATGATAGTAAGAGAGAATAACACGCCTCAAGTTGGACAAGATATTGATGTCATAGTAACTTGGATGAATAAAAAACCTTTATTAGAAAGAACAAAAATAATTATTAAACATACCACTAACGAGTGTTTAGGAATGGTAAAAGAAGTCAAATATAAGATTGATATTAACACGTTACACCGTAATGAAGAAGCTATTTCTTTAGAAATGAATGATATAGGTAAAGTTTCAATTAGAAGTTCTAAGCCTTTGTTTTTTGATATTTATAAAAAGAATAGACAAACCGGTAGTTTGATTATTATAGATGAACAAACAAATGAAACAATTGGGGCAGCTATGATTGTAGCATAATTATTTGTGTAATAAATATATATATATATAAGATGAAGAGAAATGTTTTAATTACTGGAGGAGCTGGATTTATAGGCTCACATGTTGTGCGAAGATTTGTATCAAAATACCCAGATTATAATATTTTTAATTTAGATACTTTGACCTATGCAGGTAATCTTGAAAATCTTCAAGATATAGAAAATGAAAAAAATTACACATTCATTAAAGGTGATATTACCGATGAGAATTTTATTGATAAGATTTTTGAAAAATATCGCTTTGATTCTATTGTTCATTTAGCTGCTGAATCACATGTTGATAGATCTATTTCTGATCCCCTTCTTTTTGCTAAAACTAATATTTTGGGTACCATGATTTTGCTTAATAAATTTAAGGATTTATGTAAAGATAATTGGCACGGGAAATTATTTTATCACATTAGTACCGATGAAGTTTTCGGCTCATTAGGCAATGATGGTTTATTTGTAGAAACAACACCTTATAACCCTAACTCTCCATATTCAGCTTCTAAGGCAAGTTCTGATCACTTTGTAAGAGCATATGGGGTAACTTATGGAATGCCATATGTTATTTCAAATTGTTCTAATAATTATGGTGAATTTCAGTTTCCAGAAAAATTAATTCCACTATTTATTAATAATATTTTAAATAATAAACCTCTCCCAGTTTATGGAGATGGGAATTATACAAGAGATTGGTTGTATGTTATAGATCATGCTCGTGCAATAGATTTAGTTTTTCATAATGGAAAAAATAAGAATACATATAATATTGGGGGTTTTAACGAATTTAAAAATATTGATTTAGTAAAGATTATGTGTAATTTAGTAGATGAGAAGATAGGTAGAGAAAAAGGTGAAAGTCAAAAACTCATAACTTTTGTCAAAGATAGAGCAGGTCATGATTTAAGATATGCAATTGATGCAAGTAAAATTTCTCATGAATTAGGTTGGAAGCCTTCAGTTACCTTTGAAGAAGGTCTTTCTAACACAATTGACTGGTATTTATCTAATAAAATTTGGTTAGAAAATACCTTGACTGGCTCATATATGGACTGTAATAATGATTATTAATTTAAGTAATTCGTTGCTTTAGCAAAATTTTATTAAAATTAGAAAAATATGACTATTAAATTAGCTAGTTTCAAATGTTACTACAATATTTTTAATATTTTTTTTATTGCTTTCTTTTTAATAAACTTTTAGATAAATAATTTGAGAAATCAATTAATTAAATATTTATTTTCTAACACCATTTCTAATGGAGTAAATTTCTTTTCAAGATGGTTGTTGAATTTTGGTTTAGCTCGTTTTATGACATTGTCTGATTTTGGAATATTTTCATTTATTAATTCTTTATCGAATTTATTTAAAAGTGTACTTTCATTTGGAGGGCAGTTATTTTTAATCTATAAAGTCTCCAAAGAAAAAGAGCTTAAATATTATTACTATCTAAAATCAGCTTTTCTTTCAGTGGTTATTGCATTTTTTCTAGCAGCTGTTTTATTTTTTATGAATCTTTTTGATCAAACCATAATAAATATAAAACATTTTCTTTTTGCTGTCTTATTGGCATCTTTTATGGTTTTAATACAAAACACCTATTCCTTTTTTAAAGGTGCTGGTTTGTTTGATAAGGAGGCAAAAGGATACATTATTTACCTCTTA
>TARA_B110000238_G_scaffold138194_1_pt1 | contig 29718 bp, 25 predicted proteins | sample TARA_B110000238 | Tara Oceans TARA_B110000238 (sample SAMEA4397569) | marine metagenome | biome: Polar Biome; feature: [SRF] surface water layer (ENVO:00010504); material: water (ENVO:00002006), including particulate matter (ENVO:01000060) such as... | depth 5 m | reverse complement strand
CATTTGATTTAAGACTTAAAAAATAGACCCCTTTAGAATAATTAGAATTTATTTTACTGAATAACCAGTTTAGTATTAATTTGAATAATCAAATTTAATATAATTACGATAAAAAACAAGTAAGTAATAATACTTACGAACCTAAATACTATTAATTATATTGTTAAAGGATTTACTTGGACGCATTGCAGCAATAATAGCTGTTTTACAAGGAAAATAATACCCATTAATATCTTCAGGATTTCCTTTTGAATTAGCTAGCTCTAATAATATATTTTTTTCATTACCTATTAACGCAATAGATATCTTTTTAAAGATATTTTTTAATTCTAAATCTATATTTTGAGCTGTTAATTCTTCAGCCCAATACATTGCTAAGTAAAAATGAGAGCCTCTATTATCCAATTCACTCACTTTTCGTTTGGGAGATTTACCAGTTTTTAATAATTTTTCTATTGCAATATCTAAGGTCTCTGATAAAACTTTAGCTTTTGGATTATTATGAAATTCAGAAAAATGCTCTAAAGAAACTACGATTGCCATAAATTCACCTAAGGAATCCCATCTAAGATGTCCCTCTTTTATAAATTGCTGAACATGCTTTGGAGCAGAACCCCCAGCTCCTGTTTCAAATAAACCACCCCCATTCATTAGAGGAACAATTGATAACATTTTAGCCGAAGTTCCTAATTCTAAAATTGGAAATAAATCTGTAAGGTAATCTCGTAAAACGTTTCCAGTAACAGAAATAGTATTATTACCATTTTTAACTCTTTTAAGAGTAAAAAGAGCAGCATTGTATGGATCTAAAATTTGAATGTCTAAATCTTTTGTATCATAATCTTTTAAATAAAGATTAATTTTCTTAATCAACTCGGCATCATGAGCTCTGTTTTTATTTAACCAAAAAATTGTAGGCCAATTAGTAGCTTTAGCTCTCTTTACTGCTAATTTAACCCAGTCTTGAATTGCCTCGTCCTTAGTTTGACACATTCTCCAAATATCACCTTCCTCTACAGAATGTTCAATTAGCACATCTCCTAAAGAATTAACAACTTGTACAGTTCCTGAAGATTTTATTTCAAAGGTTTTATCATGCGAACCATATTCTTCTGCCTTTTTAGCCATTAAGCCAACATTTGGAACTGTCCCCATTGTTTTGGGGTCAAAGGCACCGTTCTTTTTGCAAAAGTCTATAGTGGCAGAATAAATACTTGCATATGAACTGTCTGGAACAATTGCTTTAGTATCTTCAGTTTTATTTTCATTATTCCACATTTGCCCTGAAGTTCTAATCATAGCAGGTAAAGATGCATCAATAATAACATCAGAGGGCACATGTAAATTAGTAATTCCTTTATCAGAATCTACCATTGCTAATTTAGCATTATTCTTAAATACTAAATCAATATCTGATTCGATTTCTGCTTTTTTAATGCTTGGTAAGGTCTTAATTTTTTCAACTAAATCTCCAAATCCATTTTTAAAGTCAACTCCTAATTCATGCAAAACATCATTATGCTTTTTAAGTAAATCTGCAAAAAAGATACTAACAGCATGACCAAAAATTATAGGATCAGAAACCTTCATCATTGTAGCTTTCATATGAAGAGATAGTAAAATACCCGTTTCTTTTGCATCATTAATTTCTTGATTTAAGAAATCTATTAATGACTTTTTACTCATAATTGAAGCATCAATAATCTCGTTTGACAGTAGAGAAAAATTTTCTTTTAACACAACTTTAGACCCATCATTTAGAAAATGTAAAATTTTAACATCATTTCTATCGTTTAAACAAACAGATTTCTCATTATGATGAAAATCTCCACTTTTCATTGTAGCAATATGAGTTCTTGAGCTAGGCGACCACTCCCCCATAAAGTGAGGGTTAACTTTAGCATAATTCTTAACTGCTTTTGGAGCTCTTCTATCAGAATTACCTTCTCTTAAAACCGGATTAACGGCAGAGCCTTTCACTGAATTATATTTAGCTTGATTTTTTTTTTCCTCATCTGTTTGTGGATTATCGTTATATGATGGAATCTGAAATCCTTTAGACTGTAGTTCTTCAATAGTTGTAATTAATTGAGGAACAGACGCTGAAATATTTGGCAGCTTGATAATATTAGCTTCTGGCTTTTTAACTAATTCCCCAAGTTCGGCAAGAGCATCATTTTTTTTCTGATCTTCATCTAAATATTCAGGGAAAATTGCTAATACTCTTGCAGCAAGAGATATATCTTTAGTCTCAATATCTATATTAGCAGTAGAAACAAATGAATTAATAATTGGCAGTAATGAATGAGTTGCTAACATTGGAGCCTCATCTGTCTGTGTGTAAATTATTTTTAAATTTTCTTCACTCATATTTTCTCTTTACAAATTATAATTAATTCTTTAGTAACCAAAGATATCATCTAGTTGAAGAATCTTTACTTGTCCGTATTTTTTTAACAACTCCATATTCATCTCATCAACACTGCCTAAAACCATATATGTGTAATTATCATTATTAATATGATTATCATGAAAGTTTTTCAAATCTTCCATAGAAAAGGCAGGAATATCATTAAAGACATCTTTTCTTTGATCGTAATTAATATTTACTTTTTGAGACGCCTCAAATGCATCTAATATTTTTGATTTAGTTATTCTCTCTGTTCTTATTTTCTGAATAAGACCTTCTCTTGCTGTTTCCATATTAGAGCTCGCCTCAGGCATTTGAGTTAAAAGACCTTTCATTCCTTGCATAGCATCACCAAGTTTGTCAGCTTGAGTTCCGACATAAGAAAACTGATAATGAGAGTCCTCTAATCTCTTAGGAATTGTATATGTACTATACACGGAATAAGCTAAAGCTTTTGATTCTCGCATTTCCTGAAAAACAATTGAACTCATTCCTCCACCAAAATATTCATTGTGAAGTTTAATAATTGAATGTTTTTCCTGGTTTAACTTTTCTCCTTTAGCAAACATAATTACCTCAGCCTGTTTCATGTCATAATCAATAACATAAACAATATTTGAATTCATTTCTTTTTCAATATTCAAGTCTTTTGAATCTATTGATTTTAAATTTAGTGAATTATGAACTTCATTCATTAGTTTTTTAACATCAGCTAACTCATCAGGACCGTAATATAAGATCCTGTGCTCAAAACTAGTAAGTTGTTTAATATCCTTAATTAAATCTAAAGAAGATATAGACTCTAGTTCAGCTTTTTGCAAAATATTTGTAAACGAAGAATTAGCCCCAAACTTAGCATAACTACTCATAGCGCTAAATAGGATAATTTGTCGGTTTAATTTAGCATCATTTTTTTGTTTTAAATAAGTATTTTTTAAACTTACAAGAGCACTCTCATCTGCTTCAACATTAGCTAAAATATTTTCTAACAACGTAACTGATTCTTTAAAATTAGTTGCTAAACCTGTAAGAGTAATCTTTGTTTTTTTTGATGTTGTATTAACAGAAAGATCACATCCTAACTTATAAAATTCTTCAAGTTTTTTGCTAGCTGACATTTTATCTGTTCCTAAATATTGCAAATAATCTAAAGCAAGTTTAAGTTGTTTATTATCATCTGTGCCCATGTCAAAAACATAATTAATCTGGAATCTTTCATTCTCATTATTATTTTTATAAATAATTGGAACAGAATTAATATCATCTTGTTTAATATCGACATCAAAATCTAAAAACTTAGGCTCCATTTGAGAAACCTCTTCATCAAGCAAAGAAGTTAGAAAACTTGACTTATCTTCTCTATTTACAGAAACTGGAGTGATTTTAGGTTTTGTAACCTTAACAGCATCAGGATCATCTCCTAACCTCTTGTAAATAACAACATAATTATCACTATATCTTTCTTTTACAAAATCAATAATATCTTGTCTTTTTATTTTAGACAATTCGTTCAATTCATCTGTATGAGTTTGCCAATCCATATTTAAAATAAAAGCATCTACAAACTCTTCTGCTCTCCCATTATTTGATTCATATTTCTTTATCTGCTCTAATTTTAAATCAGAAATAATAGCATCTAAAATCCAGTCAGAAAAATTACCTTTTTTTATTTCCTCAATTTGTGATAATAATAAATCCTTAACAGTCTCTAACTTTTGTCCACTTAAAGGCCCGCCATAAAACCCGTGAATAGAATAATCATTTAAAATATATGGAAAACAGCCTCCGCCTGTTAGCTTTTGAGCTTGATTAAGGTTTATGTCAATTAATCCGGCAGAAGTGTTACTTAATAACATATCTACCATTGTAAGCATATTAGCATCGCTAGAACTTGCACCATCAAATCTAAATCCAATATAAAGTCTTTCTGCCTCTGGACCATAAACATTAGTGACTAAAGGAGAAGTGATTTTGTTTTCTTTAACAACTTCAAATGAAGGATTCTCTTTTCTTTCAAAACTTCCAAAATATTTATTTATTAAATTAATTACAGCATCATATTCAAAATCACCTGACATACAAATTGCCATATTATTAGGAACATAATATTTATTGAAATATTTTCTTATTTCTGTTAAAGATGGATTTTTTAAATGTTCAATAGTACCAATAGTTGTCTGTGTTCCGTATTGATGTTTTGGAAATAAAGATGACATTAATGCTTCAAACATTTTAGACCCATCATTATCAAGAGACCTGTTTTTTTCCTCATAAACTGCTTCTAATTCAGTATGAAATAATCTAAAAACAGGCATTCTAAATCTTTCAGACTCTATCTTAAGCCATTTTTCAATTTGATTTGATGGAATATCATTTACATAAACTGTTCTTTCGTTGGATGTATATGCATTAGTTCCTTTAGCTCCTATCCCACTTAACATCTTATCATATTCATTTGCAATACATAATTTAGCAGCTTCACCAGAAACTGAATCGATTTGAGACCAAATAATATTTCTGTTTACCTCATCGCTCATTGGCACTTTTCTATAATCCTCATAGAGTTGCTCAATCTTGTCAAGCAAGGGTTTCTCTTTATCATAATCAAGCGTGCCATAAGCATCAGTTCCTTTGAACAACATATGCTCTAAGTAGTGAGCAAGACCTGTTGCGTCAGAGGGGTCATTTTTACTTCCAGCTCTAACAGCAATATTTGTTTGAACTCTTGGAGCATCATCGTAAAATGATAAATATACCTTAAGACCATTATCTAAAGTGTAAACTCTAGTTTTTAAAGGATCATTCTCAACATATTCAAAATTATTCTCAATCATCTTTTTTTGTTTATTAAAATTAAGTGTTAGCAATACACCAGCTGCTAAAATTAAAATTGCGGTTAAAATTGTTTTATTATTCATATTTATATAATTTTTAATATTCTGGATCTAATCCAAGTTTATCTCTTAATGAGTCTAGATGAACATTTGTTTCAATCATTTTATTAAACTTATCCTTATTAGTATAAGCTACATCATTTTTTGTTGATTTAATAACAACCGTTGTTAAATCAATTTTGTCATTAATTAATTTTTCTCTTAGGATATTCACTATAGTTTGTTTTTCTTGATGAACTAATTCTATTTGAGATGAATTACTAAGATAAACCTCTATGCAGAAATTGTCTAAAATTTTTGGCGTATTCATACCCAAAGTAATTGCAAGATTTGATTTCCCCTTACTTTTTAATATTTTGATCATCTCATCCCAACGAATATTCAACTCCTCAGCAGAAAACAAATTAGTATTTAAATCTGAGGCATTAATTTCTTGAACTTTTTCTTCCTTATTTTCTGATAAAAGATTAGAAATTGATATTGTTTTAGAAGATTTATTTTCTTGATTATAATTATCATTAAAAACTAGATCATTAGCTTGCTTAACTATTTGATTTCCTTCATCTAGATTTTCTTTTGGAATTTGTTGTTCTTTAATTTCTTCGACTTTTACTGTCGAAATAACATCTTCCTCAATCTGCTTTTTTTCTATAACTTTATCAGTCTCCTGACTAGAAAATATCACTTTTTTAGAAACTACGAAGTTTTTAGTTTTTTTTTTTACTTCGGACTTAAAACCAATAGATGATATTTGCAACAAACAAATTTCAACTAATAATCTTTGATTGTTACTCATGTTATATTGAACATCACATTCATTACAAAGCTTAAGAGCTTTTACTAAATAAGAAGACGTAGTTTTTTTAGTTTGTTGAATGTATTTATTTTTTAGTTCATCAGATTTTTCTAAAATATCAACAGTTCTTGAGTCTAAACACAACAATAAATTACGTAGATGACTGGCTAAACCATTAATAAAGTTTTGACCATCAAACCCATTACTAATTATCTCATCAAAAATCAAAAATAATTCACTTACATTATTTTCAAATAGTTCATCTGTTATCTTAAAATAATAATCATAATCTAAAATATTAAGATGCTTTATAACATCTTTATATATAAGATTTTTTTCTGAGGAACTTACTAATCTATCAAATAATGACAAAGAATCACGAAGTGCACCATCAGACTTTTCTGCAATCAAATGGAGTGCAGAATCTTCAAAACTAACTGATTCTTTTTCTGCAACAAATTTTAAGTTAGAGATAATATCATTTATCGAAACCTTTTTAAAATCAAAAATTTGACATCTAGATAAAATTGTTGGAATAATTTTATGTTTTTCTGTAGTTGCTAAAATAAATTTAGCGTGCTTAGGTGGCTCTTCTAGAGTTTTCAGAAAAGCATTAAAAGCCTGAGAGGAAAGCATATGAACCTCATCAATGATATAAATATTATACTCGCCTATTTGGGGAGCAAACCTGACTTGATCTACGAGATTTCTAATATCATCAACTGAATTATTTGAAGCAGCATCTAGTTCATGAATATTAAAAGAACTGTTTTCATTAAACGAAGTACACGACACGCATGAGTTGCAAGCATCTAAGTTTTCCGATAATGTCTCACAATTAATTGTTTTGGCTAATATTCTAGCTAAAGAAGTTTTACCTACACCTCTAGGACCACAAAAAAGAAATGATTGAGCTAATTGTTTATTTTTTATAGAACTTTTCAAAGTAGAAGTAATAGAATCTTGTCCTAAAACTCGATCAAAAGTTGAAGGCCTATATTTTCTCGCAGAAACTAAAAAATTACTCATAATTTACTCATAAAAACTTGAATACAAAATTAACATTTATCTTAAATTAAATCACAAAAAATGAACACAAATTAAAAACACATCTTATTATTGGTTATTAACAAGAGTTTTTCTAAATTTGCCGCCCTAAATAAAGGAAAAAATTAAATATTAAGAAAAAACAAACAAATGAATAATTACGAAACCGTTTTCATTATGAATCCCGTCTTATCTGATGATCAGGTAAGGGAAACGGTAAAAAAATTTGTTGATTATCTGAAAGATAAGAAAGCAAAAATCACCCATGAAGAAAATTGGGGACTTAAAAAACTAAAGTATGTAATTCAGAAAAAGAAAACAGGCTTTTATCACCTACTTGAATTTCAAGCTGATGGTTCTACAATCGGTAACTTTGAAGTTGAATTCCAAAGAGATGAAAGAGTTATCAGATGGCAAACAGTTAGATTGGATAAGTTTGCTCTTGAGTACGCTGAAAGAAGAAAGCAAAAATTATCTACTAATACAAAAGCTAAATAATTATGAGTAATAATACAGAAATAAGATATCTATCGCCTGTTGATATTGAAAAAAGACAAAGAAATAAATATTGCCGTTTTACTAAAATGGGAATTAAATTTATTGACTATAAAGATCCAGATTTCCTTATGCGTTTCTTAAACGAACAAGGTAAAATTCTTCCTAGAAGAATTACTGGAAACTCAATGAAATATCAAAGAAGATTAGCTGTGGCAGTTAAAAGAGCAAGACAGCTAGCTTTATTACCTTACGTAGGAGATAATTTAAAATAAAGAAAATGGATATTATTTTATTAGAAAACATAGAAAAGCTTGGATTCAAAAATGAAGTTATTAAAGTTAAAAATGGTTTTGGAAGAAATTTCTTAATACCTTCTGGAAAAGCGGTTTTAGCGACTGAATCAGCTGTAAAGGTTCTTAATGAGAATCTAAGACAACAAGAGCAAAAAGACTCTAAATTAATTGCTGAGCTTAGTAAGACTGCCGAAGCATTACCTAACTTAGATATAAAGATTAAAGCTAAAGTTGCAGAAGGTGGTACAAAATTATTTGGATCAATTACCTCATCTCAATTTACAGATGCTTTATCTGCTCTTGGTCATGATGTAGACAAAAGATTTGTAAAATTGACTGCAATCAAAAAGCTTGGGAAATATGAGGCAGAAGTTAAACTGCACAGATCTGTTAAAATTTCTGTTCCTTTTAGCGTTGTATCTGAATAATTCTTAAGTAAAAAACTTAAAAACCGAATTTTTTAAAATTCGGTTTTTTTTTGCTCTAAATCAGATTTACCTCTAGTCTATTAAAAGAAATAAACTTTTAAAATGTATATTTGCAATGATAGTTAGTGAAAATATTTTAACAAATTATAATGGCGTAATCTAGTCACTGTAAAGATAATGTTCAATATTATCTAAAAAATTACTTAAATAAACTTTAAGTCCAAAAATATCAAAATTCACTAATCTGCTTTTAAAATTGAAAAAATTTCAAATATGAAAATCTATAACAATTACATTTCAGAAATTAAGGATAGAGCAAAACAAGAACTTCATCCAAAACCAATTGAAAATGCAGAGTTGCTAAGTGAAATTATTCTGCAAATTAAGGATTTAAATAATTCACATAGAGAAGACTCAATAAAGTTTTTTATATATAATACTATTCCTGGAACTACAAGTGCAGCTAAAGTAAAAGCTGAATTTTTAAAAGAAATAATCTTAAATGAATGCTTAGTTGAAGAGATTACTCCAACATTTGCATTTGAATTGTTATCTCACATGAAAGGAGGACCTTCAATTAAAATTCTACTTGATTTAGCTCTTGGAAATAACACATATATTTCTATTGAAGCCGCAAAGGTTCTTAAAACACAAGTATTTTTATATGATGCTGATACAGATCGACTTTCTAAAGCTTATAAAGAAGGAAGCGAAATTGCTAAAGAAATAATAGAAAGTTACGCAAAAGCTGAATTCTTTACTAAACTTCCACAAATAGATGAAGAAATTAATATTGTTACTTATGTTGCTGGAGTAGGAGATATTTCAACAGATTTACTTTCTCCTGGTGGTGATGCACACTCTAGATCAGATAGAGAACTTCATGGGAAATGCATGTTTGAACATAATATAGAGCAACAAAATGAAGTCATTGCTCTAAAAGAAAAACATCCTGAAAAGACAGTGATGTTACTTGCAGAAAAAGGCACTATGGGAGTAGGTTCATCAAGAATGTCTGGGATAAATAATGTTTCGTTATGGATTGGAAGACAAGCAAGCCCTTATGTGCCATTTATAAATATTGCTCCTGTGGTGGCAGGAACAAATGGAATTTCTCCAATATTCTTAACAACTGTGGGTGTTACTGGAGGAATTGGTCTTGATCTTAAAAATTGGGTGAAGAAAAAGGATGAAAAAGGAAATACAGTTAGAAATAAGGAAGGAGACCCAATACTTGAAGAGGTATATTCTGTTAAAACAGGAACATTTCTTACAATTAATACAAAAAAGAAAAAATTATACAACGGAGATAAAGAGCTAAGTGATATATCATCTGCATTCACACCTCAAAAAATGGAGTTTATGAGAGCAGGAGGTTCTTATGCAATAGTTTTTGGGAAAAAATTACAATCCTTTGCTGCAAAAATACTTGATATAAAAATGCCAATAATTTATGCCCCATCAAAAGAAATCTCACATGAAGGTCAGGGTCTAACAGCTGCTGAAAAAATATTTAACAGAAATGCTGTTGGCACAACTCCAGGTAAAACTTTACATGCAGGTTCAGATGTAAGAGTTGAAGTGAATATTGTGGGCTCTCAAGACACAACAGGTCTAATGACTTCTCAAGAGCTAGAATCTATGGCAGCAACAATAATATCTCCAATTGTAGATGGAGCTTATCAGTCTGGCTGTCATACTGCTGCTGTTTGGGACAAAAATGCTCAAGCAAATATCCCAAGACTCATGAAATTCATGAATGACTTTGGTTTGATTACAGCTCGTGACCCTAAAGGGGTATATCACGCAATGACGGATGTGATTCACAAAGTATTGAATGATCTAACTATTAATGATTGGGCAATTATCATTGGGGGCGACTCTCACACTAGAATGTCTAAAGGAATTGCTTTCGGCGCAGACTCAGGCACAGTAGCCTTAGCACTGGCAACAGGAGAAGCTTCAATGCCTATTCCAGAATCTGTAAAAGTTACTTTCAAAGGAAAGATGATGGAGCATATGGATTTTCGTGATGTAGTTCATGCTACTCAATCTCAAATGCTTAATAAGTTTGGAGGAGAAAATGTTTTCCAAGGTCGAATTATTGAGGTACATATTGGCACACTGCAAGCGGATAAAGCATTTACATTTACTGACTGGACTGCTGAGATGAAGGCTAAAGCTTCAATCTGTATTTCTGAAGACGATACATTAATTGAATCATTAGAGATTGCAAAAGGAAGAATCCAGATCATGATAAATAAAGGGATGGATAATACTAAGCAAGTTCTGCAAGGACTTATTGATAAAGCCAACCAAAGGATTGTTGAGATTAGGACCGGAGAAAAACCTGCATTAAGACCTGATAAAAATGCAAAATACTTTGCTGAATTCGAAGTAGATTTAGATATTATTTCTCAACCAATGATTGCTGATCCTGATGTTAATAATGAGGATATTTCTAAAAGATATACCCATGACACAATCAGACCGCTTTCATATTACAAAGGTGGAAAAAAAATTGATCTTGGCTTTGTTGGCTCATGTATGGTTCACAAAGGAGATCTTAAAATTCTAGCGCAGATGCTTAGAAACCTAGAAAAAGTTAATGGGAAAATTGAGTTCAATGCGCCACTAATTGTAGCTGCTCCAACTTACAATATAATTGATGAATTAAGAGAAGAAGGAGATTGGAATGTTTTACAAAAATATTCTGGCTTTGAATTTAATGATAGTGCTCCAAAAAATTCTGCACGTTTAGAATATGAAAATATGATGTATCTCGAGCGACCAGGATGTAACCTTTGTATGGGGAATCAAGAAAAAGCTGCAAAAGGAGATACTGTTATGGCAACTTCTACGCGTCTTTTTAAAGGAAGAGTTGTAGCTGATTCAGATCGCAAAAAAGGAGAATCATTACTTGCTTCTACTCCAGTAGTAGTTCTTTCTGCAATTCTTGGAAGAACCCCAACATTAAAAGAGTATGAAAGAGCCGTAGTTGGGATTAACCTTACTAAATTCGCACCTCCACTAGAGAAGCTATGCTCTTAAATATAATTTAACTCTAGTTAAATTATATTATCCGGAATATCTTTAAGAAAATCCATTTTTCCATTTTCATAATTAATAGCACAACAATAATGTGTTAAACCGTTAGTAACAAAAAGGTATTTTGCTTTTAGGCTAAAATTATATTTTGCGATTTGATCAAAAGCATCTTTACCAATTTTAACAGAAGGCGCCTTGCACTCAACTAATATCACAGGATTTAGATCTCTATCATTTACAATTAAATCAGCTCTAGTATTAAGTTTATTATACTTGATTAACTTTTCAACTTGCATAAGACCGATAGGGTAATTCTTATGAAATACTAAATAATTAATTACATGCTGTCTGACCCATTCCTCTGGCGTTAATTTAAAATATCCTTTTCTTACCTCATCAAAAATTTGGATAGTATTATCAACTAATCTATTTTTGAAATTAAATTTTGGCAAATTCAGTTTTTCTTCCATAACTCTACAAATTTACGTGAAATATTTAGACATAATATCATCCTTAAAAGATAAAAAATACGAAAATGTCTATTTTTTGACTGGTGATGAAAGTTTCTATATTGATAAGATTTCAGATTACATTTCTAAAAATATTTTAAATTCAGAAGAAAAAGATTTTAATTTTGTGACTCTCTACGGTAAAGAAATTGATTCTAGTGTTATAATTTCTGAGGCTAAACAATATCCATTTGGCGCAACTCACAGAGTAGTTTTAGTTAAAGAAGCACAACATTTATCTAAAATAGATGATCTAGAGAATTATATTAAAAATCCTAATCCAACAACTATATTGGTTTTATGTTTTAAAAACAAAAAATTAGACAAGAGAAAAAGTATTTTTAAATTACTTAAAACTAATGCATTAATTTTTGAAAGCAATAAATTATATGAAAACAAAATCCCCGCATGGATAAATGATTATTGTAATGCACAAAACATAAAAATTGACTACAAATCTTGTGCAATTTTAGCAGAATATCTAGGAAATGATTTAGCTAAAATAACTAATGAACTAGATAAATTAATAATTAATTGCTCGGACGAAATAACTTCATCATTAATTGAATCTAATATTGGAATAAGCAAGGACTATAATGTGTTTGAACTACAGCATGCTTTAAGCAAAAAAGATTTAGTTAAATCTAATACAATAATTAAATACTTTAATCTAAACAATAAAGCTCATCCATTAATTTTAACAATTAATTCTATTTTTTCTTTTTTCCAAAAAGTATTAATTTATAAACAAATAAGTAACAAGTCAAGACAGGAAATCGCAACATTATTGCAAGTAAACCCTTACTTTCTCAGTCAATATGAAGTTGCATCAAGTAATTACTCTGCAAAACAACTTCACTATATCTTTTCTTATATTAAAGATTATGAATTACGTTTAAAAGGAATTAATAATAAAAATACTTCTCATCAGTCTCTTTTAATTGAGCTAATTTTTAAAATTCTTCATTCATAATTTTAACAATTTTCAGATAACAACTCAAGTCTTTAAATTACTATATTTGTAAGATTTTTAAAAAAAAATATGCAAAGAATTATCCTATTATTTTTCACCCTACTAATCTCATCAAGTATTTTTTCTCAAAATGGCGCAATAAGAGGCTTCGTATATGACAAGTCTAGTGGAGAGTCAATCATGTTTTGTAATGTCTTTTTAAAAGGAACAACAATAGGAGCACCTACTGATGTAAATGGAATGTATAATATTTCAAAAGTTACCCCAGGTGATTACACATTAGTTGTAACTTATTTAGGTTTTGACACAACTCAAATAAATATTACTCTTTCAGCTAATCAAATTTTAAATCAGAATCTTGAAATAAATGAATCAAGTATTAAATTAGGTGAAGTAAGAATTTCTGCAGCAAGAGAAGCAATGAAAACTGAGGTTAATGCAGCTGCAATTAAGATAACAAAAAAAGATTTAGAAATGGTTCCAACCATTGGGGGAGAGCCAGATATAGCACAATATATCCAAATTATTCCTGGAGTTGTGTTCACTGGCGACCAGGGTGGTCAATTATACATAAGAGGCGGGTCTCCTATCCAAAATAAAGTTTTATTAGATGGAATGATCATATACAGTCCCTTTCATTCAATTGGACTATTTTCTGTTTTTGATACTGATATAATAAGAAATACAGATGTCTACACTGGAGGCTTTAATGCAGAGTATGGCGGAAGAGTATCATCAATAATGGATATTAAGACAAGAGATGGAAATAAAAAACAACTAGCAGGGAAATTTTCAGCAAATACATTTGGCTCAAAAATTTTATTTGAAGGTCCTTTAGGTAGTAATGAAAAATCTTCATTTGTATTCTCAGGAAAAACTTCTTATCTGGATAAGACATCAGAGGTTCTTTACAAGGAACCAGTACTGTTTTTTGATGACAAAGGCTTACCATATAGCTATACGGATCTATATGGTAAATTATCATTTCATGGAGATAACGGAAGTAAATTTAATTTCTTTGGATTTAATTTCCAAGACAAAGTAGATTATAAAAACATATCTGAGCTAAAATGGAATTCCAAGGGAATTGGGAGTGAATTTATTTTGATTCCTGGCGGCTCACCAGTTTTAATTGAGGGTAATTTTGCATACTCATCATACAACATATCACTAGACGAGGAAGCATCTCCAATAAGAGAAAGTGGCATTGCAGGCTTTAATATGGGTTTTGATTTCACCTATTTTAATCCAAGAGGAAAAATTAAATATGGATTTGATATTCATGGATTTGAAACTAATTTCCTAACATATAATTCTGTTAATTCTCCAATAACACAGAATGAAAACACTTCAGAATTCTCTGCATATGTCAATTATCAGTACAATAAAAATCGTTTGATTATAGAGCCTGGATTTCGAATCCAAAAATATACTTTAGGAGTATCGCCGGAACCAAGGTTAGGAATGAAGTTTATTGTAAATGAAAAATTAAGGCTTAAGCTTTCAAGTGGATTATATTCTCAAAATATTTTAAGTACAACTTCAGATAGAGATGTAGTCAATCTATTTTCAGGTATCATTTCCTCACCAGAGGAAATTCCTACACAAGCAGATGGAACAGATTATAAAGATAAATTTCAGAAAGCTAGACATTTAATTACCGGATTTGAATATGATGTAAATGATTATATTGACTTTCAACTTGAAGGTTATATTAAGGATTTTACTCAACTCACGAATATTAATAGAAATATGACAAGTAATGATGATCCAAGTTTTATAATAGAAAGCGGATTAGCTAAAGGCTTTGATGTTTTAATTAAGTATAATAATCAAAACTTATACATATGGACAGTCTATTCATTAGGAAATATAACAAGAAATGACGGAGAAAATGAATACTCGCCACATTTTGACAGAAGACATAATGTAAACTTTGTAAGCTCTTATAAATTTGGCAAACAAAATAGCTGGAAAGTAGATGGAAGATGGAATTTTGGGTCGGGGTTTCCTTTTACACAAACTCAAGGTTTTTATGAAAACCTCACTTTTTCCAACGGAATAAATACAGATTATACTTCAACAAATGGAGATTTAGGAATTGAATATGCTGATCTTAACTCTGGAAGGCTTCCATATTATCATAGATTAGATTTCTCTATTTCTAAAGTAACAAAAATCAATAAAAATGTCACTTTAGATGTAACAGCTTCAGTAACGAACATTTACAATAGAGAAAATATATTTTATTTTAATAGAGTGAAATACGAAAGAGTTAACCAATTACCTTTAATGCCTAGCTTAGGAGCATCTTTTACTTTCTAAAAAGATTGTTAAAATTATGTGAACAATTAAATAATCTATTTAGATTTTATTAATTCTAAATAGTATTTTTGTCAAAAAATAATTTTGCAGAAAATCCCAACTAAATATATATTCGTAACTGGTGGTGTAGCCTCATCATTAGGTAAAGGCATAATAGCAGCATCACTAGGAAAGCTACTTATGGCTAGGGGATTTAATGTAACTATCCAAAAATTAGACCCCTATATTAATATAGATCCTGGTACCATGAATCCATATGAACATGGTGAATGCTACGTAACTTCTGATGGTGCTGAAACTGATTTAGACTTAGGTCATTATGAACGATTTTTAGGCAACTCAACATCTCAAGCAAATAACGTTACAACAGGAAGCATTTATCAAACGGTTATAAACAAAGAAAGAAAAGGAGATTATTTAGGTAAAACCGTTCAAATAATACCACATATAACAGACGAAATAAAAAGAAGAATTAAGCTTTTAGGAGATACTAATAAATTTGATTTTGTAATTACGGAAATTGGCGGAACAGTTGGAGATATTGAATCACTTCCTTACATAGAGGCTGTTCGTCAACTTAAATGGGAATTAGAGAAAAGCACTTTATTTATTCACTTAACTCTTGTTCCATTTTTATCTGCCGCTGGAGAACTTAAAACTAAGCCTACTCAGCATTCTGTTAAGACTTTATTAGAATCAGGAATCCAACCAGACATACTTGTGTGTAGAACAGAGCACAAACTAAATGAACATATAAAAAGAAAAATAGCATTATTTTGTAATGTTGAAAAAGAAGCTGTAATTGAATCATTAGATGCTGAAACAATTTATGAAGTTCCATTGCTAATGCAAAAGGAGAATCTAGACAAAGTTGTCTTACGTAAACTAAAAATTAAAGATGAAACAGAAGTAAACCTAGATAAATGGAAAGACTTTCTATTCAAACTTAGTAACCCGAAAAAATCTATTACAATAGCACTTGTTGGCAAGTACATCAAATTAAAGGACTCTTATAAATCAATTGTTGAATCTTTTATTCATGCTGGTACTGAAAAAAATTGTGAAGTAAAAATACAATGGATAAGTGCCGAAGATTTAATAGAAGGAAAAACTATTAATGATCAGTTAGCTAATATACATGGATTACTTGTTGCTCCTGGATTTGGTGACAGGGGAATAGAAGGGAAAATCCAAGCGATTAAATATGTAAGAGAAAATGACATACCCTTTCTAGGGATTTGTCTAGGAATGCAGTGTGCAGTAATTGAATTTGCTCGCAATGTTCTAGATATGAAAGATGCAAATTCAACAGAAATGAATAAAAAAACAGACTTTCCTGTGATTGATATTATGCATAATCAAAAAGAAATTACTAATAAAGGGGGCACAATGAGACTTGGCTCATATTCATGTCAACTAACAAAAGATAGTAATGCTTTTAAAGCATATAATACAAATAGTATAAATGAAAGACATAGGCATAGATATGAATTTAACAATTCTTATTTAAATAAATTTGAAGAAGGTGGAATGTTAGCGACAGGAAATAATAAAGAAAATAATCTAGTTGAAATCATAGAGATATCTTCACACAAATGGTTTGTTGGTGTACAATTTCACCCTGAATACAGCAGTACAGTACTAAAACCAAGTCCGCTATTTTCATCTTTCATAGATGCATGCATTAACAATAACAAATAATGAAAAATTACGATAAAAATTCTCTAACTGGATTTATATTAATGGCAATTATTTTAATTGTTTTCAACTTTTTCTTTTTCCCTGAACCATCTCCAGAAGAAGTTAAGTCAGAAAAAATAGAAATAACAAATTTAGAAGAATCATCAAGAGAAGAAGCGAAAACCCAAAAGGTAGCTATTGCTAAAACTCAAGAAGAAATATCTAATACTTATGGAGTCTTTTCTCACACTGCTAAGGGAGAGGAGAGAAATTATATATTAGAAAATGAAAAGATCAAAATATCAATATCTAATAAAGGAGGAAGAATAAACTCAGTAATTATTAAGGAAGGAAGTAGTGGGAAAAAATTTAAAACATATGATAATAAAGAATTAGAAATATTTAATTCTGACTCTTCAAACTTCAATCTTAATTTCTCAACAGGTATTAGTATTAATACTAATGAATTATTTTTCAAGAATATAGAAAGCAGTTCAGAAGGCTTGATTATGAGGCTAGAAACAAACACTAACAACTATATAGATTTTATATATAAATTAAGTGATGAATATTTAGTTGACTTCGATATTAATTTAGTGGGAATGGATGAAGTAATTCCTAATGAACTAAATTACATGAATTTTGATTGGCAAATGAAAACTCCACAAACGGAAAAAAGTAAGAGTAACCAAGACATGTATACTGGAATACATTACCAATACCTTTCAGATAAAGAAGTAGATTATTTAAGCTTCACTAAAACAGATGAAGAAGAAGTGAATTCAAGGCTATCATGGGTAGCTTTTAAGCAACAATTTTTTAGTTCAATATTAATTTCAAAGTCAGGTTTTGAAAAGCCAACATTACTAAAAAGTATAAAAAACGAAAACTCTGACTATATAAAAGATTTATCTGCAAAATTTGAATTACCATTTAATCACCAGAGAGATGAAACTCTTAATTTTCAATTTTTCTTTGGACCAAACCATTATAAAACATTGTTATCTTATGATAAACAGTTTGAAGAACTAGTTCCTTTAGGTTGGGGTATCTTTGGTTGGGTAAATAAGTATGTTATAATTAACATTTTTGATTTTCTAAGTAAATATATTAAGAGCTTTGGAATCATCATTCTTCTACTTACTTTAATAATTAAATTAGTTCTAGCTCCTTTTACATATAAAGCATTTCTATCTCAAGCAAAAATGAAAGTTTTAAAACCTGAGATCGATAAAATTAATGATAAGCACAAAACAAAAGACCCAATGAAGGTTCAGCAGGAGACTATGGGGCTTTACAGAAAAGCTGGGGTTAATCCAATGGGAGGATGTCTCCCAATGCTATTTCAATTCCCAATTCTTATTGCAATGTTTAGATTTTTCCCTGCATCAATAGAATTAAGACAGGAAAGTTTCCTCTGGGCTGATGATTTGTCTGCATATGACTCTATATATAATTTGGGATTTGAAATTCCTTTTTATGGTGATCATGTAAGTCTTTTTACATTATTAATGACAATTTCTACTCTATTGTATACAAGAATGAATAGTCAAATGGCGACAGGCCAAATGGCTCAAATGAAATGGATGATGTATCTCATGCCTATAATGTTTTTAGGATTCTTTAACAATTATGCTGCAGGTCTTAGTTATTATTATTTTTTAGCAAACATGTTCACATTTAGTCAAATGTATTTTATGAAAAGACTAGTTGATGAAGATGCTATACTAGCACAACTAGAAGAAAATAAAAAGAAACCAAAGAAAAAATCAAAGTTTCAAAAAAAACTTGAGGACATGCAAAAAAAACAAGAAGACCAAATCCGAAAAAGAAAAAAATAAGTGCGAGCTGCGCTTATTTTAACTCTATGCCTCTTCTCATGTAACAACACTTTTTTTTCTTCAAAAAAGCAAAATAACAATATAATTATTTCATTACAAAAAACTGCTTGTTTTGGTACATGCCCTGAATATAAGCTAGATATATATGAGAATGGGAAAGTACTCTACTTAGGGACAAGACATGTAGAGCATATTGGTGAAAAGCAAGTTTTTATAGATTTCATGGAAATTCAGAGCATCTTAAAATATGCTAAAAAAAATAATTTCTTTCGTATGAAAAATGAGTATAGCGAACCTATTTCAGATCTACCAACAACATACATCCGCATCAAGGGTAAAAAAATTAAAGATTATAGTGGAGCTCCAAATGAATTAAAAGAATTAGTGAAAATTATAGAAAATAAAGTTTTTAAAAGAATAATTAAATAATCTTACTTAAAAAAAGAAATAGCGCCTTTTGCTTCTCAGTGTTAAAATCGTAAGAGATCTTGTCATTAAGATAGCTTAAAGGGTCATTCTCCTTGCTATACGCTCTAGACTGTTCGTCAATTGCAAGTCTAATATTGTTCAGCCCATATGCTAAGGCCTTATTAAAATTATTTAAGAAAAGATCTGACATTTTCTCTCTGCTAACCCAACATGCAAAAACAAAAGGAAGATTGGTCATTCTATACCAAATTTCAGATAAATCATAGGAGTATTTAAATTTTCCATTCAATTTAAATGCTCTATCCCCAATAACAAGACCTGCTGAAGAGTTATTAATATTATTTTCATAATCTTTAGTTCCAAGTATTAATTTAGGATCCACTTTCCAATATTCTCGTAATAAAATTTTTAATAGCTCAACAGATGTTCTAGATTGATAATCTAAATATATTTCTTTTACATCATTTATATCAACATCTGAGTAAAGACACACAGTATCAACTTCTCGTTTTGCACCTATACAATAATTAGATATAATATGATAATTTTTAATATATTTTAATGATGCAACAGGAATTAATGCAATATCAGATTTTTTATTAATAAAACTTTCAGCACAATTAGCTGGATAGTCAAAATGAAAATCAATTTCTGAAGCTAAATTTGAGTTTTTTAAACCAAAAATAAATGGAATAGTATTTAAATAAGAAATTGCTGAAATTTTTACCATAGAAAATAACTAACTAATAACCACAAAGAATAAATAGAGTATGATAACTTAAGAATTGTACCACAAAGAAAACCCACTAATGCTCCAGAGGCTATTTTCAATGCTCTAAATTGATTAAAATCAGACTCATATAACGCTCCTATATATGCTCCAAAAAAAGGGCCAATAATAATTCCAAATGGAGGAAACAGAATAAAACCAAGAATAATACCGATAATTACTCCAATAGTTGATTTACGACCGCCACCGAAAAATTGAACAGAATATATTTGAAGCCAATAATCTAAAAATGTAATTAGCCCAGCTACAAGACCTAAATAAATTAAACAATCCATATCTATAGCCTGAAAACCAGGGATATAGCTTAAAATTAAAACGCCACAAAAAGAGAGGGCAGGACCTGGAATAGCAGGAAGAAATGCTCCTAATAAACCAAATAGTATTAATATAAAAGATATGACTTCTAACATCAAACAAAGGTAAATAAAATTGAGTCTTAAATATTTAAGAATTATCTTATTATTAATTGACAAGTATTTTATATCTTGTAAATTAATGAAAAATATAATTCTATGAAAGAATGGTTAAAAAAATACTTAGGCTGGCTAGGATTTGGATTTTGGATTGGTGCAACTTTATTATTCTGTGTAAGTGAATATATTTTAGACATTGAGTTAGATGCAAATATCCTTTTTTGCAGTCTTGTAATTATGACCGCATTACAAACAATTCAAGATATTCTTAATGAAAAGTATCTGATAAAATATTCTCAAAAAGTAAAAAATACATTCATGGTATTTATCCTTACTAGCTCATTAATAATGTTTTATTTTATAATTTTTGTTTAGATAGTCAATAACCGTAAATTTGCATTACATTAATAATAAAAAATATGTCATTTTCTCCACTTAACGCAATAAGTCCAATTGATGGAAGGTATAATTCTAAAACATTAAGTCTTCAAAGCTATTTTTCTGAGGCATCACTTATTAGATTTCGTGTGAAAGTGGAAATTGAATACTTTATTTCATTATGTAATAGCTCCATTATACAACTAAATCATTTCCCTAATGAAAAGTTTAAAAATCTTAGAAACTTATATCTAAACTTTTCTGAAAATGATGCTATCAGAATAAAAGAAATTGAAGCAATTACTAATCATGATGTTAAAGCTGTAGAATATTTTATAAAAGAAGAATTTGAAAAACTTTCTCTTAGTGAATTTAATGAGTTTATTCATTTTGGACTTACATCCCAGGATATCAATAATACAGCGATTCCCTTCTCAATTAAAAAAGCGATTGAAGAAATATTGTTACCACAACTTAATATGCTTTTGGAGATATTAGAAGAAAATACAAAAAAGTGGAAAGATGTTTCTATGCTCGCCAGAACGCATGGTCAAGCAGCATCACCAACAAAAATGGGAAAAGAAATAAAAGTATTTACTGAAAGAATTCAAAATCAAATTAAATTATTAAAACTAATTCCATACACAGCTAAATTTGGAGGTGCTACTGGTAATTTTAATGCTCATCATGTAGCTTTTCCAGAAATTGATTGGATTCAATTTGCTAATGATTTTACAAGCAATTCTCTTGGGCTAACAAGACAACAAACAACAACTCAAATTGAGCATTATGACAACCTTGCGGCATTAATGGATACTATTGCTAGAGTCAATAATATCTTAATTGATTATTCAAGAGATATGTGGACTTATATTTCGATGGACTATTTTAAACAAACGATAAAAGAGGGAGAAGTTGGATCCTCTGCAATGCCACATAAAGTTAACCCAATAGATTTTGAAAATGCAGAAGGAAATCTTGGAATGGCAAATAGTATTTTTACTTTTCTATCATCAAAACTTCCAATATCAAGGCTGCAAAGAGATTTAACAGATAGTACCGTACTAAGAAATATTGGGGTACCATTTGCTCACTCAATAATAGCGTTAAAATCTCTAGTTAAAGGAACAAATAAGCTAGTGCTAAATGAAAATAAAATAAATGCCGATTTAGATGCTAACTGGGCAATAATTGCTGAAGCAATTCAGACTATATTACGAAGAGAAGGTTACCCTAAGCCATATGAAGCATTAAAAGAACTTACAAGATCAAATACTCATATAACAAAAGAAAGCATAAGAGAGTTTATTGAGAGCCTAAATGTTAATGATAAAATTAAAGAAGAATTGAGAAAAATAAGTCCTAATAATTATACTGGAATTTAAAAATTTAGTTTATTTTTCGCTAAATAATCTTTCCAGTTCCAGAGAAAATGCTTTAATAAATTTTTCATTTCACTTAAGAAAATAGGATTAGGCTTATTTTTTCTTTTAAAAAGAGCTCCTTGAAATTCATTAATATTATACTTTTCAAATACTGCATAAGCCATAGCATCAATTTCTACATTGTGTTGTAGCAAAAGATCATTAAAGTATTTTTCATAATCTAGAAAGCGCTCAACTGCTATCAACTTATCATCAGTACTTAATTCAGCAAACATTTTATCTAATATTAAATTTCTTAAAGCAAAAACTTCATCTTCTTCAAAAGAAGATTTTAATAAATTTAAGTTACCTAAGTAAATGATTAATCGGAACCATTTAACATCAGCTCCAGTTAAATTAGGATTATTTTCAAGATTATTATTATTATTAATAAAACCTTTAATTTCAACAAAACCATTTGTAATAACTTCATCTAAAGCTTGACAATATATTTCTATTGTATCACTAAGATTTACCTTGTTTTTTTTAGATAATAAACCAAAAAACTTAATCATAGATGCTATTTTAAATTAAACTGTTTTGTTGCATAATCTCTAATACTATCTCCTATTGCAAGGCAAGCGGTAGCTGCAGGAGAAGGAGCGTTTAAAACATGTATATTATTCTTGTTACTTAGAATTTTAAAATCATCTATTACTTCTCCATTATTTCCTAACGCCATAGCTCTAACACCACTTTTACCAACACAAATCTCATCCATAGTTAAAGAGGGAATCAACCTACGAAGATCTTTCAAAAATAATCTTTTTGAAAAAGCTCTTCTGTATTCTTTTAAACCAAATTGCCAATGATTTATGAACAATTTCCAAGTTCCTTTAAAAAACAAGGAATCAATAGTATCTTGTAGATTAAAAGATGTTTTATTATACCCTTCTCTTTTAAAAGTATAAACTGCATTAGGACCACATTCAATTTTACCATTAGTCATACGCGTTAAATGTACTCCTAAAAAAGGAAATTCTGGATTAGGAACAGGGTATATTAAATTTCTAACTTTATATTTTGCTGATTCAGTCAACTCAAAATAATCTCCCCTAAAACCTACAATTTTCATGTTAATATTTAACTTATCTTTTTTTGCTATCCTATCAGAGAAAAGTCCTGCACAAAAAATATTATTTTTCACATAATAAACTCCATTATTAGTAATTAATTTATTTGTTTTAATATCTAAGACTTCACAAGAACAAATTATTTTACTTTTAGGATTAATTTTAAGAATAAGTTCTGCAAACTTATTTGTTACTTGCCTATAATCAATTATTCCAGAATCAGGAACCCACAAAGCAGCTATTCCATCAGCATAGGGCTCAATCTCTTTGAATTCTTTAGGAGTAAGTATTTTAAGATCTTTAAGCCCGTTCTTCTCACCATTATCTTTAAGCATTTTTAATGCGTTAGCTTCATTCTCGTTAACGGCTAACACAATTTTACCACAAACATCATAACGAATAGATTGTTCTTTGGCAAAATTAACTAGTTGAATCCTACCATCTACACAGTTATTGGCTCTATGAGTTCCAGGCTTATAATAAAGTCCCGAGTGAATTACACCAGAATTACGGCCAGTTTGATGGAAAGCTAACTCTTTTTCTTTTTCTAAAACAACAATATTAATTTTCGGATATTTCAATTGCAATTTATAAGCTGTAGCTAAGCCGACAATACCACCCCCAACGACAGATAAATCGAATGAATTTTCTTTCATTTAACAAAGGTAAGAATATAAATAAATAAATTTACCTTCTATTTATCTTTCAAAGTAAAGACTCGAGAAATATTAAAGCCAAAATAAATATCTCCTTCAAGCCAGGAGTCATAAGTTTCATGAATAAAAGCTCTGTCTATCATAAATGCAGAATTAGTCATGTGTAATTGAAAAACATGTCCACCTGTTTCAATATCAAAACCAAAAGAAAGTTGATTTATATTATTTTCTGAATTTAATTGATAGAAGCTTTCTACATTAATTGACATTCTATTATTTAATTTATATCGAGCTCCATAACCTATTGAAAACTGATCATGATTTATCTGATTTAAAGGTAATAGATTATAATGCACTAAGGTTGGAGATATTTGCAAGGAGAACTCTCTACTAAATTTTCGGGCAATTAGAAATTGATTAGTGTATGCAAATTGATTTGCAAATAAAAAGTCAGAATTTTTGATTTCAGAAAATAAAAATTGTTTTATCGCAATAGCAGAATTAAAACACATCGTAAAAGGAAAGTTAATTTGCCCTTTACTTTGACGAGCAATTCTAATTTTTAGATTAGAATCAATAGCCTTTAAAGAAGAACTTCTTCCCAAACCAATACTTAAAAATTTATTTAGCCCATAGTCCAACCCAATTCTAACTTGTGAGTTGTCAAGTCCAAATAGATTATAAAAGCCAGAGTTAAGTGTTCCAAATCTATGTTGAATCATAAATTGCAAAACACCATTATCAGGCATCTCCACAGATTGTGAATTTATAATTTTAGTTCCTTTAAAAATATATTTTGAAAAAGATGTAGACGGTTGTTGATTATTTAAAATATCAAGTAAATTATTTTGCGAGAAAAGATTCAAAGAAGAAAATAACAACAAAAAAAATATAAGTTTAAATCTCATTAGTTTTCAATTAAAGTAATATTAACATCAACAGAAATCTCTTCAGCTATTTTATACATTACAATTTTAGGAATCATAACATCGTAATCTTCAAGTTTAACTTTAAATTTAGAAGATAATATAAAAGTATTATCCTTTTTGACAAAACTCCCCACTGCATCAATTTGATTAGAAATTCCATGAATAGATAACAAGCCTTGTACTTTTGCAACACTATCATTTACAGACATAACTCTTCCAATAAAACTAGATTTTGGATATAAATCAGATTCTAAATAATTTTCGTTAAAATGTTCTTGCATTAATTTTTTTCTGAAATTAAAATTCTCAATGTATAGTTGAAATACTAATTCTTTAGTTTCAGAATCATAGATAGCACTAACTTTATTATTTTCTGCTTTAATATCTTCAATTGGAGCATATGAATAGAATGTAATTTCTCCATTATTAGCAGAATATTTTTGAGCAAACGAATTCAAATGTAAAAACATAAAAATGATAATGATAATTCTCATAAAAAAATTGAAATTTTTAAAGTTTAAAGTTGAATATAAGAAGTTAGATAACTTATATTGTACTAAAGTTTAACTATCAACAAATCTAAGTATTTTTTATTAATCCTGTTTTCTATTAAAAAGTATTAAACCAATAAGAAAAAACACAACTACACTAAGTAGAGCAAATTGTTGGCTGTGATATTTGGTGATAATCCCAAATAATAAAGGACCTAAAAAAGATGTTGCTTTTCCTGTTAAAGCAAAAAAACCAAAAAATTCATTTTTCTTTTCTGCAGGTATAATTTGGGACATAAATGAGCGGCTACAAGATTGTGTTGGTCCTATCATTGTACCAAGTAAAACACCAGCAATCCAGAAAATTTCTTTCGGGTAAATTGTAAAGGGAGCAGTAAAAGCAAGAAGAGTAGCAAAAATCAAAACTATAAGAGAAATATTAATTACTCTCTTTACACCAATACTATCTTCAAGATATCCAAAAGAAAAAGAACCAATAGCAGCAAAAATGTTTAAAACAACTCCTAAGATTAAAACTTCTTGCATAGAAAAATTTAATGTTCCTATAGCATAGATGCCTCCAAGAGCAAAAATTGTAACAAGACCATCGTTATAAAATAATCTTGCTATTAAAAAATTAAGGATTTTTTTATATTTATGAACTTCCTTGAATGTAGAAGACAAATTTGTAAATGAGGAGATTACATTTTTCTTTGTAATCTTTTCTCTTTTCTTATCATTTAGAAAAAGAAAAGAAGGAATGCTAAATAAAATAAACCAAGCAGCAACAAATAAATTAATCTTTCTAACATCAGAAGGAATGTTTACATCAAATAAAGTTAAGGCACAGAATAGAGCTATTAAACCACCAACAAAACCAAAACCCCAAGCAATTCCTGATAGTTTACCTATATTTTTTTCATTAGATAAATCCATTAAATAGGAATTACAAAATATAGTACCCATTTCAAATGAAATATTAGATAATATAACAAGGGTTAGTGCTAAAAAAACATCTCCTTGAGTAGGAAAATATAAAAGAGCTGTAAATAAAGAGCAAAGTATTGTAAATAAAATAAGAAAGAACTTTCTATAGCCACTACTATCTGCAAAAGCTCCTAAGAAAGGAGAAATAACACCTACACAAACTGCTGTTATAGCTATAGCATTAGCCCATAAAAAAGTACCTTCTTGTTCATTAGGAGAAATATAGTTAACAAAAAAAGCACTGTAAATAAATGTAATTATTAAAGTAGTATATGGCTGATTCGCGAAATCATAAAACGACCAAGATATAATTTCTTTAGAATTTTTTTGTTTAAATAAAAACATATAAATATTTACTCCAATATTACAAATATAATTTTAATATACATCTAGTATCAATGATAAAAAAATGTAAATTTGTTAAAAATTTTAATATGAATTTAGAAGGAATAATAAACGTAGCTGGTAAAGCAGGATTATTTAAAGTAATTTCAAGATCAAATAATACAGTTATTATTGAATCACTATTTGATAAAAAAAGAACTCCAATTTATTCACATAACCAAGCAAATTTATTGGAGGAAATAGGAATATATACTTATGATGAAACCACTCCCTTATCTGAAATATTTGATATAATTGCCAGCAAAGAAAATGGTGCAAAATGCTTAACCCATAAATCTGATAAAAATCAATTAAACGAATACTTTAGAAGTATTGTGGAAGATTATGATGAGGAAAGAGTTTACTTCTCAGATATAAAAAAAGTTATTCAGTGGTATAATATTATGCATGAGGCAGGTTTAATTGAAATTAAAAAAGAAGAAAAAAAAGCTGTAAAAAAAACTATAAAAAAGACAGTTAAAAAAGAGCAAAATAATTAACATGAAATATAGTGAATTCCCTTATAAAAGAATAGATTTCAATCAGTTAAAAGATAATGTTTATAGTATGATCAGTAGATTTAATTCTTCTGAAACAGTTGATGAGCAAATTAAAATTATAGAAGAATATCAAAATACTCAAAAAGAATATCAAACATTTGGGAGTATAGCGCATCTAAATTTTGCAAGAAATACAAAAGATAGTAAAGCAATTGAGGAGAATAAATTCTATGACGAAATTGGACCTGAAATAGCAGCTATTGACAATCAATTCACAAAAGCAATAGATGAATCAAAATTTAAAAGTGAATTACTAGATAAATTTGGAAAACATTTTTTTGATTTAATTGACATGGAACTTAAATCATTTGATCCAAAGCTTGTTAATTTAATGAAAGAAGAAAATGAGCTATCAAATGAATATAGATCATTACTTGCTGGTGCAGAAATGGAGTATAAAGGAAAAAAATTAAACCTTGCAGGTTTATCTACTTATATGCAAGATACTAATAGAAAAACAAGAAAAGATGCTTACCAATTAATGGATAGTTTTTTTAAAGAGAATGAAACTAAGCTAGATATGATTTTTGATAAACTAGTAAAAGTTAGACATAAAAAAGCTCAAGTATTAAATTTTGATAATTTCATACCGTTAGGATATTTAAATATGAATAGATCAGATTATGGAGCTAAAGAAGTAGATGAATATAGAAAACAAATTGTAAAACATATAGTTCCTCTAGTTAAAAAAATTAACAAAAAGAGAAAAGATATTTTAGGATATGAAAAAATGTTTGTTTACGATACATTATATTTCAAAGAAGGTAATCCTAAACCAAAAGGCGGTGTAGACTTTCAGGTTAAACAAGCTGAAAAAATGTATTCAGAACTTTCAACAGAAACACGAGATTTTTTTAATATGATGGTAAGTGAAGAACTGATGGATTTAGAAAATAGACCAGGTAAAAGTGGTGGTGGTTTTTGCACCTCTTTCCCTTCTCTAGAAAGACCATATATTTTTGCAAACTTTAACAACACTGACCATGATGTCACAGTCTTAACTCATGAAGCAGGACATGCTTTTCAATGCTATCAAAGTAGAAACCAGCCTATAAACAGATACCTATGGCCCACATATGAAGCATGTGAAATTCATTCAATGAGTATGGAATTTTTGACTTGGGATTGGATGCACTTATTTTTTAAAGAAGATACAGATAAATTTCTATTCAAACATTTAGCAGGTTCACTATCTTTTTTACCATACGGAGCTCTTGTTGATCATTTTCAACATTGGGTTTACGAAAACCCAGAAGCAAGTCCTAAAGAAAGAAAAATTCAATGGCTAAGTTTGGAGAAAATTTATCAACCAGGAAAAGACTATGATAATTTAGATTTTCTTAAAAATGGAGGATTCTGGCAAAAACAAGCACATATTTATGAGATGCCATTCTATTATATTGATTATACCTTAGCTCAACTATGCGCTTTTCAATTTTGGATAAGAATGCAAGAAGATAAAGAATCAGCCTGGACTGATTACTTGAAATTATGTAAAGCAGGAGGATCTATGTCATTTTTAGATCTTGTAAAATTAGCTGGTATTAAATCACCATTTGATCCAAAAGTTTTTGAAGAAGTTGCCAATAAAATAAATGATTGGTTAAAAAATAATAGCTTGTAAGACCTTAACAGTCGTTAGGTAAAAGTTCACCTTCTTTATTGTAATGTTTTCTATTTTCTTTACCGTTGACAATTTTTGATTTAGACGATATTTCACCACTCTGATAATAGGTAGTCCAAGTACCAGTTTTAAAACTTGACACATTATTATTTTTATGAGAATACTTACCTTTTTCTTTTATATTTCCATTATTGTAATAAGAAATCCATAGGCCAGACATTTTACCATTTATATAAAAACCTTCATCCATTAAAGTAGCATTAATATAATAGTTTCTACATGAACCATCTCTTAAGTCGTCAGCATAATGAACTTGAGATAGAATATTTCCATTATCATAATAATTGAGTATAACTTTATGTTGAGCAAAACTAAATAATGGAAGTATAAAAAATATAATTAGAATATATTTCATTTTTTAAAAATACTAAATATATTTAATCTAAAAAAAAACCTAACTCAGCGGAATCCTAACTCATAATAAGATGGATTTCGATTTAGTTGACTTTATGGATATCGAATTCAGACTTAATATTTTAAAAAAAAAGTTTGAAATTTTGTAATAATGATTATAAAATTTAGAAACTAAAAATGTCCTATCTCAAATGAGATAGGACATTTCTATTATAAGCGGCAACGACCTACTCTCCCAGATATCACTCTAGTACCATCGGCGCAACTAGGCTTAACTACTCTGTTCGAAATGGGAAGAGGTGGGCACTAGTGCTATAGTCACCATAAAACTGTAAAGTTTTATGACATAAATCGTAATGAATATATATAAGTAATTTTTCAAAGTCTACGGGTAATTAGTATCACTCGGCTTTGACATTTCTGT
>TARA_B110000238_G_scaffold138611_1_pt1 | contig 29725 bp, 34 predicted proteins | sample TARA_B110000238 | Tara Oceans TARA_B110000238 (sample SAMEA4397569) | marine metagenome | biome: Polar Biome; feature: [SRF] surface water layer (ENVO:00010504); material: water (ENVO:00002006), including particulate matter (ENVO:01000060) such as... | depth 5 m | reverse complement strand
CGTGATGGTGTTTACAAAGACGAGCATCACATCATTGTATGGATGAACCACAGCGACAATCCAGCTTTCCCAGAGGTCTTAGAGCAAGAGCGCCTGTATGATCAAGCGCATATGTCACCAGCTCTCTACGCTCATGTCTGGGAAGGTGAGACGTATGACGAGAATGCTGACTCCATCATCCCAGTTGAGTGGTACTTGTCAGCAGTGGACGCACACATCAAGCTAGGCTGGAAGGCTGAAGGCGCTATCATTGCGTCTCACGATCCATCGGACGAAGGCGGTGACAGCAAAGGCTTTGTGCTTAGGCATGGCAACGTGATCCTAGATGTGTGTGAAATGGTAACAGGTGATGCTGCTGAAGGCATGGATTGGGCTCTGGACAAAGCGCTGAAGGCTAACGCTGACCACTTCCTCTGGGATGCTGACGGTCTGGGTGTATCTCTCAAGCGTCAGGTAGATCAGGCGCTGGAAGAAAAGAACGGCATCACCTACTCAATGTTTAAAGGCTCAGAGGCAGCAGAAGACCCAGAGATGCCGTATACCAGCGGTGGAGCTGAGCGCAACAAGACTAACCGTGAGACCTTCAGGAACAAGCGAGCGCAGTTCTGGTGGCGGCTAAGAGACAGGTTTGAGGCCACGCACAGAGCAGTTGAGAAAGGTGAGTATGTAAACCCAGAGGAGATGATCAGTCTATCCTCAGAGATAACGGTACTGGATCAGCTTAGAGCTGAAGTCTGCCGCATACCACTGAAACGCAACAATGCTGGTAAGATACAGATATTAAGCAAAGCGGAGATGGCGAAGCCTCCGTACAGGTTACCAAGTCCCAACATGGGTGATGCGCTGATGATGTCGCTACACTCACCTAAAGCACTAAACAAACAGAAGGTCGTTCTAAACTTCTCAGGATGGAAGCATGGATAAGTACGAATACGAGAAAGACTCCAAGAAAGAGTATGGCGAGGACACCTATGACTCTTCTAGTTACGAAGACCATGAGTATGTGGCTAACCTTCTGTCTGCTTCTCAGGAAGCTGACCAAGATCTGCGAGACAATGGACGCGAGGCTGCGCTGTTCGTTGATAAGCGCGATGGTCAATGGGAGCCGTACTGGTACAACAATGCGAAGGAGTCAAAGTCTCCTCGTTACAGCTTTGACATGGTTAATCCGATTATTGATCAAGTTTGCTCAGAGATTGACCAAGCCTCCTTTGACGTTTCTGTGTCTCCTGCTGGCGGCAACAGCACCAAGAATATAGCGAATACCTATTCAGGAATTGTGCGAAACATTGAGTCTATGTCTGATTCTAGCGAGGTATATAACCACGCAGCTCGCACTATGGTCACTACTGGCTTCGGCGCTTGGCGCGTTGTCCATAAGTATGTGAGTCAGGATAGCTTTGACCAAGATCTGTTTATTGAGCCTATAGGCAATGCCTTGGATCGCGTCTGGTTTGATCCTGCTGCTGAGAAGCAAGACAAGTCAGATTCTCGCTATTGCTTTGTTCTTCATGCTGTTGGCAGGCAAGAGTATGACAGGCGCTTCCCTGAAGGCTCTGGTCAGTCAGTCGATGAAGGCCGTGATGGAGAGGCGTATTATGATAAAGCTGAGGTCGTTGTCATTGGTGAGCTGCTGTACTGCGAAGAAGAAGAGCGTGAGCTAGTCATGATGTCCAATGGCATGGTTCATGAGGCTGATGATGACTTCAAGAAGATAGCTGATGAGTTAAAAGCTATTGGAGTGACAGAAGTCCGTAGGCGTAAGCGCGTCAAGAAGTCGGTATGCTCACGGTTATTTGACGCTAGTGATTGGCTGGAAGAGAAGAAAGAGACAGTCTTCAATATGATTCCAGTAATACCTATATTTGCTAACTACAAAATTTTTGAGAATAAGACCATTTTCTGGGGACTTGTTGAAAAGCTCATGGACTCGCAGCGAGTGCTGAACTACTCAGTCAGCCGTGAGGTCGCAGAAACCAGCCTAGCACCGCGATCTAAGTATTGGATGACAATGGGGCAGGCGGCAGGCCATGAGGATTCATTGCAGACGCTGAACACAAACCACGATCCGGTACAGTTCTTCAACGTAGACCCAGAGTTCCCGCAAGTACCTCAACAGCAAGGCGGCGCACAAATCAACCCAGCGCTACGCACAATGTCTGAATCTATGCGAGGCATGATTACTTACGCCTCTGGAATGTTCTCTAGCAACATGGGCGACAATCCACAGAATCAGTCTGGTGTTGCAATCAACGCACTCCAGAACAAAGGAGATAACTCTACGATCAAATACTTTAAGGCGTTGGAGTACGGCATCCGTGCCACTGGTCGCGTCTTGGTATCTGCTATCCCAGAGATCTATGACTCGGCGCGTACTGTGAGATTACTGAAGGAAGACAACACTTATGACGTTGCTGACATCAACCAGAAGGTTATAGATCAGCAGACAGGCGATGTGGTGATTGTGAATGATCTGTCGGTCGGTAACTATGACGTACAGGTCAAGGCTGGCGCGAGCTTCAAGAACCGTCAACAGGAGACCATTGAAACAATCATTGAGATTGCCAAGGTTGATCCTACGATTCTACAGATCGCTGGTGATGTGTTGCTAGATAACGTGGCTACGGCATCGGCTCAGCAAATTTCTGACCGTAAACGCGCACAGATGATAACTGCTGGTTTGATACCGCAAGAGCAAATGACTCAGGAAGAACTAGCGGCAGCACAGGATCAGCAAGGCGAGCCACAGCAAGATCCGAACATGGTTCTCGCAATGGCTGAGCAGATGAAAGCTGAAGCTGAGATGATGCGAGCGCAGATAGAGCAAGCCAAGCTCCAGAACGAGCAGATGAAGCTCCAACTGGAAGCGCAGAAGCTCCAGACGCAGATGCAAGGTGATCAGGCAGAAAATCAAATAGATTCATTTAACGCTGAAACCAAGCGTATGGACACTCAGATCAAGGCTCAAGAGGCTGGAGCAACAATTGATAGGACAAGCGCTCAAGCAATGGGTGAGGAGCTAGACAATCAAGAGAAGATGGCTGACATGATGGATAGGCAGCGAGCGGAGGCTGAGCGTATGCGCGAGGAAGCTCAACGCCGAGCCATGAGGTATATGTCTGACTCTGAGATAGCGAGAATGCAGAATGGCTGAACGCAGACCAAGCGCAGGATCATCGGCACTTAATCAAGTTGATAAGGACTACAAGTACGGTGGAGACACGGCTTTAGGTGCGCTTATTCCTAAGCGCCGAGAGATTCTTAGAGAAGAAATACAGAACCAGCTCATTGGATACGATGATCGTGGTCGGGAAATTCGCCAGACGATCCCTGCTCAGTACGGAGAGTCTGAAGTAGACTTCTCATACAGTCCTGTAGTTAGAGGCGCTAAGGCTGCTGGCTCATTCCTTAATGACATTTTCTTTGGTGATGCTAACGAGCAGTCAGAAGCTGCTGGTAGAGCTGTCAGCGCAGTCCGTGGAGTGGTAGGAGGCTTAGGAGATTACGCCTCTGATCAATATCAGGCAGGCATGGCTGGCGGCACTACCTATGATCCTGAGACTCGGCAGATAACTGAGTTTGATCCTACGATAGTTATGGGAGGCGGTGGTGCTGGTATAAAGGCTGTAAGGAACACTCCCAGTAACCAAGTAATTCTTGGCACAATGGGAAGCAAAACAGCTAACTATACGCCTGACCAAAGAAAGTCTATGGATGAGCTAGAAAGGCAAGGAATGGATACTGAGAATCTATTCTTGCATGGAACATCTGACGATATAAAGCAGCCAACATCTAGAAAAACAAGCTATAGAGATACTGGATGGCTAGGAGAAGGTTTCTACGGCGCTACACCAAAAGGATCTAGGATATCTGATTTCTATGCAAATACGGCAGCTCCCAGATTTAGGAATGAAGCAGGAGACTACAGTGAGCCTAATGTTTTTCCATATATAACAAGGCGTGGAAACTATAAGCAGTATTCCTTAATGGACAAGGCTGGCATGGGGATTGTTGCTCAAATGAACCCCAACTACAGCAAAGACTTAACTCGAAAAAATATAGATGAAGGTTTTATAGGTGCTGAAGTAATTGATGCAGATGGAAGCATCGTTGAGAGAGTCAGTTATTTTCCAGATACGGATACACGTTCAGCTCTTAACTACGACACTACTGCTTTATACTCAGGCGGCGGCAGGCAAGGCACAGCAATAGCTGGAGGCTCGGCGCTGCGTAATGAATTTGAGCGGCAATTTGGCGGTGCAATACCAGAAGTGACAAGAGATACTCCGTTGTTACAACGAGTTGGTGATCCTGCGTCTGTCAATGAAATGACCGTTGAAATGTCTTCGCCACAAATAAGCTCTGTGCCTATTGTAAAAGCGGAAGATTTGATAGATAGACCATATATAACAGGTATGTCTGATACAAGTCGCAGCGGCTTAGAACGAGTGACTTCTGTCAACGATGTGCCAGTGGATGTTTTAATGCGCGGCGGTAAATATTTTGGAGCGCAGCCAGAAAATATAGAAAGAGGTGTGGCGTTTGCGTCAGCGCCAAATGCCGTAATGGGACAACTAAACAGAGCTGCGGCGGCGCAGTCTTTAGGAGGAAGACCTGTTGCTTTCATACCTTATGGGATGATGCCTACAAGTCCTGATTTTGCAACCATGACCACTGACTTGATGGTTCCGTATGCAAGTCAGGTTATGAGTAAATCAGACAAAAAAGCGCTAGATAAAAGAATTAGGTCTGGCGCAAATTCTATGACAAATGAGTTTACTCCCATACCAAATTGGGTTGGTATTGATAAAGCTGATGAGGAATATTTAGCGAATTTAGGTGGACTCAGAAAAGCTGTAGAAAAATCTCTTGATGAATTTAGAGATGCAGGATCGCTTAATCTATCTCAGGCACGAGCAATAGTTACCGATCCTACGCAGTTTAATCCTGCGTTTGGTGATATAGATATGATTTACGAGTTAAATCCAGAAGCCGTGAAGAACAGAACCTTTCTGGAAAGCAATCATCCATCATATCCTGCGGCATTGGCTGGAAGGCCGCTAGGAGCGTTGCGCGATACAGAAAAAGCCAACATATTTGAATTTGACGTTCTCGCTGGCACTGCCGACACTGAGTTTTATAACTTTAGAGATGCAGAGCTTGCAAAAGGTAGGCCGTTTGAAATTGGAGGCAAACTGAAATCACCAACAATGAAGGCGTTTGCCCCAGGAGGACACGGCAGAATAACGCAAGATATGGTAGACGACTTAATCAGGCGAGGATTGGTTATACCTTAGCGCTTGCCAGTGTTCTACCAATAATTTGCGCTCTGGCTGGCTAATACAATAATCCTTTAATAAATCGTCTAGCGAAGTATCAAAGTTTTGCCAATGAGAGTCTATGGCCTCATACCAATCTTTAGCTTCTTGTGAGGTTATTTGTTTTAACATAGATTTATTTTAACTTACTTCGTGTTATAAAAAAAGTTTATGGAAGCGTAATAGTGGTTCAATTCCACAGGCGATAATCTATCGGAGCCTTGCTAGGTAGCCGCTTCCGCCATATTTTAAGAAAAGTATTGCTTTTTACCAAATTGTGGTATATTTGACCACTAGCGCACTCCACGCTTTCATGGAGGCACGGAACGTCACCGTTTATTTGACGGCATTACAGTAGGTATAAGATGCAACCAGACGATATGGTCGATGAGGCTCAAGATATTGAGTTTGAAGACATAGAGGATGTAGATCAGGAAACTGATTCCGAATCATCAACGGATACTGGTGAAGACCAAGAGCAATCCACTAGACCTGTTTTTAACGAAGAACAGCAGAAAGTCTTTGATAAAGCTATAAGCGAGAAGACTTGGAAGGCGCGAGAAGCAGAGCGTCAAGCCGAGACTTACCGCCAGCGCTTACAACAGATTGAAGCTAATCTTCCTAGAGAACAGCCGCCAGAAGTGCCGAATGTGCCTGATTTCTATAGTCTTTCTGAAAGAGAGATACAGGATCAGCTCTTACAGCGCGATCAGGCGATTGCCAAGCGGGCAGATTACGCAGCACGGCAGCAGGCCGCAGAAGGTCAGCAGCTAGAAATGCAGCGTCAACAGCAAGCAGCGGCAATTAGTGAGCAGAATGCGAAGATCTCAACTTACGCAGAACGCTCTAAGAAACTTGGTGTAAAAGCTGAGGATCTGCAAAGCGCAGCCAACAAGATAGGCCAGTTTGGGATAAACCCAATGCTGTCTAGTCATTTGATTGATTTAGATGATGGAAGTCTTGGGACGCTGTACTTAGGACAGAATCTCTTAGAGTTAGATAAGCTGGCGAATATGCCTGCAAATCAAGCGTTGCTTTATTTAGATCAGACCATTATGCCAAAAGCTAGAAAACTTAAACCTAATGTTAATGCCGCTCCTGATCCACTAGACACGCCAAGAGGCGCTGGGGTAAGACCCAAAGCTGGTGGCCCTAAAGGAGCAACTTTTGAATGAATGAGGTGAATAAATCATGGCCAATAGTCTCAGTAGTAATGTTACCCGCAAGGTTGCGCGGGTGTTCTTGGATGCCTTCGAGGCATCTCGTGTAGTAACAAAGACTGTCAACACTCAATTGCTGGCAGGCAAGTTCAATCCTTCAAGCGGCTCTAATGTCGATTTCAAGCGTCCTCACGACTACAACTCAATCCGTACTTCTGGTGGTGACATCAGCGGTTCTGATAAGTCGGACATCATTGCTGGTAAAGCAACTGGTACAGTACAAGACTACTTTACTGCCGCCACAGAGTGGGGCAATGTTGAAGAGGCTCTTGAGCTAGACCAACTAGATCAGATCCTTGAGCCTATGGCTCGCCGTATCGTAACTGACCTTGAGCTTGATCTTGGTAAATTCATGCGTAACAACGCATCATTGACCTATGGTGATCGTGGCACTGTTGTTGATGCTTGGTCAGACGTAGCTGGCGCTGGTGCATTGATGGATTCTGTCGGCGTACCAATGTCAGACGAGAAATACTATCTTATGAACCCATTCACCACTACTGCGCTGTCATCAGCTCAGAATGGCCTGAATGCGTCTGATGGTCTTGTCCGTACAGCATGGGAAAAAGCACAGATCAGCCAGAACTTTGGCGGCATGATGGCGCTTACTTCTAACGCTCTTTCTAGCTATACGTCTGGTTCTACCACTGACCGTGCGGGTACTCTGAATGGTGCGCCTAACGCGACTTACCTCGCAGCTAAGGACACTATGCAGCAGACTCTCGTTCTGGCTGGTTTGGGAACTGGCACTATCAAAGCTGGCGACCAAGTAACTATCGCAGCCGTTAATCGTCTAAACGTAGCTACTCGTGAGCTTATCCTTGACAGCGCAGGCGCGTCTGTTCCGTGGACAGGCACTGTACTAGCGGATGTGACTATCTCAGGTAATGCTGCGACTATCACTGTCTCAGGCGCTGCTATCTTTGAGGCTAACGGTCAGTACAACAACGTAGACGCAGCTCCTGCCTCTGGCGCGGTTGTGACTATCCTTGGTGCTGCGGCTACTATCTACCAGCCTAATATGTTCTATACCAAGCAAGCCTTCGGTATGGGTACTGTTAAGCTACCTAAGCTCTACTCAACAGACACAATCGCTACTACTAGCGATGGCATGTCTATTCGAGTATCTAAGTACGCAGACGGTGACGCTAACACGCAGAAGATTCGTTTCGATCTCTTGCCTGCGTATGCGTGTTTTAACCCGCTGTTTGCGGGTGCTGGGTACGGAAAATAGCCCTGTAGAGATTCTAGGAGCTTCGGCTCCTAGTTTTTTATATGGCTACTCCAAGTAAAGGTAATTTCAGCAAGGTGATTTATGCCAAACGTAAACGGTCAAAAGTTCCCATATACCAAAGCAGGCATGAAAGCTGCTAATCAGGCAAAGAAGAAAACTAAAAAGAAGCCTGCCAATAAGGTTAAAAGCGGAGCTACATACGAATAATGGCTACTGTCGCGCAAGTTGCAAAGTCCTCGCTACAGAGGATATTGGTACAGGCCAGTGAGGCTCCATTAGAGCCAGACGAGTACCAAGACTTTATATTTACTATGAATAACTACATGGCAGAGCTGGATGCTTCAGGTATTCAGCTAGGCTATACAGTTGTGTCTAATCTTGGGGATGACGTAACAATCCCTACAGGCGCACTGCGAGGCTTAATAGCTAACATGGCTATTGAGGTTGCACCGGATTATAACGGAGTTGTTTCGGTAGGCTTAGCAAAGGCCGCTCGTGATGGTTTCAACACTATGCGGCTGGTCGGTCAAAGCATGGGCAGAACTAGATTTCCTAGCACACTCCCTATTGGCTCTGGCAATGAAGATAACAACTTCGGAATTAGCAGCAATTTTTATCCAAATCAAGAATCGTCAATTCTTGCAGAGACTACTGGCGCTATAGCCTTAGAGGTCAGCACTAATGGTTAAAAGAGCAGATGGTCGCAAGAAGTCGGACTTTGTAGCACAGGATACTGTCCTTGCTAATTCGTTCATGGACTACTTTGTCAACAACACTAACTATCGAATTTCTTATACCAATTTAGTGGCTGGTCTTGGAGTCACTGGTAGTATTGTTACCGCTGGTTCTGGCACAGGAACGCCTGTACTTGAAATTGATGGAACAGTTAATAAGATCAGAAGTTTAGAAGACGGTTCTGGAATTATAACTTCTGTTACCGCATCAAATGGAGCGCAGATAAGCCACAACTTCACAGCTAACGCTGATGGCTTGCCAATCCTTTTAAACACTACCGCAGCATCTCCTACGATAGCCAGTATTGTTGCAGGGAATGGTATTAGTGTAGCTGTGTCTAATACTAACGGAATTAAAATAACGTCTATTGCTGATGAAATAAACGCTTTAGTGTCTATGCACGGCAACTCAACTGTTACAACTATTGCTACACAAAGCACTCCTGTCAAAGTAGCAGGTACATTTGTAGCGGGATCTGTTGCTAGTTTTACGGTAGATACTACAGGCAAGCTGACCTATACAGGTTCAACGACTACTACAGTTCATTTGACGGCTTCTGTAACTTTGGATGTGGTTGGTACAAATCAGAATTTAACTGTTCATTTAGCAAAAAATGGCACTGTTATTTCTGCCGCTAAAATATCCAGATTAGTGACCGCATCCAATACGGCAAACGTGGGAGTGTTTTATAACGTCTCTGTGGCTACCTCTGACTATCTTGAAGTATTTGTTTCCAATGCTACAAGCACAGGCAATATAACCGTGACGGACTGCTTGTTCGGGGTATCTTAAATGCCTAAAGTAGTCCTTCCCATAGCGAACGGATTCTACGAGAGCGATAGCTTGCCTATTTCGGCTCAGGAGTGTGTGAACTTTTATCCAAATATTGTTCAAGCTCCTGCGCTTAATCAGGAAACGCTATACGGTACGGCAGGACTAGAACAGGTTGCAAATGCCAATACCTTAACTGGTAACAGGGGCTCTCATGAAATGAATGGAGTTCCTTACTTTGTAATGGACAATCGTTTATTCAGCATGGCTGCCGATCTAAGTCTTACTTTTCATGGCAATATAGCTGGAACTGGTCAAGTCTCAATGGCTGACAACGGTACTCAGCTAATGGTTTTGGTTCCGAGTGGGAATGGATACATTTACAACCACGTTGCTGGCACGTTTGGTCAAATTACAGATACAGACTTTACTGCGAACGGAAATCCTCAACTGGTTGTATTTATTGACGGCTATTTCTGTCTTACTACTGATACTAAAAAGTTTATAGTTAGCTCCTTAAATGATGGGTTTAACTATAACGCTTTGGACTTTGGCACGGCAGAATCAGATCCTGATGACATTGTTGCTCCTGTTGTTTTTAAGAACCAGTTATTTATAGGAGGTTCGCAGACGATAGAAGCGTTTCAGAACATTGGCGGCGCTGACTTTCCATTCCAGAGAACTGGCTTGTTCCTTCAAAAAGGCATTGTTAGTCCGTTTAGTATCCAAGCCTTACAAGACACGTTTGTATTTATCGGTGCTGGCCAAAACGAATCTCCAGCAATCTGGGTATTACAAGGCAACGATGTAGTAAAGATATCTACTACTGCTATAGACAAAGAGCTGACTGCTTTAACTCAATCTCAAGTGTCTTCAATTTACTCATGGGGATACGCAGAAAAAGGTGCTTACTTTGTTGGCTTCGCTTTGCCTTCTAGTACCTTAGTTTATGACATCATTACAAAACGATGGCATGAGCGTAAATCTGTTATTGAAAACACTCTGGGCGGTTATAGAGTTACCTCAATGGTTAGAGCGTATAACAAAGTATGGGCAGGTGATTTGATTGACGGTCGCGTAGGTCGCTTAGATTCAGATGTCTATACAGAATATGGAACTACAATACAGCGCTCAATAGTCACGCAGCCATTCCAGAACAACATGGACTCTTTTGTTGTACCAGAAATTGAGATGACGGTAGAGAGCGGTGTTGGCAATTCTGCTGCTGCTGATCCTCAGATTGGGCTTTCACGCAGTAGAGATGCAAAGACTTGGAGTGATACTCGCTTCCGAAGCATGGGAAAGATTGGTGAGCATAGTCACCGTGCTATCTGGAGAAGGAATGGTAGAGCGTCAAGATTTGAGCTGTTTAGGTTTACTATGAGCGATCCTGTAAAGCCAGTTCTTATACAGTTAACTGCTGAAATAGAGAACGCACAATGAGTTATAAATTAAATGTTGCTCAGCCTATTATAGAAAACAATGGGACTATGAGCCAAGCATTTAGACAGTTTACTCAAGAGGCTTCGCTGAGTATTCCGATAGTTGGCATAGGAAGTCCTGAAGGCATTATTGAGGCTGTTCAGTTTAGTCTTTATTTAGACAGCACTGGATCTGCAGGGGCGATACAATACAGAAAAATGCTTCCTAGTATTGGAGGCGACAGAAAAAAAGGCTGGATTCTTGTGTGATAACTAGAACTGTAGATGCTGACTTCATAAAAACATTTGTTACCGGATCTGAAGTGTTTGATGAAATCAGCGAGGACAACTACTCACGAGCTGAGTGGTCTCCCGATATGAACAGCGGTTGGTTCTTACATACAGAAGATGATGAAGTTTGCGGTATTTGGATGGCTGAGCTGCGAAACAGCATAACCATAGAAATCCATCCAATGATATTGAAAAAGTTTAGAGGCAAAAAAGCCTACAACGGCGCTAAAGAATTTTTTACTTGGATCACCAAAAATACCAAGTATGAGAAGATAAACGCAGAGATTGCTACCTGCTTCCCTAACGCTAAGATGTTTGCGGTACAATGTGGAATGAAGCTGGAAGGTACTATAAGGCAGTCTTTTAAGAAGAATGGCGAGATACATGACCAATGGTTACTAGGTATCACTAGAGAAGAACTAGAGGCAAGATATGAGTAAGTTAGTCAAAACACTATTCGGCGGTGAATCAAACAAAGGCATTGAGGCCGCAGAGCAAAGTAATCAGCTTTTACGAGACTTTCTGGCTCGCCAAGAATCATTGGCTCGGACTGACATAAGAAAGTCTATGCCTAGCCAATATGGAGCTATGACTGCTGGACAACAGGCTGGACTAGATATTTATGGTCAAGCTATGCCACAGCAGGCTCAGGCTTTTGTTGGCGGCAACGTAGCTGCACAGCAAGCGCTTTTATCTGGAATGCCTATGTTTGAGCAAGCTATTCGTGGCGGGAACATAGATTACTCGGCAATGCAGCCGTATCAAGGCAACTACGATATGTCTTTTACTCAGCAGCAGTTACCTGATGCGGTAGCTAATCCTGCTTATTTAGCCGAAGCAACCACGATTGATCCTATGATGCAGCACTTGCATTCTTCATATCGCGATCAGCAAGCACAAATGCTGGGAATGGGCGGTCAGTCTCAAAATCAAACAGCAAGCACTCTTGGCGGCATGGGCATTGATGAAGCAGCCTTCGCTGAGTTTATAGAGTCGGGGCGATACTAATGGCTATAAACTTTAAAGACCAACGATCTCTCTATGGAGATATGCGAGCTGGCAACCAAATGCCTATGCTGGGGGATATGCAAGAACGATATTTCTCTGGAGATATGTTAGGTGATGACCTGCGAGATCCTATAGGCTCTATAAATCGTCTAAGACAGGCTAATCAGCCAATACCTGAGTCATTACAAAGAGCAGCGTTTCAGTTTGCTGGCGCTAACAATTTGGATACTAATCAGTTAGCAGAACGTCTAGGAGTTTCGGCTAGTGATATATCTCAAACCGCTCAAAATCTTGGCATTCAAGATCAGCTACCACAAAATCTTGGAGGATCGGGAATAGGGCAAAATTCTATTCCTAACTTTGATAATCAAGGCAACTTGGTTGCAGGTGGCGCAGGAGGTAGAGAACAAGCACCGCAACAAAGATCAGGAGGATTTCCGCAACAAACAGGTCTTCAGAAAGTTGCTGATTTTATTTCTCAAGGCAATAAATCTGACCAAGATATTTACAGAGAGATGGTTAAGAATGATGTCTCTGTAGAGGCTATGGCTTCAAATCTCGGCGCTTCTATTGATGAGGCTACTTCTCGGTACTCTCGCGCTCAAGAAATGGTTCAAATTGATGACATAGCGAAAGGCGGCGTTGAACAAGCGTTAAAAGATTTCCCTAATGGCATCCCAGACAATTTACTAGCTCGCTATGTTTCCGAAACTACAGATTCTGCTGAACAAATTGCTGGATACATGGATGGTCTTGGATTAACTCCTGATGATATGTCTCGCGCCACTGGTATTCCTCTGTCTGAGGTGCAAGGCGCATATACAGCGGCTAAAGGCGGCGGTACTACAGCCACAGGTACAGGAACTGAATCCGCAGGAACAAATACTAATGAAGTAGCCTCAACTACGGCAGTGGCAGGAAGAACTGGCTCAGGTGGCATGACAGGCTTATCTGGCGCTGAAAGAGCGTTAGGCGGCGGTCTTACGGCAGCGGCTGGCACATTAGAAGCTGGCGCTCAGCAAGCTCGCCAAGACGTAATAGGCGGAACTGACTTAGCTAGACAAGACTTAGCTTCTGGCGCTGAGCAAGCTGCTGGCGCAATAGGTGTAAGCACTGACGCAGGTTTAAATGCTCTAAATTCCGGACTCCTAGGTGGCCAGCAAAATATACAGCAAGGCACTAACCAAGGCTTACAAGCGTTAACCGCTGGACTTTTGGGTGGTCAACAAAATGTTCAGCAAGGAACCCAGCAAGGTTTAGGCGCTTTGACCGCCGGACTTTTGGGTGGTCAGCAGAACGTTCAACAAGGCACTCAGCAAGGTTTAGGCGCTTTGACCGCCGGACTCTTAGGTGGCCAACAAAATGTGCAACAAGGAACTCGGCTAGGTTTGAACGCTTTGGCCTCTGGAGTTTTAGGCGGCCAACAAAATGTACGTCAAGGCACTCAGCAAGGCTTGGGCGCTTTAAATGCAAGCTCTATGCAAGGCCAATCTCAAATTCAACAAGGCGCTAATCAAGGCTTGAACGCTTTAGGTCAGGCGCTAGGAACTGGGCGGCAAGATATATCACAAGGATCGCAGCAAGGCTTGCAGGCTTTAAATGAGTCGTTGGGTATTGGTAGGTCAGATATAGCCTCTGGTGCTGATCAAGGTCTTAATGCTTTAAGCCAAGGTTTGATGTCTGGACAACAAGATGTCGCGTCAGGAACTCAGGCTGGATTAGCTGCTTTGGGTCAGGCTTTAGGCGTTGGCAGAGGCGATATAGCCACTGGGAATCAAGCTGGATTAGAGGCTTTAGGTCAGGCTTTAGCTACTGGCAGAGGTGATATAGCTACTGGGAATCAAGCTGGATTAGCTGCCTTAGGTCAGGCTTTAGCTACTGGTAGAGGAGACATAGCCGCTGGGAATCAAGCTGGATTAGCTGCTTTGGGTCAAGGTCTTGGTACGGCTCGTGGTGACATTGCCTCCGGCACTCAAGCTGGGATTGATGCGTTAACGCGAGGATTAGAAACTGGCAGAGGAGATATCCAATCAGGAACTCAAGCGGGTTTTGATGCTTTATCGCAAGGTGTTGACACAGCTCGTAGCGATGTTGCTAGGGGAACTCAAGCTGGTCTTCAAGATTTAAGGCAGGGTTTAAGCACGGCGCGAGGAGACATAACAACTAGCACTCAGCAAGGATTACAAGCTCTTGCAGGAGGAGTTGCTGGCGCTAGAAACGATTTGGTTACAGGCGCTGAGCTTGGAATGAGAGACCTTGCAACAGGGCTTGGGGCGGCTAGAAGAGACCTTACGACAGGCCAAGGCACTGCGATGGGTCAACTTCAATCTAATATTAGAGAAACCCAACAGGCTCGTGATTTAGCAGATCAGCAAGTTTCTCAAGGATTTGGTCAAGCTGGTCAAATGTTTGATCCGTACCGCCAAGTAGGTGGTCAGGCTTTACAACAGCAGGCTGCTTTATCTGGCGCTTTAGGACAGGACGCATTTAATCGGGCATTTCAAGCGAGTCCAGCGCAGCAGTTTTTGCGTGAGGAAGGTGAGCGTGGAGCTTTAAGAACAGCGGCAGCAAGAGGTGGCTTAGGCGGCGGCAATGTAATGAAAGAACTGTCTAGGTTCAATACTGGACTTGCTGCTCAAGATTTACAGAATCAAATAGGTAACTTGCAGCAATTAAGCGGCCAAGGTCTTGGCGCTTCTGGAAGTGCAGCGCAATTAGCGGCACAAGCTGGGACAAGTCAAGCAGACATTCAACAACAAGCTGCTCAACAGGTTGCTGCTCAGCGAGGCCAAATTGCTGGCGTAGCTACAGATATAGGTCAGCAACTTGCTGGCTTAGGTGTGACACAAGGTCAAGCTGGTCTTCAGACTCAAACTCAGAGAGCGCAACAACAAGCTGAGTTGGCTTCAATGGCAGGTCAGCAAGGTCTTCAGGCAATGCTATCTCAGGGCCAGCAGCTTGGTCAGATAGGTACAACTGAGGCCACGCAAGCATTACAAGCGCAACAGAGAGCCGCTGAGCAAGCAGCTCAATTTGCTTATGGTGGCGCTGGCCAAGAGTTACAAGCGCAACAAAGAGCGGGAGAGCAATCTGCTCAACTAGCCTCTCAGTCTGCAGTTCAACAAGCGGCAGCTCAGCAAACGGCGGCGCAACAAGCAGCCCAATTTGCCTTCAATGCTGCTGGTCAGTCTCAACAGGCTCTCCAAGACGCAGCGATGGCTTCTGGACAGATGGCCTATGGCGCAGGTGGACAGTCTCAACAGGCTCTTCAACAAGCCGCATTGGCTTCTGGTCAAATGGCCTATGGAGCGGGTGGACAGTCTCAACAAGCTCTCCAAGACGCTGCATTGGCTTCTGGTCAAATGGCTTACGGCGCTGGTGGTCAGGGATTACAAGCTCTTCAACAAGCTGCATTAACTTCTGGACAGATGGGAATGACCGCAGGCCAACAAGGTCTTCAGGCTCTTATGGGCGCTGGAAGCGAAATGGGCCAAATGGCTTATGGTGCTGGTGGTCAAAACTTGCAATCTCTTCAGAGAGCAGGAGAAACCGCTGGTCAGATGGCTTACGGTGCTGGAGGACAAGGTTTGCAGTCTCTTCAGCGAGCGGGTGAAACCGCTGGTCAGATGTCTTATGGAACTGGTCAAGAAAATTTGCAGGCGTTACAAAACATGGCCAATACAACTGGTCAAATGTCTTATGGTGCTGGTCAATCAAATTTGCAAGCTCTTCAAAACATGGGCAACACTACAGGTCAGATGGCCTACGGCGCTGGTGGTCAGGGATTGCAGGCACTGCAAAATATGGGAAATACTACAGGCCAAATGTCTTACGGTGCTGGCGGTCAAGGTCTACAAGCACTGCAAAACATGGGCAATACCACGGGTCAAATGGCCTATGGCGCTGGAGGTCAAGGACTTCAGGCTTTACAAGGCATGGGCAGCGAGATGGGTCAAATGTCTTATGGGGCTGGAGGCCAAGGTCTTGGCGCTATGTTGGGCGCTGGTAAAAGTGTTGCTGATATACTTAGCGGCAGGTCTATTGCTCAAGCTAATCTTGCGTCAAGAGCTGGAAGTGAACTAGGCGCTATAAGTCAAGGCGGCGCTGGAAACATTGCAAGCATGATGTATGGAACTGGCCAGAATTTAGCTCAGAACCGAATGCAGGCTGGCAACAATATTGCTAACAACATACAAGCTCAAATGACCGCTCTTTCAAATCTTGCCAATCAGCAAGGCTCTGGAATGTCGAATATGTACGGTCAGCAAGCTGGAATACTTGCAGGCCAGCAAATAGGCGCTGGTGCTAATATGGGTAACATGATCGGCAACACTGCTGGTCAGTTGGCAGGAATAGCTTCAGGCAATAACTACACGCCTAACGCCACAGGCCAGACAAATCAAGTGAGCGGTATATTAAATAGGGCGACAGGTGCAAACGGAAATGCTGCTGGAGCTGTATTGTCAACGCTCGCCTCTGATCTTCGTTTAAAGAAAAATATAAAAATGATAGGTAAAAGTATTTCTGGAGCTAATCTGTATTCTTGGGATTGGAATGAAGAAGGCAAATTTATAGCTGGAGATCAGCCTACATACGGAGTTATTGCTCAAGAACAGGCTGAAAGAGATCCGTCTTCTGTAATTATTGGCTCTGACGGTTATCTAAGAGTAGATTACGCAAAGGTATAATTAAATGACTGATGAAGAATTTAACCAAATGCTTGCAGGTCTTCCTCAAGGCGCTCAACAGCCTGTAATGCGCCAACCAAGCGCAGGCTCTGGAATGGATCTAGCTTTTAAAGTTCCTGAGCAAAGACGAACAATAAAAGACCGTTTTCAAAATTTTCGTGCTGGTTTTGCTGAGAATATGACAGGAGAAAAAGTTTTTACAGATAGAGAGCGTAGGCAGCAGCAGCTACTTCAAGGCACGATCATGGACGCTCAGTCTATTCAGAAAGCAATACAAGGCGAAGATATGCCTAAAGCTGTAGATGTTCTTGTTGATCGCATGAATGTTCTTGAGAAGCTAGGAGAAGATACCTCTGACACAAAGATGCTAAGAGATGCTCTTGTAGGCGGTAGGCCAGACATAGTAATGGGAGAGATTAACGCCTTCCTAAGCTCTTTGCCTCAGCAAACTATTGATCCGAAGATGCTGACAAATGAAGGTCAGATGGTTACTCAAAGATTAGGCGGCGTTCCAACAGCACGGACTGTTTCTGGGTTTACGCCTGAAGTTGAGGATAACTACAGGCCAATGTCTACTCAAGAGCTTGCGTCCTATAGTCTCCCTGCTGACGCTCCTTACAGATTCAACATGAAAACGAACAAGCCTGAACACATGGGTGGAGCTACAAGCACTACTACTATCAGAAACGCAGCATCAATTCCTACTGGTTACAGAGGACTTTATGATGACGATGGAAACCTTACTGAGCTAGAAGCAATATCAGGAGGCCCAGCGGCTGCTGATCAGGCAGCTATTGCTCAGGCAGCTATTGATGAGTCTAATCGCTTAGGAGCGAAGGCCGCAAGAGCAACTACTATTGGTGGAATAGTCATAGAAGATATAGGGCGCTACAGAAATTTGGTTAATAACCAAGGATTTTTTACTCCTATCACTGGAGCTGCTGGCGAAATCGCTGGAAGATATTCTGGTTCTCCTGCGTTTGATGCAAGAGAGCTTTCGACTACTATTGGCGCAAATGTTCAGTTTGAGGCGTTAGGACAAATGAGAGCTGAAAGCAAAACTGGCGGCGCTTTAGGAAGCATTACGCAGAATGAGTTAAGAGATTTAAGAGCCACGCTTGGTTCTATTTCTGCCGCTCAATCAGATGATCAGTTGCTTTACAATTTGGAAAGATTGGAAAGGTTATATATTACTGTAATGGAGAAGGCTATGTCTTACTCTGAAGAAGATAGACAAAAATACGGAATTTCCGCAGTGACATCTCAAGGCTCAGACCCATTAGGATTGTTTTAATGAGTGACAAACTAAATGTTTTTCGACAAGAATATCCCGATTATACTGACACTCCAAACGGTCAACTAGCCTTTGGTATTTGGAATAGGTCTTACAAAGACCAGATGCCAATGGGCCTGTATGCCGATTCTATTGGATTATCTAATGATGATTTCAAAAAAATGGTTAGTTTTTCAGAGCAGTCAGAATACAAGCCTACTGAATCAACGTATGCGGAAGGATTTGTTCCAAGAGGAGCAAGAGCGGCTACAGCAGGTAGAGGAATGAGCTTGGGAGCAGCAGAAAACATAGCTGCTGGAGTTGCTGCTGGAGGAGAAAAAGTAAAAAGGCTTGTAACTGGGGAAGAGCAACGTCCTTTTGGCGAGGCTTATGAAGATTATCTAGGTATTAGTAGAGATATAATAGGACAGTATCAAAAGGCAAAGCCAGTTGAATCATTTCTTATGGAGGCAGCTCCAGCTATTGCTTCTGGCGTTGGAATTGAAAGAGCTATAGCAACTGGAGCGCCTAGAATTATTTCGGCTATGTCTCCGGCAGCAAAAATTCCCGTTGGAACATCTCCTAGTGTGGTTAAAACAGCAGCAGCATCTGGTATTGGCGGTGCTGTCTATGGATTTAATACCGGAGAGACAGGCGAAAGGTTAGAATCTGCTTATGAATTAGCAATACCATCTGCTCTTTTTGGAGGCGGCGGTCAAGTATTCTTTAATTTTGCAGCTCCAGCACTTAGAGGTATAGGAAGATCTTTTGGTAGACGTATGGAGCAATTTGATACCAGACCTACTGTTGAAACCGCAAGACAATTAAAAAATGATATCTATAAAAGAGCGACAGATTCTGGCGTTGTTTATGATGTACCAGCCATGAAATCTTTGTACGGAAGTGCCAGACGGTTAGTTGCTGATAGCGCCTCTTACGTTCCTGAAGTTGATGATCAAATGACTGCCGCTTTAAAAATATTAAAAAGAAATAGCAGGACTCCATCAAATCTTATTCAGTTAGAAAAAATAAGAAGAGCAATGTATCAGCGTTATCAACAATCTGGGTACTCAGACCAAACAATTCGAGATTTAGTTGACTTAGTTGATGACACTATTCAAAATTTTGGTACTGGAGACGGAACTATAATCAAGGCAGCTCGCCTTGCTAATTCAAAATACAAGAAAGCCGAACTTATTGATTCTGCTTTTGATAAAGCGAGAAGATCAGCAGAGGCTGCCGGCTCTGGTGGTAACACTGTTAACAGGTATAAACAAGTTGTAAACAACATATTAAATAGCGAAAAAGACATGAGGTTTTTTGATGCCTCTGAAGAAGAAGCAATGAGGCAGTTTGTTAAATTTACGCCAGAGGAACAAATAACAAGAGGATTGGCAAAATTAGATCCTACTTCGGGTGGATTAATGGGATACCTCGGCCTTGGTGGATACATGGCAGATCCTGTTACTACAACGCTAATTGCTGCTCCAGCGGCAATAGCTCGCAGAGGATTAGAGCAAAGAACTGGTGAGGCTGGAGAATCTCTTGTAACTAGAATGGCTACAGGAACAACTCCAATGACAACTCCAGCAACACTGCCTTCTACTGCCACATCTCAATTTGTTTCAGGTTACGAGCGAGATATGGAAAACATTCGAGGAAATAGGTAATGGCTAGATTCGGTGAAATAAACGCACAATACTTTGACGATGCTGGCGATCCTCTTGGCAGTGGTAAGCTGTATTTTTATGATACAGGGACTACTACGCTAAAAAATACTTATAGCGATATTAACTTTACGATTCCCAATCCTAATCCTGTAATTCTTACAGCGGCAGGAAGACAGCCTAATATCTTTTTTAACGGTGTAGCCAAGGCTATTCTTGCCAATTCTAGTGATGTTCAAATACTTGTTAGAGATCCTGTTGGCGAAACAGGGACTAACTTTGGTGATCCTTGGATAGCTACAAAGGTATACTCCACAAATTCAGTGGTTATTGGTAGTGATGGTGTTTATTACCGATCTCTTGTTGCGGGAAACCAAAACAACAATCCTGCTACCACTTCTGGCTTTTGGTCTCTTCTTTATTCAGTCCAATGGAATGCAGGTATAACTTATCAGGAAGGCTCTGTAGTCACTTATAACGGCGAGCAATTCCAAAGCCTGACTAATAGTAATTTAAACAACAATCCTTCTACGTCTTCGGCAAATTGGGTTTTGTTAAGTTTTGCGTGGATCTCAACGGCAACGTATGCCGATAATCAAAATGCCGTTGGCTCTGACGGTGTGTTATACACTTCCCAACAAGGATCTAACACTAACAAAAACCCTACAGTTGCGGGTAATAGACCTGCTTACTGGGTTGGAACGTCAGCAGATGCGGCAACTAGCGCGGCGGCGGCTGCTACATCTGCAACCAATGCGGCAACATCAGCTTCAGGCGCTTCTACCTCTGCAACTAATGCGGCTACGTCAGCAACCAATGCAGGCAATTCTGCAACGGCTGCTGCTACATCTGCAACTGACTCTGCCGCAAGCGCTGCGGCCTCGGCTGCTACCGCAGGCGCGGCTCTATGGGTAAGTGGACAAACCTACAATGCTGGTGATGCTGCTATATCTTTAGTTAACTTTCTGACATATAGAGCAGAGACAACTACTAGCGGAACGACAGACCCAAGCGCGGATGCAAACTGGACGCAGCTAGGGTATTCATTGCCGAGTCAAACAGGAAATTCAGGTAAGTTTTTGACAACTAATGGAACTGCGGAAAGCTGGGGAATAGTTGAATCATTACCGAGTCAAACTGGAAACGCAGGAAAATATCTTACAACTGATGGCACGGATGAATCTTGGGCTGATGTAGGCGGAGCAACGGTTGACATTGTTGCATCGGGGGCTTTGCCAAATGGGAACGTAGTACAGATAAATTCAGACGGCACTGTATCAACCCCAACCCTTTCAACAGTTTCATCCCCAACTGCTACTCAGTATAACGGATCGGTTACGGGAACATACTCAGCCGCGTGTTTTGATCCTGTCAATCAGCAAGTATATGTCGTGTGGTGGGACTCGACTACCTATTGGAATTGTAGCGTTGCCGCACTAAGTGGAAACGTGCTGACTTTTGTAACTACCACAATGGCCTTTAGTAACGCCCAAGCTGCGGGTTGTGTGGCGCGCTACATACCGTCAGCAAATCAGGTGCTGTTTGCTTGGAAATACTCAACGTATACCATTAGAATTATAGCAATAAAGGCAGACTCTGCTGGTGTAGCAACAAGCGGGACACATGTAACTCATGACGCCGTGTATGATTCCGTAAAGGATATGGGTTATGACCCAGTTACTGGCAAAGCTATCTTGTACTTCGTCAACTATTATCCACTTAACTGCCATGCGTTTCTTTTGTCTGTTTCGGGTACGACAATTACTAAGGGAAATTTGGTTTCCGTAACCTCCACAAGCGACCCTAACCATCTGGTCAGCACTTACGATTCCGTTGCCCAAAAACATATTGTAGTTGAGTCTGTTAACGGTTCTGGAAACGTAGTCGCATCCGTAGTTACCGTCAGCGGAAGCTCTATATCTGTGGCCGGTGCAACAACTTTAACATCCGCATTCGGCAGGTCTATACCAATGTACCATTCGGGGGTAGACAGAACCGTTGTTACTTATGTCTCCGACTCGACTGATTACGTGTCTGGTATAGTTTTAAGTCTAAGCGGGACAACATTGACAGCATCATCTGCTACCCAATTAAATACTTCGGGTGTTGGTAGCACGAACTGCGCTCCCATATTTTATGACAGCCCGACTGGCAAATCTTACGTTGCAATAAATACTCTTATGTATGAGTTAACCGTCACAACCTCTGGCGTTAGCTTGACTACTGGTACTTCGCTGTTTAATCGCGGCAGCTTTGATGGGCCAAATCCTCAGTCCGGAACATTCTATGACGATTCAAACGGAATGTATTTCTCCGTTTACGTTAACGGGCCGAAGTCATACGCAGCATTTTTAACAGAAACCGATCTGCGCCCCACCGATATTATAGGGGTGGTGACTAGCGCTTATACAAATGGGCAAACAGCGACAATCTCGGTTGTAAGTTCAGCCGCTACAATTTCAGGAGTTGCTTCTGCGGTAAAGTATTACGCGCAAAGAGCTGGAACCGTAGGTACGACTGATACTGGCGCATACATTGGGCTAGGGATTGGTTCAAACACACTGTTAGTGAAGGCATAAAAAATGACAGATGACGAGTTATATCAAAATGTTTGCAATGACGTTAGAACAAATCGAAACGGTTTGTTGTCAAGGCTTGATAATATGAACCCTATAGCATGGGAATCCCTGACTGACGAAGTAAAAAATTCTTGGAAGGACTATAGACAAGAATTATTAGATATTCCACAGCAAGCAGGATTCCCGCACTCCATTGTTTGGCCTACTATTACAACCGTAGGGTTTGAGTGGGCAGGTTCGCAACCGATAGCTGATAACGAAACGCCGCCTACAGAGGCGTAGAAATGGAGCAGTTTTTGTGACCAAAGAAGAGATGGCAAAGTTAGTGGAGCAGTCGGCTGAACTAGGGGCAAGAAAAGCCCTAAGAGACATTGGTCTTAGCGATGACGATGCCCTGTCCGATGTCTCTGAGCTTCGGGGCTTACTCGACTCTTGGCGTTCGGCAAAGCGTACAGTAGGTAGAACCATCGTTCAGGCGTTAACTACGCTGTTCCTTGCGGCGCTTATGGCAGGGTCTTACTTTAATTTCTTCAATAAGCAATGATATATGGTTACCGAAATTGCTCTACTTATCAAGGGATTGGATACCGCTTTTAATTTAGTGCAGGCATCCCTGAAGAAAAAAAAGCAAGTCGAGCAGATGGGTGCTGAAATATCAGGGTTTTTTGCCCAGAAAGAAGCTGTTGAGGACAAAATTGCCGAAGTTAAAAAGCATGATAAAAATGCTTACATTGGCAGTCCTCTGGAAGAAGCAATCCAGATTCAGAACCAAGAAGACCGCATTGCTAATATGATGAAGGAGATAGGCCGCGAGTATTCTCGTCAGGGCAAGTCTCCTCAGTGGCAGAAAGTCCAGAAGAATGCAGGGAAAATTCAAAAAGAACGAGACTTTAATATTGTGCAGGCTAATCGAAAAAAAGTAATCCAAGACAGAAAAAATGCAGACTTCTATTTGGCTGTAAAACTTATTGCATCATTAGTTATATTAATGGTCGCCCTTGCAGGTTTAGTTTTTGCACTCGCGGTTAACTGAGGAGTTAAAAATGATAAAAGATTTACTAGCAAAGATCGGCGGGCCTATTTGGAGATTAGTACAGACATCTAAGCATCATCATATTGGTGGCGTTATAGTTATTTTGGTAATTGCAGCCATAGTTCTGGTAGCTATCTAAGTGCTTGCTGCAATAAGCGCCTTGATTGGGCCTGTCTCGGCTATCCTAGACAAAGTAATCCCAGATAAAGACCTGCGTGAGAAGCTGTCGCACGAGATTGCTACGATGGCGGAAAAGCACAGCCAAGAACAGGTCATGGCCCAGATCGAGGTCAATAAGATAGAAGCTGCTCACAAAAGCATCTTTATCGCTGGGTGGAGACCTGCTATTGGTTGGATATGTGCGCTCGGCATGGCTGGTAACTTCCTCATCATACCCTTCGTAAACATGGCTTTAGAGCTAACGGAGAGTGGTGTATTGATCCCTATGATCGCGCTTTCTGAGATGATGCCCGTATTAATGGGCATGCTGGGCCTAGGCGCTATGCGTACCTTTGAGAAAACAAAAGGCGTGAGTAGAGAGAAGTAGACATGGAAGACTTAATCGAAATGCTTCAGCGCCATGAAGGCGAAGTCAAAACTAATGGTAGGCATTTGATATATAAATGCTCGGCAGGACACTGGACAATAGGTATTGGCCGGAATGTTGATATTAATGGCGGTCTAGGCTTATCTGATGATGAGGTGCGTTATCTTTTAGAAAACGATATAGCTAGAGTCATAAAAGAGTTGAGTTCAGAATATCGTTGGTTTACAGACCTTGATGATGTTCGCAAAGATGCAATGATTGACATCAGCTTTAACCTCGGTGCAACTCGACTACGCAAATTCGTACTAGCACTAGATGCGATGGAGAAGGCAGACTACAAAACTGCCGCAAAAGAATTTTTAGATTCTGATTGGAGCCGTACCGTTAAAGGTCGCTCTATTGAACTTGCAGAGATGATTGAGACCGGATCTTATATCTAGTGCAACAAGCCTCCGTAGTAATTCCTAGCTTGATGCTTAAAAAACTTATCGCTGACCTCATCACTTCCAAAGATAAATTCGTCCATATTTGCTAGGTTGAACGCCATCGTAGCGATATAGTTAAAATCATCCTCAGACATCTTTTCTTCTGCTTTTTCTAACCAATCTTCTATCTGTTGGTTGCTTTTGATATCAAAGTCTAATCGCTTCATTTCAGCGCCTCTAGTAGTAATGGCAATTCATAGATGCTAGTTAGGTGTTTAAATTTCATATTACGAGCGTCTTCTCTAATTGGCTTTTTAAATATTTGTTCGCCTTTCTTATAATCTTTTGCAGCCCCTGTTTCCCAGAACCAAAATTTAGCGCAACATCCCATTATATATACAGAGTTTTCTGGAAAATTTATAGCAGCAACAATGTAAGCCTCACATTGTTGGTTTCTTAGATAATTAGTAAGCATAAAATGATTATCTTCTTTAATCTTGCCGTGGATAAAATTAGTAGTCTTTACGTCTACTTTTATTCCTTCAATTAAAAAATCATAGTCATAGGTATCATCATTACTATGGCCTATCCCAAGGCTTGCTAATGCCTGAGATACAGCCAATTCGCCTATAACTCCAGTAGCATAGGAGTTCTTATTAACAGAACGTCCATTAAGCGATTCAGGACTGTCATCAGCAATCTCTTGCCAAAGCGGATCTATCTCAAGGATTACTTTTTTCATTCACAGGCCAAGGCACATGAATGCCCATCTTGTCACCAAAGTGACGATTTAATGTCTCATAGACTTTAACGTAGTCTAGCTTATCAACTGAAGCCGTAGATCCTTTGCCTGTCATAGCCTCTTGCACAGGTTTCCAGAGATGTTCCTTAACGCCTCCCATAGTCCAATCAATAGACGCTTTGTGAGCCAGCGTCTTTTTCATATCGTAGCCAGCAGAGTTCAGCTCGTCAGCCATTAGCTGACACCAGACATGGAGCGCGGAGTTCTGTTTTAAGCTGCGCTGCTTGCCTGTTGACCATTTAATTACTAGGTACTTGTCCTTGGCATACAGCTCGTCTATATGTTCCTTGAACATCTTCATAGCGTGATCTGAGTTAACAATCCAGTGCTGACCTTCGTTTACGCTCATATTAAATATATCCCACAAATTTGATTCTTCCATCGCAGCCTTCTTCTCGTGCTGCTTGAATTAGCTTAAATTGCTCTTTGTAGTGCTTAGCAACGTCTTTTAGGTTCTTTTTATAGTCTTTAGCTAGGCCAATGTTTTCGCGTTTCTCACGCAATATGCCAATGGCCTGCTCGCCCAGATGCGCCTCTGCCCATCGCTGAAAGTCATCAGGATTGCTACCTAGCTTCTGGTGACATCCAAAGCAATGGGCAAAAGCGTTCATAGGGTCAAAGCGCACAGCGTAGGCTCTGCGTCCAAAGTAGTGGCTGCAATGCAGTCCTTGCGATCCTTCCTCATACTGTGTGCCGCAGGCTTCGCAGCACCAATTGGTTCTGGATCTCACACACTTGCTAAAGAATTTGTCAGCAGCCGTTATTTTCATTCTCTAACCTTCAAGACTAGATAACGCTCAGCGGCTTGATCCGAAAACTGCTTAACCTTGTACTTGGTTTTGTGGTTTCGGCAATAGCTGCTTATCGAATAATACGCAATCCGCATATCATCATAATCATCAAAAGACAGAGCTTCTGTCTCTGCGATTTCAAGCCAACGCGTAACGTACTTGCTGCGCGATGCAGTTCTCTTGATACCTGCTTCCTTCAAATCTATAACTTTCATTAGAACGGTATGTCCTCAAAGGTAGCTGATTCTGATGGAGCCGCCGGAGCCGCTGGTGAGTTTTCAAGCGGAGCTGCCCACTTCAAAGATATGTATGGCTGACCGCCATCCTTAGATTCGTTCTTCCAGCCTTTAAGACTGATCTTGCCATTCTTATTAAGATTAACAGCGCCTTGCTCGTAAGCTGCAAGAAGAGACTTGAGCGCCTCTGGATCTATAGAGGCATAGTAACTGTCATCGTACTGGCTTTTATTAACGCTTGTAAGCGTGGAAAATTGGTTGGACATTTAACTTCTCCGTTTCGGATTTAACATATTTAGCTGCGTCAATTAGAATTGGCACAGCCTTCTCTATATACTCATCATCGCGTTTTACTTCAACGATGAGTGGTTTTAGGTCTGGGTGGTAGCTGAAGAAGAAGTATTTATCAACTTCAAGCAGCCACATACTTAACTGAACTTGCTGCATATACTCAGTCGGGAGCTTTTTGTTACGCATATACTTGATATGGGTAGATGCTCTTGGTGACTTAATCTCTACTCCTGTGTCAGAGCCTAAGCTGAATAGTCCGTCAGCCGAGCATCCGATGTCATAATCATCATGAAGGTGAAAGCCTACTTCCTTGACATCTACCTCCATAATCGCACCAAACAGTTCTCTTGCTGCGCCTTCACGCTCATTACCTCTTTCCATATCGGCATTCTTAAACGTGTCTACAGGCTTTCCTGTAAGCCTCTCAGCAATTATCTGATTAAGGTAGGTGTCACGAGTAGAAGTAGCTGTCTTCTCGCCTCGGCTGGTGACTAGGGACTTAAAGCTAGATGCAGTTATGCACCCAGCTCGCAGTGCCAGCCACTTATCAGTGCCTTGCTGGACATAATGAACTCTCATTTCTTAGACCTCAGTTGATCTATCCGGCCTTGAATGATTATTGCTTGCTCGTTTGTGATAACCCAAGTCTTAGCTCCTACCTTCTCAAGTGCCTTGTCTTCTGGGATATTGAACTCATAAAGGTCTGCTTTAATCTTAGCAATAACATCGTCACTAGCTACTTTCGGTTTTGCCGCAGTTTTCTTTCGATTGCCGTGAGTAGCATGGTCACCGTCATCATCTAGTTTCGGATCTGAAATTAGAAAAAGGCTCGAAAGAAGATAACGCTTAGCGTAGGTGTAGCAGCCGCCAGTTGCTTGGGCGCTGCGTTCTTTCTTGTCAACAAAGCATTCCTGCTCATGAGATTGACCGCTAGGCAAATGCGTCATAATGATACGAGTGCCAGCCTCATCAGCTTTATTAATATCTGCAAAGCGAAAGATAATAGACTCTTCGTTGAGAGCTAAGATAACGGCAGGAAGAAGATCTTCCAGCTTGTGATAAGCGTGATTGTTGGCAAAAGCATTAATGCCAGATTTCTTCGGTGATCTGAAGTTGATTTGCGCAGCGCCAAACGCCGTCCAAAAGTGCGTGTTTTGCATGAGTAGACTCCCATCTTCTCGTTAAAGGAAGCACAACTTTACACGATGTGGAAATGATGTGCAAGCCGGTTTTGATAAAGTTTGATAAATAAGAATGCTGGCGCACCGGAGAGTATCGGCTCGTGATGGGAGATACAAGATGTAGTAGGGGAACTACATTACACCAGCATATATTGGGTATTGTACATCACTATAGTTTTAGAGTATATTGGCAATCCGGTGTGATAAATCCTGACCGAAACTCAGTGGTATGGCTTATGGGTAGCCTTTAAACGCCCAGACAGCGCAGTGTTCCGAGAGTGATGGGATCGCGCCCAACCAGCAGAGGACGGGCGGCAAACCAGTTTATGTGGACACAGAGGTGGCTTGACGCGGCATTCATGGATGATAGAGCGTTCTGGCAATAGTAACACTGCGGATCATGCTGAAAGATAGGACTAGGTGTCCCAAACCATCTAAATGACATTTTTCTTCAAATAAGTGTGAAAGTTGTGGACAAGGAGTGAATGTTCGTTTAAAGTTACCTTACTTACTTAAAAACACAAAGGGGCAGCAAAATGAAAACAACATTAAAAAGCATCGTAAAAGACTTAAACAATAATGACTATGATTGCCTTTACTTCGCCACAGCAGACCAGATAGAAAGTCTGATCAACAGCAACAAGATTGACGAAGACTACTCCTACATGGCATCGCAATACAGAGAAGAGATGGAATACATGATGGCAGAGTTTGCCTAAGCCAACCACAGCCCTGCGGGGCATTAAGGGGAATCAGTATGTTTAATGTCTATTGCCCACATTGCGGCGAGCCTCACGATCAGGACGCATTCCACGAGCCAACGGAGAACGATGCTCCAGAAGGCAGCTACAAGGAGTCTGCTGCCCTATTCAAGATCAACGGCTGCGGTATGTTCCAAGCCAACCCAAAACCTTGCACAGCGCCTGTAATAGAGTCTCCTGAGAGGATGGAGCTTATCAAGGCTGGCATGGACATGAGCGAGCATCCAGATGAGTGGTTGTTGTTTATCTAAAGATAGTGGAATAAAGTTGATATAAGTGTAGGTGTCTGTATACTACAGGTATTGAAGGACGCAATGTTCTTCTCAACCGGAGAGACAGAATGACAGCTTTTTATGTAATCGGCACTAGGCGCATTAACAGCAACACTGGAGAGCATGGTTTTGGTGATTGCCCGAAGACTGAAGAATTCATTACTTTAACAGTTGAAGCTGATACTAAAAGAAAGGCTCAGAACAAGGCTAGGAAAATTGATAGCCGAATCTCTTTTAGCGGTATGTTCGGTAATGAAATCCTTGAAAGCCACGAAGTATCAGAAAGAAGCTGGATGGATCTCAACGGCGTTACAATTTAATAATTGGGGAGTGAATACGATGGAATCTTTGATAGCAGTAATTAATGACAACGTGGAAGAGATGGTAAATGCAGAGGATCGCTGTGTTGAGCTTACATCTGCTCATAAGGATCTTTTAACTGTTGCCTACATTGAAGACAATGGCTCGCTCGATGAGCTGATCTCTGAAGAAATGACCTGCAAGGAGTTTGATGAGTTTCAGGCAGATATGGCAAAAGCCTTTGCTGGCCTGATGGGTCACGACAGTTTCTTCCTGAAGTACGACAAGTCATATCAAAAAGCAAAAGATCTTATCTTAGAAGGTATTGAAACCACAATCTGGAATCGCTATTGCGACATCTTTGAGCCGCCTCCGCTTGACTACTACGAAGAATATGGCGTTTCTAGGAGTTCGTTCTAATGACTAATAGAAAAGCAATTCTACGGACAAATTGTCAAAATAAATCTATCAATCTGTCCGTGATTCCCAATAGGGCCGCTGGATTTCTAATGTTTTTAATTTTAGTAGCGTTTCTTGTAGTAAGCACCGCTGACAAGCAGGATCTAATTGCTGCGGAGTTCCGCTACTGCTCAGAAGTTGTGATCTGGGACACTCACCAGATGACAGACGGATCTAGCGATTACGGTCATCCTGACTACAAAGGCATCTACAACGATGTCTGCAAGGAGTTGGAGCCAAATGACCAGCTTAATCCTTAGACCGCACCAAGTCACCGCTGTTGAAGCTCTGCGCGATAGTCTGCGAGCTGGCAACAAGCGAGTGATTCTTTCAGCTCCTTGCTCAATGGGAAAGACACATATCGCTGCTTACATAGCTGTCAATGCGGCAGCTAAAGGCAAGAAGGTAGCCTTCTTCTGCGA
>TARA_B110000238_G_scaffold34708_1_pt1 | contig 30297 bp, 28 predicted proteins | sample TARA_B110000238 | Tara Oceans TARA_B110000238 (sample SAMEA4397569) | marine metagenome | biome: Polar Biome; feature: [SRF] surface water layer (ENVO:00010504); material: water (ENVO:00002006), including particulate matter (ENVO:01000060) such as... | depth 5 m | reverse complement strand
TCAAACATATCCACACCTCTCTTTACTGCCTCCACTATATCCTCAGGCGTCCCAACACCCATTAAATACCTTGGTTTATCAGCTGGCATTTTATGAGCAATATTATCCAAGACCTTATTTCTTTCTTTAGAAGTTTCTCCTACAGATAAACCCCCTATAGCATAACCATCAAAGCCAATTTCTACTAATCCTGATAAAGATTTTTCACGTAAATCATCGTAAATTCCACCTTGAATAATACCAAATAAATTACTTTTATCTTTAGTTAAAGAAAGCTTTGATTGCTTTCCCCATATTAACGACAGGTCGAGAGAAGATTCTGCTGTTTTTTTATCAGCAGGATATGGAGTGCACTCATCAAATTGCATTATTATGTCTGAGTTAAACTGCTCTTGGAGCCAAATTGATTTTTTAGGGTCTAAAAAAACTTTTGCTCCATCGATAGGAGAATTAAAATAAACCCCTTCTTTTGTAATTTTCCTTAATTTAGCTAAGCTAAAAACCTGATACCCACCTGAATCAGTTATTATCGCACCTTTCCAATTCATGAAATCATGAATACCATTATGTTTTGAAATTATTTCAACACCAGGTCTTAACATCAGATGAAATGTATTGGCTAAAATTATATTATATCCAAGATCACTAACTTCTGACGCCGCCATAGTTTTTATAGTGGCAGCAGTACCTACAGGCATAAAACACGGAGTTTCTATTAAGTGATTATTAAGATTTAATTCTCCAAGACGAGCTTTTGAAGTGGAATTTTTTATTTTAAAATCTATCATTATATTATTATTGTCGAATCTCCATAACTAAAAAACTTATAATTATTTCTTGCTGCATACTCATAAGCTTCTATAATTTTTTTAGTATCATAAAATGCTGACACCATAATTAATAAACTTGATTTAGGAAGATGAAAGTTAGTTACTAAACTATCAATAATTTTAAAATCATAACCTGGCTTAATAAATATGCTTGTTTCATAAAACTTATTTGGCTCATTTTTGCAGCTGTAAAAGCTTTCTAGAGCTCGAGCTACAGTTGTTCCAACAGATATTACTTTACCATTATTTTTTTTACATCTCTCTATTAATTTTACAGTTTCCCCAGAAACAGAATATAATTCTGAGTGCATACTATGCTCATCAATATTACTTTTTTTTATGGTAGAAAAAGTCCCCATACCAATATGTAAAGTTATATAGGCAATCTGAACGCCTTTTTTTTGTAGTTTTTTTACTAAGTTGTCATCAAAATGCAATGCTGCCGTTGGGGCAGCAACAGAACCATCTTTTTTTGCAAAAATTGTCTGGTAATAATCTTTATCAACTTTATTAGATTTTCTAGAAATATATGGTGGTAAAGGAACAGCCCCGTAACTACTTAAAAGTTTTTTTACAGTTGAATTTTCAACAGACACTTTACATAAAGTTTGGTCATTACTTACAATTCTAAGTTCTATTTCATTTCCAATAATAACCACGTCTCCTTCTTTTAATTTTCTCGTAGATTTTAATTGGCAGATAAATAATTTTTCACTTAAAATTCTTTCTAGGAAAATTTCTACTTTGCCTTTTGTATTTTTTCTAGCACCAAATATTCTTGCGGGTATGACTTTTGTATCATTCACAACTAATATGTCATCTTTTGATATGTATTTATGAATATTCTCAAATTTCTCATCTTTCAATGTATTTGTATCTCTACTAATAACTAGTAGTTTTGAGTCACTTCTTTTATCCTTAGGCTCTTGGGCTATATGCTCTTTTGAAAGTGAATAATTAAAAATGTCTAATTTCATTATGGTATATTGTGATTAAAATTTATTGATCATAGTACAATAACAGGAGTAATTAATGAAAAAAATATTAATCTGCGGAGCTACAGGCTTTATAGGGAAAAATATAACAATTAGCTTGTCGAAAAATAAAAATTATGAAATCCATGCTGTTAGGTTTAAAAGACCTGCATATAAAACCTCAGAGAATGTTAAATGGCATAAAGTGGACTTAAGAAATTCCAGCTCAGTGGACAAGTTAATTAAAGGAATGGATATAGTTATTCAAGCCGCAGCCACCACTTCTGGTTCTAAAGACATAGTGTCAAAACCGTACATACATGTAACTGATAATGCGGTAATTAATTCGTATATGTTCAGATCTGCTTATGCTAATAAGGTGAAACACTTTATATTTCCTAGCTGCACTGTGATGTACCCGTCATCTAAAAAAGCCACTAAAGAAAATGATTATAATGGCAATATAATTGATAAATATAAGGGCGCAGGAGAAACTAAGGTTTACTTGGAAAAAATAGCAAAATTTTATTCAATGTTAAGTGAGACGAAATTTACGATTATTAGACACTCCAATATATATGGCCCTCATGATAAATATGATCTGGATAAGAGTCATGTTTTTGGGGCTACTGTAACAAAAGTTATGAGAGCTAAAGATAATCTTGAGGTTTGGGGAGATGGCTCTGAAATTAGAGATTTTTTACATGCTGATGATTTAGTAAATTTTATAAAAAAAGCAATATTGAAGCAAAAAAGACAGTATGCGATATATAATTGCGGTTCTGGTAAAGCTGTAACTATCAAACAACTATGTAATTTAATAGTCAAAATTTCAAAAAAACCATTAAAAATAAATTTTAATAAAAATAAACCAACTATTGCATTTGATATGTATTTAAATTGCAGTAAAGCAAAGAAAGAATTAGGCTGGGAACCTAAGATTGAGATTGAATCAGGAATTAAAAAAACACTTTCTTGGTGGAAAGAGAATATTAAATCATGAGTAATAAGACTAAAAACTGGGAATTAATCTCAAGAAAAGAAGTCTATGATGGCTCCCCTTTTATTAAGGTTAGTGTTGATACAGTGAAATTGCCTAGTGGTGAAATAATAAAAGATTATCATAGAATAGAAGTGCATAACGCGGTAATGCTCTTAGTAGAAAATGAAAAAAAAGAATTATTAATTTATAAAGAGTATAGGCATGGAATTTCTCAAGTATCATATACATTTCCAGCTGGGGGTATTGAAAACAACGAAACTTTAGAGGAAGCCTCAAAAAGAGAACTTCTTGAAGAAACTGGATACAACTATAAAGAAATTAAATTACTTAAAAATTATATAGTAAGTGGAAGTTATATGTTTGGCGAGCTAAATTTTATGAGAATACAGGGTATAAAAAAAGTTGCACAGCCTACAGGAAAAGATATTGAGGACCCAGATCACATTTGGCTTTCAAAAGAGCAAGTAAAAAAAGCTATAATAGATGACAGCTTTAAAGCTTTAACTTACGCAACAGCAGCGTTAATATGGTTATTGTATGATGAAAAAAAATAAAATATGGATTACTGGTTCAAATGGAATGGTTGGCCAAGCATTAAATAGATCTTTAGTGAAAAAGAATAATTACGAAGTTATAAAAACTACAAGAAAAAATTTTGATCAAACCAACCAAAATAAAACCAAAAATTGGATCATAAAGAATCAACCTGATGTAATTATAATTACATCAGCTTTAGTAGGAGGAATACAGTTAAACTCTAAGATACCAGCTGATTTTCTTTACGAAAACTCCATGATTTCTTTAAACATAATCAGAGCTGCACATGAAGCAAAGTGTGGAAAAATTATATTTCTCGGCGCGAGTTGTATGTACCCAAAAAAAGCGAAACAACCATTTGAAGAAGACTCAATACTAGATGGAAAAGTTGAAGAAACAAATGAGGGGTATGCAATATCAAAAATTTTAGGCATAAAATTTATCCAACTACTAAATCAGCAATATGGTACTTCTCACATTGGAATTATTCCAACAGCTAGTTATGGCCCAAATGATTGTTATGATGAGAATAAGAACCATGTAATTCCTGCATTAATAAAAAAAATACACAATGCGAAAATAAAAAGACAAAAAAATATTATCTTATGGGGAACAGGCAAAGCAAAAAGAGAATTTATTCATGTAGACGACATGGCTAGAGGAATATTACACATAATTGAAAACTATAAAGATAAAGGAGCTATAAACCTTGGGACTGGCGAAGAAATAACCATCTCTAAACTTTCTAACACTATTGCTGATATTATTGGATACACAGGAAGCATAGGTTTTGATAAAACAAAACCCGATGGTATTAAAAGAAAGATTCTTTCTGATAAAAAAATAAAAAAATTAAAATGGAAAAGTGAAATATCTTTAGAAGAAGGTTTGAAATTAGCTTACTTAGATTATCTTAATTACCTAGAAAATGCTAAATCTTGATTATAATTTCTCTAAAATAACATTTTAAGAACCTTAGTCCTGTTGGTAGGCTCTTTGCTTGCGTCTCTCCAAATATTCTTTTTCCTTCAATAGTAGGAAATTCAGTGATATTTAGTTTTTTCTTAAATGCTCTTATCGTCATTTGATACTCAATTGTATAATCTGATGCATCTAATTTTAAAGATTTTGCTGCTTCTCTTGTAATGGCCCTATAACCGTTAATAGAGTCAGTTATATATTTACCAGAGCGTCTAAAAGTTATATTTGCCATGGCATTAAAAATATTATTAGCCCATTTTCTAAATTTAAGCACATTGTCGTCTTCTTCATTATATGACTCTTTCATCATACGAGAAGCTATTACAATATCAGCGCCAAGCTCAACGTACTCTATAAATTTATATACATCATTTATGTCTTCATTTCCATCTGGCGAATAAAAAATATATAGCTCTGAATTAATTTCTCTGAATGCAACGTGAAATGCATCACCTCTTCCTCTGTTTTCTTGAGACAATACTTTTATATTATTTTTTTTAAAAAAGCTGACGGTTCCATCAGTAGACCCACCATCAATTGCACATATATTATCTATATTATGTCTTTTACATGCTGTTATTACGTCTGGCAAAGTTGCTTTTAAACATGGTAATTCATTTTTTGTTAATATACATAATGTAGTTTTCATAAAGTGTTTTTATACCAATTTACTGTATTAGCCATTCCTTCGTCAAAGCCCACTTTGGTTTTAAATTGCAATTCTTTTTCTAATTTACCTGTATCACACTTTCTTCTTGGTTGCCCAGTAATGCCAGAAACATCAAATACTGGCTCTAATTTCTCTCCAGTAACATGCTTCACCTTATCACACACTATATAAGCTAATTCCCGAATAGTAGTTTCCTCATTAGCTCCAATGTTGATTGGGTCTGCTTTTGGATATCTTGCTGCCACCTCTATTAAACCTCTAGCAAAATCGTCAACATATAAGAAAGACCTGCTATGGGTTCCATCTCCCCAAACCTGTAGCTTCCCTGATTTTGACTCAAAAGCTTTTTTTATAAGCGATGGAATAACATGAGACATTTCTTTCTTAAAATTATCTCTTGGGCCGTATGCATTATATGGTCTAGCAATAGCAACACTCAAATCATACTCTTCATTATATTTCTTACCCAGATACTCTTCCATTCTTTTTGACCACCCATACCCAGAGTTTGTAGGCTCAGGTTCGCCCATAACCCCCTCTTCTTCTTGCGTTGGGATAGAACAATGTCTAGGGTAAACGCAAGCTGAGCTTGTAACAAGAAAACGTTCTATGTTATTAGAATTAGCGGCTGCATCTATAGTGTTCATGAACATTTCTAAGTTGTCTTTAAAGATAGTTGCTGGGTGTTTAGAGTTATATTCAATGCCTGCAACTGAAGCCGCAAGATGTAAAACAATATCAGCTTTTTTCATTGCTTTAATAACTTTACTTTTATCAAATAAATCTACTTCTAAGATTTCTATATCATCTTTGCATGATAATAAAAAATTTTTATTTAAATTTTTAGAAAGTACTATAGGTTTTGATTGCAGGGTAAGTAATTGTTCTACTACATGACTACCTATAAATCCTGTGCCACCTGTAACAATTACATTTTTATTTTTAAAGAAAGAAATTGAATCTTTGTGAAAATCAGACGATTTAAATAATGTTGAATACATTATTTAATTTGACCTAATACATTATATTTTTTTAGGTCAGATTCAACCATAATTTTTACTAGTTCATCAAATGATGTTTTTGCTTCCCACCCCAATTTATTTTTTGCTTTTGTGGCGTCACCAACAAGCGAGTCAACTTCTGTTGGTCTCAAATATCTTTCATCAAATTCAACGTAATCTTTCCAGTCCATATTAACAACTGCAAACGCCTTGTCTAGAAAATCCCTTACACTCCAAGTTTTCCCCGTTGCAATAACGTAATCATCTGGTTCTGTTTGTTGCAATATTAGCCACATAGCTTCTACAAAATCCTTCGCGTAACCCCAGTCTCTCTTTGCATCCAAGTTTCCTAAGTATAATTTTTTATCTATACCTGCAACTATTCTAGCTAAACCTCTAGTTATTTTTCTTGTTACAAATGTCTCTCCTCTTCTTGGGCTTTCATGATTAAAAAGAATGCCATTAGAGGCATGCATACCATATGCTTCTCTGTAGTTTACAACTTGATGAAATGCGTGGACTTTTGCACATGCGTAAGGGCTTCGAGGATAAAATGGTGTTTCTTCATTTTGAGGAATTTCTTTTACTTTACCAAAAATTTCTGAACTTGAAGCCTGATATATTTTAATATTTTGAGATCCACCACTAACGTTTCTTATAGCTTCTAACATCTTTAAAGCCCCCATACCAACTGTCTCTGCGGTATATACAGGCTCGTCAAATGATATTTTTACATGGCTTTGCGCACCTAGATTGTATACTTCATCTGGCTGAGTGATTTCTACAATTTTTTCTAGTCTACTTGCATCTGTCAAGTCACCATAATGTAATTTTAACTTTGGATTAGCGTTGTGAACGTCCTCGAAAATATGCATTATCCTGCCAGTATTAAAAGATGAGGATCTTCTTATAACACCATGAACCTCATAGCCTTTTTCTAAAAGAAATTCAGCTAAGTATGACCCGTCTTGACCTGTTATTCCTGTTATTAATGCTTTTTTCATTTGAAAAAATTCTTCACTGTGTTGATAACATGTTGTATTTCTTTTTTTGTCATTCCTGGAGCGCTTCCCCAAAAAATTCCTCTATCCATTATTATATCAGCTCCTGGTAATTTTCCAGATACTCTATGCTTAATATTTTTTACGCCTGGTTGCTTGGTGATATTTCCACATATAATAGGTCTTGTTTCAATTCCATGAAGCTCTAAATACTCTCTGAGATCATCCCTAATTTGTTGTGTTTTACAGATTATAGGAAATCCAAACCATGCAGCTTTTGTATTTTTAGTAATTTGCATTGGTAAGAATAATTTTTTCTTTTTTAGGCTTGAAAATGCTTTATCCCAAATATTTCCAATATCGTGTCTATTTTTATTAAATTTCTCTAATTTCTTTAATTGAATTCTTCCTATTGCAGCATTAATATCTGTTGATCTCAAATTATACCCAACGTTTATAAAAAGAAACCTAGGATCTATTTCTGGAAACTTTTCCTCATATTCTTTTTTATTATCCATATCTCTAGTCCACCCATGAGATCTTAGAGATTTAATTTTATTAGCAAGATAGTCGTCATTTGTGACAACCATGCCTCCCTCAACTGTAGTTATATGATGCGAAAAATAAAAACTGTACGTTCCTATATCTCCAAAAGTACCTAAGTAATTTTTTTTATTTTTTACCCCGAGAGACTCACACGTATCCTCTATGAGCCATATATTTTTTTGCTCACATAATTTTTTAACTTCGTCGATATATCCTGAGTTCCCCAAAACATGAACCATACAAATGGCTTTTGTTTTTGGTGAGATTGCTTTCTTGATGGCTGAAATACTCATTTGTAGAGTTTCAGGCTCGCTATCTACAAATACAGGAACTGCACCTACTTGAGCAATAGGCCATATAGTAGTGGACCATGTTACAGCTGGGACGATAATTTCGTCACCGGGTTTCAAGAATGGTTTGGCATTAAACTCTTTGTCACGGCATTTATCGTTATCAACAATTGCAGAGAATGCTAGAAGATTTGCTGAAGAGCCAGAATTTACGTAAATCGCATGTTTTACACCAAGATGTTTAGCAAATTTACTTTCGAAATCCTTTGTAACCTTACCCATTGTCATATAACCAGAATCTAGAACTTTATTAATAGCCTTTATTTCAGATTTTCCAATGGTATTTTTATTTAAAGGAATAACAATTTTACTATTCGTGCTCATAACTTATCCTCGGTTTTTTTAAAATTATTAATGATGCTGACCCAATTAGGCAAACTATGTTGAATAATATCCTATATGTAATAAAAAAAATACTACCGTAAGCTATACTTTCAATTCTATTAGATGAGTGAAAAATAGAACCGAAATAATTAAATGCGCTCTCCCCTATTCCTATACCACCAGGTGTAAGCGGAACTGTATTAGCTACTAGTGAAAGCGAACCTATAATAGATATTTCTGTAAAATTAAAATATTGTAAATTTAATACACCTGCTATTATAAAGAAACATGAAATCATAAGTAAATGATTTACCGAAGATATTAACCAGCACTTTACAATATAAATTTTCTTTGATCTATAACTCTCCAATGATTCCAGGATTTTTAGGATGACTACAGTTATGAAATTTATTTTTTTAAACTTATTATTTCTAAGAAAAGACTTTATATTTTCTAAAAAATACAATATTAAGTAATAAATAATTATAGAAAATACTATTAAAAATCCTATAGATATGAAAATTGATTTAAATTCCAACCAATCTTTATGAATATAAAAATAATATACTAATGATAAAAATGAAATAGATAAAAGAGCATGAAGTCCAATCACCCTATCTATTATAATTGTAAAGATTGCAGAGGTTCTTTGTGACTTTTTAATATAAGTGTATAAGTAGTAGCCTTTTATTAAATCACCTCCGGCCGCTCCTGGCATAAATATATTAAAAAATAACCCTGAAGAATAAATTAAATAAGCTCTGTCTAGCGGAATATTATAATTTTGAGATTTTAACAACAACCACCACTTGTAAGAACCCAGTAATATTATAAATATCATAAGTGCTATAACTATCAACAAAGTACTTATATTCTCATATAAAATCTTAGTGTTAACAGTCTCTACGATGTTATACTGAAATAACAGATATATAACTATTGACACTATAAAAAGCTTAATAATTAATTTTATTTTTTTCATTATGCTAAATAATCACATATATTTTTTATATTAAATTGTATTATGATGAGCCAAAAAATAATAACAATACTCATTTTACTTATAGCGCCTTTGATTACGTTATTATGGCATTATAATAACACACAATATCCTATGTCAGATGCCGTAGGTTTTATTGAGTCAGCCTCTATTATAGTAAAAAATCTCTATAGTATAAATATACTTGAATTTGTAGTATCTGTTTTTAATGAAAGAGGCTGGCGACCTATAATATTCCAGCTCTTTATAGTCCCGTTCTTATTTATCTCAAATATGGACATTTTATTGGCTACTATGCTTACGCATACTTTCTTTTCATGCCTCAGTGTTTTCATAATATTTAAGATACTAAAAAAATATAATGGTCATTATGTAGCCGCTATACTAACAACCGTATTATGCTTATCAAATGAGATAATGTTTGGTGGGGAGTCATTCCCTCTATATGCAGAAATAGCATTTATACCTTTTTTACTAATATCAATTTATTTGTTACTAAGTGACGAGATATTTTTTGATAAAAAAAAGTCTACATTTTTGGCTATAGCGCTATCTACTTTAATTATGATCAGGCCTGTAGAAGGAATAATATATATTATTTTTCCATTGCTGATCACAATATTTTATAGATACAGTAATATAAATTATTCGGATAAAATAAAGTGCTTAATAATTCCAGTATTTACAGTTATGGTTTTATTTATATCAAGATTAATACCTACTGCTTCAAACTCTATTATAAAGATTGACCCACCTTATTCTTTGAAGTTATACATTGTATTAACAATTTTTGTAATAATAACCTTGATTGTACTAGCTGCGCTTTATGTAAAAAACAAAAATAAAAATATTAGTAAATTAAATTACTTGCAAAGAGTAATGACGATAACTTCATTAATAATTTTTATTTGGTACACAACAAGATTTTCCAGTTTATATTCTTGGATTTACAACACATCAATAGGAGACTTGGTATCGCATTATACAAGATTAGATTATAATTTTTTAACTCTATCTAGCTATGTAATCAACTTCCATGGAATATATATGTTTTATATTGTGTCGACCTTTACAGTAATAAATATTTTAATTAGTAAGTTTAAAATAAAAAATACAAAAGAATTCTTAAACAACAATTATCATTACATTATATTATATTCTTCGACTTTAATTCCATCAATCCTATATTTTACTACCATTCAAATCACATATAGAAAAATAGCGCCAACAGTTATTATTTTGTTAATTATTTTGTTGACTTATATCAATCAAAATATAAATTTACGTAAAATATTTTTTTCTGTGATTACCTTATTTCTGTGTGCAAAAATATTTTTTCATTATGATAATATATACAATATAGAAAATAATGATAAATGGTGGAATTATTCAAAAAATATTTACTCGGTAGGTGTAATTGGCTCTGAATTTCCTCGTCCTGTTAACATAACTGAGACGTCTTATGACACTGTTATTAAAAAATTAATACTTATCAAGAATACTTATGATATAAATAGTTTTGCATTAGTGTTGGATGATACGGCACACCCTATTGAGCCGTATCTTCTTCGGCTAATGTGCAGTAACAGCTCTATTTCATGTAATTTCGAATCACCTAAAGTATTTAATAGAAGCAATACTGGTTACTTAGAAAAATATGATGCTTTGCTTATTGTGAACTCAAATAATTTGGCACTGGAGATTTCTACTGAGATCTCAGGCACTATTGATAAAATGCTTATTTCTGGATACACAAGAAGCAAAAATCAAAAAGCCTCTCCATCTGAACTTTACTCATACTTACTGCATTACTTATACTCATCAGACAAGCTTAACCTTATTGGAGAAAAAAATACTGAATGCTTTAACTTAAATAAAGAATATAAAGCCTGCGTAGTTATAAGAAAATGAAATATTACAAATAAATATTTTTATATTTTATTAGCAGTTTATATAACAAGTCTTATCATTAACCCAGTCTGGGTAACCAAAAAATATCAATGGAAGTAAAATTAGTATTAAAAGTACGAAAAATACAGTGGAATTAAAGATTGTCGAATTCACCTCAACTTTATTAAAAAATATTTTAATTGATTTTATCATTATGTTAAATTATTGTTGTCATTATTATGATTCACAAAATATATCACTTGTTAACAAATTTTAAAAGTAATCATACTATTTTCCTTCTACTATCTTTTTTCTTCTATGCCACCATGGTAGGTTTATGGCATATAGACAATAATTCCTTACCAACCTCAGATGCTGCCGCTTATTTAAATGATGCATATGTTAGATATAATGTATTTTTTGAGAAAGGTTTTCTAGCCGGGTTCGTTGAGTTATATTCGTCAAGAGCATGGAGACCACAAATATTTTCTATTTTCATTACTCCTTTTTTATTACTCTTTGGAAGTAACCCACTAAATTCAGTTTTAATAATTTCGACATTATGTGCGGGGTTACTATCAGCGTATGTATATCTTATTTTAAGATTGCATATTAAACCTTTTTTATCATTTTTAGCTGCGATTTTTATACTGTCATTTTCTTTTATTTACAATATATATGTAACTTTCTTTTCTGAAATTATTTATTTACCGCTAATACTGGCATCGTTTTACTATCTAATTAAAAGTGAGAATTTTACAAATTTAAAATATGCAAAGTACTCTGCAATTTGCATCGCCTTAACCTTGTGTATTAGACCTGCGGAAGCAATATTATTTGTATTTGCTATATTACCTTTTCTGATAAGCTCTCTTAAAGCAAAAACCATCACTTTCAATGATATTTTCTTTTGTTTGAATGCTATATTTACAACAGTAATACTTTTATTTTACATAACTTATATTATGCCTCATGAGAAGCCTTATCTTTGGTTTTCATTACTATTCGTAATCCTTATTTTATACTGGGTAGTGAAATTTTATAAAAGCAGCGCTTATCCAAGTAATATTTTAATAAAATATACCTCTATAATTTGTATTATAGTTTTTGTATATTGGGTTCCAGCCATAGATAAACTCTTAAATTGGTCTATAGAGGCATCATCAGGGAGTGTTGTCCAATCACTAGCATGGCATTTAAAAACATCATCATTTATACCTAATCTCGTGAATGGATGGAAAGAAATTTTAGCTGCATTATTGTACTGCACCCCAATTTTATTATTTAAAAGTAACTATAGAAATATTTTTAATGAAAATATTGTAAAAATTTCTTTAGTAGCAATACTTCCTCTGACAGTATTATTTATCAGCTATTCTTTTCTAAATAATGATGGCCAAATAATGAGAAGGTCAATAATGATGGGTCTTACATTGGCTATTGCATTAGCATCAATGATTTTTAATAAAAATAATAAGCTTGTAGCTCTACCAGCACTTTTCTTAATAGTATTGTCGTTTTTTAATTATAATAATTTATTATCAAAATCAATAGGAAGTGATAATCATTTTGTTAGTAAAAATATAACGCTAGGTAATAATATTATGCGTAAAATTAACTTAAATTGGAACGCTTACGTAGAAATTTCTGACGAAAGACCAGAAAAACACTTAGCTTTAATATCTAGGATTAAAATAAATTCATGTAAATATGACCCTAGCGACTGCTTAAAAGATAAAAATATATTTTTAACATTACCTTTAATGTTTAATAAGAACACAGTCGACCCGTTTGCAACAGGCTTTGCAAATCAGCAGTACTTAAAAAATAATTTTTGGCTTGGTTTTGTGTTTATACCTGCTAATGTAGAACCATATGATTACATTTTGAAAAGACATGTAAATTATATTATAGTTGAAATAAACAAAGACCTTAACAAGAAAATGTTAGACTATAGGGGATCAATTGGCTCTGGAGAAAAATTTTCCGCGAGCATAATAAGAGAATATAAGTTAAAACAATTTACTAGGACCAGATATCTTGATGAATTTATGATTAATGGATCAAAATATATTGTTTTAAAAATGATGAATGAATAAAAAATGAATAAAAAATTAATATCAATTATTACTCCCGTATATAATGAAGAAGAATCACTAGAAAATTATTTCCAAAAAATTACGGAAGCACTGAAGAAACATAATGAAAAGTATACTTTTGAAATCATAATTACTGATAACTGTAGTACTGATAACACTTTTTCAATTCTAAAGAATTTTTCGAAAATAGATAAAAGATTTAAAATATTTAAACTATCTAAGAATTTTGGTTATCAAAAATCATTATGGACAGCATACTGTCAAGCAAATGGTAACGCCGTAATCCCTTTTGATTGCGATCTTCAAGACCCGCCGCATTTATTAGAAAATTTTTTTACACTATGGGAAAACGGTAATGATATTGTATATGGTGTACGCACATCTAGACAAGAAAAGTTTTTTTCTACAAGAAAAATAGTTGATTTACCCTTCTTAAGAAATTTTTTTTATTATATTTTAAATAAGATAAGCGATGATAATATACCCAGAAATTCTGGTGATTTTATGCTGGTAGATAAAAAAGTTGTATCTTATCTAAAAAATATTCATGATCATAATATTTATCTAAGAGGTGTAATATTTAGCCTGGGATTTAAAAAAGCACCTGTTGAATACGAAAGAGAAAAAAGAATTTTTGGTAAAACTAAATTCAATTTTGGAAAATCTTTAAAGCTTGCATTAGATGGTATTATTGGTTCGTCTGGCATTCCCCTGAGAATAGCATCTCTGACTGGCATTGTTATTTCAATATTTACGATGTCTTTAAGTATATTTTTTATTTTAAGTAAATTCATGTTTAATATAAATTATCCCGCGGGCCTTACAACTATTATTGTTTTAGTTCTATTGGGGATTAGTTTGAATGCTTTATTCCTTGGCATTATTGGAGAGTATCTCTCTAGAATATATGACCAACAAAAGAATAGGCCCGTAACAATAATTGAAGAACGAATTGATAATACTTGAGATTATTAGAAGTTATCTAAAGTTACAAATTCTTTATCTCTGTCTGATAGTATTGAATCTGAAATTGGCCAGTCCATCCCAAATGAATTCCACAATATTCCTGAGTCATTAGACGGCTCATAAACACCTGATTGTAAATAGTGTACTGTAGCAAAATCACTCAATACCTGAAATCCATGCGCAATGCCTTTAGGTATATATACATGCAAACCATTTGAAGCATTTAAATTAATCTTATGGAATTGACCAAATGTTTTTGAGTTAGGTCTTATATCAAGAAAAACGTCTATAATCTCACCCTCAGAACAAAAAATTAGTTTGGTAATCTCGTTTGGAGTTGTCTGAAAATGCATACCCCTAATTACACCTTTTTTTGATCTAGAAAAATAAGATTCCTCAAAATTTTCTTCGATATTATTTTCAGTAAATAAATCCTTATTAAAACTTTTAATAAAAATTCCACGATTATCCTTGATAATATCGGCTTCAATAATTTGACAACCGTGTATACTACTTTTAGTAAATTTCACTTTTTTAGTATCTCCGTTAAACCCATAGTAAGATTATATATTGGCTTCCAATCTGGCAATGTCGTTACCATACTATCCGCATGATATCCTGTTTCAAATTTTTCATTTAACCATTCTACTATTACCTTCTTAGATGAGACCTCATTAAAAGTATCAATCACATCCTTTAAGGTAATGCTTTGATTTTTTATTGCAAACACTTTCCCTCTATTCCATTTTTTCTCGTCAGAAGCAAATTCTATGGAACTTATAAAACCACGGACAATATCCTTAATGTAAGTTAAATTAATCTCTGAATCAGGAGAAGATTTCATTAATAATTTTTTTCCTGATTCTGAATAATTAATTAATAAATTTATTAATTTTGGCCTTAGATCTTTGATACCATATGTATCAGATAACTCAATAGTATTACAATTAAAATTATTAATATATCTTTTGGCTGCGTTCTTTGATAAAGAATATAAAGATGTATCATCAAGATATGTTGTTACATTAATTATTTTTATGTCTTTTTTCAATTTTAATTTAGCTAGAACATTTACTATAAGTGTAAAATTTGAATCAATTATATCTTGAGGAATTTCCGGTCTAGAAGAGTCAGGATAGTAATTAGCCAAATGAAATACTAAATCAATATTATGGTCCTTAATATTTTCTAAAGATTTGATTGTGTTATCATAAAAAATAATTTTCTCTCTATCGCAATATTTTAGTAACTCATTGATATTTGAACTTTTTCTCACTAACAGTGTTAGATTATGCAATTTTTTAATTTTTAGTTCCTTGATTAAACTTCTTGCAAGATATCCATTTGCACCGGTGATTAAGATATTCATTGATATTTTTTTAGAAATGTTTCACATACCTCGTGCATGTGAGCCAGCATCTCTTCTGTTAGCCCATGATGACATGCGAGCAGTACTCCGCCCTTCATAACGTTATCTGCGTTATTAAGACCGTCTAGGGAAATTTTCATTTCTATATTTTTAAAACCAGGTTGTCTTGTTATGTTTCCTGAAAATACCGTTCTAGTCTGAATATTTCTTTTTTCCAAATAAATTTGAAAATCTCTTCTGCTAAATGGAGCTTCTTCTTTAATTATAATTGGGTAAGCTAACCAAGCAGACTCAGAATTTTTAGTTTGTTCTGGAGTTACAATAAAATTTTTATATTTATTAAAAAAAACTGTTTGTCTTTGAAAGTTTTTTTTCCTTGTTTTGATATTTTCGCTTAAATCTTCTAATTGAGCTAATCCAAATGCAGCTCCAATTTCTGAGCCCTCAAGATTATATCCAATTTTTTCAAAAATAAATTTTGCGTCGTAAGGTATTCCGTCTACTTCGACATTGAATCTATTTTCTATTTCCTCACTTTTCTCATCAAATATCGATGAAGATCTTCCCCATGATCTTAGTAACTTTGCATCATAGATCATTTTTTCATCATTCATACATAGCATCCCACCATTGCCAGCACAATTTATTATATGCGATCCATAAAAGCTTGTTATAGTCCAGTCACAATAAGAACCAGATAATTTTCCATTAAGAGTACCTCCAATTGTATCAGCAGAATCCTCGATAACTTTTAAATTATACTTATCTGCAACTTCTGATATTTTTTCCCAATTACAAATATTTCCCATGAGATTAGGCGCCACAATGGCAACTGTCTTGGAAGTGATATTTTTCTCTATAGCTTCTACGTCTATACAATAATCATTATAACCAACATCAATAAAAACAGGGATTAATTTTGATTTTACTATACAACCAATAGTAGTTGAAAATGTTAACGCTGGAGTTATGACTTCCCCGCCTTCTGGGAAATTCGATGCTTCCATGCCAATGTATAAAGCTGATGATCCAGAATTTACATACAAACCATATTTTTTATCAAATAGACTAGATATTTTTTTCTCAAACTTACTTGAGTATTTTCCCATCTGAGTAGATTCTTTAAGGCATTTTACAACAGCATCAATTTCTTTTTTCCCATAAACTGTTTGTGCATAACTAACTTTTATTTCATTCATTTTGAAGCTCCATATATTTCTCATACTGATAGTATGATGTTTCAACAATATCCTTGTTTTTTATAAAACTACTATACCACTCTATTGACTCTTCAAGAGTTTTATCAATATCATAAGATGGCTTCCATTTTAATAATTTTTTCGCTTTATCAGAATTAAGCATTAATAAGTTAGCCTCATAAAATTCACTAGAAATAATGTCATAATCAATTTTCAATAGTTTATTTATTTTATAAAGTATCTCCTCAACTGTTATGCAATTTTCTGCATTAGGACTAAAGTTATATGAACTTGAAAATTCTTTAGGATTCTCATGTAATTTATGACCAAGGATCATGTAGCCATTAATTACATCAAAAACATGTTGCCATGGCCTTGTAGAATTTGGACTCCTTATTATTAACTTCTCTTTATTAATTACGCTTCTTATGATATCTGGAATCAGTCTATTTTCTGAGAAATCTCCTCCTCCAAGAACGTTTCCGGCCCTTACAGAAGCAAGTCCTTTTTTACTCTCACTATAAAATGATTGCTTATAAGAAGAGTGTATAATCTCTGCGCAAGCTTTACTTGCTGAATATGGATCCGAGCCACCTAACCTATCACTTTCCATATATTGCTTATTTGTATTATTATTTTCGTAGCATTTATCTGATGTTACATTAATAATTGCTTTAATAGATTCTATTGATTTACATATTTCCAATAAATTAGCTGTACCCATAATATTTGTAGATAATGTTTCTATTGGCTCTTTGTATGATTTGATTACTAATGGTTGCGCGGCCAAATGAAATACGATATCTGGCTGAAAATCTTTTAAACACCTATTTAAATTATCAAAATCTCTTATATCTTCTATATTAGATTGATTCATTACATTAGTATTTAATAAATTATAAAGTGATGGTGATGAATTATCTGGCTCAAGTGAGTAACCAGCTGTTTTAGCCCCCATATTATTTAAGAAAAAACAAAGCCATGAGCCTTTAAAACCAGTGTGACCAGTTACAAAAATTTTTTTGTTTTTATAAAATGAGCTTAGATTCATAAAGTCTTACCATGTTTTCCATGGTGCTTTTTTATTGTCCCAGAGGTCTTTTAAGAAATTTTTATCTCTTAAAGTATCCATGGGTCTCCAAAAACCATTATGCTTATAAGCATTAAGTTGCTTTTCTTTACTTAATCTTTTCATCGGATCTCTTTCCCAAATTGTCATATCTCCATCAATATAATTTAAGACCTCAGGAGATAGAACAAAAAATCCTCCATTTATGTAACCTCCATCTCCATCAGGTTTTTCATGAAAATCTGAAACCACATCACCTTTATTTATTTCTAGGAGACCGAAACGACCCTCAGGCTGGACTGCTGTTACAGTTGCTAAACCATTATGATTTTTATGAAAATTAATAAGCTCACTAATATTAATATCTGAAAGACCGTCACCATATGTCATTAAAAAATAATCATCATCTTTTACATAATCATATATTCGTTTTAGTCTTCCGCCAGTTAAAGTATCTTCACCAGTATCTATAACTCTTACATTCCATTTTTCAGACCTATTATTTAATATATTAGTTTTGTTATTACCAATATCAAATTCAATATCTGAATTATTTATATGATAATTCAAAAAATATTTTTTAATTTCAGAACTCTTGTAACCTGAGCATATTATAAAATCATTGATACCGTGGGACTCATATATTTTCATTATATGCCAAAGTATCGGCTGACCACCTATTTCCACCATTGGCTTAGGTATACTATGAGTTTCCTCACTTAATCTGGTTCCCAACCCACCAGCTAAAATTACTGCTTTCGTCATAATATTTTTCCAGTACTTTAAGTTAGTTCATCTATTCTATATCAAATAATTTTTTTGTATTGCTTAATTCAGATCTATCTTTCCTAAATTTTTCAATTTTACTATCTTTTGGATCTGATGGTCTTGCTACAAACTTTGCTCTATATCTTTGCGAAACATTTTCTTGTGGTTTTGTTAAATAATACCATGCTAAAGATTTTCTACATTTATCTTCTGGGCACATTAAGGGGGATGGGTGACCATGATACGAAATATCAGTGGTGTTGAAAATAACTGCTCTATTGAATTTTGGCTCTATACTTTTGACACATTGAGTCATATCTTTATTCCAAAGCTCAAGACCACCACCATAGGATTCATCCCAATCTGAGTTTAAATAGAGAATAAGATTGATTCTTCTTTCAAGCTTTAGCTCAGGATGAAGACTATAATCAATATGAACATCTAATTTACCCATTCTTTTTGTGCAGTGCATACCACCACCATGAAGTTTTGGGTCAGACACTAAATTTTCTATATTAGTTAAAACTTCTAATTTTTTAAGAAACCAGCTATCGTTCAAAAGCAATAAAGTGTCTTTTATTCTCTCAGGCATTATATTGTCTAACTTATTGTACAAAAGTTTTTTTTCTACAGGGTTATTATATTTAAGCCAAAAGTCTTCTTTATGCTTTGGAAAGCTCATCTCTAAATCTTTACAAAGTTTCTCTTCGAGGAAATCATCTATGATAATATGGGGATATGGCTCGTTACCTATGTACTCATTTCTTAATTTTGAAAAATCTATGCTGTTAATCATGATAATGGCATCTGTTAAATTATATTATTTACCCTATAATTAGTTCTATTAAGAGTAAATAAATGAAATAATGAACGTACTAAAGAGTATATATAAAAATATAACTTAAAGGAATGGTTTAAATTGTAATCTAATAGCCTTTAACATATCGCCTCTAGAAAAAATAAAATTTAAATAATAAATACCGTATGAAAAAAGTAATAAAAATTAATACTGCAGGTCTAAATACGAAAAAATTCACTATAAAATTAGTAGAAAAGAGAAAAATTGGAATATATAGCTTAGGACAAGGAAAGTTTAAAGTTTACGAAATGACGTGTCCACATATGGGTGGTGATTTATGTAATGGTATGATAAATAAAAACACTATTCAGTGTAGTTGGCATGGATATTTATTTTCATTGGTATCTGGCAATTTCATAGAAAACCCTAGCTTAAAAGGCACGAAATCCGCAAGAATTAAAAGCCTATTTTATGATCCTCAAAACAGTGAGGATGAAAATCTTAGTTTAAAAAGTATTGATTATAAAATTATAGATAAAAACCTTATATTAGAAATATAATATGAAATTTGAATTTACTCAAAAATATACTTTTCCAGTAACTATAGAGAGCGCTGTTGTAACGTATTTGGATTGCGAACATTATATATTTTTACATAGAAGTCATGAGGTATCTTATAAAATTATATCCATAACTAATGAAAAATGTATTTCTGAAATAATGTACAAATCAGGAATATTTAAGTGGACACAAACATCAACTACCGAATACATTAATAAAAATGAATTCAAGCAATATGATATTAAAATAAGAGGTTTTGGACCCGCATTCTTGGCAAACTTTATTAATGTGGAAACTTCTTTAAAGTATTATAAGAATAATAAAAATCAATTTGTTGGTGATATTGATAATAATTTTAAAGATATTTATATAAACAAAGACAATGATACTGTTATAAGCGAAATCAAATATCATTTAGATTTGCCGTTTGTATTATACCCGTTTAAAAATTTCTTAAGAAAAAAACTTAAGAAAATGAAAGAGCAAAAAGATCTTGAAGATTTATTTATGATAAGAAGGCGAATAAAACTATTTGGGACTGATGAAGTTGATAAAGATTCTCGCTACTGGCAGGCCTATTTTAGGAAATCGTATTTCCTTCTATTCAAAGACTCTTTTATAAAGAATTTTTTTCAAATTTTATGAAAATAATTTTTTATAGTATAATAATTGGACCTTGTAAAATTAAGTAATTTTTTTACAAAATAAATTTTACACGTTAAGAATGTTGAGTATATGAATAGTTTATATCAAAAAATAACTTTAAGTAATCTAAGCATATTTGCTATATTGCTAATCCCATCATTTCTTTCTATATATTGGCATTACACTAATACCCAACTTCCATTTGCTGATGCTACAAATTACCTAACAGCGGCAATTAATATATATGATAACTTTTATAAATTAAATATATATGAGTTTATTAAAGGTCTTTATTTTGAAAGAAGCTGGAGACCAGTTATCTTTCATTTATTTTACTTACCATTTTTAATTATATCGAAAGGTAATTTATTATTTGCAATAGGTGCTTTACACACAATATTTACATTTTCTAGCACATTTTTAATATATAAAATAATAGCGTTAAGCAATAGAGGTTACTATGCGGCATTATTAGCATCAATAATTTCAGTTTCATCTGCGGTATTGTTTGGCGGTGCTAGTGTTCCTGGATTTGCAGAAATTTCACTACTACCATTTATACTAGGACTAGTGTATCTACTAATAAAAAAAGATACTTTTTCTAATAAAAAATATTCATTTTTATTTGCAATATTTTTATTCTTAATAATATCAACAAGACCTGTAGAAGGGATTGCGCATATAATTTTACCCATTATATTATTTTTTATATTTATAATCAGGCGAGATTATATTTCTAAAGAAAAATTTTTTAAGATTAGTTTAGTTACAAATACAATATTTACACTTCTTTTATTAACTAGAATTATTCCAGGTTATAAAAATCATATAAATAGAATAGATCAAAATACTGCTTTGGTAATATACGATAATATTCTTTTAACTTCGTTAGTTATTAATATGATAATTTTATTAGTATATTTTTTCTTTTTCAAAAAAAGAGTACGTATTCTAAACAATAACTACAAATACCTAGAAAGTAGTTTCTACACTTCTTTAGTTTTAATTTTTATATGGTGGTTAGGTTTTTTTTCAAATCTTTACGAATGGGTTTATAGAACTTCTTTAGGAGATGTCGTATCAAACATGGTAAAATACGATATTGGAGCTTTTAATTTATTTTTTAATATTCTTGAATATTTTGGAATTTTTTTATTCTTTAGCTTATTTTCACTATTTTTATTTTTATGCCTAAAAGATTTTAGAAATATTATTCAAAACTTTTTAAAAATAATAACAACTCGTTACTTATATTTGCTTGCAGTAATTCCAATTCCTTTAATAATATACTTTACAACTGTGCAAAGTAGTCCAAGGAAATTATCAATAGTATTTGTAATAATTTTAATAATTTTCTCATCAAAAACAATAGGTAAAAATATAGATAGATTTTATATAAATACATATTTGAGTATTATTCTATCAATATTATTTTTTTCACATTTGAATTTTATCAACACTAAGTATGATAATTATTTATTTGTTAACCCAAACCCAACTAATTTTATTGGCAAGAGCTTTGCTTCTCCAATTACTTTATCACCTAATCCACACAATGTTGTCCTTGAAAATCTAACTTCTTTAAGTAAGAAATATAATATTAAACATATTACCTTACCAATTAATGAGAATTCGAAGCCTGTAGATCCATTTTTATTGTCAATGATGTCAATTAGAGAAAATTTTACTAGCAATTTTCCCTACACTCGAGAATTTGTGAAAAACTTAGATTTTATAAGCAGATATAATTATGCTCTTCTTATAAATCCGCTTGGAAAAATGATAAAATCTGAAAAACAGTCTAATTTACTTTTAAAAATTATAGATCCAAATAATAAATCTGTAAATCTTCATATGAATGAGTTAAGAACATTGTCAGCAAATCAAAAATATACATATTTTTTACAATACTTATACTCATCTAATAAATTAAAAGAAAATGGTTGGGAAGAAATTTCGTGTTTTAATATTAATATGAAATATAGCGGTTGCCTAATTAAAAAAACTGAAGATAAATAGATCGTGTATCTCATAGGATAAATATCTTTTTATTTTAACAATAGAATATAATAACTGGTAATATAAAATTATGGAAAAATTTAGTAGTAATAGTACACATGTATTTTGGATTACTGGTATTTCTGGGAGCGGAAAAACAACATTTTCTAAAGTACTCCAAAAAGTTCTAAATAAAAATAATGCTTCAAATATAATTATAGATGGCGATACTATTAGAAAAATATTAGATAAAGAACAATCCTATACAAAAGAAAGTCGGCTAAAAATTGCATATATATATTCTAATTTAGCTATCATGATACAAAAACAAAATATAAATGTCATATGCTCTACAATATCTCTTTTTCACGAAGTCCAAAATTATAATAGAAAATACATAATAAATTATAAAGAAATTCTTATTAGTAGATCTATTGATGATATTAAAAATGAAGACATAAAAAAAATATATGAAAATAAAAATAATGTAGTAGGTGTTGACATAATACCAGAATTTCCTGAAAATCCAGATTTCTTAATTACTGATATTCCTTTAAAGGATCTAGAGAATGAAGCCGAAAAAATTGTTAAAAAATTTTTAAATCATGGGGCTTAATAATGAATTCATCAATTCGAAAATCATTCTCAGCTATTTTAGCAAGATAATTTTTATTTAAAAATATTTCAAATAAATTTTTCCCTGTCATATCCAAAATTTCAAACCCAGCGTTATTTGCAATATGGAACCCTGCTGCTACATCCCACAACCTTATTTTTGCTTTTCTTATATAAATATCAGAAATCCCTTCTGATAAATCACAAAATTTTTTTGAGCTCGCCACATGGGTATATCGATACTTATTTATTGAATTTGTTAGATATTTTTTAATTTCCTTAATTTCATCTTTTCTTTTTGTAGTAATAACTTTTAAGATACTATTTTTTTTATTATTTATATAATTTAATTTATATATATTATTATCTATAAGAAAATCTTTGCTAGTAATCTTAAAACTATTTTTTTCGTCAGCAAAGAACATAATTTTACGCATTGGAATGTATATTGAGCTAAATTGCAATATGTTATTTTTTACATAACTTACATTTATTGTAAAATCTTTGCTACCTTCTATAAAGCTACTTGTTCCATCTATTGGATCAATTATAAAAAAATCTTTTTTTTCTATTGACTGAATTTGTTTTGCAAATATGTCTTCCTCAGATAAAAAATTTGTATTTTTATATATTTTTCTTATATTTTTTTCTAAATATTCATTTATCTCAATATCAGCTTTTGTCACAGGAGAATTATCATTTTTATAATCTATCTTGTTATCTTTATTGTTAAAATATTTTGAAGCTATTTCTCCAGACTCATATATGGTCTGAATAATTTTTTTATTCTTAGAGTTCATATATTTCTTCATATAATTTTATATCTGATTGATTGTCAATTTCTCCCCATGTATCATTTATTGGCACTCCTTTTACTTTATACCCATTTTTTATTAATATTCCTAGCATTGCAGTTATGTCTAATTCTTTCATATCTTGCTCTGGTACTAATGATTTAATATCTTCCCAACCTTCTTTGGTTATTTTAATTAGACCCATAAATTGCCCCATCACGTCTTTTATGTTATCTACTTTCTTTCCAATTTCGATAACATAATAATCTTTATCGACTTTGAAAGTTTCAAGATCATCAAGTGGATTTATAAATCTCTTTTCCCATAAATATTTAAAATTAATATCGTATGTTATTGATATCTTATCATTGGTATTTATAAGATTAGCAACTGTTTCCTTAGAATAAAATATATCTCCATAACTAACTATACAATCTTCGCAACTAAGCCACTCATTTGCCATGTATAGTGAATATACCATATTCGTATTATTCCATATTTTATTTTCAAAAAACTTTGTAATTTTATTATTTTTTATTTTATTTTTTAAATAACCGGCTACAACCGATATATTTTCTATATTATTTTCTGATAAAGATTTAATCTGATAGCTAATAAGTGGTTTATTTTTTAAAGTCACCATACATTTTGGCATAGTTGAAGATAAGTTTAAAAGTCTACTCCCTCTTCCTGCTGCTAGTATAATTGCTCTCATAAAAATTTATTTGAAAAAAAACTTATATCATCATCATGGAAAGGCTCTAGTCTTTCAGGATGCCACATTATTGCTGAAATATTATATTTATTATGATGAATTCCTTTAATTACGTCATCATATGATTTTGCCCACACATGAAAATTATCATTATTATCTTTTGTTCCATAATTATGAAAACTATTTTTTTTTATGCTTTTATTATGTATTAAAATATCCTGGTCCTGCATTATATGCCTCTCAACTTTATATATTGAAATCCCAAAATAATCTTGAATTTTTTGCATACCGCGACAAACGCCAACCAAAGGTAAATTACTTTCTACGCATATTTCTAAAACTCTGTCTTCGATAATCTCTCTACTTTCATTACCTGAAATGCATCTTATTTTTCCACCTCCTGTAAATATAAAACCGCCAAAATTAATTTTTTTTAGAATTTTTTCTGTAATCTCAATATTATTTGGCAAAAGGACTGGTAATAGATTACATTTTAAGAGAAAATTTAACCAACGCACATCTAAGCTATCATAGCTTTCATTGTTTGCGTAAGTTTCACGTTGTGTAATACCAATATATTTCATAAAACTATAATTTACCTGTAAACTAATATTCTTTTTGATACCGCATCTATTTCTATTACTTCTGTTGTAATAAGTTTATCATACAAAGAACCTACGCCAATTGCTGCCGGTATATTTAGCTCTCCTGACCTGATTGCCATATGTGAATTTGCTCCACCATATTTTGTTACTAATCCAATAATGTTGTGAGAAAATATCCAATCATATCCTGGATCAGCTCTTTCAATTAAAATAATTTTTCCAGATATATTTTGATTATTTTTACTACCTATAACAACAATACTGCCAGAAATAATATTTTGAGTAATGTAATTTGGCACTGATTTATCTTCAAAATAACAGTAAACGTCATCTTTATCAGTAATAATATGCGGTAAATTTAAAGACTTAGTGACATCAAATCTATCTTTTCTTCTTTTTATAGAAGCCTTGACTATACTCATATAATTTGTAGCGGAACTATCTAATGACATAATAGAACTTATATGAGTATAAGCTGAATCAGATCTTGTGATGTTATTATTATCACAAATTTTTGAAAAAATTTTTAAAACAGAATTAATATTCTTTGTAAAAATAAATTTAGCATATTCTCTAGCTTCTATAGATTTTTTAATAAAAATAAATAATTCTTGAGCGCTTATATCAATTTTATAGTTTTTAAGTAATTTATTAATCTCTAATGACTGTTTTTTAGTAGGTGAAAACGACCTACTTTTTTTATAGTTTGCGTCTTTATTCCAATGAAAATAATTGTCAAAATCTTCCTGATATGCTTTTGTTAAAATATCATATGTTCCTGGTCTAAGATGACCATACTTTTTAATGAAATCTTTTCTCGAAATATTCTTAAAGTCTTCAGAAATTTTTGTACTTATAGTCTCAAGAGATAAGAGAAAATAGTTATAGTCTTTTTTTGATAATATTTTCTTAATTACAAGTGACTTTAATATTGATATAGCTATAAAAGCTGTTCTTGCTAAGCCTGCAAATGGTAAAGTACCATATCTTTTGCAATCTTCTATTAACCAATATATTTTGGAAGTATTATTAAGATCACTATTAACAATTGTCTCATGTTTTTCTTGCAACTCAGATATTTTTTTTAAATCTTTTTTCCATAGACCCGAGGTATTATTTATAATTTTATTTGTAACCTCGCAAAGTGATAGTTTAATTTTTTCTATTTCATCATCATTAAAATTATATTCTTTTAGATCACTTATATCTTCATCTAATGTCAACGTTGTACATGAAAAAATTATGTCAAATTCTACTTTGTCGTGTAAGTGTGGATTATCTCTGAGTTTTTGTAAATAATAGTTCACAAGTTTATTTGAAATTTTTGAGTCTAGTTTTTTTGGTATGAATGAATTAAAACTTACTCTAACGTCTATATAAGGACATCCTTCGATTTCAATTATTAATGGAAAACTTCTCAAATTTTTATATCCATAATTATCCCTTTGGTATGCCCATATATCATTTGTTACAAGTTCTCTATACAAAGATAAAGCCAATGGTTTTGGTTTTCTACCAATTATCTCTGCAGGGTTCCAGTCTGGCATTACTCCATATATGCCTTTATCACCATGTAAATATGGATGCTTTCTTGTCCAGATTCCAAGTTTTTTTGAAATATTTTTTGTAATTTTATAATGCGCTAAATCAGTAAATTTTCTAGGTGCATTAATAATTAAAGGTCTTACTTGTAGTAAATATAAATTATTATTTTTATCAATAGCAAACTCAATATCTAGAGAATCATTTTCAAAGATACTCTCTAACTCAAAACATAAATCTATTAACTTATCTCTAAAATCATGAAACTTTAATTTGTGCTTTTTATGATAATAAAAAATTTCACTATCATTCGTTAAACCTGATGTTATAGAATCTGTTGAACCTGATACTGAGTCATAATTAATTTTTATGTAAGGACTATTGTTTGACGGATCTCTAGTAAACATAACTCCAGAAATACCTACATCTGACAAATAAGGTTGAATAAGAACTTCATTTTTAGAATCTTTATTTGGATAGCTTTTAATAACTTTATTTACACATTTTTTAATTTCTTTTAGCGATTTTACATCTGAAAGAGATAAAAACTTTCCTGCATTTGAGTAATCAGCATTATCTTCACTGGAGGATGAGCTTCTTATAATTAAAGGAATATTTCCCCATTTTTTTTGCGCAATCTCTCTATCTAAAATGGTTTTATCTTGTTTATACTCAGAAACTTTAAGTAATATTAAATCTAGAATAACCGCTTTATTAATTTTATTTTTCAATAATGATAAAGTTTTTCCTTTTGTATAAAACTTACTTATATTTTTCTTACTAGCCATGCCCTTGTGAGATATGTGGTTTTTATAATTTGCTCTGATTTTATTTTATGATCAATATAACCCATAAAATCAATAAACTTTTCACCTAATTGATGCTGAATGTCATTTACAGATTCCCAAGCTCCAATATACTCATCTTTATTTTGCTTAGATTGATGTCTTCCTTCAATAAAAGTTAAGTTTTCAAAACCATCTAATGATAGAAAATTTTTAGCTAAATTTTCAACAAACTCTGACTTTCCTGACGAGACTCTTTTTATATCAGGATTAATATCTAGTATTTTATTTTCAATATCCACTAAGATTGAATTATCATCAATATGCCTAGGGTTCCATAAAGCTACGAATAATCCGCCAGGTTTAAGAATTCTATAAAATTCTGCCATGGCTTTATCAAAATTTACCCAGTGAAATGATGATGCCATAGTCACAAGATTATATTTATTATCTTCTAAACCCGTACTTTCACCAGTCCCCTTGCTCCATACAATATCATTATTATCTAAATGGTTTTCACCAAAACTCCTCATATTATCATCTGGCTCTACAGCATTTACTATTTTTACATTCCTGTTTTTAGATAACATTCTTGTCCATATTCCTGTTCCTGCACCAATATCAGCAAAATTTATATCGGATTTATTTAATATGCCAATTATTGACATTAAAACTTCCTTAGAATAAGTAGGGCGGAATTTAGAATAATTTTCTGCTAATTTTGAAAAATCGCCATGTTTAATTTTCATAAGATTTTAACTATAAGATTGTAAAAGTTAATTATAAAGGCTTTATAAGCTGATTACTATGTTTTTGAAAAATAATTGTAAGCCAAATATAAATCACAAGAAACCTAAAATTGATATAATTATAAATAATCTTAATAATAAAAATTGGAAGAACTAAAGCTATATTGAATAATCTTATGACCAATAGGATATCAAAATTAATTTTCGTTTTATCTGGAAAATAATGACTCATTTCATCTAAATGTGGCCCAAAGATTGTATTTTTAACTTTGCTAAATATTATCCAATTTATTATGGGTATTTTATATGTAGAGAAAACATTAAACATTGCAGAAATCCTATAAAGAAATGTTTTTGAATTAAAATCTAATTTAAACGGGAGTAAAATTATTATTGGTAACAATAGAAAAAATAATTTATCAATATTATTAAATTGCCCATATGAAAAATAATCTAATTCTTTTTTAGACATGAGAAACAACCTATAATTATCAAACTTATTTAAAAAAATATTATGTTTTTGCTCTATAACCTTCTTATTTACGCCTGATACTTTGATAGACTCTGCTCTATTAAACCATTTGTAACCCATAAAAGTAGATTTTAACAAACTACTACTATATTTAATGCCTATTTTTTTAGTAATTTTTTTCATAGTATCTTCTAAGTTATTATGAACATCTTCAAGTCTTATATAAAAACTTTCATAATTTTTTGAATCTTCAAAGTAAGGTATCTTTCCATACTGCTTATACGGTTTAGATTCATAGAAATGTCGAACCTGATTAAGTTGAGAAGATACAGCACAAAATACATGACTTTTAAATAAGCAATATTTATGTTGGTTGTAATTTATATGTTTTATAATTGAGCCCATACTTTGAACTGGATTTCTAACCATATGAATAGCTTTGATTATTTCAAAATCTTCTTTCATCATTGATACTATTTCTATTGGCAAATCATGTATTGGCAGACAAAGGTATGGGTCTTTATCTATTTTAATATTAAAACATTTGTTGTAGCATACATAAATTGAAACTATAAAATTTTTTCTATTAATTTCCTTGCCTTTAAAAAATTCTATCATATTTCTTGAGAATTCATCAGGATTCACAGTTAATATTATATTTTCATGTTCCCCCATTCTAGCTAAACTTTTTTCTAGGCCTCGTTTATGATCAAAATAATAAGGTCTTAACAGTTTAATTTTTCCAATTATTAAATCAACTGAAACTTGAATTTCTTTATTATTAAACTCGTGCAAATCATTTTCACATTGTACGTTTATACCTGATCCTATAATATGATCATTCCAAAGTGTATAAAGATCTCTGCCATGTAGGTACGGTAAAGACAGCACTTGTTGATGATTATCTAATAGACTATGCATAAGAGTTGTTCCGCTAGTTCCATAGCACTGAATTCCAATAACCTTATTGTATTTTGCATCCATGATGTATATTCTCGCGATAAGTTTATTTTTATATATACTCAAATATATAGAAATTTGTAATAAAAATCTATTATAATGAATGCTATTAGATATAAATTTATAAAATAAAATATTATTTTGATTCAAGCTATGAAAAATAAAATAACTAATTACTTTAAGCTCTCATCATTTGCACAACTACTCTATAGAATAAATTATACATTTGGAGAAAAAAGAAAGGTCATTTATGATTTTTTTTATATAACTCTTTACTGGAATTTTTATCAAAAAATAGCTGGCTATATTCTACTTTTTATTCTAAATAAACTTGGATATATTTTTTATAGCGAAAAAAATTATTTAAGATTAATTTTATTTTCTGGAATAAGGACTATTTCTATAGAAAATATATTTAAGATTAGAAATAATCATTTTAAATCGTTTGAAGATAATGTAATTGAAGATCCTGTTTACGAA